>VOFD01000040.1_pt1 | contig 79636 bp, 80 predicted proteins | sample 5384101 | NCBI WGS metagenome assembly VOFD01 (sample SAMN12384723, study PRJNA508395) | human gut metagenome | isolation source: healthy gut C | host: Homo sapiens
CCAGAAAGCGACTTTGCCGGCGTTAGAAGGAATGACAGATTTCAAGAAGTTTGTCGCCACTCCCTTTGATGGGCGTAAGTTTATCGCCCATTGCGAGGAAGGCGAGAAGCCACTATTTCAAATTGCAAATCTTCCGGCAGACCGCCTACGTTATGATGGGATTTCACCATCTTAGCCGTCTTCGTTCCACTCTCCACGATATCCGGATAGATCGTTCCTTGAGCCAAGAAATCGATTCCATCTAATTTGCGAGCTTCTTCCTCAAATACACGGATAAACTCACCACCGATAATCTTACGCTTTTGCTCCGGATCTTCCACGTCAGCTAGCTTATCCAAGAAACGATCGGTAGCGTCTACATACACCAAATTGGCATTCAACTGGTTCTTGAAGACCTCAACGACATCCTCGGACTCGCCCTTACGCATCAAACCATGATTCACATGCACGCAAACCAATTTATCGCCGATCGCTTTCAAAAGCAAAGCGGCTACTACAGAGCTATCGACACCTCCAGACAAGGCCAGCAGAACTTTCTTATCCCCTACCTGACGCTTTACCAATTCAATCTGGTCATTGACAAAATTCGTCATATTCCAGTTTGCCTCAGCCTTGCAAGTATCGAACACGAAAGACTTGACAGCGCCCTTGATCGCCTCGACATCATCCGTAAACTCCGGCAATTTAACCTCGCACAACGCCTTATCGTGACCTGCGGCCATTACAGGAGTGCCCATCTCGTAAATACCCGGATTCACGTCGATAGCTACACCGTCGATAACATTGTTTGGGCCACCATTGATAATGATACCTTTCACGTTTGGCAAGGCTTTTAATTCCTCAACCTGATGTCATGCGGATAAATCTCACTATAAACGCCTAACGCACGAATAGCACGAGCCAACACCGTATTCTCATGACTACCTAAATCCAAGATAACAATCATATCTTGCTTCATGTGACTTTTAAATTTTATTGATTTTACACTTTGTTATACCTAAGACAAATGTCACTCCCACTCGATGGTTGCAGGCGGCTTCGAGCTGATGTCGTACACGACTCTATTTACGCCTTTCACCTTATCGATAATCTCGTTGGAAACTTTGGCGAGGAACTCGTACGGAAGCTGCGCCCAATCGGCGGTCATAGCGTCTGTAGAAGTTACCGCACGTAAAGCTACCGTATTCTCATAGGTACGCTCATCGCCCATTACACCTACGGATTGAATCGGAAGTAAGATTACCCCAGCTTGCCAAATCTTATCGTAAAGTCCCCACTCACGCATCAATGACATATAGATATCGTCAGCGTCTTGCAGGATACGTACCTTTTCCGGCGTGATATCACCCAAGATACGGATACCCAATCCCGGTCCCGGGAACGGATGGCGCTTGATCAAATGCGGTTGCATACCCAACTCCATACCGACACGGCGAACCTCATCCTTGAAAAGAAGACGAAGCGGCTCGACGAGTTTCAAGTTCATCGTATCCGGAAGTCCGCCCACATTATGATGGCTCTTGATAACCGTACCTGTGATAGAAAGCGACTCAATCACATCCGGATAAATCGTACCTTGCCCCAGCCACTTGATATCTTTCAGCTTATGCGCCTCCTCATCGAAGACATCGATAAATCCTTTGCCGATGATCTTACGTTTCTTCTCCGGTTCCGTAACGCCCGCTAGTTCTTTATAGAACTTATCTTTTTGCGTTTATGCCGATCACGTTCAATCCTAAATGCTCATAATCCCTCATTACGTTCTCGAACTCATTCTTGCGCAGCAAACCATGATCCACGAAAATGCAAGTCAAGTTCTTACCGATCGCCTTATTCAGCAATACGGCCGTAACAGATGAATCCACACCGCCGGAAAGAGCCAAGATCACTTTATCATCTCCCAATTGCTCCTTCAACTCAGCTACGGTAGATTCGATAAAGGAAGCCGGTGTCCAATCCTTGGCGCATCCGCAAATATTCAAGAAGTTATCCAGCAACTTCGTACCGTCTGTCGAATGGAATACTTCCGGATGAAACTGAACGCCCCACGTTTGCTCACCTTCCACATGGTAAGCGGCAGCCCTCACGTCGTCCGTGCTGGCGATCACCTTGAAATTATCCGGCAATACGGTAATCGTATCCCCATGAGACATCCATATCTGTGAACCCACATGGATCCCTTTCAGTAATTCATCCTCACCATCAATGTGCGACAAATTAGCACGTCCATACTCACGTGAATTAGCCGGTTCCACATTACCTCCGGATGTATAAGCTAGAAACTGCGCTCCATAACAAATACCTAAGACGGGATACTTCCCCGTATCTCGGTCAAATCAGCCTTAAAGGCATTCTCGTCGTATACGGAATAAGGACTTCCGGAAAGGATGACACCTTTCACGTCGGTAGCGTCATGCGGGAATTTGTTATAAGGAACGATCTCACAATACATATTCAACTCTCTGACCCTACGGCCGATAAGCTGGGTTGTTTGCGAGCCGAAATCAAGAATAATAAGTTTCTCGTGCATGCAATTATGATTATTTAATTGAGTGGCGCAAAGGTAGTAATAAATTCGGGAAGCATAAACACACTGGGCAAATATTCTTCCTTATCACGATACTTTTAAAAGATCTTCCCTTGTCCTATTACGCCTTTCCTCCTGAGACATTCATTATCCACCATCCGTTGCATGATCGTCCACCAACTGTTACATGATCATGCAACGGATGGTGGACGATCATGCAACAGCCATTAGAAGATGAATACCTCAAGAGGAAAACCACAAATCCCCTAAGGACCCGGCCAAGGGAAGCCATGAAAACAGCGAACCGCCCGACAACCCGGCGAGAGTTACAAACGGACAAAAACAAAAAAAGCCTCGAAGCGTTCATTACAAACAACTTCGAGGCTTTCCTCCGAGGTTCCTGGCGGATTCGAACCGCCGTACATGGTTTTGCAGACCACTGACTAAGCCACTCATCCAAGGAACCGAATCAATCAAAAATAAAAGTAATTTTCAATTCTTAATACTGAATTTTCAATTACCAAGAGGTTCTGGCGGAGTTCGAACCGCCGTACACGGTTTTGCAGACCGCTGACTAAGCCACTCATCCAAGGAACCATAACTTCAACACAAAACAACTACTTTTGTTTTTGCGAGTGCAAAGAAAGAGAATAATATTGGAATTACCAAACTTTTCCTTTCTTTTTTTATTTTTCCCTCCGAATATTATAGAAGTAGAGAAAATGAGCTTACCTTTGCCTATCAAATAGATAAATAACGAAAAAATGACTTATACAGAAACTGTAATACCGGGCGTATGGATCATTGAGCCAAAGGTATTGAAAGATGCGCGCGGATACTTTATGGAAGCTTTTAAGCAAGCGGAATTCGAGGAGCATATCGGAAAAATCCAGTTCGTGCAAGACAACGAATCTTGCTCCTCTAAAGGCGCATTACGAGGATTACACTATCAGCTAGCGCCCTATTCTCAATCTAAATTAGTCAGGGTGATCAAAGGACGGGTATTGGATGTAGCCGTAGACGTACGTGAAGGCTCGCCCACATTCGGCAAATATGTAGCTGTAGAGTTATCGGACGAGAATAAACGCCAGTTATTTATTCCACAGGATTCGCCCACGGATTCCATGTATTAAGTGACGAGGCTATCTTTACCTATAAAGTAGATAATCCATATACTCCGACGCATGAACGGGGAATCCGCTATGACGATCCCACGGACCATGTAGATTGGAGCATCACAGATCCGGAATCGATCAACCTATCCGAGAAAGACACCAAGGCTCCATTGCTGAAAGACGCTGAGCTTAATTTCAAATACTAAACACTGTACAGATATGAAAACTTACCTAGTTACCGGTGCCGCCGGTTTTATCGGTGCCAATTTCATCAAACATATGCTGGCGAAATATGACGATATCAAGATCGTTGTCCTAGACTTGCTGACTTACGCAGGTAATTTAGGCACCATCGCCGAGGATATCGATGGAGTACGTTGCGAGTTCGTGAAAGGCGATATTTGCGACCGTGCCTTGGCCGACCAGCTATTCGAGAAATACAACTTCGATTATGTCGTGAACTTCGCCGCTGAAAGTCATGTAGACCGAAGCATCGAAAATCCCCAGCTATTCCTGCAAACCAACATCCTTGGTACACAAAACCTATTGGACGCCGCACAAAAAGCATGGGTTACCGGTAAGGCCGAGACTGGTTATCCGGTATGGCGTGAAGGTGTACGTTTCCATCAAGTCTCTACCGATGAGGTCTATGGAAGCCTAGGTGCCGAAGGGTATTTCCACGAGACCACGCCTTTAGATCCCCGAAGCCCATACAGCGCCTCCAAGACAAGCGCGGACTTATTCGTAAAGGCTTACCACGAGACGTATAAGATGCCGGTATCTATTACCCGTTGTTCCAACAACTACGGACCTTACCATTTCCCGGAAAAAATTGATTCCTTTAATTATAAAGAACATATTGGAAGGTAAATCCCTACCTGTATATGGTGACGGCACAAACGTACGCGACTGGTTATATGTAGAGGATCATTGCAAGGCGATCGACGCCGTCATCCACCACGGACGTGTGGGAGAGGTTTACAACGTAGGCGGTCATAACGAGAAGCAGAACATCGAGATCGTAAAACTCACGATCCGGACGATCCATCAACTAATGACCGAACAACCGGAATATCGCCAAGTATTAAAGAAAAAGAGATCGGTGCCGATGGAGAAATCTCTATCGACTGGATCAACGACAGCTTGATTACATTCGTAAAAGACCGTCTGGGCCATGATCAACGATACGCAATCGACCCGACGAAGATCACCAACGAATTAGGCTGGACACCAGAGACCTGCTTCGAGGTTGGTATCGTAAAACCATCCGTTGGTATCTTGAGAACCAGAAATGGGTGGAGGATATCACCGGTGGAGATTACATGAAATATTACGAGCAATGTATGGATCACGTTGATTCCTCAACGTGACCGTGTGTATGTGGATGAATCTCAGAGAGGCTGTTTCCTAATTCGGGAGCGGCCTCTCTTATTTGTTTCCGGATCGTCTCGCGTATCTCCTCACGCACATTCCTGCGGGTACTATCCAGTTCCGCTTGCTTGGTAGGTTTCAAGAAATCTTTATATTTACATTTCACTATCTTGAACTTGAAATCATCCAGATTCCCTTTTATATCGATACCCAGCTTAAACGGCACCGGCGATTTTTAAAACCGAGAGATGGTAATCGAACGTCATATCCAAATTATGCGTTCCTCCTACGGCTACTTTATACCGGTCCATCTCCACCAAGAATGGGAATACCTCGATCTTGTTATCATGGATCGCTAAATCTACCGCTATACTATCAATCATATTCCGTTTTTTATTCTTGAACATCAGCGTCTTCGATATCTCGGTAAATGTCTCACCATCCAGCAGCACCATATTCTTTCCGCTCAGATAGCAAGAGGCATTTACAGACGGCAGCAACACGGACATCGTAGAATCCGCCTTGCAAGTCGCCGTCATCTGGCAATCTACCATGCCTTCGAACGAACGAAGCATAGGGACCAATGTATCAATATCCGGGAATAAACTGATTAACCGTTCCACTAAAATATCATTTAAGGACAACTCAAATCCCATAGTCGCCTCTTGATCTGTTTTGGTCGTATAAACCATCGTCAGATCTCCAGAACCGATATTCGAGCTCATACATAAATCGCTCAGATTGATACTTTGATCCCGGATTACAACCTCACCTTTCACATCCTCCAACTTCAGATCCTTAAAATCTATTTTTTTAGCATTTGTATGAAGCGTCAGATCCAAGAATTTCGGAACGACAAATAGTTGAGAGATCGAATCCGTAGCGACACTATCCACGGTATTCGCTAATAGATGATCCGTCTCCAGTACGGAGATACTGTCTTCGAGAAGGCCCCAACTGAATTGGATGCCAATTGATCTGAAAACTGCAAACCTTTACCTATAGCTAGCATCAACTGGTTACAATCGATCAGATCGGATTCCAACTCGAAATTCGCTTTCAGCTTTCCTCCCCGTAGCATGGCCCGCCGGATGTCGCTAAGCTCTCCGCTCAAAGTAAAATCGCTCTTTCCTAAATGCAGGCGGGCACCACTCAACGTCATATTGTTAGTATTGAATTTCACGCTTGTCTCATCAATATACATCGGAATGGGGAATAAGCGGCTAAAGCCCCTCAATTGCTTAAACCTCACTTGTCCCCGAGCCTCCCATTGGCGTAAGACACTGTTTGAGGAAGCGACCGAATCCACTTGCGACCGCTGTCTATTCGCCCTTCGGGTGGTCTGCGTGCGCCTGCGCAAGGTATCACCGGCGGCAATACGGCGTTCACGTTGTTGACGAATCGCTTGCCGATAAGGTAATGCTTCCAAAGAGAACTGGCTTTCCGTCAGAACCATACCCGTCCGTAAAGGGATAAGAATATATTTTAAGGTGTCCACTGAGATCGTAGCTCCCGCCATAGGGATCCGCTTATCTGTAGAAGAAGCCTTGATGCCCCCTTTCAACACGGTCTTACCGGCCACCATCCAGGTAGAATCCGGCAACTTGGTGCGTAAATGATCAAATTCCAACCCTGCGGTCATAGGGATAACAGCCGTTGTATCAATAACCGGCGTCGTATTGGCTACCATCTTCAATCCACCGATATTCGTACTGATCTCATCCTTATACTTTATATTCAAGGTATCCACCGATAGATTAGCGCTCAACAATCCTTTCGCATTCAGATATTTACTTTCATTTTCCGTAGATCCTACAAACAGATTCGCCCCAGCGATATACATATCCACGCCTAACGGCTTACTAAACGCCTTGAAGCGATCAACCGTCAAATTGCCGGATGATTTGACCTTGGCGAAGCGGCTATTCACGATATCATCCACCTTAAACACCGTAGATAAATCAGCCATCATGGTACCCTCCAGCAGCAGTGTGTCGGGATTCAAGAACTCTTTAGCCAAACGGGTAAAATCGACCTGCCCTTTCATCTCCGCCCGAATCGCGGGATTCCTCCAGATATCCCTAACCTCTCCACTCATGGTCAGCGAGGTATTCAACCCGATCAATGTCAGCTCCTCCAAAGAGACATAAGAAGAATCTGGGTAAGCGCCATTCAAATGTAAATCCATGTCCATGCGCAAGGTATCGATCCCCTGTTCAATACCTTTTACATGATAAGAACCATCCTCTATCTTGCAGCATAAGTTCACGGTCGGAACGATACTATCCCCCTAATTCTCCACGGATATCCCCTTCCAAAATAATACGTCCCTCAGCAAGTGTTTTATCCCGATCCTTAAAATATTCATCCGGAATAAAATGTAAGAGATCATTCATATCGGAAACCTTCAACCCGAAAGTCATATCGATCCGTGACGGATTATCCTCGGTAGCCGGCACCATAAAGCCATCCGCCGTAAAAGGCAGATTATTCACCAGCAACTCCGCGTCCCTCAACCCAATCCGGCGAAGTCCATCAGCCAACAACAAACGTCCCTTGAAGCGTAACGCTAACTTATTCGCCAAAGAATAAGACGGGCTACGGAATACGATCGAGGAAGAACCGGTCTCCACATCCAACTTATTTCCTCGTTGGGTCAAAAGGCCATCTATATGTAAAAAAGAAACCATCGATCGCCGTATATAAATCCTGCTGGCGGTCATCATAGACAAAGTGCCCATTCGTAATATGCACTTGCTGCAAATCTATTTTAGGCAATGGAGATGACGATGATTCGTCTACCGAATCCATCTCACTTTGATAAATCTCCCAATTCGCCTTTCCCTCCTCATTCACATAACCATAAAAACGGATACTATCCATGATAACCCGAGGAATCGTCACCTTCCCGCTAAACAGATAATCCGTAGGGTTAAATACGACGATCGCTTTTTTGAAAGACAACAAAGAATCCGAAGGAATCATCAAATCCTCCTGATAGCCTATAGAATCCTCAGCCAGATGTGAGATCAAACGTCCATTCGTCAACTTCACTCCCAGATAAGGATACGTCTCGAAATAAGTCAACTCCACCCGCTCACATTCCAAGTGCGCCTCTATGAATTCGTTTGTTTTTTCTACGACCAGCGGTGTCAGCTTCTCCGGAGGTAAGACCGCCCATTTCAGTATACCAACCCCGATCAAGGGAAGTATGAAAAAGATCCCGACCAACACAGACACAACAACCAGCAATATCTTTCTTATTCGTACCATACTCATTCCTTCATCTTATCACAAACAACACTAATTAAATTGTATGAGCAAAAATACGAAATACTATCCCAAAGACAACGCTTATCTCATAAAAAAAGGTCCCCCGCAATGAGAGACCTTCTTTTTGTATCTTATTTATTTTTCTACAATTTATTTATCCAGAACCTCGTATTTAGAATGCTGGCTCTTGAACTCAGGAACAATCTCCTTCATCCGCTTCACGATCTGCATATCCCTCCTCCACGGCACAAGCATGTACCAAGGCATCAATCCGCAGATTGGCGTCAGCATAGTCATACGCACGGACTTGGGCGATCTTGATCTTCGGATGAAAAGTAGGCTTGGAGGTCTCCTCCTCATTGAGTACCTCCTCATACAACTTCTCCCCGTCTCGCAATCCCGTGAACCGGATCTCGATTCCCTTCACCCCGCTCAGACGAATCATACGCTCAGCCAGATCCACGATCCGTACAGGTTTACCCATATCGAACACGAAGATCTCTCCCCCATTACCCATCGTACCGGCCTCTAGGACTAGCTTACAAGCCTCCGGTATCAGCATGAAGAAACGAATGATATCCTTGTGCGTCACCGTAACCGGACCGCCCCGCTTGATCTGTTCCTTGAATAACGGGATCACGGAACCGTTCGATCCCAGCACATTACCGAAACGAGTCGTCACGAATTGCGTACGCCCCCTCACCTTCCCATCCTTGATGGCTTGATCCAAGCTCTGCACGTAGATCTCGCAAATACGTTTCGAGCAGCCCATCACGTTCGTGGGATTCACCGCTTTGTCGGTCGATACCATAACGAACTTCCTCGTGCCGTATTTCACCGACAAGTCTGCGATCACCCGGGTACCGTCCACGTTGTTACGGACACTCTCCTCCGGATTATCCTCCATCATAGGTACATGCTTGTAGGCCGCGGCATGAAACACGTAATCCGGACGATGCTCCTCGAATAGCTCCTCCATGCGTTCACGCACACAAATATCGCTCACAACCGTATAGGATTCTATATTCGACCACTGACGAGCCATCATCAAGCGGACATCGTGTAAGGGGGTCTCCGCCTGATCTATCAAGACCATACGTTCCGGGGCGAACTGGGCTACCTGCCGCACGATCTCGCTACCGATACTCCCGGCGGCTCCTGTTATCAGAATCCGCTTACCGGTAAGCTGCTTCCTCACAGCCTCCAAGTCTATCTCGATCTTATCACGGGGCAGTAAATCCTCTATATTCACCTCCCTCAGCTGGGTATGGCTCAAGTCGCTCTTCCCGTCCCACTCTTGGGCGGCAGGAGTCATATAGATCTTTATATTCGCCTTGATCAGCCTGTCCACCATCTCCTGATTATTCCGGATCGCCTCAACTTTCAATGGAGACACCAGCAAGACATCGGCTTGCAGCCTTCTCATCACACCAATCAAATCCTCGTTATTCGGATAAACCTTGACTCCCATTAAATACCGATTCCCTATCTCAGCCATGTCCGAGATAAATCCAGCCAGCACAAACCGGGCCGGATCCTGATTCTGGATACTCTTCGCCAAACTCACCCCACCTTGCTTCACGCCATAGATAAAGGCTCGTTCCGCCTTAGCCACACGAAAAGTACTTACATAAAAATATTTCACGAACACACGCATCATCCACATCAAGCTCATAGCCAACAACGCAGAGAGGATCAGATCCCGTTTACGGATATACACCAAATAAGGAGAAAAGTCCGTCAACGCCTGAAACACGACCACGCAAATCAAGCCAAACAAGACGGCGAATCCCACCTTTTGCAAGTCCACGAAAGAGGAATAACGTATAATCCCCGAATAGGTATGGAACAGGCGAAAGCCTACCAGATAAGGAATCAGGCATACCAATAGCGTGACCAGCAGGTGCCCCAAGATATCCAAGGTTGATAATACGCCATTATTCAAGGTATACACCAACAAGCCGGAAAATAAGATCAAGCAGCAATCCAGCAAGATAATACCCCAATAGGGTAAGGATTTCTTGAAAAGTACCAGGTAGATAGTCGAGAAAAAGGATCCCTCATATCAATTCTTGTTTATATAGTTACACGAATAATCTATAGAATAAAAGCTCTTTTGGGCTATTCCGATACAATAGCTCTAAATGTTTGAAATATCAATCTTATATCGAAAGTAAAGGAATGTCTGGCAACATATTCCAGATTAATACGCAATTTATCTGGCATTATTACTTCAACATAATACTTATCTGGATCATTAACCCGTTCAAGAAGTTCATTCTCATTTCGATACCGAATAGAAGCCAAATCAGTAATGCCCGGCCTAACATCCAACACATGCATTTGTTCTTCCGTATACATATCAACATACTTACGAACTTCTGGACGAGGACCAACCAAACTCATATCCCCTTTAAACACATTAATCAATTGAGGAAATTCATCCAATTTGTATTTACGGATATAATAGCCGGACCGAGTAATCCGAGGATCATGTCCACCTACAGTAATAAGTCCTTTCTTATCTGAACCCACACGCATGCTACGGAATTTAAATAGCTGAAAATCCATATTATTACGCCCCACACGAACTTGCTTATAAAAGACTGGACCGATAGAATCACACTTAATCCAAATTGCCAAAATGACAAATAGAGGACTAAGCAAGATAAGCCCTATCCCGCTCGCAACAATATCAAATATACGTTTCAAATCGTTTGGGTTATTTTATTGGGAAATAATGTCAACAAAATTGGAAATCACATACTCCACATCCTCATCCGTAAGACTGGTGTGTAAAGGTAAAGTAATCTCATTATGGTATTGGTTATAAGCATTCGGATAATTTGCGATATCAAAGCCTAAATTTTTATAGGCCGTCATCATCGGTAAAGGTTTATAATGTACGTTACAAGCGATCCCACGTTCAGCCATCCGCTCTATCACAGCATTTCGAGATTCCACATCCTCACCAAGCAAACGTACAAGATACAAATGCCCACTCGAAGAATGGTCATCACCAAAATGATCCAAGACCTGCACATCACACCCCTTCAGTCCTTCATTATACCTCTCAATAATCTGACGACGACGATACAGCATTTCCGGATAACGCTTCAACTGCGCAAGGCCAATACCCGCCATCACATCCGTCATATTACACTTATAATACGGAGCCACAATATCATACTCCCATGCCCCCAACCTCGTTTTAGCAAACGCATCCTTGTTCTGCCCATGAAGGGAAAGCAATTGAAACTGTTTATAAAGAGACTCGTTGTCAACCCCATCATGATTTCTCCAAGTCAACGCACCTCCCTCTGCGGTCGTAAGGTTTTTCACGGCATGGAAGGAAAACGAAGTAAAATCAGCGATCTCGCCACACATCTTTCCATGCCATTTGGCACCAAAAGCATGAGCGGCATCCGCAAGTACGATAACCCGACCGTATGCCTTCTGGATATCGTTCGCTGGCGAAAACAAATGTTTCTTGCTCTCTACGGCAGCGAATATCTTATCATAATCACAAACCACACCGGCAAGATCAACAGGCAGAACCACCTTTGTCCTCTCCGTGATCGCATCTGCCAACTTATCATAATCCATCTCAAACGAATCAGGAGCGGTATCCACCATGACAACCTTTGCCCCCACATGACAAGTTACACTTGCGGTAGCGGTATACGTATAAGCGGGAGTAATCACCTCGTCTCCTTGTCCAACGCCCAAAACACGCAATATCAACTCCATACAAGCCGTAGCCGAATTCAAGCATACAGCTTGCTCCGTCTGACAACACAAGGCAATTAATCTCTCAAATTCTTTTGTCTTAGGCCCCGTAGTGATCCAACCGGAACGAAGAGCCTCTGCAACTTCATTGATCTCTGCCTCTGACATATCGGGAGGCGAAAAAGGTATCTTCTTCATAAAATACAACAACACTATAAAATAACACAAATAGTACCTAAACCTTTTGTTAGATATAATTTTATTCTCTTAACAACTTCTGAAATACCCACCCTCTTACACTGTTTGGCATCAACACTTTCACTGTGAAATGGACTGTCATATTAAATAAGTATCGAGGAAAACTGATGATTCTATGTTTATAACGCAACTTCTGTAAACCAGCTTCACTCCTGAAGTATTTCCAACCACCACGTCTAGCATACTGTCCTTCGCCCGAACGCATATATACAAGTACTCTATCTAAATTATTGAATTTGCATCCCACTAGATACATTCTCAACCACAAATAAGAATCTTCGTTTAAATACCAATCCTGATAGTTACCAGCTCGCAACACTTCCGACTTTCGGAACATCACCGCAGGATGATTAACTACATCGCGTTTCTTGATATATTGCATACATGTCTCACTACCTATGGGAACTGTACGTTTACCGATAACATTTTCAGGAGTACCAATAAAATCAACAATGTGCCCACTTGCAACACTCAACTCTAGATCTTTCTCAAACTGACAAAGTTGACATTCAAATCTGTCCGGAACAGATATATCATCTGCATCCATTCGTGCGACCAACTCATGCTTCACATGTTCCATACCATATTGCAAAGCCCTGCCGAGACCTTTATTCTCAACCTCCCAATGTACATAAACAGCCGGAATCTCCATTTCAAGTTGTTTGATAGTACTCGCCAGAGCATTAGGTACAGGTCCATCCACATAGACGAACACTTCATCCGGTTGTACCGTCTGCTTAATGGTCACACTCTCGATAGCTGTTCTAAAATCATCAGGGTTATCGTTCTTATAAACAGAAATAAGTACGCTAAATAGCTTGTTTTTCATTCTAAATAATAGAATACAAAAATTTTCTATGCTTCAATCATTAGGCAATTGAAACTTCAAAATAAAATGCCTCTCTCTTTTTTTCTACTGGAGGCAATTGCATATAATCATGATAAAGATTTGTCAAATACCGATCATAGTCAGCAGGTATATAAACGATTTCTCCTTCAAACAAAGCCTCTTTTGGAGGAAAATATACAGAAGCATCAAATATTTCTCCATTATAATATTTTCTACCAGTAGGAATACCTAGAGGGTTACCATTCTTTGAAGAAGCCACAAAACGATCAAACCAATAAACCCATTTTGCATGTGGAATAATTCCGAAGAAAGATCCCATGATTTTCTTAATCTGATATCTTCTCTTTAACGATGAATCTAGAGATACAAATTCAGACAAAGACTTACTAGGATACTGCGCATACAAAACCATAATGGATATAAACTGGATTACATTGGCAACAAAACCTTTCATGGCTTGCATGAACTTAGACTGAGGTACTGAATCTAAAGCAAATACACCAATATATAAACCTTTAGGGAAGGGAGAGTTTTCATTGAAAAGTTCTATATTAAAGGAGTTCTTTCTATATATCTTCAAGAATACTGTTTTCGCATCAGCATCCTTATTAGGATAGTCAAACTCATATTTATCACCTAACCTCCCCTCCTTACACAATCGAATCAATCTTTCATAATCATCACGTCTCATCATTACGTCTAAATCATCATCCCAAGGTATAAAACCTTTATGTCGGACTGCTCCCAAACAACTTCCACCACTGAGCATTAATGTCAAGCCTTCTTTTTCACATAATTTCGCTACATCCCTGTATATATCCAACAAAGCTCGCTTCATGGCAGAAGACTCCGAAGATGTCATCTCATGTAAATAATTCGTTTTATGAGCTAACTCATTCATCAATTCACTATCAGATTTCATCTTTACGGTCTTTTTTAACATCCACCACTTCTCCGGTCAGGGAAGAAAATATAGTATTCACCGACACAGACGCAACAACACTTGATTTCAACAAGGTATCCTCCGGTTCTATGCCAAAATTTCTCTCCCGCATAGGGGTCTTAGTCCGTTCCGGATTAATACAATTGATACGAATACCACTATCCTGCCACTCTTCACTCAACGCTTGTACAAAATTCACGATAGCGGCTTTAGAAGATGAATACAAGCTATATAATTGACGCCCCCTCGTATAAGAACTGGAAGTAAACAGCAGCAACGCCCCTTTGCTCATTTTTAAATACGGATAAGATTCCCTTGCTACAATAACAGCTCCAAGATAATTCACATGAATACTTTTACAAATCTCCTCATATGTCATTGTAGCCAATGGCTCCCGATTCAAGACTCCAGCCGTATTGACAACCGCATCTATACGTCCTTCCTTATCCATGACAGTTCTCAAAGCATCAGCCACTAGAGCAGGATCGGAGACATCCACTCCATTCTCTGAACGGTTGAAAGAATAGATATGCGCCCCGTACTGGCGACAAATATGGATAATATCAAGCCCAATCCCATAGCTTCCGCCAAAAACAACGATAACCGATGAAGGCAAAGCGGCTATAGTCTTAGGAGTTACCGTTTCATTCTGTTGAGCGATTGATTTTAGCTGAAACAATTTATCCAATAAAAACAGATCTTCTTTGTAAGTCAATTTCATATTAAACTGTTCACCCTTGACTACATACACGAATTCTTCCGGAAGATACTTGTAGACAACCCCACAATCATCTGTCGTTTGAAAACTAACATCCTTTAAAGCCAATTCATAAGCTCGTTTTATCGTAGAACGCTTAAAAGCTTGCGGAGTCTGTCCGTTACGCAAATACTCCCTAGCAGGTATTCCGGTAATATGGTCCGCCGCATCAATTTGAATGATCGTATCAGTCGTCTTGATTGCGACATCCACCGCATTATACGTTTTCAAGGCATTGATACAATCAGATATAATACGATCATTGACCAATGGGCGAACCGCATCGTGGAAAATCATATTCACCTCTTCCTCATAAGCATTAATCGCCGCTAAACTTGAATGGTAACGTTCCTTTCCTCCCTTGAGGATTTTCTTCATCTTGGAATATTCATTCTTCACCAAGATATTCTCTACCTCCTGCACATAATTAGGATTAGAAACCACAACGATCTCATCTATTAACGGATGATTTTGGAAAACATCTATCGTATGTTCAATCACTTTTTTCCCCGCTAACTTCAAGAACTGTTTAGGTGTCGCATCTCCTAAACGTTGACCGAAACCACCGGCCAAAACCACAGCTATATTTCTCATGATGTATAGAATATGAATCTTTAAGATATTAAACTTTGAGTCGCTTGTATTTTATCAAAAGAAGCAGAAAAATCACGAAGCGCATCTTTCTCAATATACCTATATTCTCTATTTAAAAGAATCTCAAGGCACTCCTCATCAGACTTAACAAGAAAACCAGTTCTACGATTCCGGATCGTTTCTTGCGTCCCCCCTTTCTTACGTCCGATCGCAGGAATACCACAAGCTTGAGCCTCTAAATAAACCAAAGGAAGACATTCATCATAATTAGACAGTAACCAAAAACAATCAGCCGCAGAATAATAATAACTCAACTCATCCCTATTCCTTCTTCCTAAAAAAATAACAGATGTAGCTAACCCTTCTCTTTTAACCTCTTCCTTCAACGATTGCAAATAAGGGCCATCACCAATAATTACCCATATATATCGGTCATTTTTTTCTATCAAACGCTTATAAACAGATAACATCTCCGCAAGACCTTTCATCTTTTCTATCCTACTAACCGTAAGCAATATATCTTTATCAAAAGCGACTATTTGCTTCCTAAAATCGGAAGGAATTTCCCTAAATAGTTCTTTATCTATTCCTGTATAGATTACCAATTTATTTGATATGGATTGAAAATCTCCGGCAGAGATTACTTTTTTGTCTATGAAAATCACTGACCGAGACAATCTTTCTACAACTCATCAAACACTTCCTATGATAATGTTTCATCCTCAAAAACACGTTATAGAAAAGATTACTCTTCAGGTCTACATTTCTATAAACCCATTCAACCTCCACACCTTGTATGATAGGTACAGTTCTACTCAATTGTTCTTTTGAGAAATATTTTCCTGCTATAGCAGCCGAAGGACACTGATTCAACAAGATAAGATCAAAACCATCCAAATCCATATTTTTCAAGAACGTACCATAATTATACATCCAAAAATACTCTCCATATTTATTGGGTATTTGAATATATGTAAATTTAGTACTTTGGATTGATTCTTATATTCCTTCGATAATACAGTCACTTTATGACCCAAGTCTACCAAAAGATTTGCATAATCATAAGCAACAATGATTCCTCCATCTAAATCTGGAAGAAAAGCATGGGTTACAATCAAAATATTACACATAAAGAATTAATACCTATGTTTTAAAGTAAAACTAGAGCAGTAACAAAACGGAATAATTAGATAAAACAAATCAGTAAACCCTTTCAAATTCAAAACAAAAAATAAACAAATATTAAAATAAAAGGAATTTTTCCAAGATATTTATTATTTCTATAAACTGCAAATATAGATACAGATTGAAACACAATAAAACTAATCAATCCAACAATTCCAAAATAGAATATCATACGTATAAATCCAATATCTGTATGCATATAAAACCTGCCAAAAGAATCCATCCATAGCCCGTCTCCTATCACCCATGTCTTAAACAAAGAAGGAAATATATACATTCTAAACATTGCATTTGTCGAAGCCGTTTCCAATTGCCCTGTCTGAGTATATGAATTAATCAATTCAAATCCAAAATCATAGGCTACCAACAAACTAGTCTTCACCTCATAAGAAAAATTCATCACGAATAAAGAAAAGCACACAACACAACAAACATACTCAAAACCAATTTAATCGAACTAATTTTGATTTTTAATTTCCACATATTAGATTTAAATATAACAAAAGCAATCGCCATTAAAACACCCACTAAAGTTGTTCTTGCCATCATCATACCAACAATAGATATCAAACAAAAAACAAAGCACAAGAATACTTTTTTTCATATAACATACACTTTTTTTTTATCAGCATAAAATACTAACAACAAACAAAATCATTCCATGTATTATACCTGATTGAAAAAATTGAGTACCAAACCCTATCAATCTAGCTCCCATCTCTTCAATCAATTTAGTTTCAGCCAAAGACGTATACTTCAATAAATCAGTAAAACACACCATTTTATCCACATCTAAAAACATAACTAATGAAATAATCAATTGAAGCAACGCTGAAGCAATATAATATTTCACAATCAATTCAAAACTTATATCTTTATATAGAATTTTAAAAAGAATCGATATCGTATAAAATGAATACACATTTAAAAGATTCACAATTCCAAATTGCAAAAAAGTATAATCATTAGTACCATTTACAACAGCAGAAATAATCAAAGATATAATAACCAAATAAAACCCACAAAAAACATAAAAATTACACCATTTGATTTTAAAAATACCTCTATTTATAAAGAAATTATATAAAATACCAAAAAGCCCTAATATAACAGAAAAGGTCACAGGAAAGATCTTATAATGTATTTGATACACATAAGAAAACACACAAAATAGCAGAATTATTTTTCCTGACAAACGAACAAAATATAGATACCCTCTATTAGACACATTCATAATAGTCTATCTTTCTTTATAATAAATCTCTTTAATAAAGCCAATGCAACAACAATTTCAAATCGAAAAATATCACCACTAACAAACAAATAACACAAACATTTAAAGTTATACTTTCTTAAAGAGGAATAAAGTACTTCCAATAATTCTCGTGGGTACTCTTTCTTTTTTATATAACAAATTGTACTTATATCTATACTATTTTCGATTTGACGATCCAACTTTTCATCCTTAAACCGTGCAGAAATTAAAAACCTACGACAAGCAGATGCAGTCCGTTTCTGGACATCACTAAATTTATGACTTACTTGCCCATCCGACAATCTATATCTCAACAACGGTTCCTGTATATTATAAAACTCACCCAACAAAGATAAATCAATCCACATCTTATAATCCTCCGCATGAGGATAATCAGCATCATACCTCACCTCGTTATCAATGAGCACTTGCCGACGAACCATTACCGTTGGATGAGCAAAACAAGTCTGAATAAACAATAGATTTTTCAGATCTTCCGATTCTTCTGGCAAAAACAGAGTGAATCTCTTAGCCGTATCTACTCCAAAAAGAATGATTTGCGTTCCACAAACTACGATATTTGGACTTTCCTCCATCACCTTGACTTGCTTTTCAAAACGTGTTGGAAGAGAAACATCATCAGCATCCATCCGTGCTATATATTTCCCTTGAGCCAAGTCCAATCCTCTATTCAATGTATAGATCAAACCCTCATTTTTTTTTCATTCCGATAATAACGAATTCTCTTATCCGAATAAGCATGAATCACCTCTTCTGTATTATCCTGCGATCCGTCATTGATAATGATCAACTCAAAGTCCGTAAATGTTTGGCTTAAAATACTATCGATAGATTCCCCTATCGTATCTTGAACATTATAAGCCGGCAATACTACACTAATCAACATGCTTTTCTAATATTTTATCCACATAAGGAGATACTTCTAAAATATCCTGCAAATGCCATGTATCCACATAAGCTGATAATTTGCCTGTCGTATTATTTATATAATAAACTGGCTTATGAAATAAAATAGATAAAATTAACCCATGCAAACGAGTCGTTATTACTTCCGAGTAAGGGGAAATAAAATCACAACCTCTCTTTAGAAGATAAGGACGAACAATACGGATAGCATATTCATCAGCCAGACGGTTAACAAATCTTTGCAAAACAGTTAAACAAGTTATTTTTTGCAAGTAATAAGCAGCTCTTTTCATTATCCTCAAAATCAATAAGCAAATTGGTCTTCTTTCTAATGAGGGCCAGTCACGTATATCAAAACCTCTCAAATCATCCAATATGGTAGAAAAATCCATTTCCTTATCAATACGCCTCAGATAAAGTTTTTGCCCCCAAAAAACACATTCTCTGTATTTATTCAAATATTCATCAGATATATAAAAAGCCATATCTGGAACTAACAAAATCTTATTCTTTCCAAAATGCTCTTTCAAAAAGTTATAACTCCATTTATCACGCGCACACAATGTCAAATCATTATGACGAGCCATGACTGCCGCATCTTTCGCTATTAAAGATTCATCCTCATACCAAATAGACTGAGGAAACATTATGATCCGATTATTTGGGAACTGTTCTATTACTCTCAAACGGAAATCTTGACACTCCCTATACAAATCACCAAAATTACCTCCACCATTAAACAGTATAACGGTTTCGGGGTGGAGGTAATTTTCACACCATGAATTTGACGAAGACTGCAAACACTTATATTTTATAGAAGATAAAAACTGCCTTTCACCTTCCCATATCAATATATCTCCTATATTACCATGATAAGGATTATCTAAATGTACATAATCTGATGTTATTAAAGGTTCTATATTATCTTTTATTATCTTCCTTAATTCTTCTATCTTTTCCTGAAAATCCATTATTTTATATTTAAGCCATTTATAATCAATCATTTCAATATCTATTACAGATAAACATTTTTCATAACGACTACAATTTTTCCTCTATCACTTATATATCCCACAAATTTTCCTAAGTTGAACAATCAAAATTTCCCGTTCTCTTCTATCTAAACCGAAACAATACATAACTAAAAAATTCAATACCAACGAGAGTATTCCTAAAAAAATAATTTTCTCTTCATCACCAATCATTTCCAATGGTAAATAAACAATAGGGAAGACAAACGCAGTCACCACGATCACTCTCCCTAACACCTCTCGCAAATATCTTTTAATAGAAAAAGCATAAAGCCGCTTCAAATACCACAAGCGCACCCAAAGTATCAAAATACTCAAAATACAACGAATCTCCAGTACCACCTCTGGTACATACCCTATCCTCAAAAACAAATAACTGACTGGCAGGTTGGCCAGGATCATCACACTCATCAGTATCTGATAATCACGGATCTTTCCCGTGGCCTGTACCGATACCCAAAGTGGACCTTGCAAAGCGTCCAGCAAAGAGAGCAATATCATCAAGCGACAAAACGACACCGTATGCGCAGGTACCTCCCCCAACCACAGCGACAACACTTCCTCACAACAGATATACAGAGGCAAAGAGATAGCGAACAACAGGAAATAAGAGTATTTCGAGGTACGCATGATCAAGTCGATGAAATAACAACGATCGCCTGACACATAGGATTTCACGATCTGAGGATTGAATGCTGTCTGGAAATTACTCACAAAACTATAGACCGCCGTTTGTACCTGATTGGCGATACCCATAGCAGCGTTCACCGTCACGCCGAAAAAAAGATTCAACAAGATGTTCAATCCTTGCGAGGCTCCCATATTGGCTATTCCTCCAAACAGACTCCAGCCAGAGAAACCTAGCAACTCGCAGAACAACCCTTTATCCCAAAAGAAATGATAATGACATACTGCAAACGATCGCCTGCAATACAAATAATAACAAGCCAACACCAAAGCCAGTACGACAAACATCAAGAACCCATAAAAGATCAAACGATCCCATGCGGTCCAAGTCAACAAATACACAATCAACAAACGAAACACGGCCTCAATCACACTGATATAAGCATAGAATGACATCCGCTCATGTGCGATAATGGCTGCGTTATAAGGAGCACGCATGATATTAACACAAGTGCCCAATATCGTAAATTGATATGTAAGTGTCACCGCCCATCCCCTATCCGCAGGATATTGATGTAGCGTTCCAAAAACCACAACCCAGCAGTCTCCGCAAGTACGAACGTCAGCAACGCTATTCCTAGATGGATCGTGACACTGGCAGAGAACACGTGTTGGGTTGTCACCAAATCCCCACGTCCCAACTCATAATTCAAGAACCGTTGCGTGGAGGTGACCATGGCGTTATTGACAAACGTAAAGAGTACAACTATTCCTCCCACCACGTTATAAATCCCGTAGTCCTCTACCCCCAGCATCTGTAATACAACTCGGCTGGTGTATAGCGTCACCCCCATGATCAAGAGCATACGTACATAGAGGAACAGCGTGTTCTTCGCTATCCGCTTATTATTCTCGGATATTGAATGCATATATCTTATTGAGAATTGGTATCCTTCAAATTTAGAGCAACTGTAACACTCTTCAAATTCTCAAGCGTACAACTTTCTTGATTTGCACACAGCCTTCATACTGCTTGGATAGCCATCAAAACGAACCACATAAAAAGCGTTAGCACTGACTTCGGTCACGCAGTATATATTCAAGGGAATATACAGTATATATCCGGATGCACATGTAGTATATATCCTCAAGAGACAGATAGGTAGATATATGTTATAGTAACCGAATATATTTAGGATCGACCTCTACAGCAGCAACCAACAGACCTGGTATCTCTACGATCAAACGTTTCACACGGGTCCCTCGTATAGAGAGTAAACGACCCTCGTAGCCATCCAGTGGACCACCCTCGATGCGGATCATGCGACCGTACATCGCAGGAGTTAATTCTTCAACCAAGAAATAACGCGGGGAATCATCGGAATGGACAGCACAGATAAAACGGTTCATCTCCGCATGGCCTACCGTCATCGGCTTACGGTAGCCACCACGCAAATAACGATATTGGAGGGTACTGATCTCTTCTACGATTGGATCCATACAGGTACGGGTAGTATGGGCAAAAAGTAAATCGTGCAGAAGAGGAACCTCCTCACGAATCCGCTTACCCTTCCTCTCGACCAACTGCCAACGCATAGGAGTGAAAACCTCTATGCCCTTTTCCTCCAGCAACCTATAGGCCGGGCGTTTAGCATTGGGACGGGTCAAGTCTCGCAATACGAACCAATTGTCTGTCAAAGGATGTTCCACAGAATGATGGATAATTCTTCTAGCCCTGAAAGGATGTATATTCTATTAATATCCAATCAGTTATACAATAGACTCTTGTAAGTTAGAAAGCGTATACTCTCTTTTCAAGACCTTTTGTTGCCATCGAAGCCAACTTGTTTTACGCTCAAAAGACCCTATATTTAATACCGAGAAGGCATTTTTATAGCCTTTGAGCTATTTTGGCAAATAGGCTACTTGGCGAATAGCATTCGTTTCACGTCGCAAATATAGCAAAAAATAACCAAACACAAGCAAACATCAAGCCTTGTTTGTGTTTGGTTATTTTTCACTACATTTGTGTTCGCTAAAAAAGGAGTAATTTAAAATGATCGATCAACCTACCATAGACCGGATATTGGACGCGGCGAACATCGTGGATGTTGTCTCTGAATTCGTGACTCTTCGGAAACGAGGGATCAACTATGTAGGATTATGCCCATTTCATTCGGACAAATCACCGTCTTTTTACGTATCCCCTCAAAGAATATCTGTAAGTGTTTCGCTTGCGGAGAAGGTGGAACCGCCGTTCACTTCATCATGAAGCATGAGCAACTCAGCTATTTCGACGCTTTACGCTTTCTGGCGAAAAAATACAATATAGAGATACAGGAACGGGAACTTACCGAGAGAGAGAAACAAATCCGTAGCGACCGGGAAAGTATGCTTATCGTCAATAGTTGGGCGGGACAATACTTCTCTACTTTATTACATAAGCATGTTGAAGGGAAAAGCGTAGGTATGCGTTACTTTGCCGAGCGAGGATTGAGGGAAGATATCATCCGTAAATTCCAGCTCGGGTATAGCTTGGACCAGCGGGATGCTTTATACAAAACCGCTATAAAAGCAGGTTATAAAAAGGAATTCCTCGAGAAAACCGGTTTAGTTATCGCTTATGATAACGGAAACGTGAACGATCGTTTTCGGGGACGTGTTATCTTTCCCGTCCATACGCTAAGTGGAAAGGTCGTGGCATTCGGCGGACGTGTATTGAAAAAGGACGAGAAGACCGCAAAGTACGTAAACTCTCCCGAAAGCGAGATTTATCATAAGAGTAACGAGCTTTACGGCATCTATTTCGCCAAGCAAGCAATCATGAAACAGGATCGCTGTTTCTTGGTGGAAGGATATATGGACGTGATCGGTATGCACCAAGTGGGCGTAGAAAACGTGGTTGCCTCCTCGGGTACGGCGCTCACGCAAGGGCAAATCCGGCTCATACATCGTTTCACGAATAATATCACGGTATTATACGATGGAGACGCCGCCGGAATCAAAGCGGCCCTCCGGGGTATCGATATGTTATTGGAAGAAGGGATGAACGTCAAGGTCGTGCTTCTTCCGGCGGGAGAAGATCCGGACTCGTTTGCCCGTAGCCATAGCGCGAGCGAGTTCGCAGAGTTTATCAGCCAGAACGAGACGGATTTCATCCGTTTCAAGACAAAGTTACTATTGGCGGAAGAAGGGGGGCGATCCGATCAAACGTTCCGCCCTGATCTCGGATATTATCCGTACGGTAGCGATTATACCTGATAATATCGCTCGCTCCGTGTATATCCGGGAATGTAGTACGACCATGGAGATAGACGAGCAAGTCTTACTCAACGAGGTCAATAAGATCCGTCTCAACAAGGAAGAGAACCAAGCGGCTAAATCCGTAAGGAATACACCGCCCGTTCAATCTCCCGTCAATACGATCCCGGAGTATCCGGATTTCCCCGGCTACCAACCGTATACACCGGAAGAGGCGAATACCCTTCCTCCGGAAAATATTCCGCCTCCACCGCCCGAGGACTATATTCCGGAAGAGGAAGCGGGTCCGCCCCTACTCCTCCCTACGAGGTTCCGACGGCTCCCAACATACAGGTCCAACCGAAACGTTCTCCTTTTGAGGCTTATGAGTTGGCTCTTTTACGCTATATCGTACGATACGGCGAACGTGTCCTCTATGACTACGTAGATGAGGAGACCAACGAGCATGTTATCATGCGGGTCGCCGATTATATCCGTTTCGATCTGGAACGTGATGACCTTACGTTTTATACGCCAGCCTTCAAACAAATGCTGGACGAAGCTGCTGAACATTGTCAAAACGAGGGCTTTATGGCCAGTCGTTATTTCCTTGCCCATCCGGACCCGAACATCAGCCGGCTTGCCGCCAACCTTATCAGCGATAAGTACCAGCTTAGTAAATATCATACGAAGTTCAGGGAACTGGAGCAAGAAGAAGATAAATTGGATTACTTGGTACCCCGGGAGATCTATTCCATGAAAGATGCCTATATCCTCTATAAGATAAAGGATATCAAGCGAAAATCAAAGAGGCTCAAAACAAGGGAGACATGGAGCTGATCTTTGATTTAATGAAACAGAATGCCCACCTCAACGAGATCAAGAACGTGCTCTGCAAAGAGCTGGGTGAGCGTATCGTATTAAAAATGTAATAAAAAAACATCTATGAATTTCCTTGAGACAGAAAACGTGGTAAAACAGTACGCCGGGCATCTGGCGCTGAACAAGGTAAGTATCCAAGTTCCTCAAGGAACAATCTTTGGATTACTGGGGCCTAACGGAGCGGGCAAGACGACCTTGATCCGGATCATCAACCGGATTACGGCACCGGATAGCGGAATCGTTCGCTTCAACGGCCATGAATCCAGCCCGGAAGACATCTACCAGATCGGTTACTTGCCGGAAGAGAGAGGGTTGTATAAAAGATGAAAGTCGGGGAGCAGGCGATCTATCTGGCACAATTGAAAGGTCTCTCCTACCCAGAGGCACGCAGTCGTTTGACCCGTTGGTTCGAGAAATTTGACATCATGCCTTGGTGGAATCGCAAACTGGAAGAGCTGTCGAAAGGTATGCAGCAGAAAGTACAGTTCATCATTACCGTGATACACGAACCCGAGCTATTGATCTTTGACGAGCCATTTAGCGGATTCGATCCGGTCAACGCCGATCGCCTTAAACAAGAGATATTGGAATTGAAGGCAGCCGGACATACCATTATATTCTCAACTCACAACATGTCCTCCGTTGAGGAGATTTGTGACGAGATTGCTTTTTAATCAATCGCTCTGAGGTCGTCCTGTCCGGCAATGTCAAGGAGGTACGGGAACGGTTTAAGAGTAATACCTATATATTAAATGTACGCAAGGAGACTGGAGGTATTGAGGAGTTAAGGATACGCAAGGAAGAAAATATCAGTAACTCCGATTGGCTTACCCGGCTGGCGTCCCAATATGAGATTCTTTCCTTCACGGAGGAGATCCCTTCTATGAATGACATTTTTATCAACACCGTTTCCGGTACAAACACATCAAAGGTATGAGCAAAATTGGATTAATCATCAAACGGGAATATCTCCGAAGAGTAAGTAAAAAGTCATTTATCCTGCTCACGTTCCTCACACCGTTTCTATTTGCCGCGCTCGTATTCGTCCCTCTTTGGCTTTCATCGATCAAAGGCGACGAGGTACATACCATAGCGATCCTCGACTCCACAGGTAAATACGCCCCGCTATTCGAGGATACGGAGACTTATCGTTTCATCCATAGTGACCAGAGTATGGATACCTACAAACAAATCCCTGATAAGGAAATATTCGCGTTCCTTACGATCACGGAGGATTTACTGGAAAATCCAAAAGCCGCTACTTTATATTCCAAGAAACAAATCCCGGGAGAATTGAGCCGACTCGTCAATATGACACTAAAGAAGCAGATTGAAAGTGACAAACTGGCAACGTTCAATATCCCGAATTTGAAAGAAATCATAAAAGAAAGCAAAATCAATTTCAATATACAGACCATCAAATGGGGGGATGACGGAAGCGAAAAGCAATCCTCATCCGTAGTAGCCTCCATAACCGGTGTTATTTTCACCATGCTTATCTATATGTTCATCATGATCTATGGAGCAATGGTCATGCAGGGGTTATGGAAGAAAAGACGAACCGGATCATCGAGATTATGATCTCGTCCGTCAAACCTTTCGACTTAATGATGGGTAAAATTATAGGAATCGGTTTTGTCGGGCTTACGCAAGTATTCCTTTGGGCGGTTATGACCTTTATTCTCATCACCGGGGAACTTTCTTTTTGGGAGGAGGTATGGAAAGCGAGATCTTGCAATCAAGCATGGCACTTAACACAACCCCTAACATGACGGCTATCGCAGCCCAGCAGCATGGAAATGAATGGATAGAGATGCTTCATACGATTAACTTCACCGAGATAGGCATCTTGTTTATCGCTTATTTCATAGGCGGCTACTTATTATATTCTTCTTTATTCGCCGCTATCGGATCAGCTGTAGACGGCCAAGAAGACACGCAACAATTCATGCTACCAGTCACGCTCCTTTTAGTTTTCGCCCTCTATGCGGGAATCTATAGCATGGAAAACCCTGACGGATCATTAGCTTTCTGGTGCTCCATGATCCCCTTCACCTCTCCGATCGTGATGATGGTCCGGGTGCCATTCGAGGTGCCTTTGTGGGAAATACTACTTTCCATTGGATTTTTTGTATATATCATCCATCGGTTTCACTTGGTTTTCCGCCAAAATATACCGTGTAGGCATTCTCATGTATGGTAAGAAACCCAGTATAAAGGAGATGTCCAAATGGCTTCGTTACAAATAAAAACATGATATCTACAACAAAAAAGCCTCGCTACTCTTATCGAATAACGAGGCTTTTTTTATGTTGTTCTACCTGGATTCGAACCAGGACAAACAGGACCAGAATCTGTTGTGCTACCATTACACCATAGAACAATCTCTACAGAATTGTCAAGTAAACTTTAAACGTTGTTCTACCTGGATTCGAACCAGGACAAACAGGACCAGAATCTGTTGTGCTACCATTACACCATAGAACAATATTTAACAAATCGCCAACTCTCTTGTTAGCGAGTGCAAAGGTATATACTTTTTCAAAATTTGCAAATAAACCTTCGAAAAAATGTCCAGAAAAAAACACGTACGTCTTTCGGATAAAACACGTACATGTTTTCTCAAAAAGACGTACGTGTTTTTTTAAAAGCTTATAACGATCGAGGAGATAGTCTCAAACAAGCTATTACACATATATTAATGAAAGAAAAAAGACGTATGTAACGAATTAAGAAGTATATTTGCGACTTGGAAAATTATATCAATAGAAATAAATGGATCAAACAAAAGAATTAGTAAAAACGATTGTTGAAGGCCTTCAAGAAAAAAAGAGGCAAAAATATTGTAACAGTAGATTTAAGCCAGACTTCTGGTGCCATTTGTCAATATATGGTTATTTGTGAGGGAAACACTCCTACCCAAGTTTCTGCTTTATCCGATTCCGTATGGGATTTCGCACGCAAGAATGCAAATGAGAAGCCTTTGTCTATTGACGGTACACAGGACGCTCAATGGATCGGCATGGATTATGGTACGGTTCTTGTACATATATTCTTGCCGGAACAACGTGCATTTTATAACTTGGAGAACCTTTGGGCAGACTCGAAGGTTATACAAGTACCTAACATTGATTAAGCCGGTCTAAATATTTGATGATAATCTCTTATGGAAAATAAAAACGACATGTTTAATAAAACACCGAAGAGCGGGAAACCTAAGATGTTCCGCTTTAATTTGTATTGGATGTACGGGTTGATCTTCATCATGCTTGTTGCCCTATACATGACAAATGATTCTTCGGGAGCGAAAGAGCTAGGCTGGACAGAGTTCCAGAAACTAGCGCAGGAAAACGTATTCGATAAAATGACAGTCTACAACAAGAAGAACTTGGTGGAGGCTACAGTGAAAAAATGGAAAGACTGAACAGGTCTTTGGGAATATGGACGTTTCTAAAATCGGGGTTTCTCCGAAAGTATACGTAAAGATCCCGTCGGCCGACAAGTTTTCCGATTTCTATGACAAAGCGGTAGCCGATAGTCACATCGATACACAAGTCCGATTCGAGGAAGGCGATGACGCTATCTGGAATTTCTTGGTTTCATTCGGCCCGATTATCTTATTGATCGGTGTATGGATGTTCTTGATGAGACGTATGTCCGGTGGTACCGGCGCAGGTCCGGGTGGCGTGTTCAGCGTTGGTAAGGCAAAAGCTCAGCTTTTTGATAAAGATAATGACCGTAAGGTGACATTCAAGGATGTCGCCGGATTGGCGGAAGCGAAACAAGAGGTAGAGGAAATCGTCTCTTTCTTGAAGAATCCGGAAAAATATACTGAATTAGGAGGTAAGATTCCCAAGGGTGCATTGTTGGTAGGCCCTCCGGGAACCGGTAAGACATTATTGGCGAAGGCTGTTGCCGGAGAAGCTAATGTGCCGTTTTTCTCCTTGTCTGGTTCTGATTTCGTGGAGATGTTTGTCGGTGTAGGCGCCTCCCGTGTGCGTGACTTATTCCGCCAAGCGAAGGAAAAATCTCCTTGCATCGTCTTTATTGATGAGATCGATGCGGTAGGTCGTGCCCGTGGAAAGAACGCGAATATGAATAGCAACGATGAGCGTGAGAACACGTTGAACCAGCTGTTGACCGAAATGGATGGTTTCGGCTCTAACAGTGGTGTTATTATCTTAGCCGCTACAAACCGTGCGGACATTTTGGATAAAGCGTTGTTGCGTGCCGGACGTTTTGACCGACAAATCCATGTTGAATTACCGGATTTGAATGAACGTAAAGAGATATTCGGGGTGCATTTGCGTCCGATCAAGATAGATGAAAGCGTAGACGCTGAGTTCCTAGCAAGGCAGACTCCGGGCTTCTCGGGTGCTGATATCGCTAATGTTTGTAATGAGGCCGCTTTGATCGCCGCCCGTAACGGAAAGAAATTCGTACAGAAAGAAGACTTCATGAATGCGGTAGACCGCATTGTCGGTGGTCTTGAAAAACGTTCGAAGATCACGACGGAGGAAGAACGTAAATGTATCGCGAACCATGAGGCCGGTCACGCTACGTTAAGTTGGTTGTTGGAACATGCCAATCCGCTGGTTAAGGTGACAATCGTTCCCCGTGGTAAGGCATTAGGTGCGGCATGGTACTTGCCGGAAGAGAGACAGATCACCACCCGCGAGCAATTGCAGGACGAGATGTGCGCTACTTTAGGAGGACGTGCCGCAGAGGAATTAGTCTTGGGAAAAATATCCACAGGCGCATCCAACGATTTGGAACGTGTCACGAAACAAGCATATGCGATGGTCGTTTACTTCGGTATGAGCGATAAACTTCCAAACTTGAACTATTACGACTCCACCGGACAGGATTGGGGATTCACCAAGCCTTATAGTGAGGAGACCGCGAAATTGATCGATACGGAAGTACAGAAGATCATCAATGAGCAATACGACAGGGCAAAACGGATATTATCCGAGAATAAGGAAGGACATAGTAAACTTGCGCAGGTATTATTGGATCGTGAGGTAATCTACTCGGAAGATGTAGAGCATATCTTCGGGAAACGAGCCTGGATCTCCCGTTCCCAAGAGATTCTGGAGTTGCAGGAAAAGGCTAACGGAAAGAACAAGGAGAATGCGGATAAGGAGGCGAAAGCGGACGCAACAATGGAAAACGTAACCGATACTCCTACCGAAGAAAACAAGACAGGGAAAATAGCTTGACCAAAGTCAAGACATTCATAACAAGTAAGGCAGGGGCGTATCTTTGATCAAAAGTTACTATCCAGCCTTCCTTATTGCTGTATTATCAATTTATTAGTTATATTTGCAGCCAAAATTACAAACAAGCAAAAACACTATTGTTTTGAAAAATCTGATTACACGTGCATTGACTGGCATTATTTTCGTCGCGGTATTGGTTGGTGCGATCTATTTCCACTCCTATTATTTTTACGGTATTTGGACTCATTACCGGACTTTCTCTATGGGAGTTCTACGGATTGGTCAAACATTATGAGAATGCCGCCATCAAACGATTTGTCAGTTCCTTGGGGGGAGCCTACCTCTTCGCCGCCACATTCGGTTACGCCAATGGCTTGGTTGGAGGCAATATATTTCTCCCCTATCTTTTTATTCTTAATGTATACCATGATCACCGAGCTTTACGATAAAGCCAGTAATCCAATCAATAACTGGGCATTGACCTTATTCGGTCAAATCTATTGCGCAGGCTCTTTCTCTCTGCTAAACTTTATTACATCGGTACCTAATACGCCGGGCGAGATCGTACATATCCCCTATTTTGCCTTGGCTATTTTCGTTTTCGTATGGGTAAATGATACGGGAGCTTATCTAGTGGGATCTATGCTTGGAAAAAGAAGATTGTTCGAACGTATCTCTCCCAAGAAGTCCTGGGAAGGTTTTTACGGAGGGTTGGCATTCGTATTAATAACCTCCCAAATATTCGCTTGGTTCATGCCGGCCACGAACTGGTACACATGGCTTGGATTAGCCGGCACGATCGTAGTATTCGGGACTTGGGGCGACTTGATCGAATCTTTGATGAAACGTACGTTAGGCGTGAAAGATTCCGGGCATGTATTACCCGGACATGGAGGCATGCTGGATCGCTTCGATAGCGTAATGATGGCTATTCCGGCCGCTTATATCTATATCGAGTTATTTATTCGAAATTAAATGTCAGGATCACCATACGGGATGTAGCTTTCGATAAGGCATCCGTATATTTGATATTTGCTTGATCTACCAAGTCCGGACGATCTTTCTCCAATAGGTTAACCAATCCGAAACAGAATTTCAGCTCCGGGCATAACTTAAAGTAGGGTAGATAGATATCACATCCCAAGCCAAACTCAAATCCGAAGTCCGTGCTTTTCAATAGAATCGGATTACCTTTCTTACGGCCTATATCCACGGAGCCATAGATACCCGATCAAATAAGGACGATAATTATTCAAGCGTAAAGCCGTATATTTAACGTCTAAGGGGAAATTCAGATAACTGGAACGAACGTTCGTGATGAATTCCTCTCCCGTAGCCTGTTCCCGAAACTTAAATTTCTTATCTCCGAAATGGATAGAAGGCGTGAAACGTAAATTGAAATAAGGATTCATATACATATCTCCGATCACCCCGACACTAAAGCCGGGTGAGTAAGAAGGAATCTCCGCGAACCAAGTCTCTCCATTGGTCATGACACCGGTATGGGTCAATAACAAATCCTGCGAGTGAATACCCACATGAAACCCCAGATGAAGCCATTTCAAATCAGCGTACGGCTGATTCCTCACCCTTTCCTTTTTGAGCCATGGCTCCCATGGTAGCCAAGCTTACCACATATAATATAAGTAATAATCGTCTCAAATCTCAACCTATTTTGTTTAATAACGAAAACCCGACAAAGATATTGCAAAAAAGAAGATTTTTGAAGAAAATAAGCCAGTAGATATTTTTTAAATAGAAAGAAAGCTATATTTTTGCACCTACTAATAGTTATCAATTTAAACGTTAAAAAAAATGGCTTACGTAATTAGCGATGATTGTATTGCATGCGGAACTTGTATTGATGAGTGTCCGGTAGGAGCAATTTCAGAAGGTGATAAATACAGCATCAACCCTGAAATGTGTACAGATTGTGGAACTTGCGCTGACGCATGTCCTACAGAGGCTATCCACCCGGCTGAATAATTCGCAGCAAAGAATAGGATTTTCCTTTGCGGAAAGCTCCTAACACATAACGGGCTGTTTCTCTCTATGAGTAAAACAGCCCGTTATCTTTTTTCTCTTCGTGTTATATTAAAACTCAATATCCAACTTTATATCACCGGAAGCCATATCCTCCTCTGGGGAATCGCCATGAATCGTTTCCTCCTCTTCAGGTTCCACCACGTCTTCCGCAGATTTCTTCAGATTTGAGTTCTTGATATAACTGATTACATCTTGCATTCCCTCCATGAACTTCTCAAAGTCCTCCTTATAAAGGAAAATCTTATGCTTCTCAAATGAGATTTGCAAACCATCCTTTGATTGAATTTTCTTACTTTCCGTAACGGCAACGAATAGGTCATCTTTCAAATTCCTCTTCACATCCAGATAATAAATCCGTTTTCCCGCTTTAATGGCTTTAGAGTATAGAATCTCCCTGTCGCCACCTTCAACATGTTTTTTATTCCTTGATTCTTCCATGACAGCTAACATTCGTTAAAAACCCACCCACTTTATAGAACTTGCTTCAAATATGTGCATTTTTTTTTAATTAGCAACTATTTTAACGATCGAAAATACGCCCATTGAGGCTAAATTTGTAAAATATCATCTAACACATATAAAATTAAGTAAATCCGGATTCTTTTATGGAAAAAACGACTACCTTTGCAGCCTAATTTATAATAAGAAGTTCCTTCAAACGATGATCAACAGAATTTTAATCCGCATTAAAGTTTTACAGATAGTATACTCTTACTATCAAAACGGAAACGGTGACCTCAAAGTTGCGGAAAACGAATTGCTTTTTCAGCCTTCAGAAGTCATATGACTTATATTATTATTTCTTACTCCTAATTATCGAAGTTACCAACCTGCAAAGAAGGATCCTTGACACCCGGAAGTGCAAATACATGCCTACCGACGAGGAGTTAAACCCGAATACACGCTTCATAGACAATCGTTTCGTCGCTCAATTAGCGGAAAACGATACGTTGAAAAAAAGTATGTAGACGAGCAAGGTCTCTCATGGAGCAACGACGAGGAGTTCATTAAGAACGTATTGAATACGATCCTAAGTTCTGAGATTTACGCCGAATACTTGAAAAACGAAGAAGACTCGTACGAGACGGATCGTGAGTTCTGGCGCCAGATATTCAAAGAAAATAATCTGTGGAAACGAGATGATAGAGGAATATCTGGAAGATAAAAGCATCTACTGGAATGACGATATCGAGATCGTAGAGACTTTCGCCTTGAAGACTATCAAGAAATTCGAGGAGAAGAAAGGTAGCAAACAAGCCTTATTGCCAATGTTCAAGGATTTGGAAGACAAGGCTTTCGCAATCAAGTTATTCCGTCAAAGTTTGTTGAAAGGTAAGGAATATCGTGAACGCATCGACAAACATATGAAGAATTGGGAAACCGAACGTATCGCCAATATGGACTTAATCATCATGCAAGTCGCCTTAGCCGAGATTTTATCGTTCCCGACCATTCCCATCAACGTTACCTTAAATGAATATATCGATGCCGCAAAGTATTATAGTACACCTAAAAGCGGAACATTCATTAACGGAATTCTGGATTCAATAGTCAACGAATTAAAAAAGAGAAGTTATTGCTCAAAGATTAATTATTATCATTACATTTGTGCATATCATTATTGATATTAACTTGTAAAACGATTATTATAGTATGAACTTACTCAGTATTTTACTTCAAACTCCAGCTGGAGGAAGTCAGTGGTCCGGTATTTTGATGATGGTAGTTATCGTAGCTATCTTCTATTTCTTCATGATCCGGCCGCAACAAAAGAAACAAAAAGAAATCCAGAAATCACGTGAGGCGTTGAAAACAGGCGATAAAGTGATTACCGCCGGAGGTATCTATGGAAAGATCAAAGAGATCGGTGATACTTATATGCTAATCGAGGTAGCGGATGGAGTACGTATCCGTGTAGATAAAACTTCTATTTTCGCTTCAGCGGAAGACGCTCAGCAGCAGAAATAATCTAACTACAGAATATGTCACGACTTGAGAACATACAAAATTCCTTCAAGTCTATCCAAGCAAAGACTAAGGCTTTTTTTCCACGGAGACAGATGGAAAGAGGTCTTGGTCTTTTTCTTTTTCGCCCTTTTGGCTTTCGGTTTCTGGCTACCCAAAGCTTGCAGCAGGAATATGAGATAGAACTTGTTTTTCCGGTTAAGTATAAGAACGTACCTGCCGATATAGCGTTTAATGCCCCTGAGGTGGAAACGATTACCGCAAAGGTAAAAGACAAGGGTAGCGTTTTACTCAACTATACTTTTGGAAGATCGTTTGCTCCGATTGAAGTGAACATGAAGAATACGAAGGAGAAAAATGGTTCGGTTCAAGTAAGTAAAAGGCAGATCGAGAACGATATTCAAAAACAATTGATAGCCACTACGGCATTACAAAGTTTTGATCCGCAACAAATAGATATGGATTTCAGTCAGCGGGTCCATAAGGAAATACCGGTCGTCTTTAATGGCGATATTCATCTGGAAGCCGGCTTTCAACTATCCGGGGATATCCGAATCACCCCTCAAAAGATCAACGCTTATGCCACCGCGGCGATCTTGGATACACTGACCTCGGTTAAGACGGTCTTCACCGAGGTTAAAAAGGCGAATAAAAACATTACGAGAACCGTACAACTGATCAAGGTAGACGGCGTTAACTTCGATCCGGAAAGTGTATCCATCACGATTCCGATAGAGGAGTACACGGAGAAGACATTGGAAATACCTGTCTCTTGCAGTCATATACCGCCACATTATACGGTACGTATGTTTCCGGCGGTCGTAAAAGTGACTTGCAGTGTGCCCTTGTCCCGATTCAAAGGACTTTCGGAAGATATGTTCTCGATTCATATACCTTTTGAGGATCTGGAGCAAAACGTATCTGGTACCCTATCCGTCAAACTCACCAAGAAACCAGACTGGGTGCATACGGCAATCTTATTGCCAGATAAGGTAGAATTTATTTTTGGAACACAACAATAAGCATGATTAAAATAGGTATTACAGGAGGGATCGGGAGCGGCAAATCCGTCGTAGCCTCTTTATTAGCGTTATCCGGTGTACCCGTATACATAGCGGACGAGGAAAGTAAATGGCTGACAAATAACTCCCCGGTTATCCGTGAGAAATTAACAGCCCTTTTCGGTCCGGAGATTTATACGAATGAGGGATTGAACAAGAAACTTCTAGCCTCCCACATCTTTAATAATCCGGAACAATTACAACAGGTCAACCAGATCATTCATCCTGAGGTAAACCGTCATTTCTCGGCTTGGGTAGAGAGACAGACTTCCCCTTTATGCGCCATCGAATCCGCCATATTATTCGAATCCGGTTTCTACAAAGTGGTAGACATAAGCTTGATGGTCTATGCCCCAAGAGAACTCCGCATCGAAAGAGCCTTGGGGAGGGACTCAGCCTCGAGAGAAGAAATCGAACGCAGAATCAACAGCCAAATGTCGGACGAGGAAAAGAAAGATCGCTCCGATTACGTTATCTATAATGACAACAGACAGGCCCTTATACCGCAAGTAGGCAAACTGTTATGTTGGCTTCAATCCCAATAATCACCGATAGCGGGACGAGTGGCTTTTTACAGTATCTTACCTTCATCATCCAATGAACCTAAGATACTTCGTCAACGAACCTAAGATACTTTGTCGATGCACCTAAGATACTTTGTCGATGCACCTAAGATACTTCTCCAACGAAGTTAACTGTCCTCATGACGGAAGAATTCCACTTTTTCTTATTACCTTTGCCACCTCGAAGTTTAACACTAATAGAAAATAAAAACATTATGTTGAAGACTATTTTGTCTATTTCGGGAAAACCCGGTCTGTATAAACTGGTTTCCCATGGAAAAAACATGTTGATCGTTGAATCGCTGACTGATAACAAGAGAGTACCCGCATACGCAAAAGATAAAGTAATCTCATTAGGCGATATCGCAATCTATACGGATGAAACAGAAGTGCCTTTGCATGAGGTATTGACTAGCGTAAAGAATAAAGAAGAGGGAAAAGCCGCCTCTTTAGTACCTTCTAAAGCCACGACGGACCAATTGCGTGCGTACTTTGCCGAGGTATTGCCTAGCTATGATCGTGAGCGTGTTTATCCGAGCGACATCAAGAAACTACTCTCTTGGTATAACATCTTGATCAACGCAGGCATCACTGACTTCACCCCGGAAGATGCTCCGGCAGAAAAGGAAGCTGCTGAAAAGAAGCTGAATAACAGCATACGACATAAAGATTAAAGAAAGGACCGTTCGATACCCATCGTCCGGTCCTTTTTTTTAAACATACTTAAAGACTTTATTTTTCGCTATATTTGCATAATTCTAGATATCACTATTTATGAAAAACAAAAACAGTTCTTCTCTTTCTTATCGTATTATTCTCAGGAATATGCCGGATACATGCGCAAGCCGATTTCTACTTGATGCAGGCATTAGGGAGTCGATATATCTACAACTCAGACTATTTTGAAGAGACCCGTGAAATGCAAGTCTATTTAAGCGGAGTAGATGGTAGCCTTAAAAGTGACTCTTTACTCGCTATTTATGTCTTAGACGCACAATATCCCCCCCCACATTCAATTTATTTTGTTCAACATTCGAGTTGACACATCCCAACATACCCTGTATTATTGTTGGAATATTTAATTCAAACAGGCAAAGTGAGCTGACCCCGCCTTTCACAGATTCCTTATCGGTAAAAAGATATGACAACCCGGGACATGGAAAAGAAATGCTCTCGTCATTAACGAATGAAATAATCCCTTTCATCCAAGAAAAATACCATGCGGGAAATAACAGGATTTTAGTCGGACATTCGTTGGGAGGGACATTCGTCACTTATGCGATGATGGAACACCCAGACTTATTTCCTTATATTATAGCCATATCACCGAACTATAAATACAGCGAAAATATGATGATTGATAGGTTACGAGTGTTCACGGAAACCTATCAAGGAGAAAAAAAAATTATATATCTACCTAGCCAACGGAGACAAAGATAAAACAGAAGAAGACTTCAAGCCCATGATAAAAGAGGCTTGCTCCATCATCGAGAAAAATAATAGAATCGACCTACGATATGATTCTTTAAACATAAAGAAACACAGTCACACTATATTTGAAGGTTATTACAGAAGTCTCCTCTCGATAACACCTCTTCTCTAAAGTACTCTCGTAAGCTTGCGAGAGCACTTATGCAAAAATAGTCCATTATTTTAGGCTAAACCTCACATTGTCTAGGGCGGGTAACTCCTTTATCTTTGCCAACAAATAATTCACTCTATTGACCTCATAAAATAAAGAGCAAAGATGGAAAGCACCAAGTATTATCTCGGTCTGGACGTTGGCGGTACCAATATGGTCGCTGGCGTAGTAGATGAGAATCACCAGATTATCGCAAAGGAGAGTATACCGACACAAGCCGGACGCACGATCGAGGAGATCACCACCGACATGGCGGAAGTCAGCAAAAAGCGGTTCTCAAAGCAGGCTTGCAAATGGAAGACATCTCTTCTTGGGGCATCGGCATGCCCAGTTACGTAAATCCAAAGACGAACCTTTTGGTACATGCCAATTGTTTCGGATGGAAGAATGTCCCCATCTACGACTATTTAAAGAAGCATATCTCATTGCCTACTTATATAGCCAACGACGCCAATTGCGCGACCTATGGAGAGGTCTTGGCCGGATCGGCCAGCCAATATACCGATGCCATCATGTTAACGCTAGGAACAGGAGTCGGAGGCGGAATTATCATGGGTAAGAGGATTTATTCCGGAGCCGATAATATGGGAGCAGAGCTTGGACATACCAAATTGGTATACAATGGCGAACGTTGCACATGCGGACAAAAAGGCTGTTTGGAAGCTTATTGCTCATCTACCGCATTAATCCGCATCATGAAAGAGGCCTTACAAGAGAATAAGGACACCTTGATATGGAAACTTTGCGGCGAAGACGAAAATAAAGTCAATGGAGAAATCCTTTTCGAGGCCGCTAAACAAGGGGATTCCCTCGCTAAACAGATCGTCGATGACTATATCAGTAAACTGGCCGCCGGAATCTCCACGTTCATAACCATCTTCCGTCCGCAAGTAATCATCTTAGGGGGGTGGTATCGCACATGCAGGTGACCTGCTGTTGAAACCTTTAAACGAGAAACTACATACTTGTACCTTCGCCGCCGAGGAAATAGGTATCCCCAAGTCATCCGTGCGGAATTAGGAAATGACGCCGGAATAATCGGCGCCGCGCTTTTAGAGAAAACGATGTAACGAAAAAAAATATGAAAACAAATAAGAAAGAACTTTTAGATTCATTCAAGGGAGGACTGATCGTATCCTGTCAAGTACAACACGATGATCCGACTTTTTCAGTAGACTTTGTCGTAAAAATGGCAAAAGCCGCCCAATGGGGAGGAGCCGTGGGTATCCGTGCCAACGACCCAGAGCAGATCAAGGCGATTAAAAAAGAAGTGGATTTACCAGTAATCGGGCTTTGGAAAATCTGGCACGATGATACAGACGTATTTATCACTCCCACCCTAGAGGCCGCTAAAGCCGTATGGGAAGCCGGAGCCGAGATTATCGCCTTGGACTGTACGAGCCAAATAACCCATGAAGGCCACCCGGCATACGAACTGCTACCGATCTTGAAAAGGAAATTCCGGAAGCGATCATCTTCGCCGACGTATCCAATTATGAGGAAGCCGTACGTGCCGTAGAAATGGGAGCCGATATCGTTGGCCCTACCTTATATGGGTATACGGAAGCTACCAAACATATCGAGCAACCGGATTTACGGGAGTTCGCCCGTATGTGCCGTGACTTCAAGGGCAAGGCCTACGTCATTATGGAGGGGCATATCTACTCGCCGGAAGATGCCATGAAATGTATCTTCCTCGGAGCTCACTCCGTAGTAGTAGGTAGCGCGATCACCCGTCCGCACTTGATCACGAAACGTTTTACGGACTTACTAACCGGTTACCAAAATAACTGGCGGGAAGCCGAAAGAAGCAAACATTAATAGTCATATGGCAAATTTCAATGTAGAAGGGGCGCAAAACGTAGAGATCAGCAAGAAATTACCTTGCGAGAAACCTCTGATCGTACAACTGGAGATCATGGAGCGGTATACGGCAGTCCATAAAGCCTGTGCCGCCCTACCCAAAGAGATACGTGAAGTGGAATGCCTGAAAGTTTTATACCCCACGCTATTTCGCAAGATCACGGATCAAGACTTGATCGCCGGACGTACGGACTTCCTACCCATCGGGTTCGGATGCGTAACCTCATTAGGGGTGTCGGGCATTATTGCGTATTCAAGAAACTCCGTGCCTTCCAGCAACAACTGGATGAAACTGAACGAAAACGGGTGGATGCGTTATATGATTATTGGTTGGATCACGATTTAAAGACCCAATTCAACAAGGAGGTCCTCACCGAGGATACATTGGGTATGTTCATCGACTGCGAATACCCGATGATCGCTACCGCACGTCTATCTGGAATGATGCTGGATTACCCGAAACTATTGGATAAGGGCATTGGTGGCCTTCGCTCTGATTTACTGGAGAAACTCAAAGAGCAACCCGATAATAACTTTTACAAAGCAGGCATCCAATGTCTGGATATTTTTGTAGATTGTGCTTCTCATCTCCAGCAAGACGCTAGAGAGCAAATGGCTTCAGCCGACAAGAAAAGGCAAAAAGAATTAGAGCGTATCTGCCAAGCCCTAGAGAACATCAAGGAGAAGAAACCCGGTCCGTTCCATGAAGCGATGCAGTTATTCTGGTTATTCGCTTTGTTGGCCGGTGTTATAAACTACGGTCGTCTGGATGATTATCTAGGCCCTTATTTAGTAGCCGATCTCAAGTCCGGGCGATTGACCGACGAAGAGGCATACCGATATATCCACTCGCTTTGGACCATGATTGAGAATCGCCGTACCACCGTAAACGGACGTATCATCGTAGGCGGTAAAGGACGCAAGAACCCGAAAGAGGCCGACGTATTCCTGCATATAGCCATGAAAGTAGCGAAAAATTGCAGATATGTAGAGCCGCAATTCACTTTGCGCTTCGATAAAGAGACCTCCGAGGAAATCTGGGACGAAGCGTTGGACGCTTTGGGTGCGGGAGCTACTTACCCGACCCTTTACAATGATGATGTAAACGTCCCGGCCGTCATGTACGGAATGCGTGTAGACGAGAAAGCAGCGGAACAATACGTGCCTTTCGGGTGTACCGAGTTCGTGATACAAGGACAAAGTACGGGTACGCCCAACATCTGCATCAATTTACTAAAACTACTTACGATTTATATGAATGATGGTATCGACCCGATTGACGGTAAACGTAAATCCGGGCCGGTACCTCTAAAGAAATTAGAGGAGTATCAGACATTCGAGGAATTCTATGACGGTTACAAGGCTTTACTCGATTATTATCTGGATCTGTCTGTCAAAGCCCAATACCATTCGTATGAGGTGATGAACCAGCACGTAAGTTTCTTGTTTACCAGCCTATTGACCGATGATTGCATCGCACGGGGAAAAGCGCTTTTGGACGGAGGCGTACGTTATCTAGGCGGGACAAACGAGACGTATGGCAATATCAACACTTCCGATTCCCTGTGGGTAATCCGGGATCTGGTATTCAATCAAAAAAATACACGTTACGGCAATTGAATGATGCCATGCTAGCTAATTTTAACGGCTATGAGGCTTTACGAAAAGATTGCCTAAACTGTGATAAATATGGTAACGACCTTGAGACTGCCGATACGATGGCCAACGATTTGTACGAGTTCGTAGCGAAAGGCGTACGCAATCGCGTATCGCCATCGGTATGCAATACTTCTTGATCGTTATCAGCAATAACCAATTAAACACGGAATGGGGAAACCGGACCGCCGCCTCACCCGACGGACGATTATCGTGCATGTATATGAATCCTGCCAATAATCCGCAAGGGGGGAGCGAATAAAAGCGGCCCCACGGCCATGCTGAATTCCTTGGCGAAGTTCGACGCCAAGTATCATGGAGGCTCGGTACAAAACATTAAGTTTTCTCCTTCCATGTTCAACGAGAACAGGGCTGTCATCAAGAGCCTGTTCAAGACTTATTTTGCGAAAGGGGGTTGCCATTTGATGGTGACTGTAGTAGATAAGGGAGTTTTAGAAGACGCGGTAGAGCACCGGAAAATTACCCGGACCTAATCGTCCGGGTAAGCGGGTTCTCCGCGGTATTCGTCGATTTATCTCCCAATATTCAACAGGAACTTTTAAGCAGGGTATTGTATGATAAATAAATATAAGGTTAGCGAGAATAGGTTATCAATCATGGAGATCGAACGGTTCGCCGTTCACGACGGCCCGGGCATCCGGACCGTCGTTTTCCTTCAAGGTTGTCCCCTACATTGTTCATGGTGCTCCAATCCGGAATCCCAGAAAAGGAAACCGCATTTGCTCCATGTCAAGAATAAATGTATCGGATGCGGACGTTGCGAGGCGATTTGTCCACGGGGCAATATCTCCATCCAAGACCATTTTCCGGTGTTTAATCGTCAGGCCTGTGTAGCCTGCAAGGCTTGCGAGCGTATATGCCCGCAGAACGCCATTAAGTTTGTCGGTGAATCTATTACCTCATCCAAGATCATGGAAATCCTTTTACGTGACCGGGATTACTACCTGAATTCCGGTGGAGGGGTTACGTTTTCCGGTGGCGAAGCTTTCACGCAATTCGAGGGATTGATGGATTTGCTGATCCAATGCAAGAACGAGAAACTGCATACCTCCGTGGAGACTTGCGGGCAAGTGAATCTTGATAAGATAAAGCAAGCGCTTCCGCTTATCGATTTGTTCTTGTTCGATATCAAACATACGGACAAGGATTTACTTCAGAAAGAAACCGGAGCGAACTTGGATACGATCCTCACGAATTTACGGTATATATCCAGTAAGAGCGCTAATAAAGTAACGATCCGTGTACCGGTAATCCCCGGTTTCAATTTCAATGAGAATACGCTTCGGGAAATATTCATGCTGGCGAAAGAAAATCGTATCAAATGTGTACACCTGCTTCCCTATCATACATTGGGAAAAGATAAATACGAGCAATTAGGTCTCACCTATCCTTATCCCTGCGAGCAAATGCTAGCCAAAGAAGAGCTGTTCCCCTTTAAGGAGATGGGGGAAAAAATGGGTTTGAAATACGAATCGGAGGATAAACTCCTCCCAATAAAATAGTATCTTCGCGCAAATCATCGTTTTATAAATCTTAGTAAGAGACATATGAAAACAGAAAAAAGAAAAAGCGGCGGAAGGTCTATTATACAATGCGAATCATGATAGTGAGCTTCAAGATGAGATGAAAAGAGCGAAATGCGTCCTTTTCAAATACAACCAATTGCCCCCCGACCAAGAGGAAAAAAAGATCGGATCCTAACCTCTTTTCTAGGCAAGAAAGGGAAGAACACCGTTATCCTATCCCCTTTCCAATGCGATTATGGCTATAATATCGAGATTGGGGATAATTTCTTCGCCAACGTGAATCTCGTTATCTTGGATGGAGCGAAAGTTCGTATCGGCAATAACGCGTTCATCGCCCCGAACGTAGGCATCTATACCGCCGGCCACCCTTTTGACGTAAAGCAACGTAATGAAGGTCTGGCATACGCTTTTCCCGTGACTATCGGCGATAACGTATGGATCGGTGCGCAAGCCTGTATCCTTCCGGGGTGACCATTGGCGATAACACGGTAATCGCCGGAGGAAGCGTCGTAACCAAAGATATTCCGGCCAATGTCATAGCCGCCGGCAATCCCTGCCGTGTAATCCGGGAAATAACGGAAGCCGACCGGAATAAATACCGCCAGCCCTAAATTCCCGTTTAGGTTCATCGTAAATATCTCACTTCGGCAACGAGTGCCGGTAATCCTTGGGCGATGTACCTACTATCTTCTTAAAGATACGGCTGAAATAGTAGGGATCGTCAAAGCCCAGTTTCAAGGCGACCTGATTGATTTTCATATTTGTATGTAATAATAGCTGGCAAGCCCGGTCTATTTTCATATGTAAGAAATAATTCATCGGCGCATAGCCGGTTTCCTTGAAGAAAAGCCTGTACATATAAGATTCCGAATAGCCGAAATGAGAGGCCAATTCCTTTAATGTCAATTTATTTTCCAGATTCTCCGTCATGAAGTGGGTCGCCAAACTAATAAAGAACGTATTCTCCGCCTTGCTTTTGGAGAATTTAGCCTCCCTATACGTCTTCACATAGAGGAAAGAGGCGATCAAATGATTGAAACTTAAATTGACATAATTAACCGCAGCCTCATCCGTCCCGCTCTCCAACACGTTCAATAGTTCATCGAAGAAAGCGATACGATCGCCGATACGGGAATTATCATCCATGTCGATCGGGATCACCCCTTGCAGTTGATCGCTGATATACTTCGCCTTTTTCCCTTTAAAATGTGCCCAATAAATATACCAAGGATCATGCTCGCTCGAACCATATTGATGGGGCTTCTCTGCCGGGAGGATGAAAAAATGATTCTCGGGTACGACATATCGTTTTCCATCCAACACGTACCAGCCCTCTCCTTTGGTGCAATAAATTAAAAGATACTCTCCACAACCGGACGCACGATCAATATAATGGCTTTCCGCCTTCGGAAAATACCCCATAGAGTGCACGACCAAGTCCGCGACCAACGGGTTGTTCAACGCTTGTTCTATAATGTAGAAAGGATAGACAATCAACCGCTGACCGGAAAAACCATGCTTTATTTTCGCCATAAACCAGAACTTTTAGATGGTTACTGAATAACGCAAAGATAATCCATTTTTTTTAGCTAGATACTCTATTATCCAAATCCTTTATGTGCAGTATTTTTTGCCAATGAACAAATAAACCATATCAAATGGCGTTATCATAAGGAGATAATTAAACTAAATATTCTAACAGATGAAAAAGATCGTATCTATTTTTCTAGTAACCATTTACGGGATGTGTATGGTTGCATGTGGAAGTCGTTCCTCATCCACGGAAGTAAAAGATAATGTATTGACTGAGGAGGAAAAAGCGGAAGGCTACACCTTGTTATTCAATGGCAAGGATTTTACCGGTTGGAAAATGTTCAACGGGGGTGATGTCAAGGGATGGCAGGTAGAAGACGGGGTGATCGTCGGCTACGGAAACGGTGGTGACGTGATAGCGGATACCACGATCAAGGTAAGTACCGATATCGTTACCGTTAAGAATTACCATAACTTCCAGATCAAATGGGATTGGAAAATCGGGGCGCAAGGAAACTCAGGATTCTTATATCACGTACAAGAAGGGCCTAAGTACAAAGCTCCTTTTGAAACCGGCCCGGAATACCAGTTGATCGATGAAGATACCTATCCTTGGGTCAGCGAGACCGGAAAAGAGGGATTGGAAGACTGGCAGAAAACGGGTTGCAACTACGCTATGTATGTACCGGAAACCAAACAGGTGAACCCTCCGGGAGAATGGAACTCCTCTATGGTACTTTACAAGGATGGATATGTTGAGCACTGGCTGAACGGAGAAAAACTATTCTCTTTCCAAGAAGTGGCCGAAGATTGGAAGATGCGTCGTTATAGCGGTAAATGGGAAGCTTTCCCCGATTACGGTATCTCTACCACCGGTAAACTTTGTTTTCAGGACCATGGAAGTAAAGTATATTTCAAGAATGTGAAGATTAAGGATTTAGACTAATTGTATTTAGAAATCAATGCCATGAATAGAAAAAGAATTCTTTAAAGTATCTGCCGCAGCAAGTCTAGCGTCACTACTATCCCCTCTTTCCGCCTATGCGGAGAAATTCGAGTCGGAAGGTAAAAAGGTGAAAGTAGCCGTTATCGGTTGCGGAAGTGTATCTACCCAATATTTTCCCCATATATCGAAATGCCCGTATGTAGAAATCGTGGCTTGTTGCGATATCAAACCGGATCGTGCTCAAAAGGCGGCCAAGCAATATAATATACCTAAATGGTACAAGCATATCGATGATATGCTTAGCGGTTCCAAGTTCGACTTGATGCTTACATTGACCGATATGCAGGTTCACGGAGAGTTGAACCGTAAGGCTTTGATGGCGGGAAGAAATGTCTGGAGCGAGAAACCTTTGGCGAATTCCTATAAGGAAGGCAAAGAATTATACGATCTCGCTACGAGCAAGGGACTTCGTATCTGGGGTGCGCCTGCCGTTGTAAACAGTCCTCAATTTGCCTTTATGGCCGAACAAATCAATAAAGGAACCCTAGGTAATCTGGCATGTGCGCACGGACATTACGGACATGAAGGCCCTTCTTGGTCTGCTTTCTTCTACGAACCGCTAGGTGGCAGTATGCCCGACTTAGGAGTCTATAACATCGCTACCCTAACCGGATTATTGGGACCGGCTAAATCCGTTGTTGCCATGACTACAATCGTAACCCCGGAGAGAACCGTAGACGATAAGGGCAAAATCAAAGTTCGAGAAGAAGATAATGCCATGATTATCATGGAACACGAAAAGGGAGTCCTTTCTCATATCGAGTGTGGTTTCAATTATTTCGATCCATACGGACATTTAGGTAAAGGACAGGAGAAAGCGACGATCTCCTTATACGGTTCCCACGGCAATATGCATATGGTAGGTTACGACTGGGCACCAAACGGGGTGGACTTATCGACGATGGATCATCCGGTACTCCAACGTTTCGTTCCGGACACCAATGGCTATGTTTGGCAAGAAGGTGCTTCCGATATCAGCAAACACATGGCATTAAACACGGAACCACGTATAAATGTCGAGCATGCGTTACACGTATTAGAGATTATCGAGGCCGCCCGAAAATCACAAGCTACAGGTCAACGCATCCAGCTTGTATCGAAGTTTCCTTGGCCGATGGTAAAATAAATTAAGAAGTCTTAGTAGTGAAAAGAACGGGACATTTAATATATTTGTTCCTGTAAATACCAGAGAAACATGAGGAAGATAAGTGAAATTTTATGCTGCGTAGCCATACTTTGTTGTGCATTGAGCGCATGTAGCGACAAGCCGGCAACGGTAAAAGTCAGTAGTTTCAATATTTGGTTGAATACCCTAGGGGGAAAGCTTCCCCCTAGCCAGACAGCGAAAGTGATCGAGGCTAGCCAGACGGATATCGTAGGAATCCAAGAAGGGCATATCTATGAAGAAGACGGCATCAAGCACGATCATGTGCCGGAAATCGCGGAATCCCTAGGTTTCCACCTTTTCAACCAAGGGGAGGGACATTATATCTTATCTCGTTATCCGGTCGTCGACAGTACGGCTTCCCGCTACGGGGTGAAGATACAGGTAGGCAAAGACAAATTCTGCTGGATGTTTAATTGCCATCTATATTATATCCCGTATCAGCCTTATCAATTGAATGGGATTCCTTATGGCGATTATCCGTTTATCGATACCGAGGAGGAAGCTGTCTGGTTCGCCAACGAGGCCCGGCGTGAAGAAGTAACTCGTTATCAAAAGGATATACAGCAAGTCATGAAAGAAGGTTATCCTGTCTTTTTAACAGGAGATTTTAATGAGCCTTCTTTCTTGGACTGGACACAACGGGCCGCCGATGCCGGTATCCACAAGATCAAGGTGGAGTGGCCGGCAACCAAGGCTTTCTCTGAGATCGGGATGAACGACTCCTACCGGACAATCCATCCGGACGAGGTCTCCACACCCGGCTATACATGGACTCCCGTTCCTAGCGAACAAGAAATACTAGACCGTCTGGATTTCGTACTATATTCCGGATGTAAGGTAACAGACTCATTTATCACAGGCGAAAGCGAGGCCACCTCGGACGTGGTAGTCTCCCCTTACCCTTCGGATCATAGAATGGTAACCTCCTGTTTCAATTTCTAACAGTAACTACTAAAAAACAAATTATACAACATGGAATCAAGAAGAGATTTTCTGAAAAAAAGCAGCCGTAGCGGCAGCTGGTCTAACAATCGTCCCCTCTAAAACGATCGCTGGATTAGGCCATAAGGCACCAAGTGATACAATGAATATTGTCGGTATCGGTATCGGTGGTAAAGGCCACCCGAACTTGGTCGGCATGAAAACCGAGAACATCATCGGGCTTTGCGATATCGACTGGAAATACGCGAAGAACTGCTTCGAGGAATTCCCGGACGCTAAACGTTATTGGGACTGGCGAAAGATGTTCGATGAGTTGGGCGACCAAATCGACGGTGTCATGGTAGCTACTCCGGACCATACTCATGCCACGATCGCAGCCACCGCCTTGACAATGGGGAAGCACGTATATTGCCAAAAGCCGCTTACCCACTCCGTTTACGAGAGCCGTTTATTGACAAAACTCGCCGCTAAATATAAGGTAGCGACCCAGATGGGTAACCAAGGGAACTCCGGCGATGGTGTACGTCAATTATGCGAATGGATCTGGAACGGAGAGATCGGTGAAGTAAAAGAAGTACACGCATGGACCAACCGTCCGATCTGGCCGCAAGGATTACAGCGCCCAACCGAAAAACAACGTTGTCCGAAGACGATGAATTGGGACTTATTTATCGGCCCGGCCGCCATGCGTCCGTTCCATGAGATCTATACCCCTTGGAACTGGCGTGGATGGTGGGATTTCGGAACCGGAGCTTTCGGAGATATGGCTTGCCACGTGCTCGACCCGGTTTATCAATCCTTGAAGTTAGGTTATCCGGATCGCGTACAAGGCCGTTCTACCCAGATCAATACGGAATCCGCTCCTCAATCGGAGGTGGTAGAATTCCGCTTCCCGGCTCGTGACAATCTTCCAAAGGTAGCCTTGCCGGAAGTGAAAGTATATTGGTACGATGGCGGTATGCTTCCTCAGCGTCCGGACTTATTACCGGATGGCGTAGATATGATGCGTGACGGTTTGGGTGGATGTATCTTCGTAGGTACTAAAGATACGTTGATCTGCGATTGCGGAGGTTTCAACTCCCGGTTATTATCCGGCCGTGTACCTCAAGTAACCCCTTATTTGCGCCGTATCCCGAACGCTACCGGATACTTCGACGGTTTCCATGAGCAAGACTGGATCCGTGCTTGTAAAGAATCTCCTGAGAACCGTGTGGAAGGAACTTCCAACTTCGCTTATTCCGGACCATTCAACGAGATGGTGTTATTAGGCGTATTGGCGATCCGTCTGCAAGGCTTGAACAAGAAATTGATGTGGGACGCCCAAAACATGCGTTTCACCAACATATCCTCTTCCGACGTATTGAAGATCGTAACCAGCGATGATTTCAAGGTGATAGACGGTCACCCCTATTTCGATACGAAATACGCGGAGTTCAATGCGCTAGAGGCTGCCAACGAATATATCAGACATACCTATCGTGAAGGCTGGAGCCTTCCGGAAATGCCGGTATAAGTATGAAACGATATATTATATTAGCACTATGTACGGTCATGCTCCTTGGGCAGGCCGTACAGCTGGCGGCGCAAAAAGCGGACTGGAAGGTGGGTATACAGACTTGGACTTTCCACAATCTTACGTTGATGGAGACCTTGGATAAGACTCAACAACTGGGCATGGGGTATGCGGAAGCTTTCTTTTTCCAAGAATTGGGCGCTCCGTTCCCAAAAGAGACCTATCTGAATTACGACTTGAGCGATGATGACTGCGCTTTATTACGCCACGAGTTCAAGAAAAGGGGAATCAAGCCGATCGCCTTTGGTGTAGCCTCTTATGGGACTAACGAGGAATGGGATAAGTTCTTCGCATTCGCTCATAAAATAGGCGCACATATCGTGACTGTCGAACCGGAGTTAAACCAGTTGGACTACATCGAATCCCTCGCCAAGAAGTACGATATGGAGGTAGCGATCCATAACCATCCGAGTCCATGCATTTACGCAAGTGCCGAGGTGGTAGAGAAAGCGCTGAAAGGCCGTTCTCCCTTGATGGGAGTATGCGCCGATATCGGCCATTGGAAACGGGTGGGTGAAGATCCGCTCAAGAATCTCCAGAAGTTGTCCGGACGCATCAAAGTAGCACATTTGAAAGACCTCACCGACAAGATGGAAGACGCTACATGGGGAACCGGGATCTTACCGGTAAAAGCGTTCGTCAACGAGCTGAAGCGTCAGCATTTCAACGGGCTTATCTCCATTGAATACGATGATTTCAAATCCGATATCCAAGAGATACGCAACAGCTTGGAATTCCTACAGAAATGCTCTAAATAAAGGCATACTCTTCCTTTAAAAACACCTATATCGGCATAGGCCCACGCGTATATACGTATAGGCTTACGCCGATATTAATATGGGCCTCCACGTATATACGTATAAGCCCACACCTATATATGCCTAAAAAGTCGTTATCAGAACAAGGGATTATCCACCTTTTCTCTCAGCAACGCCAGATCCACCACCTGTTGAATGTCACTCACATAATGGAACACCAAGCCTTTCAAATACTCCGGTTTAATCTCATTGATATCCTTCTCATTCTCCTTGCAAAGAATCAACTCCTTGATCCCGGCACGTTTAGCCGCCAAGATCTTCTCCTTGATACCACCTACCGGAAGAACTTTCCCGCGTAGTGTGATTTCGCCTGTCATAGCCAAGTTCTTTTTCACCTTACGCTGAGTAAAGGCGGAGACAAGAGAAGTCACCATCGTTATTCCGGCACTCGGTCCGTCTTTCGGGATCGCCCCCTCCGGTACGTGGACATGCACATTCCAGTTCTCGAACAACTCCTCGTTGATATTAAACTGAGCCGCATGCGCATGGATATACTCAAGTGCCAACATGGCAGACTCTTTCATCACATCTCCCAGATTCCCGGTCAAAGTAAGCTTTGACCCCTTACCTTTACTTAAGCTCGACTCCACGAAAAGAATCTCACCACCAACAGCCGTCCAAGCTAATCCCGTAACCACGCCGGCATAGTCATTCCCTTGATATTTATCGCGGGAATATTCGACCGCCCCTAGATATTCATACAAATCCTCCGGCTTAATGCTCGTCGGGATAGGCTCGTCGCTAGCGACCTTACGGGCTAGCTTACGCATGATTTTGGCGATTTTCTTATCCAATTCCCGGACACCGCTCTCGCGTGTATAGGCTTCAACGATCACTTGTAAGGTTTTCTTGGGGAATTTCACGGAACCTTTCTTCAAGCCATGTACATCCATCTGCTTAGGCACGAGATGCTTCGCTGCGATCTCTACCTTCTCCTCCATGATATAACCGCTCACCTCGATCAGTTCCATACGATCCAGCAATGGCTGGGAAATCGTATTCAAATTATTAGCGGTAGCGATAAACATCACCTTGCTTAAATCGTAATCGATATCCAGATAATTATCGTGAAACGCATTATTCTGCTCCGGGTCCAAGACCTCCAATAAAGCGGATGCCGGATCCCCCTTGAAATCATTCGTGATCTTATCGATCTCATCTAAGATAAAGACAGGGTTCGATGTTCCCGCCTTCTGTATATTCTGGATGATACGTCCGCACATAGCGCCGATATAGGTACGACGATGTCCGCGGATCTCGGCCTCATCGTGCAATCCACCTAAAGAAACACGTACATATTTACGGCGCAAAGCCTCTGCGATGGAACGCCCCAATGAAGTCTTGCCGACTCCCGGAGGACCGTACAAACAGATAATCGGAGATTTCATATCCCCTTTCAGTTTCAATACGGCCAGATGCTCGATAATACGCTCTTTCACCTTCTCCAAACCATAATGATCACGATCTAAGACCTTCTGGGCATGAGATAAGTTGAAATTGTCCTTACTATACTCGTTCCACGGCAAGTTAACGATATTCTGGACATATTGCGTCTGTACGGAATAATCCGGAGATTGCGGATGTAATCGTTCCAATTTTCGCAATTCCTTCTCAAAGACCTGCGCTACCTCGGCAGGCCATTTCTTACGACTGGCTTTCTCCCGTAATTCTTTTATCTCCAACTCATTGATATTCCCGCCCAATTCCTCTTGAATGGTCTTGATTTGCTGTTGAAGGAAATATTCTTTTTGTTGTTGATTGATATCCTCATGTGTCTTCATCTGGATGGAAGCTTTCAACTCCACCAGCTGATACTCGCGGTTCAAGATAAAAAAGTAACCGATACGCACGCTCTTTTAAGTCCCCGATCAATAACAATTGCTGTTTCTCGGCCGATCCACTCGGTATATTGCTACAAGAGAAATTGACCACATACAAGACATTCTTATTATTCTTGATCGAGAAGATCAAATCCCGGGGAGGTTCAGCCACGGCCCCAAGCATCTTGATGGTCAAATCCTTGATCGTTGAGATCAAAGCCTCGAACTCGCGGTCTGTCTTGTCCGGCTTCGTGTCCTCCAATACGGTGATCTTACCGGAAAGATACGGATCTGTCTCGGTCAACTCATTCAATTCAAAGCGTTTCTTACCTTGAAGAATAACAGTAGTGCTACCATCCGGCATCTCTAAGACACGAACGATGTCAGCGATTACCCCGGTTGTATATAAATCCTCTAAGATAGGATCTTCCGTACCCATCTCTTTCTGGCAAACAACTCCGATCAAACTCTTTTTATGTACAGCCTCTTTGATCAGGCGCATCGATTTAGGACGCCCGATAATCACCGGCATGGCTACACCCGGAAAGAGTACCATATTCCTTAACGGAAGAATGGGTATAGTGTCTCCAACTTTCTCTATTCCTTCTGTGAAATCCTCATCTACATCGCATTCTGTAAGAATTGGCATTACGATACCAATATTGTCATCCAAGTCATCAAACGAATTCTGGCAAAAATACTCTCGTCTTTTCTTTCATATATACATTCATCATTGTATATGTTAATACAATAAACGTGCCAAAGTTACAGCTTTTCATTCAATTCTTACTAATTTCGCGGCATACAATCGATAGAGATATGGCAAATCCTTATTTTCAATTCAAAGAAATTTACGGTATGGCACGATAAATGTGCCATGAAAGTCGGAACGGATGGCGTTTTGCTTGGGGCGTGGGCTAGCATAGAGAGATGTCAGAGGATTTTGGATGTGGGAACCGGAACGGGATTGATCGCCCTCATGCTGGCGCAGCGTAGCACCGCGATCCTAGACGCTATCGATATAGATTCAGACGCATGTTTACAAGCTCGGGAAAACATCGCGAAATCGCCTTTCGCCAACCGGATACAAGTCTATCAAACCTCGCTCTCCGAATATATGCCGGATGAGAATATCAAATATGACTTGATCGTATCCAACCCACCCTATTTTATTGATTCATTGAAATGCCCGGATACTAAACGTAATCTAGCCCGGCATACGGATACTCTATCACTCCCGGATTTATTGCGTGATAGCCGCAAACTGTTGGCAGCCGAAGGAAATATCGCCTTGGTGCTTCCCTTTGATCAACGGGAGTCTTTAATAGACCTCGCTCGAGAAGAGTCTTTATCGCCATCGAGAGAAGCCCACGTTTCCCCCATACCGGACGCCCCTCCTAAGCGTTTATTAATAGAACTCTCAGCGACGCCGGTAGCAAAACCCAAGTCGTCTCATCTGACCCTAGAAATCGAGCGGCATCGATATAGCGATGAATTCACCGCTATAGCTAAAGACTTTTACTTGAAAATGTAAGGAAGTTTTTTATCGAAGAAGCGAGTTACCTCGTCAAATAAATTATGTACCTCCTTGGTGAAAGACACAACCTCCGGAGTCAGCACATGTAAGGCCTTCGGTTCCACCGTAATATCGATACGGCGATCTGCCATGATCGGTTCTCCATCCAAGTGCATCACGCCCGGATGTTGGCGAATAATCGTGACTTGCTGGGCTTTCATCGTCTTAATCTTACTATTCCGATCAATCTGTTTGGTAAACAATTGGATGGCCAAAGGAGCAATATCCAATGGCATAAAAGGGGATAAGATCGTAACGTCCATCCGTCCGTCCTGTATATTCGCATGCGGAGCGATAAACGCGTTATTACCATATTGCGAAGCATTCGCGCAAGCGACTAGAAACGCCTTCTCCTTGATCGTCTGATTATCTACCAGCAATTCATAAGGCTCAGGCTTATAGCTCAGATACTCCTCTATCGTATTCTTTATATAAGTAAGAGACCCGCGCCGTTTCTCATTTGCGAATTTCTGGCTGACGGCGGCATCAAAACCGACTCCACAGGTACAGAAAAAGACCTGTCCGTTCGCCCGGCAGCAATCTATCGTCGTAACATGCCCTTTCGCGATCAGATCGATAGCTCTTTTCACGTCCATCGGTATGTGCAATTCTCTAGCTAAGCCATTGCCCGAACCTTTCGGGATGATACCTAAGATCGCATTCGAATGGATCATAGCTCTCGCTATCTCATTCACCGTCCCGTCACCGCCTACCGCCAAAATATATTCAGCTCCTTCCTCTATGGCTTGCCGAGTCAACTCGCTGGCATGGCCTGCATACTCTGTAAAAAGAAATGTTTAACGAACAGTTCTTTTTCGAGCAGATCCCTTCGATCATCTTAGGTATCTTGCGCTTCGACCCTACACCTGATATAGGGTTTATGATAGCTTGTACTTTTTATATCCCGTTCGCGCTCATCCTCACTTCTTCTTTTTTTATTTGAGAGGACAAAAATAATGCTTTTATAAAACTTTTTTAAAGCATTTCGACTACTATAAGTTATTTTTTACTACTTTTGCGGCTGGATTTGCCGAAACATGGGATTATGTACGCGGCGAACCTGTGTTCTTTATTAGAATAAATAAATAGCGAGATAAATCATTCTCTTTTATAATAATATGAAACTTTTACAAGAGAAATTAGCAAAGTACGACGCTCCTCAAAGAGCCATGGCAATGGGAATCTATCCTTACTTCAGGGAAATCCAGAGCGATCAGGACACGGAAGTTCTAATCAGCGGGAAGAAAGTCTTGATGTTTGGTTCTAATGCGTACTTAGGATTAACCAATCATCCTAAAGTAAAAGAAGCAGCGATCGAGGCCATTAAAAAGTATGTTACAGGTTGTGCCGGCTCACGTTTCTTAAACGGAACGTTGGACTTACACCTCCAGTTGGAAAAACGTTTAGCAGAATTTGTTGGTAAAGAAGACGCCATCGTATACTCTACAGGTTTCCAAGTTAATCTAGGTGTTGTATCCTGTATCACCGGACGTGAGGACTATATCCTTTGGGATGAGTTGGATCATGCATCCATTATCGAAGGACATCGTCTTTCTTTCTCCACGAAATTGAAATTCAAGCATAACGATATGGACTCCTTGGAGAAACAACTCCAGAAATGCGAGCCAGACAAGGTGAAACTTATCGTTATCGACGGTGTCTTCAGCATGGAAGGTGATGTCGCTAAATTACCGGAAATCGTAGCTCTCGCAAAGAAATATAACGCAAGTGTAATGGTTGACGAGGCTCATGGTATCGGTGTATTCGGTGATCATGGCCGCGGTACTTGTAATCACTTCGGCGTTACGAACGATGTTGATTTGATCATGGGAACTTTCAGTAAGTCTTTCGCTTCTATCGGTGGTTTTATCGCATCAGACGAACCGGTTATCAATTACTTACGTCACCACTCCCGTTCCTATATCTTTAGCGCAAGCAATACGCCTGCCGCTACTGCCGCAGCGAACGCGGCATTAGATATCATGTTAAGCGAACCGGAACGTATCCAACATTTATGGGATTTGACTCATTACGCATTGGATGGTTTCCGTAACATGGGTTGTGAGATCGGACATACTTCTACCCCGATCATCCCGTTGTTTATCCGTGACAACGACTTGACATTCCTTATCGTAAAAGAATTATTTGAGGCCGGAATCTTCGTAAACCCGGTAGTAGCTCCCGCAGTTGCTTCCGAGGATACACTGATCCGCTTCTCCCTTATGGCTACCCACACGAAAGAGCAACTAGATTACGCTTTGGAGACAATCCACAAGGTATTCAAGAGCCATGGGTTGGTAGACTAATCGTGTAAATATATAAGAAAAGGCCCGAAGGTTAGGTATAACACCTATCTTCGGGTCTTTTTTTATAACTGAAAAAATCATAACTATGATTTTGAATGGGAATAAATCACTATTTTTGCATATTTAGATAAATTGGGCGGTTATGTCGATGGCCCTCTTACAAATTAAAAATAAATGGATTTCATATTAGATAAAGGAAGTAGCCATATGGGCTGCAAAGGTTGCAGCAAAAGGCAAAACAATAAACTGAATACCTATGATTGGTTGTGCGATGTACCCGACGCAGAAGGCTCGACTGATTTCGTAGAGGTTCAATTTAAAAATACCCGCAAAGGGTATTACTTGAATAGTGCTAAAATACCTTTGGAAAAAGGTGATATAGTAGCCGTAGAGGCAAGTCCCGGTCATGATATCGGTACGGTTTCTTTAACGGGTAAATTGGTTCTGCTGCAAATGAAGAAGAACAACGTGCGCACGGAAGCTGAGCCAAAACGGATTTACCGAAAGGCAAAACCGACCGATATCGAGAAATATGAGGAAGCGAAAGCAAAGGAACATGCCACTATGATTCGCTCGCGGCAAATCGCAGCCGATTTAGGATTGAATATGAAAATCGGTGATGTAGAGTATCAAGGTGACGGTAATAAGGCGATCTTATTATATAGCGGATGAACGTGTAGATTTCCGTCAACTAATTAAAGTGCTAGCGGAGGCTTTTCGTGTTCGTATCGAGATGAAGCAGATCGGTGCTCGTCAAGAAGCCGGACGTATCGGTGGTATCGGCCCTTGCGGTAGAGAACTTTGCTGTTCCAGTTGGATTACAAGTTTTGTATCGGTCGCTACCGGAGCTGCCCGTTATCAAGATATTTCCATGAATCCCCAGAAATTGGCCGGACAATGCGCTAAATTGAAATGTTGTATCAATTATGAGGTAGATACATATGTGGAAGCCCAGAAACGCCTTCCTTCCCGGGAGATTGTCTTGGAAACCAAAGATAATAATTACTATCATTTCAAGACGGATATTTTCAAACGGGAAATTACCTATTCTACGGATAAATCATTTGCGGCTAATCTTATCACGATTCCGGCAAGCCGTGCTTTCGATGTCATTAACATGAATAAGAAAGGCATGAAGCCGATATCTCTAGAGGCGGATACGAAGCCACAACCACCGAAACGAGACGCTCAAGATATTCTTGGGCAAGAAAGCGTCACACGTTTCGACTCTGTTAAAAAAAAAAGAAAAACGTCCTGCCAACAAGAATAATGGCGAGAACAATGGAAACGGGAACGGAGCTAACACCACCGTGACAGCAGTTACCAACACCGACGCACCTGTTTCTGAGAATAAGAACAACGGAGGAAACGGAGCCGGTGGCAATAATCGCCGCAACGGAGGAAATAATAGGAATAGCAATCGTGAGAATAACCGGGACAGAGAGAATAACCGGGAGAATAACAAAGATAATAGCCGGGAAAACAGTCGGGAGAATCGGGAGAACAACCGAAACAATCGCCCGAAACAAAGGCCGAGAGCTAATAACGATAAGCAATCCAACAATGACAAGCCTGCGAATAATGACAAACCTCAGCAACCGATCAAACAGGCCAGACCTGATAAAACGGAGAATAGGCCAGAGACAAAGCCTGAGGCTTAAAAAGTTCATTGCCGCCTGTGTAACATGCTTCTTATGCTTCTCTTGCGAGAATGAAGCTGTATACGATCAGTATCAAGCTATCCAAAACACCTCGTGGGAGAAGAATAAGGAGTACTATTTCACTTTCTTGATTGAGGATATATCGGTTCCGTACGACCTAACCTTGGAAGTACGGAACAATAATATGTATCCGTATCAGAACTTATGGGTATTTTGCAGCGAGGAACTTCCGATAGGTCCTTTAAAAAGGGATACGATCGAATGTATGTTAGCTGATGAGTTTGGGAAATGGTATGGGCACGGGATCTCCCTGTTTCAATCCAGTTTCCCGATACGATCTGCTTACTATTTCCCCGTTAAAGGGCAATATACCTTTAGCTTCAGGCAGGGGATGCGTAACGACCAACTTCCGGGCATTCAGGAACTCGGCTTACGGGTCTTACCTTCTTCCACTAACGCTCCTTCCGGGAAGCGTCCAAACGAAGAAAAATAAACAATAAGATCGTAAATCCCCAGAGCGAGGAACCTCCATAGCTAAAGAAAGGCAAGGGAATGCCGATAACCGGAGTCAATCCCGTCACCATGCCGACATTAATCGCCAGATGGAAAAAGAATATGGAGGCTACGCTATAGCCATAGACTCGCCCGAAAGCATTATCTTGCCGCTCCGCCAATACAATCAGACGAAGAATAAAAAGTCCGAATACGATCAATACGGCAGAGGCTCCAAAAAGCCTTGCTCCTCGCCTACCGTACAAAAGATAAAATCCGTTTCCTGTTCCGGCACATATTTCAATTTGGTCTGTGTCCCGTTCAAGAATCCTTTTCCGGATAATCCTCCGGAACCGATAGCGATCTTGGATTGATTCACATTATACCCCGCCCCGCTAGGATCATCCTCCAAGCCTAAAGAGACTTTAATACGAATTTGTTGGTGAGGTTCCAATATGTCATTAAACACATAATCCACAGAAAATAGGAAACAGATAGAAAAAGCGAACAGAGCGATTAACGCATAATGCCATACCCAGTTTCGAATGGATAAATAGAATAAATAGATTGACGCGGCTCCTACCAAGCCTATCGATATCCAAGCGAAGTTTACCGGGACAAACAAAGAAACGACATACCCGATCAAGAATGTCGAAGCAATTCCCCCAAGCATGATCTTAACGCTTATATAATCCTTACGGACACTCCCAACTAATCCCATGGTTATTAATAAGACAAGGCAAGAGACGATTAATTCACCCAATGGGGTAATACCCACCATCACCTCTGAATATTTCATTCCCGTAACGAAAAAGACGACCGCACAAACTCCTATCAACAAAATATATCCAGACATTCCTTCCCGGTATAACATCAGGAAGAATGCCAAGTAAACCAATGCCGACCCCGTCTCTTTCTGTAAAAAGAATACAAACCATCGGCAAGAAGATCAAGAACAAAGTGATTGAGAAATTCTTGACCGTCGTTAGCTTAAAGCCATAGCCATTCATAAACTTCGCCACGGCCAAAGCGGTAGCGAACTTAGCCAACTCCGCTGGTTGCAAACGGATAGGTCCCAATACGAGCCAAGAATGCGATCCCTTGATATTAGGTGCTAAAAATATAGTGGCGATCAACAATACGATCACGCACGCATAGATCAGATAGGCGAATATATCGAAGAAGTCACTTTCCAGCATCAATATGACGAAAATAAGGGCGAGTGAGGTACCGATCCAAATCATCTGCATCCCCGGACGGCCCGACGGGTCGAACAAGCCAACGTTATCAAACTCGTAGCTCGCCCCACAAATACTAAACCAACCGGCGATTACCATAATCAAATACAACAAAATGGTAATCCAGTCTACCGACTTCCATATTTCCGTTTTCCTATAGCGCATTGTTCGGTAGTATTACGGCATTCATAATATATTCCTCCGTCGCCTTGTTAGCCTCGGATATTTCTCCTTTCAAATATTTCTCCAACATCAATTTACCGATAGGCACCGCATAGGTAGCACCGAATCCGGCGTTTTCCACAAACACGGCAATGGCGACCTTCGGCTTTTGATAAGGAGCGAATCCCATAAAAATAGAATGGTCCTTACCATGCGGGTTCTCCGACGTTCCCGTCTTTCCACAAACCTCGATATCCGGTAAAGCCGCCCCACGACAGGTTCCACCATAAGCGGTTCCCGTAACAGCCCCTCGCATACCCTCGGCAATATAACTATAATAATGCGTATCCACCGATGTATAATGCCTCTTACTATATAATGTATCCAGCGGGGTGTCTTGAATCTCTTTCACGACATGCGGAGTAATATAATATCCCCGATTAGCGACAGTAGCCGCCAAATTACAGATTTGCAAAGGCGTAGCCAATATCTCACCCTGACCGATAGCGATCGAGATAACCGTACTGGAATTCCAACGTCCCCGGTACACCTTATCGTAGAACTTACTATTCGGAATGAACCCTCGCTTCTCCCCGGAAGATCGATTCCCAGCTTATAGCCATACCCCATAGAAACCATATAATTCTTCCAAACCTCAAAAGCCTCCTGTACCGACGGATATCGCTTCCGGCTGTCGATCATATCATGCAGTCCCCAAGGGAAAAAAAGAGTTACAAGAGGTCGCCAACGCCCCGACCAGATTCAGAGGAGACGGATGCCCGTGACAAGCCGGCTTACCTCCCCGGAAGGTATATCCATGCGCACAGGTATATTGAGTTTCCGGAGTAATCACCCCTTCTTGCAAGAAGATCAAACCTTGAGTCGGTTTAAATGTAGATCCGGGAGGATATTGCGCCATGAGCGGGCGGTTGAATAAAGGTTTCAACGGGTCCTTCTGCAAAGCCACGTAGTTCTTTCCCCGCTGGCGCCCGATCAAGATACTCGGATCATATGTAGGAGCGGAAACCATACAAAGTACCTCCCCTGTCTCCGGCTCTATCATCACGATACCCCCTAATTTATTCTGCATTAACTTCTCCCCATAAGCCTGCAAGTCCATATCCAAGGATAATTTCAAGTTCTTGCCGGATTCAGGCTGGATATCGTGCATGCCTTCCTCGTATCGCCCCTTGATACGTCCGTGAGCGTCACGCAACAGGATCTCGACTCCTTTCACGCCCCGCAAATATTCCTCGTACGATTGCTCGATCCCGGTTCTGCCGGAGTAATCGCCTTGTGTATAATAAGCGTCATTCTCTATATCTTTCCGGTTTACCTCGCCGATATTTCCCAGCACAAGAGCGGCATTGGGATACTCGTATTGGCGGATCGTGCGATTCTGGATATAGAAGCCGGGAAATTTGTATAACTTCTCCTGCAACACGCCATATTCTTGCGCGGAAAGCTGGTTCATAAATACTTGAGGGACATAGGAAGAATAACCGGGATTTAACCGCCGGTTCTTAATATCCGCTATACGTTTGAGGAATTGCTCTTTCGTGATGCCCAGCACATCACAGAAATCGAGGGTATCGAAAGGCTGTATCTCACGCATGATAAGCATCACGTCGTAAGCGGGCTGGTTATAGACCAATAATTTACCATTACGATCGTACATCATACCCCGGGAAGGATATAAGGTTTTTTTCAAGAAAGCGTTACTATCCGCCCAAGCTTTATAATCGTTGTCGACCACCTGAAGGATGAACAAACGGATAATAAAGATGATAACCAACAGGATCACCGCCCCACCTAAGACATAGCGCCTGTTCTCAAACTCATACTTGGTATTATTCTCCACTTTTCTGAGACTCTATATTGAATGCTTCTACCGTACAAATCAATAAGGTTGTCATCACCACGCTCGAGAGGATACGGACAACCAGAAACAACGGGTCAAATAAAGTCAACGACTCAATCACAAAAAAGAGTCGTATGTTGTATCAACACAAACGATAACACATATCGGAAAAAGCCTCCGAAACCAAAGGTCTTATAAGACGGGTAAATACCTTCCGGCAAATCTTTCCCCATGAATACACGGATTAACGGCTCCTGCAAAATCCCGCCAATGTACAGGCGGCCGCATGCATACCCGGTGTGTTGCTGAACGTATCAATAACCACCCCGGCTATGAAAGAGAAGAAAACGACTTGCGTCCGTGAGCTACCGACCGGCATCTTAATAATGAAATAGAGATACAGAAACGGGGTAGCGATCCGCAAGAAATGAATGTTGTTCAAGACCAAGACCTGAATCAACACAAACACCACGAAATATATGAAACCACGCAGTAAATTATTAATCATTTCTTTTCGCCTCTTGTTCTACACCAATTTGCTCCGTCTGACGGAAATTCTTGATAATACGCACGTTGTTCAACGCTTGAAAATCCGTAGCCAGCTCGACCTGTAATGAATAGAAATTATCATCGTGTTGTTTCTCGAAATCAGCGACCGTACCTACGATAATACCCGAGGGGAATACGGCGGAGTAACCGCTCGTCACGATCGTATCGCCTTTCTGGAACTCCACATGGCGCGGCAACTCATCGAGGTTGGCGTACAGCGTATTGCGTCCATTCCAGCTTAATGACCCGAAATAACTACTACCTAATACCTTACAACTCAACCGGAACTTAGGATTCAGCAACGGAATGATCACGGAGAAATGATCGGAAACCGTCGATACGATACCAACCACACCTCGTTCCGAGACAACTCCCATATCGGGCATGATCCCATCCAGCTTCCCTTTATTCACGGTAATATAATTGGACAAATGCGTGACACTGTTGTTCACTACATCCGCCACGACAAACGAATAAGGAAATTGCTCCGTCGAATCCGGCGCGAATCCCTTAAAACTAACCGTATCCGCAATCAGCGCATCTAACTGATCTTGCAGATCCAGCATTTGCAATTCCAACTGTCCGTTACGCTCCAATAACTCCTTATTGATATCCCGAAGATTCAAATAAGAAGTAACAGATCCGGATATCGAGGCGATATATCCTGTCACGACATTCGCTGAACTGAATATAATATTCCGTTGGTACGCGTTATTACGATAGACCAACATCAACGAAACAGCCTCAAGCAGAATGAACAAAAACCAATGCCTCTTCCCGATCAGGAACTCTAGTAACTTACGCATAGGAATTGAAAACTGAAAGTTGAGAATTGAAAATTGAAAAGAACTAGACCTATCGGCTCGCTAATTTTCAACTTTCAATTCTCAATTCCCAATTATTTACTCTTATCGGATTAAGAAATTAAACTTCTCAACATTCTTCAAAGCGACTCCCGTACCTTTAGCCACGGCATGCAACGGATCCTCGGCGATATGGAACTGGATATTCATCTTATCCCGCAAGCGCTTATCCAAACCGCGAAGCATAGCGCCACCGCCAGCCAAATAGATACCGTTTTTCACGATATCGGCATATAACTCGGGAGGGGTTTGCTCCAAGGCACTCAAGATAGCCGCCTCGATCTTCGAGATAGACTTATCCAAACAGTGGGCGATCTCCTGATAAGAACGGGTACCTCCATCGGTAAGGCAGTCATCTGATTCGGGCCGTGAACCACGTAATCCTCCGGAGCGTCTTCCAATACCGTAAGCGCGGAACCCACGTTGATCTTGATACGCTCGGCCATACGCTCACTCACCTTCACGTTGTGTTGGCGACGCATATACTCCACGATATCAGCCGTTAAATCGTCACCCGCCATACGGATTGATTTATTCGACACGATACCACCTAAGGATATGACAGCGATCTCGGTAGTACCACCTCCTATATCCACGATCATATTACCCTCGGGGGCCAAGACATCTATACCGACACCGATAGCGGCAGCCATCGGCTCAAAAACCATGTACACATCACGTCCACCGGCATGCTCGGCAGAGTCTCGCACGGCACGTATCTCTACCTCCGTACTACCTGAAGGGATACCGATCACCATACGTAAGGACGGAGCGAACCAGCGCTTCCTTACGCTCGCCATCTTGATAAAGCCGCGAATCATTTGCTCGGCAGCATAGAAATCCGCGATAACTCCCTCACGAAGCGGTCGTACGGTACGAATATTCGGGTGCGTCTTCTCGTACATCTCACGGGCCACCTTACCGACAGCCAGCACCTTGTCCGAGCGAGCATCCAAAGCAATCACCGAAGGTTCGTCTACCACCATCTTATCATTACACGTGATAATGGTATTAGCGGTACCCAAATCTATGGCAACTTCTTGTGTGAAAGAAAACAATCCCATTAGTCTTATTATTAATGTTTAAAATGACGAACACCTGTCTTCACCATAGCCAAACCATGTTGGTTACAGTACTCGACAGACAACTTATCATTGATAGAGCCTCCCGGCTGGATTACGGCCGTGATACCTGCTTGGTCTGCGATCTCAACGCAATCGGGGAACGGGAAGAAAGCGTCGGAAGCCATCACGGCGCCATTCAAGTCGAAGCCGAATGATTTAGCCTTCTCTATGGCTTGTCTCAAAGAGTCCACACGAGAGGTCTGCCCGATACCGCTGGCGCAAAGCTGCTTGTTCTTCACCAAGGTGATCGCGTTGGACTTGCTGTTCTTCACGATCTTGTTGGCGAACAACAGGTCCTCAACCTCCGAGGCTGTCGGCTGCTTATCCGTCATAGGCTCCAAATCAGCCTTACCTTGGATACTCAAGTCCTTCTCCTGCATCAAGACACCATTCAATAAAGAACGGAACTGCATCGGGCAAGTCTTACAATCCTTACGGATCAAGATGATACGGTTCTTCTTCTGTTGAAGTACCTCCAGCGCATCAGCGTCGTAAGCCGGAGCGATAATCACCTCGAAGAAAATCTTGTTGATTTCCTCGGCCACTTCCTTGTTAATCGTAGTATTCGTGATCAAGATGCCACCGAAAGCGGAAACCGGGTCACCGGCCAAAGCCTCTTTCCAAGCCTCAACCACATTACCGCGGGAAGCGATACCGCAAGCGTTATTATGTTTTAAGATAGCGAACGTCAGCTCGTCGAACTCATCGATCAAGTTCACGGCGGCGTCGATATCCAATAAGTTGTTGTAAGAAATCTCTTTTCCATGGATTTGATCGAACATATCGTTAAACTTACCATAGAACTTAGCGGCTTGATGAGGATTCTCGCCATAACGCAAATGCATCGGGCTATCTACCGTTGCACGGAAATGGGAACCTTCGCGGCCATCAAAATAATTGAAGATAGCGGAGTCGTAACCCGAGGAAACGGCGAATGCCTCTTTGGCGAACCATCTACGATCCTCGATGCTTGTCTCAGCGCCCTTCTCGTTCAAAAGATCCATCAACGGCTGGTATTGAGCCTTGGAAGCTACGATTACCACATCCTTGAAGTTCTTCGCGGCAGCACGTATCAAAGAGATACCGCCTATATCTATTTTCTCAATAATTGCTTGTTCCTCAGCGCCGGAAGCGACAGTCTCCTCGAAAGGATATAGGTCAACGATAACCAAGTCAATCTCCGGGATCTCATATTCAGCTAATTGTTTCTGGTCATTCTCGTTCTCACGGCGAGCCAAGATACCACCGAATACCTTCGGATGAAGCGTCTTCACACGACCGCCCAAAATAGACGGATAAGAAGTCAAGTCCTCTACCGCATCACAAGGCAAACCCAATGACTCGATAAATGATTGAGTACCACCTGTTGATACAAAGCTCACACCCTCGCTATGCAATTTCTTTAGGATTTCGTCCAGCCCGTCTTTGTGAAACACAGAGACCAAGGCACGTTTCATTCGTTTCGTTGCAGCCATCTTTCTATTTTCGTTTACTTTAATGTTTTAGAGCACAAAAGTAGATATTTATTTCCAATCCAGCCTTATTATTCAGATAAAAACAAGGCAACCATACCAAATTTCATCCATAGCCAAAGAAACATGAATCCATCGCACATGATACGGGAGACGGGGCACGCCCCGTCTCTACAACCTATGACATTGCCCTAAGATAATGAGATTTCCTTTGTTAATAATAGAAGATCGCCCAATTTGACATTCTGACATTTTGTCCCCTAAAGCTCCAGAGAATCGAATATTTCGCCCCAGAGTACAGTCGGCTTCCATATTTGAGAATAAAAATCCGCAATTAGTTATCTTTCAATGATATATCGTTTTTGGGGCTTTTATTCTAGCGAGGATTCCCGTCTCTTATCACCCTCAAACATACAAACAATAGACTTCTTATTCGAAAACAATAGACTTTTCACTCGAAAACAATAGTGTTTCGCTCCGAAAACAATAGCATTCGCAGTCGAAAGCAACTAACAACGCCGCCGTAAACACCCTACAACTGGATCGTAACAACCTTACAATGCCTATCCGCAGCATGAAAAGACAACCAAATCCTCTCTTTTCTCCCCTCTATTCCCGCTATTTCAGCCTATTCAAAGGAATGACTTGTCAGCGAAAAGCGCCCATTCCAAGCAAAAAGCCACGAATAAGCGAATTACGCAGACAAGCCATTTTAGTGATGAGAACTATCGCCAGTAATCAGCAATAAAAAGGAAGGGACACACCGCCTCATCCCGCCATACAAAGCGAGTCCGATCCCTATCACCACACAGGCAGATCCCAAATACAAGCCTATCACCTCTAACTCAGACCCCGGAGGGAGATACCGAACCACCACCTTGATAGCCAACGCCAACGGCATCCCATGATAAGCATAAACAAAGAAGCTGCTCCCCGCCAGAAAACCGCTTACCCGACAAAGCCCTCGCTCCAAACAGGTCGCCGTGAGGCTGATAAAGCACACGCACCCCACGATAATCCCCACGTTATGCAGGTATCGGCACCATGGTTCTCCCATAAAACAGAGGTCGCACACAGCCAAAATCGCATAAAGCCCTACTATGCAGCAAATAAGCGATAGGGGTCTTACACATACTCTACCTCCTTTAATATCTGCTGGCCAATAAAAAGGGCTTAACCCTTTAAGCGTGACTATATCCACTTTCAATCTGTCAAAAAGCTTCTCTAATATCTCACAAGCCAAAAGGAAATTGGAATAAGTCTCTTTATCATCCTCAAAGTCGATCAATATATCCACATCACTACTTTCCGTATTGCTCTCACGAACAGTAGAGCCAAAAAGCCCCAACTGCTTTACACCGCAACTCTGCGACAAAGGCTGCTTTGCTTTCCGAAGAAGAGATATGACAGATTGTTTATTCATTACACAATTGGATATTAATGTATTTTTTACCTTTGTCTATAACTACTCAAAGCAACTACAAATGACACAAAAAGAATCTATCCGCTTATTCGAAGAAAGAAAAGTTCGCGCCATATGGGATGACGAACAAGAGGAATGGTATTTCTCGATTGTTGATGTTATATCTATTTTAACAGATAGCCCCAACCCTCGAAAATACTGGAGTGTATTAAAAACCAGATTGAAAAGAGAAGGTAGCGAGTTGACTACAAATTGTAGTCAACTGAAAATGCAGGCCGCTGATGGCAAGAAATATTTAACCGACGTAGCCAATACCGAGCAACTCTTCCGCCTTATCCAATCAGTACCATCTCCAAAAGCAGAACCTTTTAAGTTATGGATCGCCCAAGTAGCGAAGGAACGTTTGGATCAAATGCAAGACCCGGAATTGTCTATCGAGCAAGCCATGGCCGATTATAAACGATTGGGCTATTCGGATAATTGGATCAACCAACGATTGAAATCCATCGAGATACGGAAAGATCTAACAGACGAATGGAAGAAGAGAGGACTGGAAGAAGGCCTCCATTTCGCTACATTAACCGACATAATCTATAAGTCATGGTCCGACATGACCTCCAAGGAATATAAACGATTCAAAGGATTAAGAAAAGAGAATCTTCGAGATAATATGACAAACAAAGAGCTTGTATTAAACATGCTGGCCGAGTTATCTACCAAGGAAATATCAGAAGCATCGGAACCAGACACCTTTAGCGAGCACATAAATGTCGCCCAACAAGGAGGCGAGGTGGCTCGTAACGCCCGATTAGAGCTGGAAGCCAAAACCGGGAAAAGCGTTATCTCACCGCTCAACGCCCAAAAGATAATTAGCCTAAAAAAGGGAGAGAACGAGCGGGATGTATGACATCCAATGATAAGATAAACAATATTTTTCGTACCTTTGCATCCTCAATCGCAATTTAATAGATATTCAAAATATGATAACAGTAAACAATCTGGACGTACAGTTCGGCAAGCGCATCCTTTTTCAGGATGTGAACATGAAGTTTACACCGGGCAATTGCTACGGTATTATCGGTGCTAACGGGGCCGGAAAAATCTACGTTTCTCCGTGTAATCAGCAAGCAATTAGACCCTACCAGAGGTAGCGTTAACCTAGGACCGGGCGAACGTCTTTCCGTATTGAGCCAAGATCACTTCGCGTTCGATGAATATACGGTTATGGATACCGTATTGATGGGACATACGACCTTATGGGAGGTGATGAGCGAGAAAAACGCCCTTTACGAGAAACCTGATTTCAGCGACGCCGACGGTATCCGCGTATCGGAACTGGAAGAGAAATTCGCCGAGATGGACGGCTGGAACGCCGAAAGCGACGCTGCCAACCTATTGAGCGGACTAGGCATCAAGGAGGATTTGCATTATATGTATATGAAGGACTTGAGCGGTAAGCAGAAAGTACGTGTCTTATTGGCCCGTGCCTTGTTCGGACAGCCCGATAACCTATTATTGGATGAGCCGACGAACGACTTGGACCTTGAGACGGTTTCTTGGTTGGAGAATTATCTCTCTAATTTCGAGCATACCGTATTGGTTGTTAGCCACGACCGTCACTTCCTCGACTCCGTTTGTACGCATACCGTGGATATCGACTTTGGTAAATTACAATTATTCGCCGGAAACTATAGCTTCTGGTACGAGTCTAGCCAGTTAGCCCTTCGTCAACAGCAGAACCAGAATAAGAAAGCCGAGGAGAAGAAGAAAGAGTTGGAAGAATTTATCCGCCGTTTCAGTGCCAACGTGGCAAAGTCCAAACAGACTACCAGTCGCAAGAAGATGTTGGAGAAGCTGAATATCGAGGAGATCAAACCGTCCTCACGCCGCTATCCGGGAATCTTGTTCACGCCTAACCGCGAACCGGGCAACCAGATCCTTGAGGTGAAAGGATTGTCGAAGAGTATCGACGGACAGGTATTGTTCAAGGACTTGAACTTCTTCGTGGAGAAGGATGACAAGATCGTATTTATCAGTCACGACCCTCGTGCCATGACCGCCTTGTTCCAGATCATCAACGGTGAGGAGAAAGCGGATGCCGGTACGTATCAGTGGGGACAGACGATCACGACCTCTTATCTTCCTCTCGATAACTCCAAATATTTCAATACAGATATCAACCTGCTCGATTGGTTATGCCAGTTCTCGCCGGATACTAACGAGGTATTCTTGAAAGGCTTCCTCGGACGTATGTTGTTCTCGGGCGAGGAGCTTATGAAAAAAGGTAAGCGTACTTTCCGGAGGTGAGAAGATGCGTTGTATGATCTCACGTATGATGCTCACCGACGCCAACTGCTTGATCTTGGATACTCCGACCAACCACTTGGACTTGGAATCCATCCAAGCCTTCAATAATACATTGAAGACATTCAAGGGAAATATCCTGTTCTCCAGCCATGACCACGAGTTCATACAAACTGTGGCGAACCGTATCATCGAGCTGACTCCTAACGGTATCATCGATAAGATGATGGATTACGATGATTACATCACAGATCCGGCTATCGCGGAGTTACGGGAAAAGTTATATTCGAAATGAAAAAAAAGATTATTATTCATACTAATCGTTTTTATCGCATGGCTACCGGTTTTTGTTATTCAAAAACCGGTATTTATGTTTTATCAGCATGCATTGTCCGAGGCTTGTACCTTCACGGACTTCCTACAGGTTATGCTTCATGGGCTGAAGCTGGATTGTACGATAGCGGGATACCTTACGGCCATCCCTCTCCTATTGACTTTAGTATCAGTTTGGATTCCGGGCGTTTGGCTAAAGAAGGTATTGAAAGGGTACTTCTTGATCATGGGAATTCTGGTATCCGCGATTTTCTCCGTAGATGTGGCTTTATATAGCTTTTGGGGATTCAGGTTGGACGCTACCTTATTCTTCTACCTACAATCGCCCGCCGATGCGATGGCGAGCGTTCCGCTGGGAATGTTCTTTATCCAATTATTGGTATTCGTGGCATATGCGCTAGGTATCTATGCTTGGTTCACCTTCATCCTCCGGTTCGCGCCAGTAAAGCCTAGCTTTCCACCTACGGGATTGGAACAATTGGGAAGTACTTTCGCCATCCTCTTAGCAGGGGGAATATTGTTTATTCCGATCCGGGGAGGCGTAACTACGTCTACGGCAAATGTCGGCATGGTTTATTTCAGCCAAAACCAGTTCTTGAATCATTCGGCGATCAACCCGTGTTTCAGTCTGATAGCCTCATTGAGTAAGCAACAGGATTTTGCCTCGCAATTCGATTTCTACCCGGAGGAAAAGCGGAAAGCCTTATTCGATACGCTCATTCAAGCCCAAGACTCCTTATGCCCGGGAGATTCCATGCCTACAGAGCCTGTCAAGCTATTGACAACGACTCGTCCCAATATTCTCATTATCATCATGGAGAGTTTCACGGCAAATGCTATCGAGGCTGTTGGTGGTGAGCCGGGAATTACGCCGAACTTGAATCGGCTGAGCAAAGAGGGTGTATTATTCACGAACCTATATGCCAACTCGTTCCGTACCGACCGAGGCTTAGTCTCCGTATTGAACGGCTATTTAGCCCAACCCACCACCTCCATCATGAAGTATCCGGTGAAAAGCCAGACCCTTCCATCTATCGCAAAGAGTCTTAACAAAGAAGGATATACAGCAGATATGCTCTATGGAGGTGATATCAATTTCACGAATATGCAAAGTTATTTCTATAGTTCCGGCTACAGCAAGATAACGGCAGACCGTGATTTTCCCTTGAGCAGCCGTCTGAGTAAATGGGGAGCAAACGACGATATCACGTTCTCGCATCTTTACGAGGATATCAAGCAAAGACCAGTCGACGGCAAACCTTGGTTAAGTACATTCCTGACATTAAGTAGCCATGAGCCATTCGAGGTCCCGTTTCACCATTTGGAGCATCCTTATCTAAACTCCGTCGCGTTTACGGACAGCTGTATCGGCAATTTCATTGATACGTTCAAGGAACTGCCGGCATGGAAAAATACGGTAGTCATCTTTGTCTCCGACCACGGATACCGTTACCCTGAAAACATGCAGGAGTACGGACCTTTGCGTTTCCACATACCTATGCTATGGCTAGGCGGAGCGATCGCTGAACCTAAAGTGATCGATACGTACGCGAACCAAACCGATTTGGCAGCCACCTTATTAAATCAGATGGGTCTCCCCACGGATGAGTTCTCATTCAGCAAAGATATATTGAATCCTTGCGTCCCGCATTACGCCTTTTATACATTCAATAATGGATTTGGCTTTATAGACGAATCCGGTGTTTCCGTATACGACAATGAAGGGAACGAGATTTTAGTAGAAGAACCTGAAAGCGGAAACGAGACCCGCTTGGAGAAAGGAAAAGTCCTATTACAAACTTTATACGACGATCTGGGAAATCGATAGCGACAGATATAAAAAAGGCCGACTTACACAAGCCGGCCTTTTTTATTTATATTAAATATATTCTTACTTAGCGTAGCTTACCGCACGAGTCTCACGGATCACCGTTATCTTAACCTGTCCCGGATAAGTCATCTCATCCTGAATCTTCTTAGCGATCTCAGCGGACAAGTTCTCGGTGTCCTTATCGTCAATCTTATCAGCGCCAACGATTACGCGCAACTCTCTACCCGCTTGGATAGCGTAAGTCTTGACAACACCCGGATACGATAAAGCCAATTGTTCCAAATCATTCAAACGCTTGATATAAGCCTCAACGATTTCACGACGGGCACCCGGACGAGCTCCGGAGATAGCGTCACAAACCTGAACGATCGGAGCCAACAGCGTCTGCATCTCCACCTCATCGTGGTGAGCGCCTACGGCGTTGCAAATATCCGGTTTCTCCTTATATTTCTCGCAAAGCTTCATACCCAGGATAGCGTGCGGCAATTCCGGTTCATCATCGGGCACTTTACCAATATCATGTAACAAACCTGCACGTTTTGCTTTCTTCGGGTTCAATCCTAATTCAGAAGCCATCACGGCACAAAGGTTAGCCGTTTCACGGGCATGTTGCAACAGGTTCTGTCCATAAGAAGAACGATACTTCATCTTACCGATCATACGAATCAATTCCGGATGCAAACCGTGCACTCCCAAATCGATCACGGTACGTTTACCGGTTTCAACCACCTCGTCTTCCACTTGCTTCTTCACCTTCGTTACCACCTCCTCGATACGAGCCGGATGGATACGTCCGTCCTGTACCAATTGATGCAAGGCCAAACGAGCGATCTCACGGCGAACCGGGTCGAATCCGGAAAGAACGATAGCCTCAGGCGTATCATCCACCACGATCTCAATACCGGTAGCGGCCTCCAAAGCACGGATATTACGTCCCTCACGACCGATGATACGGCCTTTGATCTCGTCCGATTCAATATGGAACACGGTAATAGAGTTCTCGATAGCCGTCTCCGTCGCTACCCGTTGGATAGACTGGATCACGATCTTCTTCGCCTCCTTATTTGCGGTCATCTTCGCCTCCTCGACGATCTCGTTGATGTAAGAAGCGGCTTGCGTCTTTGCCTCATCCTTTAAGGACTCGATCAAACGCTCTTTGGCTTCCTCGGCGGACAACCCGGAGATAGCCTCCAAATGCTCCACTTCCTTCTGATGAAGTTTATCCAAATCTTGCTTCTTCTTCTCCACCAACTCCAACTGAGAAGATAAATTCTCCTTTACAGCCTCTACCTCGTTATTCCTACGCTGTAACTCTTCCTGACGTTGATTCATCGTCAGTTCTCTTTGTTTCAATTTAGTCTCGACAGACTGGATCTTAGCGTTACGCTGTGATACCTGTTTTTCCAAGTCCGCTTTCAAATGAAGAAACTTCTCCTTTACTTCCAGCATCTTGTTCTTCTTTATCACCTCGGCCTCCTTCTCCGCCTCTTGAAGCACGGAGTCGTACTTCGACTTCAGAAGGAAACGCATGCCCAGCCACGCAAGCAACCCACCAATGATGAAGGTTACTATCGGTATGATTATATACATTCCAACCATTTAACTAATAATTTAAGATTCATTTATTTATATACAAAAAAAGCACTACCATCACACGGTCTTACCGTGCAAAGCAGTGCGGAAACTCTCTTCTTACAATATGTATGTTATTTCTTCAGATATCCTTCCAACTCGGTTGTAAGCTCCTGTATCTTATCCGTAAAAGGATTTGTATCATTCCGTTTTTCCAACTCCAGATTATGCATCGAGAGTTGAAAAGCCACCATGGCTAACAAATCTTTCGTATCCACCTCGACCGCGAAATGCTGCCTGTATTGAAGAATCTTGCTGTTGATCTGATCAGCGGCGGCACGTGCCAACTCTTCCTCATGACGTTTGATCGTAAGCGGATATTTCTTTCCGGCTATCACTATATTTATAAGAAATTCTTCGTCCATCGCTTCTATTCATTTAAAAGTGCGATGCACTTGTCTACTTCCCGCACTAATTTTGATAACCGCATCCGGGCGTTCTTCATCTCTTCCTCATTCGTAGAAACAATTCGCGCCGTCAGCATGTTATCACATTTGGCATTCAATCCTTCAATCATATCCTTCGCCTGCCGCAACTCCTCGTCTTTAAGGCTCAAAGCAGCTGTAAGTTCGTCAATTCTACGTTTCTGCTGATCGCATAACGCCATCAAATCACGAACTCTAACCTCAAATACAGCTAACAATCTCTTATGATCTTCGGTCATTTCACACCAAATTCTACACAAAAGTAAGTTTTTGAATTGAATTAACCAACTGTAGACTTAATTATTTTGACAGAAAACGTATGGACAAATAAAAAGGCCGTCCAAAAAAATCGAACAGCCCTCCCTAATTCTTGTAAACGTTCCTCTTGTTTACACTAAAGAAACATACATTTCACCTTCAATCTCCTCGAAAGCTAATTTACCTTCTTTCGCCAACCAACCAAAAGCGGCGTACATATCTTTTTCCGCTTTAATCTTCGTGGCTTTCTTCACTGCCTTAAAACTCATTTTACCGCCTTCATTTAAAACGTTCCATACAAGGCCGGCGTTTGTACCAATTAATTCAATCATTTTATGATAACATTTGATTACTGGGGACAAATTTATAGATTAAATGATTAAAACAAAAGATTATAGATGTTTTTTAGCATAAAAGATGGACATTTTTCGCTTTGTAAACAATATTAACACGGTTATAACGTTATTTTTCCTCTGTTTTCTCGGCATATCAGTTCCGCTTCCACGTTTACCGCTGAGACATATCTTTAATAAGTCAACCGAGTAACCACCCGCTTCCAATAAGCCCTCCTTACCGGAATAACCATTCAGAATCATTAACAATGAAGTGGTCGACATTTCAATCTTGGTACGTTCCTCATCGCTGGTAGGCGTTCCGACACCCGCTACTCCATCCCTGTAGACTGGAAGACCGGCGATATTCAATTCACCACGTCCGATACCGTGATAAATTTCCCCTCTTTTCCGACACCTAGTTCCAATCCGCCTACAATCTTATCTGCGTCAAATCCTCCGATAGAATAACCGCTACGGATAGAAACCAGATTGACGATATCCACCAAGGTATCTATCTTATATAAAGGAAGCCGCGAAGTATCCGCCGTCTTAACGCCTCGGCGGAAGGGCGATACCGGTTCGGGTCTTTCCCCAGACGTTTATAAGCTTGACGGGTAGCGAAAATAGGAGTCCACTTATTAATATCCTCTATCTTACAGGTAGAACGGATGTCCTCCTCAACACGGGTTATTTCTTCCCAAAGTCGTTCATCGGGCTCCGTGTTCTTTACTTGGCAGGCGATAGCCAACACGTGAAGATCGGGGCAAGCCTCCGATATCTCAGATGAAAGAGTGATTGAAATCATGTCTATTATAAGTTTGAGCCAATATAACTAAGATTTTTTCAAGCATATCCCGGTAAGGATCCGGCCGCTTTTGACACCGAGGCGACGAGCGGAGAAATAATCCTCATACCGAATATAAGTACAGATGCCAGCGATCTCTATATGCTCGGAGAGCAATCCTGCCTCTAACAATTGTAAACGGTTGGTTTCCCATAGATCGATATGCGCTTTTTGAGTCTCCGCATTACGTCGAAGAATCCGCTCCATTGGGAAGCCCGCCATTTGAAAAGCTTTTACGACTTCCTCTCCCACCTCAAATGCCGCTTGACTGATAGAGGGACCTATTCCGGCAACCAATTGAGTAGGATCGCAATCGTATGCCTCGATCATCAAGCTTGCCGCCTTACGAGCTATGTGTAAAACCGTACCCCGCCAACCCGCATGGACGGCAGCTACCACTTTACGATCCGGCGCATATAACAAGACAGGGACACAATCCGCCGTAGATACGGCTACACATACATCCGGAACATTCGTCACCAAAGCGTCCACGCCTTCCAAACGTAGCTTTCGCTCTTTATCATTCAGCGAAAGGAAAGACGCGTCGATCGCCAATACTCGATCCTCATGGGTCTGATGAGGTATAACCATATTCTCTAGGGAAATCCCGACCGCATCCGAAAGAAGTTCCAAGTTCTTCCGGATGAAGCCCGGATCATCCTCGGTATAAACGCCCGGATTCATCGAAGCGTACGTTCCCGTACTCACGCCGCCATGACGTGTTGTCGTAAAATGAGAAATGTCGCGGTATCCGCTTAACCCGGAGAACCGCGACACCTCTATTTGCTTATTTTCTTGTATCTTCATCTTCATCATCGTCCCAGTATTCCTCGTATTCCTCATCCGGGTCATCCTCGTCCTCATCCACGGGGAAGATGTATTCGTCGTCGTCCTCAAATTCCAACGTGCTTACATCTATATTCTTATGGACAATTCGCTCTGCCTCATGGAAATTCTCCTTATTCAGCTCTTTCCATAAAAGGTCTTTCAACTCGACAATACCCAGTCCCGTGATAGAAGATATAAAGACATACGGAATTCCCTCCGGCAAGTCTTGCGACAAAGCCTCGATCAATTCCTCATCCAGCATATCGCTCTTGGTGATCGCCAGTACACGGCGTTTATCCAGCAATTCCGGATTATACTTCACTAACTCATTATGCAAGATCTCGTATTCTTTCTTGATATCGTCTGCCTCAGCGGGAACCATGAACAATAACAAGGAATTACGTTCGATATGACGTAAGAAACGAAGTCCCAAACCTTTTCCCTCGCTTGCTCCTTCGATAATACCCGGTATATCGGCCATTACGAACGAACGGTTATCGCGATAACTCACGATGCCTAAATTAGGCTCCAACGTAGTAAAAGGATAATTAGCGATCTTTGGTTTAGCGGCGGATACGACAGAAAGCAAGGTAGATTTACCCGCATTCGGGAAGCCTACCAAACCGACATCGGCCAGCAATTTCAACTGAAGAATCACCGTACGTTCCAATGCCGGCTCACCCGGTTGCGAATAACGGGGCGCTTGATTGGTAGCCGTCTTGAAGTTAAAATTCCCCAGACCGCCACGACCGCCTTTCAGCAACATCACTTGCTGACCGTCTTCCGTAACGTCGCAAATAAACTCTCCGGTCTCAGCATCGTAAACAACCGTACCGCAAGGAACCTCGATTACTCGATCCTCCCCGTCTTTACCCGAGCTACGCTTCGCGCTACCACTCTCACCATTGGTGGCCATGATATGACGCTCATATTTCAAGTGAAGGAGCGTCCAGTAATTCCGGTTACCACGGAGATACACATGACCTCCTCTCCCTCCATCGCCCCCGTCGGGACCTCCTTTCGGAATGTATTTCTCACGACGGAAGTGAGAAGATCCTCTTCCACCCTTTCCTGAGCGGCAATAGATCTTGACATAATCTACAAAGTTCGATTCAGCCATATTGGTTTATTTCAATTATTTTACGTTATTAACCGCCTCTTTGATACGACCGAAGATTTCCTCGATTGTTCCCATCCCTTTGATGGCTACGTGCTTGCCTTCACCTACATAGTAGTCTGCCAAAGGAGCTGTTTGAGTATGGTAAACATCCAGTCTGGATTTGATCGTCTCCAAGTTATCGTCAGAACGTCCGGATACTTTACCGCGCTCCAATAAACGCTTGATCAACTCCTCTTCCTCTACTTGAAGGTTCAACATAACGGAAACGTCTGTTCCACGCTCGTTCAACATCTTCTTCAAGGCTTTCGCTTGAGGGATCGTACGAGGGAAACCATCGAAGATTACGCCCTTAGCCGGCTTCTTGCTATCCAATACATTCGCCAACATATCAACGATCAACTCGTCCGGAACCAATTGTCCCTTCTCGATATAATCCTTAGCGATCTTGCCCAGTTCAGTCTCAGCCTTCATCTCGCCACGCAATACATCGCCAGTAGAGATATGATCCAAACCGTATTCTTTAATAATCAACTCACTTTGTGTTCCCTTACCTGAACCGGGAGCACCAAAAATAACCACGTTCAACATACTATTGTTCCTTTATTATATATAATGTATACTATTTTATTCCACAACCTTGTAGATATCCTTATATGAGCGGCCCAACTCATCATAATCCAAACCATGTCCCACGATAAAATCAGCGGGTATCTGTAAGCCTACATAATCCGGAGTCAACTCGCATTTCAAGGATTCCGGCTTGAAAAGCATCGTTGCCAATCTTACATCGGCGGCACCCTCGCTCCGAAGCTTCTCCATCACGTAGCTCATCGTAAAGCCCGTATCGATAATATCCTCCAATAAGATCACCATACGTCCGCGAATATCAGCCTGCACCGGCATGATCTCATTCAATATGCCCGTACTGGAAGTTCCTTGATACGAGGAATAACGAGCGAATGTCAGCTCATACGGAACATCCAGCTCACGCATCAGCTCGGCGACAAACATAAAAGCCCCGTTTAGCACACCCACGAATAGAGGATTTTTCCCTTCCACATCCGCTTTAATCTGAACGGCCATTTTAGCGATAGCCGCCTGAATATCCGACTCCGGAATAAACAGTTCAAATTCTTTGTCTTTTAGACGAATTCTGTCCATAAATCTTTCGGTTTTCGAGGGGACAAATGTACAACTTTTTCGGCGATGCACAAAAAAGTGTAGCAACATACCAAAGTTTGTTATACATTTGTAAGCAGAATAAAACCCCAGACATCTAGAATTATGATTAAGATATTCGCTACAGACAAGGTAAAGGAGCTCGACCAATATACGATTCAACACGAGCCAATTAGTTCGATCGACTTAGTGGAGCGTGCCGCTACGACGTTCGTCCATGAGTTTTGCCGGCGCTACTCCAAGCAGGTCCGCATCGTGATTTTCGCCGGTCAAGGCAACAACGGAGCCGACGCTTTGGCCATCGCCCGCCTTTTGAACGAGGAATCATACCGGGTAGAGACGTATTTATTCAACCCGACGGAGCATCTGTCCGTAGAGTGTGAGCAAAACAAGCAGCGTCTGCTCGACATGGAACGGATCGAATTTACGGAAGTGGTCCGTGACTTTGAGCCGCCGACGCTAACCGACCGAGACGTGGTGATCGATGGCTTGTTCGGTTCGGGATTAAACCGTCCTCTCACCGGAGGTTTCGCCGCTATGGTCAATTATATCAACCAATCCGAGGCGGAAGTCGTAGCGATCGATATTCCTTCCGGCTTATTCGGGGAAGATAATCGTAAGAATGACTCGGAAGCGATCATCAAGGCCAGCTTAACCTTGACATTCGGTTTCCCGAAACTGGCGTTTTTTCCGGAGAATGAGCAATACGTAGGCGAGTGGAAAATACTGGATATCGGAATCCATCGGACGCAATTTATGAGACGGCTTCCCTTACTCATTGGTTACGGAAGAAGATATATCCTATTCGTTAAAAAGTCTCGCAAACGTTTCGCCCATAAGGGAACGTTCGGACATGCTTTATTGATCGCCGGAAGTAAAGGAAAAATGGGAGCCGCCCTATTATCCGCGAAGGCATGCTTACGGAGTGGAGCCGGACTATTGACCGTGCATATCCCGACCCGAGGCGAATCAATCTTCCAGACCGCTTTCCCGGAAGCGATGTTAAGTCTAGACGCAAATCCGGATTATTTCTACGGTTCCCGAGATAGGTAGTTACTCCGCTGTCGGTATGGGACCGGGACTCGGACAGCATTTAGAATCCGCAGCGGACTTACAGGTGTACATAAGTGGTGGTAATTTCATGTTTTAAGCACCTTTTTGCTAATCCCCATTTCGCTTTTATAGGTATGATGTCGGCGATATCTTTTAATAAGCTCAGCAAGTAAGTTGTAACTTTTAAACATGTATAATTGTCTATCATTTATAGAAAAACACATGCATGATTTTATTATGTAGGCTTTTCAGCTGCATGCTTTATCATGATATTTTCTGTGCGTTTAATAAACACTTTCAATAAAATGTTAAGATACTTTATTGTATTTTCTGTGAAAAACTTTGAGTAATGATACCTGCCATAACTATTACAGCAATAATTTATTTCCATACTTTAGAGTGTATCGATGATGGATATACTACGATGTTTATATGCCTTATGTAAAGTCAGTACTACTAATAACAATGGTGCCGCTCAATTAAAGTAAATAAAAAGGGAAAAGAGCTTGCATCACCTTGGGGGTTGTGCTCTTGACAATTTATTAACAATAAAAATAGTATTATCGTTTAATGTAGTTCATCTCCTGTAACACGAGACATAACATTGACCGAACAAGAGCATGAGGCTGAATATTCAGTCAGGAAACACAGCAGGTTTATGGCAGACATATGACGGATAACAGGAAGTTAATAGGCAGACTTATCCCAGCGGACAGGCAGGTGGCGTCTAAATTGGTTATCGTCACCAGAGCAAGGCTTGTAGAAATTTTGAGCTTTTGTGGACTGAAAATCTCGAAAGGAGGGTTATACCGTAATTGCAGGAGCATTCCTCGGCTTCAGTTCCGTTACCATTTGATATCATTGATTGGTGACTCATTCCTTTGAGCCATTGAAGGTCGGCAACGTGCGGAGTGGATTAGCGTCATTGCGGACTCAGCACGATAAAAAGTACATCCGGCCGGCAGATGGGAACAACTCTAGATTCTGTGCGACAACTGGACATATCACCCTACTTTATGAACAGGCACAAAACCATGGAGTTCGATGATCTGATGATTCCAATGGGCGAACGCTCCCGAATACAATTCTTGCCATAGGAAAACCCCAGTTGTTTGTCCCACGTTCCCGCCAATATCAAGATCAAGGGAACTTACACCAGAGACACGAGAACAATTCAGGACAGTACATTAGGAGGATAAATGAGCTTTCGGAATTAATTTGTCATAAAAGATGGTTTATTGTTGAACCGACAATATCTAACCATAGGATGATGTAAATTAACGACAGAATATCTTTGTTTCAATGGCATGGTGGAATATTCAATTGCTGATATCTCAGTTTGTTTATATATCTGTGAATAAATCCTTGGGAACAAAGAGATTTGGCTTAGAATTTAGCATATCGTCGTCTCTATCTTTTAGTTTCTTCAAATCCGCAGCCCGCCATAGCATGACCCGCTTTACGGATATCCGTTTTTACAGCTTCTACTACCTTATCGGCAAGGGCAAAAAGCACGTTCGTCTGGTATAAAATCTACCGTGCGCTGCTTTCTGTTCTTTAAGTTGCAGGTTTTAAGTGCGATGATTTCACCGATACTTTCCCAGTTCATGTCAGAAAAGCGATGATGTTTTCCAGCCCGGAGACCGGCATCATGTTGGTCGTATAAAGCTGTCGGAATAAGTGCCTGTGCAGTGTAAGGAATTGATGCGAGTTTTAGTGGTAAAGAATAGGCCCGTTGAATGTTTCAAATTCTTTCGCGTTGCTTCCACCATGCGTAG
>VOFD01002205.1_pt1 | contig 79371 bp, 87 predicted proteins | sample 5384101 | NCBI WGS metagenome assembly VOFD01 (sample SAMN12384723, study PRJNA508395) | human gut metagenome | isolation source: healthy gut C | host: Homo sapiens
CGTTCATTTACGTATTGCTGAACGATAGGTCATGAACCACGGAAAGAACCGCTAACATGTATCACAAAAGAAATGGCAGAGCAGGGCAGACTTCGTTTACAACCTATGATCAAATTGATAAAGCCCGGAAGAGAGGCCCGCGGTATAACCATTCTATCACATTAGAATATGAGACTCGAACCGTCACTATGCACGTAGACTGCGGGTCACATGGACTATGTAAGAACATGATTACCGGTGCCGCACAGATGGACGGAACCATTTTGGTAGTATCAGCAGCCGACGGTCCGATGCCGCAAACGCGTGAGCATATTTTGTTGGCTCGTCAGGTAGGCGTACCTGCCATATTTATGGGCTTTGGCGAACAAAGTAGACCAGGTAGACGATCCGGAGTTGTTGGAATTGGTAGAAATGGAAATCCGTGACCTGTTGTCATCATATGATTTCCCGAAGCGACGAAATTCCGATTGTCAAAGGTTCAGCTTTTGGTAGCATTGGGATCCGAAGATTCATAGCATTAAGCCGACCCAGAAGACCACCTGTACAGGAATTGAAATGTTCCGCAAGCTTTTTGGATCAGGGAGAAGCCGGCGATAACATCGGTGTATTGTTGCGCGGCACGAAGAGAGAAGAAGTAGAGCGCGGACAGGTATTGGCAGCACCGGGTTCAATCACACCGCACACAGAATTCAAATGTGAATGCTATATTCTGACGAAAGAAGAAGGCGGCCGTCATACACCGTTCTTCAGCAACTATCGTCCGCAGTTCTATTTCCGTACGACAGACGTCACCGGTTCCATAGAACTTGCAGCCGGCACGGAAATGGTAATGCCCGGAGATAACATTACGATGAAAGCTACGTTGATACACCCGATTGCAATGAACGAAGGTCTTCGTTTCGCAATTCGTGAGGGCGGTCACACGGTAGGAGCCGGTGTCGTATCACAGATAATTAAATAAGAAGAGTTTTGACGTAAGTCAAAAAACAAAAAGCTCCCTGCTGGCAGTTGTGTCGGTCGGGAGTTTTTTTTTAGGTATTTAAATGGGTTGGGGCTATGTTTGCGGGTATTGTTGAGGTAATGTTTGGGGGGGGCCTTCCGGCGATGTTGCCGGAGGAATGAATATTTTGCATAGACAAGATTATTGTCAGGTGGTATAACAAGGGTATCAGAGAAGTATAATTAATAAATTTTTAGGTATGAAAAAAAGAAAAATTTGGTTGTTAACCGGAAGCGTTTTTTAGTTATTTCCATTATTGTCGGTATTCGGGTCGGAACTTCACCGTTGATTAAATCGAATTTTGGCACCGTTGAGTATTGTCTGGAAAAGAAAAACCATCGGGGATCCGAGGTGGATATTGACGGCGTAAGGTTTAACGGCAGGGTGGGGTATGATAATCATCCGCTTGCAATGCCGGCAAAGGGTGATTTGGCCAGTGCTTATGAGTTTGCCTGCGGTACAGTTTTGTATCAGGAATGGAACACCACTAGTGTTTTGTCTGAAAACGAAGCCAGAATCTGGATGTTTGTTTATAAAGATTTTGTTGTGTTTTTGTTATGGATAATGCTGACTTTGGGATGGACTTCATATCGGGAGAAAAATACGGTTCTCGATGATTGAAACAATCGTGAAAATCAGGAATACAGTTTAGTTCTGTATTCCTTTTTTTATTGTTTGAATTAAAAAATGCTTGATTTATTGTTTAATGTTGTGTATCAAATATACGCGGGCTCAAAAAGAGCTTTGCTTTTTGTAGGGTATAGCTCAGTTGGTAGAGCATCGGTCTCCAAAACCGAGTGTCGTGAGTTCGAATCTTACTGCCCCTGCCACTCAAGATAAAGTCGTCCGAAAGGGCGATTTTTCTTTATAAAACAAGCGTTTAAGCGAGTCCGTGTGAGGTTGTGTTGATAAGCGCAAAATTGGGTAGTTACGGACTCTTTTTGTAGGGTTTCTTTATTTTTCAAGCTTTTTACTAGGTTAGGATTTTGGTGATTTTTAGGGAAAGCCGGGTCGTTAAGTTTTGCCGACAGTTTTTTCTTTTGTTTGATGGAGAGTATATATATCAGAAGTGAGATGTGTTTTTGTGGTTGTAGAGTTTGGAGTATTGTTTGAATGAGTTAATCCTCGGAGTGCGGAAATATGTGAGGCAGAGCTATTGGAGCTATTCCCGTTGGCGGAGAGGTTTTCCCCATTATGTTGTTGTGTTTGGTTCAGACGTTCTCTTACGCTGTTTAATCTTGTAGGTGTGTTTTTAGAGCGCCAGAATTATTAAGAGTGTCTAGAATAAGATCAGGATTATTTAAATTCTAAAAAATGTTTCATCTTGTGAACGAAACGCTTCTCCCTCTACCAACATAACGATGTTTCGGGCTTGTATGGCTTCAACATTATTTTTTTTTCGCAATGAGAATATTGAATCTTTTCTGTTGCCGTCCATTCATGCCCATATCGGCCGTCCAAGCAAACGACGGGGGTAAATTTTTTTAGGTACAAAATAAGTATAGCTGTTGTCGTTTAGTTGTTCCATGATGAAGACATTCTTTTCTTCACCGTTTACATTGGCTTTTTTTTTCCAATTTATGTTTTTACCTTTTTGTGTCATTAACTCTTAAGGCGTAGAAATCTCTGTCGTTGTCGGTTGCGAATAAGAAATTATCTCTTTTTTCGCCAAATTGGTTAAGGTTATTGCGAGGTGATAAATATTGTCCCAATGTTTCAGGAGGGTGTTTGATGTATGGGTTAAGTATTCAGGGGCATCATTTTTAATTTGTTGAGCTTTTTATCTCTTAAATAAACTAAATTATCCATTAATTGTGAGTATAGTTCTTTTCCCAAAAAAGTTTTTCATATCGGTACATAATTGGGAAATTCATCGTTGTAAAGTTTGTATCCTTTGGAAAAATTATGAAAAAATAACTGACTGTTGGTAAATTCCGGGGTGTTGCTTGGAGCCGAAAAGAAACTTTGCCGTTCTTCATCAGATTGGCGTTGAAAATGTGATTTCATTTCTTCTAAAATGTTTTCCATTTTTCAAGTTCCTTATATATTTTAAGCATATTATACACTAAATTGAAAAAAAAATCAATAAAGGTTGCGTACTTAAGTGTGGGTGAGCAATTAAATCTTTAGTAAAGTCCGTGTATTGTCTTATATGTCCTGCCACTCAAGATAAAGTCGCTGAAAAGCGGCTTTTTTATTGTATCGAGAAAACCACGCGCTAGGCGCGTGGTTCCAAAAGCTTACAGCTTTGCGCAGAAAAACTCCTTTTTGCTATTGTATGTAAGACGGTCTGGCAACTGTCTACAAAAAAAGCAAAGGAGTTTTTATATGACCACACATACAATAGCACACACAACATGGAATTGTAAATACCATGTCGTTTTCGCTCGAAATATCGTAGAAAGGCGTTTTATGGCGGACGTCGTCTAGAGATAGGGTGGAAAGGTATAGGTATAATAGAAGCCGAAGTCTGTCCGGACCATATTCATATGTTACTGGAGATACCGCCTAAGTATTCAGTAAGCAGTATCATGGGCTATCTCAAAGGAAAGAGCAGCCTTTCGATCTATGAACGGTGGGGAAATGCAAAATTCAGATATAGAAACAGGGAGTTTTGGTGTAAAGGGTACTATGTTGATACCACCGGAAAGAATACTCAAAAGATAGCTGAGTACATACGAAATCAACTAAAAGAAGACGCGGAGCAAAGTCAATTGACGATGGATTTTGACCCGTTTACGGGTAGCAAGTAATTTTCGCCTCGTCAGACCGTCACACGCCCTTAAGGCGTTCGCTGGCACTATGAGGGTTACACTCGTTAATAAAGAACCCCGCGTTAAACGCGGGGGTTACTTTTGTAAACAGAGAGAGTTATATCTGAAGGGCGATGAATGTCACCGGCCGGGAGAAGATGGCCGGCATTTTCGGGCAATGACCGAAGACGGCAAGATTATTTGAGTAAACCAGGAATATATTTATTGACATACAAAAATAATTTAATATGTTGGCGGCATTGAGTCAGGATGCATCGAGCAGATACGGTTTGCGTATTGCATGGTGCGTTCTGTCGTTTTCTCACCTGACTAGCAGTGAGTTGTTTTTTTAATCAATTTTTTGTGATTGGATAGGATCCATGGCGAAAATCAGTCCGATACAGTTTTTTAGACAAGTTAAACAAGAGGTCAAAAAAGGTTACCTGGCCGACCAAAAAAAGAAGTGATTCAAACCTCTCTTATGGTTATTGTCATTGTGGCCATTGCAGCGACTTTTTTTCTTCTTTGTCGATCAGATCCTCGGTTGGGTTGTTAAATTAATTTTTGGTCTTGGAGTTTAGTTTTATGGATGCTCGTTGGTATGTAGTTAATGTTCACTCCGGCTGTGAGAAGAAGGTTGCCGAATCTATTAAAGAACAGGCTGTTCTGAAAAAAATGGAAGATCGTATTTTTGATGTGATGATTCCGACCGAACAGATTGTCGAAGTAAAAAAAGGCAGCAAGGTCAGCAGTGAACGCAAGTTCTTTCCCGGATATATTCTGGTCAAGATGATTATGAGCGACGATGCCTGGCATTTGGTTAAAGATAATCCGAACGTTACCAACTTTTTGGGCAGCCGCAATAAGCCGCAGCCGATTACCGAGGCCGAGGCTCAGCGGATTATGACCCAGATGCAGGAAGGCGTCGAGAGACCGCAGACTGTGGTTAACTTTGAGGTTGGCGAGCAGGTTCGCGTCTGCGACGGTCCGTTTGCTTCTTTCATTGGTTTGGTTGAAGAAGTTGATGCTGAAAAATCCAGAGTTAAAGTTTCGGTTTCGATTTTCGGACGTTCGACCCGGTGGAATTGGAATTTTCGCAGGTTGAAAAGGTTTAGCCTTAAGCTTGAGTGCAAAGATATAGTGAAAAACCGGTTTGTCTGTCGGGACAAGCCGGTTTTTTATTGGAAATTTTGACGGTAATCGTTTCTTTTTATTTGCAATTTTTTAATCGGGGGTTAAATTAATGACAAATTAATCAAAAGCGAGGATGGGATGTTCAGAAATTTTATCAATGAATTTAAGAAGTTTGCCATGCGCGGCAATGTTATCGATATGGCTGTCGGTATTATTATCGGTGCGGCATTTGGGAAAATCGTCGACTCTCTGGTCAAAGACATTATTATGCCGCCGATAGGCCTGCTGCTTGGAAAGGTTGATTTTTCAAATTTGTTTTTTGTTCTTAAGAACGGTCCTGATTTTACCAAGCCGTATGTTTCGCTGGCTCAGGCTAATGCTGCGGGTGCGGTGACGCTTAATGTGGGTAATTTTCTTAATGCGGTTATCAGTTTTACGATTGTTGCATTTGCGGTCTTTATCTTAATCAAAGCTATCAATACGCTTCAGGAAAGAATGGATATTCATGAGAAAGCCGAAGAGGCGTTAAAAGAGCCGATGACCAAAAGCTGTCCTTATTGTTATGAGACGATTCCGGTAAAAGCGACCAGATGTCCGAATTGTACGTCTTATCTGGACGGAAGAGACCATGATTAGCAAAAGCCCTCTCAGGAGGGCTTTTTGTTTTGAAGCTGCCAGCCTTTGGCTGCGCGAGACCAGCGGTGCCGGTTGTTTTCGCCGGGGCGGGCAATGATGCCTCCGACGGTGGGGCTGCTGCAACCGGTGGTTCGGGGAAAAGAAAAAGGTTCACCGGTGAGCTTGCATTTTGCCATATCGGAAAAGATTCTCGCTTCCATATATTGACTGTTAAGGCCGTAAGCGTCAGACCATACAACTTCGGCCTGAGGATTGGCCACCCGGCGGAAAATCTGCTCGTGCTCGGGCAAAACTCCGGCATCTCCGGAAAGCAGCCGCTTGAAGTCTTCCAAAATGAGCGGATTATGCCAGCCTCCGCCAAAAAGCAGAAAGTGTTGCGGGGCAAGCATTGACCCGGGGAGATGTTTCAATGCATATACAAAAATATAGGCGCTGAAGAACTCCGCGGTGCGAATCCTGTCGGCAAAGCTTGTCGCGGGATCGGTAAGAGCCGGGATAATTTTATACCAGGCAGGATCGGAAGATTTGGGGGGCTTGCGCAGAATGAAATTACGTCCGTTGCGGGTGACAGCGGCTTTGTTAAACAATTCGCGCAAAAGGGAGTAATTGATTTTTCCCAATCGGCCGCAGCCGCCGTCCAAATCGCAGGGAAGATTTTGTTCTGTGCGGGCGAGATAGTCGACAAAGTGGTTGAACGGTCCGGTGTCAAAACCGCAGACCCCGGCTTTTCCTTTTTGAGTTCGTGCAGATATGACTGCAATGTTTCCGGTATTGCCGCCGTTGCAGAAAGCGACCGGAAAAATGCCCTGTTGCCGCAATGAGTATGCCAGGTGGAGATTGTGTGCGGGGGCAAAAGGAGCGCCTTCGCCGCCGTTCATTAGGTCATCCGAGCGAAAATCAAAAATAACGGGGATACCGGTCAAATCGGCAAGCATTTGCCCGTTTCCGACTTGCAACGTGTAAGTGTCGGTCGTGGAAACCGAGGGCGGGCAGTGGGCACAGGTTTGTCCGTGAAAACCGATGGCGTCAACAGATGCCGCAGGGATGCCGTTGGTTTGCAGGGCATTGTTGACGGCGGCGGCAACGGCCGAAGTATAGTCGTCAATCAAGCTGTCCAATGCCAGTTGGGGATGAGCAATGGCGGCTTCAATATCGCCGTCATTTTCGGCAAGAAACCTTTTTACGACCCGGAAGTGCTGGGCCATTTGGCGGGGAAATTCCCGGCTGAAAAAGCCGATGTCGCGAATTTCCCGATTGCAAAACTCGGTGACGACGATGTCAATGGCATCAAGCGAATTTCCGGTCATAATGCCGAGGCAGCGATAAATTTTTTCAGTCATTGGTTGTCCTCCGTTGAGCCCAGGATAAAACAAATAAGTTAATAAATAAAAAACCGCAGAACAGATGGTTCTGCGGTTTCGGACAGCCGATTATTCGACAACCCGGACGGACAAAGTTCGTTTTCTGGCCGAATATTTGTCAATTTTGCAGCGGACTTTCATGAAAGTGTGAGCGTGGCGGCAGCGTTTAGTTGTTGCGTAAACGTTGGGAGCCAGTTCGACAATCATGGTTGCCCCGTTAATCTTATGAATGACGCCGTCAACGGTATTTACACCGTTGATGAGGTAATTCAGATAAAAAGATATCGACGGGCAGCCTTTCGGGGATGACTTCAAAATCAATGCCCAGGGCATTTTTTCTGAAGTTCAGCGGTCGTATCAATATAACAGGCACGTTCTTCCCTTTTGCGAAGACAAGGTGCGGATTAATCATATGGCCGTTGACGAAGTAGGCCGCTTTCAGAACAATTCCGTCTTTGCTCTGCATGGAAAAAAATACTCTGTTGTCTTTGATTTTGGTGACAACTGCGGAATAAGTTTTTCCGGATACAAAGCCGTGACTTTGAAAAACTTGGGGAGCTCTTACCTTTGAAGAGGGATTCCCTGTAATTTTTGTTTCATATTGCGGGGATTTAATGGTGTCTTGGTATATTCCGAACTGTCTGCATTTTTAATAAGTCCAGAATAATATAGTATTTATGATATCCATAATACCTGTATAAAAAATAATTTGCAAGAAAAATCGACAAAATGCGGCAGGCTTTTTCTTTTGCGAGTCGAATCAATCGGTTAAATTAAAAAAAACGGAAAAAATACTTGCAAATTGAATCGAGTGTGGTATATAGAGGCGACTCTTTAGAGGGAGAAGTCTGTCTCTGAAGGGTGCGAATCGTATATTTAACATAATTTCGTGGGAGACCAGCCATGGTCTTAAATGATACCACGAACCTAACAAGAGGTATGAAATGGCTAAGACTAAAAAGAAAATTTTAGGATTAATCAAGCTTCAGATCCCCGCTGGAAAGGCTAACCCTTCTCCTCCGGTTGGTCCGGCTCTGGGCCAAAAAGGCTTGAACATTATGGAATTCTGCAAAGCATTTAACGCCGCTACCCAAAAAATGGAGCCGGGTATTCCCGTGCCGGTCGTTATTACGGCTTTTGAAGACAAGTCCTTCACATTCGTTACCAAACTTCCTCCGGTAGCTTACTATCTGAAGAAAGCAGCCAACGTTAAGTCTGCTTCCAAAGAACCCGGTAAGAGCTTTGCCGGCCAGGTTACTATTGCTCAGGTTAAAGAAATCGCCGAGACTAAAATGCCGGATCTGAACTGCTCTACCGTTGAAGCAGCCATGAACATGGTTAAAGGTCAGGCTGTCTCTATGGGCATCAAGGTTGTGGAGTAGTATCATGTCAGGAAAAAGAATCGTAAACGCATACAAAACAGTTGATAAAAATCAGGCCTATGCTCTGAAAGAAGCTGTTAAAATCGTTAAAGAAAATGCTACTGCAAAATTTGATGAAACCATTGATATCGCAGTAAATCTGGGTGTTGATCCGAAATATGCCGACCAGATGGTCCGCGGTGTTTGCTCGCTGCCTCACGGTACCGGCAAAACCGTTCGCGTTGCCGTTTTGGCTCAAGGCGAAAAGGCTGATCAGGCTAAAGCTGCCGGTGCAGACATTGTCGGAGCCGAAAGCTTAATCGACTCTATTTTGAGCGGTAAAGTTGATTTCGACCGCTGCATCGCCACACCGGACATGATGGGTATGGCCGGTAAGGTTGCACGCATCCTGGGACCGAAAGGTTTGATGCCGAACCCGAAGCTGGGTACGGTAACCACCGATGTTGAAAATGCCGTTAAAAAAGCCAAAGCCGGTGAAGTTCAGTACCGCGTCGAAAAGAACGGTATCGTACATGCAGGCGTAGGCAAAGCCAGCTTTACGGAAGAACAGCTTTATGAAAACACCAAGGCTTTTATTGATGCTATCATGAAGGCCAAACCGGCAGGCGCCAAAGGTACTTACTTGAAGAAGATTTCTCTTTCCAGTACAATGGGCGTCGGCATCAAGGTTGATTCTACTGCCTTGTAGTTTTCTTCAGCTTCGGTTTTGACGGTACGGCCTGTCGCCGTTCGTTTTTATCCGGAGCCGAAAGCGACAGTCTTCCAAGGTTTGAAAAGGAAGATTGGCATTGAAAGTTTTGGGTGGTGAGCTTTATCACCACCCGCTCTCAGAAGCTCAGCTTCTGAAACTGTCCAAGACCGTAGGTGGTCGACAACGCTGCTGAAAACAGAAAATTTCAGTCGGGTTGTCAATCTTAAATATCCTACGCAGACGGAGTGAAGAAATTAATTTAAATCTTTTTTCTCCTGGACAGGTTAGGTCCCGTTAGGGCCGGGCAGGGGAAAATTTTTTTCCTATCTCCGGTCTTGGCGGAATGTGTAAAAAGGTTGCATCGTCAGTTTGGCTGACGGTGTTTTAAATTGGAGACAATAAGTGAACCGCGAAGAAAAACACAATTACTCAGCGAACTGAATGAATTGTTCTCAAATGCTGAAATCGTTGTCGTCTCTCACTACAAAGGTTTGACGGTACAAGAGGTTTCCGAATTGAGAAACAATATCAGAAAAGCAGGTGCTGGGTTTAGAGTTACTAAGAACCGGATTACTCGTCTTGCTCTCAAAGGTACAAAGTTTGAAGCTATTGCAGATTTGTTCAAAGGTCCGACGGCTATCGCCTTCGCCAATGATCCGATCTCAGCTTGTAAAGCTTGTGTCGAATTCGCTAAGAATAATGAAAAGTTGATTGTTGTCGGCGGCGCAATGGGAACCGGTGTTCTCTCAACTGCTGAAATCAACAAGTTGGCTACCATCCGTCTATGGACGAGCTCAGAGCCAAGATTATCGGCCTTTTGCAGGCTCCTGCCGCTCAGCTGGCAAGAGTTACCAAGGCTTACAGCGAGAAAGAAGCTGCATAAATCCTGTTTTTATGCCGGTTTTGCCTGTGAGTTTTTTGATTGCGTACAATCGATGTACACTTTGTTCAAATCTTACGGCGCATTGCCCGGCCTAAAATGCAAGATTGCAGTTTTGTAAAAGAGTAATAAAGTTTTTAGAAATTGATTTAATTAATTTATTGGAGAAAAAAATGGCCGATTTAGCCAAGTTAGTAGATGAATTGTCAGCTTTGACCGTTATGGAAGCTGCTGACCTGTCAAAAATGTTAGAAGAAAAATGGGGCGTTTCCGCCGCTGCTGCTGTTGCAGTCGCTGCCGGTGGTGCCGCTGCCGGTGCTGCCGCCGCTGAAGAAAAAGACGAATTCGACGTCGTTTTGGCAGAAGCCGGTGCTAACAAAATCAATGTTATTAAAGAAGTTCGTGCTATTACCGGTTTGGGCTTGAAAGAAGCTAAAGACCTGGTAGACGGTGCTCGAAGACCATTAAAGAAGGCGTTGCCAAAGCTGAAGCCGAAGAAATGAAGAAGAAGCTGGAAGAGGCTGGCGCTAAGGTTGAGCTGAAGTAATATCGCTCGGTCTTTGTTGACTGACTTAGAACCGGAGTTTCGGAATTTTGATGCCTGAGGGTATCGGGGTTTTGAGCTCCGGTTTTTTTATGCGTTTACGGTAAAGATTGGGGGACTTCACACTCTCAATGAAGGCGGGAAGGTCGGGCATATTGAACTAAAGTTGAGCATAGGGCGGGTTTCTGACAAAAGGATCAGCACCTATTGAACGACTTGACGCAAAACGAGTCTCAGTGCAGGATAGAACAGATTGAAAAAGGAGTCGCGCGGATGCATTTTTTGCTTGCCAGAATCGGAAAAGCGAGTCATTATCAGCCCGAATTTAGTCACGAATCGTGACGGTTGCATGCAATTATTTTATTTTACTCGCCAAGAGGAGGCCTTCTCCTACGGTTTGGCGGGCTTTTCGTTTTTTATTTGTACAAATTTATAACCCTCTGCGGTCGGGATTCATTTTTTGATAGTATTGTCGCAGAATTTAACCATGAAGGACAAAAGCACAATGAAAGAATCTTATACGAGCAAAAGACGTGTAGAAGCTTTGGCAAAATTGACGCTGTTGCGGATATGCCGAGCTTAATCAAAATTCAAAAAGGTTCTTATGACAGCTTTATCCAAGCCCAAGGCGCCGAAAAATGCGAGTTCGGTTTGGAAGAAGTTTTCAAATCCATTTTCCCCATCAAAGACTTTTCCGGCAACGGCGAATTAGAGTTTGTTAAATACGAGCTCGAAGAGCCGAAGTACGATGTTGACGAATGTATCAAGCGCGACATGACGTATGCCGCTCCGGTAAAGCTACGCTGCGTTTGGTCGTTTGGGATACCGACGAGGCCACCGGTGCCAAGTCAATCCACGACATCAAAAAGAACAGGACGTTTATATGGGCGATATGCCGCTGATGACGGACAAGGGTACTTTCATCTGCAACGGTACCGAGCGCGTCGTCGTTTCTCAGATGCACAGATCTCCGGGCGTGTTCTTTGATCATGACAAAGGCAAGACCGTCGCTTCCGGTAAATATCTGTTTGCCGCCCGGGTTATTCCTTATCGCGGCTCTTGGCTTGATTTTGAATTTGACGCCAAAGATTTAGTCTATGCGCGTATTGACCGCCGCCGCAAGCTTCCGTTTACGTCTATCATGTATTCTTTGTATTCTAAAGAGACCGAAGAAAAAATCGCCAAACTGGCCAAACAGGGTAAGAAAATCGACCCGGCTGAAATCAAAGGTATGGATAAGGAAGAAATTTTAAATTACTTCTATGATGCCGACACATATGTTGCCGATAAGAAAAACTGGAAAGTCAAATTCGTTCCGGAACGTATGAAGGGCGTTAAGTTTGACTTTGATTTGGTTAATGCCAAAACCGGCGATGTGGTTTTGGAAGCAGGCAAAAAGCTGTCTCCGCGTCTGGCTCAGAAACTGGCTGACGACGGTTTGGAATATTACAAGGTCACTCCGGAACAAATGCTGGGCAAATTCTTGGCCGCCAACGTTGTCGTTGCCAAGACCGGAGAGGTATTGGCAGAAGCCGGCGATGAAGTCACTCAGGAACTTTTGGACGCTTTTTGCACAGAATAAAATCGGCGAGGTTAAAACCCTGTTTATTGACGGTGTCAATGTCGGTCCGTATATTCGCAATACTCTGGCCAACGACAAGAACAGCTGCCGTGAAGAAGCTTTGCTGGATATTTACCGCGTTATGCGCCCGGGTGATCCTCCCACATATGAAACCGCCGATCAGTTGTTTAACGGTTTGTTCTTTGATAATGACCGTTACGATTTGTCTTCCGTCGGCCGTGTTAAAATGAACGTTGCCCTTGACATTTCCTTTGACGATGCTCCTGATACATATCGTGTCCTGCGCAAGGACGATATTTTGCGAATCGTTAAAAGACTTTGCGAACTGCGTGACGGCAAGGGCGAAGTTGATGATATTGACCACCTCGGCAACCGTCGTGTACGTTCCGTCGGCGAATTGATGGAAAACCAGTATCGTATGGGACTGCTCCGGATGGAAAGAGCTATTCGCGAAAGAATGAGCTCGGAGAATTTGAACAACGTTAAGCCGCAGGATTTGGTTAACGCAAAACCGATTGCTTCGGTTATCCGCGAATTTTTCGGTTCTTCCCAGCTGTCTCAGTTTATGGATCAGAACAACCCGTTGTCTGAAATTACCCACAAGCGCCGTTTGTCCGCTTTGGGACCGGGCGGTTTGTCCCGCGACCGTGCAGGCTTTGAAGTCCGAGACGTTCATCCGACTCATTATGGACGTATCTGCCCAATTGAAACGCCTGAAGGTCCGAACATCGGTTTGATTAACTCGCTGTCAACTTATGCACGCATCAACAAATACGGTTTTATCGAATGTCCGTACCGCAAGGTTGTTAACGGCGTGGTTACCAAAGAAGTCGTTTATCTTTCGGCTAACGAAGAAGGCAAGTTCAAAATTGCGGAAGCCAATGCAAAAGTTAAAGACGACGGTCATTTCGAGCAGGATTTGATTGCCTGCCGCAAAGCCGGCGAATTTGAGTTTGCTCATCCTGAAGAAATCGATTTTATCGACGTTTCTCCGAAACAGTTGGTATCAGTTGCAACCGCGCTGATTCCGTTCTTGGAAAACGACGATGCGAACCGTGCTTTGATGGGTTCCAACATGCAGCGCCAAGGTGTGCCTTTGCTGCGTTCGGAAGCTCCGTTGGTCGGTACCGGCGTTGAAGCCGTGGTCGCCAAAGATTCCGGCGCTACGGTGGTTTGTAAGCACGACGGTATCGTTGATGCTGTTGACGCCAACCGTATCGTGGTTCGTTCCAATGACGAACATGCTGCCGATGCCGGTGTTGACATTTACCGCTTGTCCAAATTCCGCCGTTCTAACCAAAATACCTGCATTAACCAGGTTCCGCTGGTAAAAGTGGGTGACGAGGTTAAAGCCGGCGACATTATGGCTGACGGTCAGTGTACCGATATGGGCGAGCTGGCTTTGGGTAAAAAACGTTTTGGTTGCTTTTATGCCGTGGAACGGTTTGAACTACGAGACGCTATTTTGTTGTCCGAGCGTATTTCCCGCGACGATGTCTTTACTTCTCTGCATATTGAGGAATTTGAGGTTATGGCCCGCGATACCAAATTGGGTCAGGAAGAAATCACCCGTGATATTCCCAATGTCGGTGAAGAGGCTTTGCGTAATCTTGATGAGGCCGGTATTGTTTACATCGGTGCCGAAGTCAAGGCCGGCGACATTCTGGTCGGCAAGGTTACGCCGAAGGGCGAATCTCCGGTGACGCCGGAAGAAAAACTGTTGCGCGCCATCTTTGGCGAAAAGGCCAGCGATGTTCGCGACACTTCTCTTCGCGTACAGCCGGGTATTGAAGGTATTGTGGTTGACGTTCACGTCTTCTCCCGCCGCGGCGTTGAGAAAGACGAACGCGCTTTGTCCATTGAACAGGAAGAAATTTCTCAACTGGCCAAGGATCGCGATGACGAAATCGCCATTATCCGCCGTAACTTTGAAGCTCGTTTGAAATCTATGATTTTGGGTCACAAAGTTGTAGACGCTCCGAAGGGCATCTCCAAGAACTCTACTTTGGATGAGGAAGCTCTTAACGGCATTCCGTCTTCCCAGTGGCGTAAAATCGTCGTTAAAGACGAAGAGGTTATGGCCAAGGTTGAAGAGTTGCTGACGGCTTATGACGCTCGTCTGGACAAGATTCAGAAACACTTTGAAGACAAGGTTGAGAAAGTTCAGCGCGGTGATGATCTGCTGCCGGGCGTTTTGAAAATGGTCAAAGTGTTTATTGCTACCAAACGTAAGATTCAATCAGGTGATAAAATCGCCGGACGTCACGGTAACAAAGGTACTATTTCCCGCGTATTGCCGCTTCAGGACATGCCGTATATGGAAGACGGTACTCCGGTTGACATCGTATTGAATCCGCTCGGTGTGCCTTCCCGTATGAACGTCGGTCAAATTCTTGAAACCCACCTCGGCTGGGCTGCTAAAAAGCTCGGTGAACAGATTAACGAGCTGTGGGAACAGGTTAAGGCCGGACAGAAAACGGAGAAAGAGCTGCGCGCCAAGTTGAAAGACGTTTACGGCGAAAAGCAGTATAAGCGCGAAATCGAAAAGCTGTCAGACGAAGAACTCGACCTGATGATTCCGAATCTGAAGCGCGGCGTACCGATGGCTACTCCCGTATTCGACGGCGCTACCGGTGACGACATCAACATGATGCTGGAAAAAGCCGGCTTGCCGACTTCCGGTCAGATTGATTTGTATGACGGCCGTACCGGTGAAAAAATTTGACCGTAAAGTCACTGTTGGTATAATTTATATGATTAAACTTCACCACATCGTTGATGAAAAGATGCACGCCCGTTCGGTCGGTCCGTACAGCTTGGTTACTCAACAGCCTCTGGGCGGTAAAGCCCAGTTCGGCGGACAACGTTTCGGTGAGATGGAAGTTTGGGCGCTGCAGGCTTACGGTGCCGCTTACACCTTGCAGGAAATGCTGACCGTTAAGTCCGATGATGGAATGGTCGTACCAAAGTTTATGAATCCATCGTTCGCGGTGATGACAGCTTTGAAGCCGGCATTCCTGAGTCGTTCAACGTTTTGGTCAAGGAAATTAAGTCTTTGTGTCTGAATGTTGAATTGTTGAACGAAGAAGTTTAAGGAAAAGGAGTTTTTGAAATATGAATGACATTATGAAATATTTTGGTCAGCAGGTATCAGGTGAATCTTTTGACCAGATTAAAATCTCCATCGCATCTCCTGAACAAATTCGTTCATGGTCTTATGGTGAAGTCAAGAAACCTGAAACCATCAACTATCGTACCTTTAAGCCGGAAAGAGACGGTCTGTTCTGCGCCCGTATTTTCGGTCCGGTAAAAGACTACGAGTGCTTGTGCGGCAAGTACAAGAGAATGAAATACCGCGGCGTCGTTTGCGAAAAGTGCGGTGTAGAAGTTACCTTGTCCAAAGTCCGCCGCGAGAGAATGGGCCATATTGAACTGGCCGCTCCGGTTGCACACATCTGGTTCCTGAAATCGCTGCCGTCTCGTATTGCGATGTTGACGGATATTCCGATGAAGAGTTTGGAACGTGTGCTTTATTTCGAAAGCTACATTGTTATCGAACCGGGTCTGACTCCTCTCGGCGTTAACGAGCTGTTGACTGAAGAACAGTATCAGGAAGCGATTGACGAGTACGGCGAAGATGCTTTCCGTGCCGGAATCGGTGCCGAAGCTTTACGCGAGATTTTTGTCTCAGATTGACCTGGAAGCAGAAAGAACGGCTATTCGCGAAGAGCTGAAGGACAACGCTTCGGAAGCAAAGCGCAAAAAGCTGGTAAAACGTTTGAAGATTATCGATCTTTCATCGAATCCAATACCAAGCCGGAATGGATGATTCTGACCGTATTGCCTGTTATTCCGCCTGAGCTGCGTCCGTTGGTTCCGTTGGACGGCGGTCGTTTTGCGACTTCTGACCTGAACGATTTATACCGTCGCGTTATCAACCGTAACAATCGTTTGAAGAGATTAATCGAGCTGCATGCTCCGGATATCATCATCCGCAACGAAAAGAGAATGCTGCAGGAATCTGTCGATGCTTTGTTTGATAACGGACGCCGCGCCCGCGCGATTACGGGCGCCAACAAACGTCCGCTGAAATCTCTGGCCGATATGCTCAAAGGCAAACAGGGGCGTTTCCGTCAGAATCTGCTGGGTAAACGTGTTGACTATTCCGGCCGTTCGGTTATTACGGTTGGTCGGAGCTGAAACTGCACCAATGCGGTTTGCCGAAGAAAATGGCTTTGGAATTGTTCAAACCGTTCGTTTATGGAAAATTGGAACTGTACGGTCACGCTACAAGCATAAAGGCAGCCAAACGCATGGTTGAAAAAGAACGTCCGGAAGTATGGGATATTCTTGAAGAAGTTATCCGTGAGCATCCGGTTCTTCTGAACCGTGCGCCGACGCTGCACCGTCTGGGTATTCAGGCATTTGAACCGGTATTGGTCGAAGGTAAGGCCATTCACCTGCATCCGCTGGTTTGTACCGCGTTCAACGCCGACTTCGACGGTGACCAAATGGCTGTTCACGTTCCGTTGTCTATCGAGGCTCAGTTGGAGGCTCGCGTCTTGATGATGTCAACCAACAACATTTTATCTCCGGCTTCGGGTAAACCGATTATCGTTCCGACCCAAGATATGGTTCTGGGTATCTACTACCTGACCTATGATGCTGAAGGCATGGCCGGCGAAGGAATGGTCTTCTCTGACTTTAACGAAGTTCAGTTGGCTCTGAATGAGAAAGTTGTGGACCTGCACGCCAAGATTAAATGCCGTCTCGAATATGTGGACGACAACGGCGAGCTTAAGAAAGGCCTGATTGAGACAACGCCGGGACGCATCATTGTTTCCGAGACGCTGCCGAAACATCAGAATGTTCCTTTCTCTTTGGTTAACCGTTTGCTGCGTAAAAAGGAAATCGGTGAAATCATCGATACCATTTACCGCCACTGCGGCCAGAAAGAAACCGTTATGTTTGTCGACCGCATCATGACTCTGGGCTTCCAGAACGCATGTAAGGCCGGTATCTCTTTCGGTAAAGACGATTTGATCGTTCCCGATGCAAAACAGACTTTGGTTGAAGAAACCGAGAGACAGGTTAAAGAGTTTGAACAGCAGTATCAGGACGGTCTTATCACCAAGGGTGAAAAATACAATAAGGTCGTTGATATCTGGGCTGCCTGCACCGATAAGGTTGCTGACGAAATGATGAAAAACATTTCGAAGACGGATCACGGTTATATCAACTCCGTATATATGATGGCTCACTCCGGCGCCCGCGGTTCTGCCGCCCAGATGCGTCAGTTGGCCGGTATGCGCGGTTTGATGGCTAAGCCGTCAGGCGAAATTATCGAACAGCCGATTATTTCAAACTTTAAAGAAGGTCTGACCGTGTTGGAATACTTCAATTCTACCCACGGTGCCCGTAAAGGTTTGGCCGATACCGCTTTGAAGACCGCTAACTCCGGTTATCTGACCCGTCGTCTGGTCGACGTTGCCCAAGACGTGGTTATTACCGAAACCAACTGCGGTACGGAAAGAGGCATTATTGTCCGTCCGGTTGTCGACGGCGGTAACGTTATCGTATCCATCGGCGAGAGAATTCTGGGACGTACCATTCAGGAAGACATCGTTCATCCCGAAACCGGTGAGGTTCTGGTTCAGAAAGGCAAGCTGATTGACGAAAACGATGTTGAAGTTGTTGAAAAAGCCGGTGTCGAACAGGTTAAAATCCGTTCGGTTCTGACTTGCGAAACCAAAGACGGCGTTTGTGCCGCTTGTTACGGTCGTGATTTGGCTCGCGGTACTCCGGTTAACGTCGGTGAGGCAGTTGGCGTTATCGCCGCTCAGTCCATCGGTGAACCCGGTACACAGCTGACCATGAGAACGTTCCACATCGGCGGTGCCGCTCAGAAGGGCGCCGAACAGGCTTCCGTTGAAGTTCCGTTCGCCGGTATTCTGAAGCTGGAAAACAATCACCTGGTAACCAATTCCGAAGGACAGGGTATTGTATTGTCCCGTAACTGCGAAATTGTTATCGTGGATGCCAACGACCGTGAAAAATCGCGTCACCATGTTCCGTACGGTACCAAGATTTTGGCAGCGGAAGGCTCTAAAGTCAAAAAGGGTCAGAAAGTTGCCGAGTGGGATCCGTTTACCATTCCGGTCATTACCGAAAAAGCCGGTAAGGTTGAACTGGTTGACTTGATTAACAACGTGTCGGTCAGAGAAACTACAGATGAAACGACAGGTATCGTTTCCAAAGTGGTTATTGACTGGCGTTCAAATTCTTCCAGTGCCGGTTTGAAACCCAGTATCGTTCTGAAAGATGCCAAAGGTAAACCGGTAACTTATGACAACGGCAAGGAAGTTCGTTATTATATGTCTGCCGATGCAATTCTTTCGGTTGAGAGCGGAGACGAGGTCAGAGTCGGTGACGTTATTGCCCGTATTCCTCGCGAAAGCTCAAAGACCAAGGATATTACCGGCGGTCTGCCGCGTGTTGCCGAGCTGTTTGAAGCCCGCCGTCCGAAAGATCCGGCAATCATCTCGGATATTGACGGTATGGTTGAGTTTGGCAAGGACTATAAGGCCAAGCAGAGAATTACCGTCGTTCCGACCAAGGGTCAGCCGATTGAATATCTGATTCCGAAAGGCCGTCATCTGGCCGTTCAGGATGGGGATATCGTCAAGAAGGGTGACGCGCTGGTAGAAGGAACACCGGCTCCGCATGATATTTTGAGAGTTCTCGGCGTTGAGAAACTTGCTGAATATCTGGTTAAGGAAGTTCAGGACGTTTACCGTCTGCAAGGTGTTAAGATTAACGACAAGCATATCGAAGTTATTGTTTCGCAGATGCTGCGCAAGGTTGAAATCCTCACTCCGGGCGATACGACCTTCCTGGTAGGCGAGCAGGTTGACCGAGATATCTTTGAAGCGGAAAATGCCAAGGTTATTGCCAACGGCGAAACGCCGGCAACTGCCGATCCGATTTTGCTTGGTATTACCAAAGCTTCGCTGCAGACCAAGTCGTTTATCTCTGCCGCATCGTTCCAAGAGACGACCCGCGTTCTTACCGAAGCTGCGGTCGAGGGCAAGGTTGACAGCCTGAAGGGCTTGAAAGAAAACGTTATCGTCGGTCGTTTGATTCCGGCCGGTACCGGTACGGTTCTGAGAGCTTTGAAGAAAGTTGCCGCTCAGAACGACAAAGAGATTCAGTCTCTTAAGGAAGAAGCTCAGCAAGCTCAGGCTTTGGAACATGCTCAGCATGAGGCCGAAGCAGCAGCTGAAACTCCTGCCGAATAAAGCTTGTATCATTGTCGGATTTGAGGCGCCGTGTTTTCACGGAGCAGCCTCAAATCCAGGCAATGATGTTATTACGGAATGTTATGGCATCAGGTGGTGCTTTAGATTTTGTAATAAAAAGACCTTTCGAGAAATCGAAAGTTTTTTTTTATTGTTTTACTGGCGATGTGTTATGGTATTCGCATTATCGCGAATTATTAATATTATTTATTACATCTAAATTTAATTGTTATGGAACTTAGAAACTTAATTGAAGAAATTTTGGCTGGTCGTTCGGTAAAGTTGGCTGTTTATAAGAAAAAAGAGGTACTTCCTTCTTATACGGCGGATTTTCGCAGAGATTCGATTGTTGCGGTATTGCAGGAGATGTCCGAGGAAGACATTAAGCAGTTGCGGACGAAAGTTCAATCCGGTCTGCATGAAGCGGATCGTTTGTTGCAAAGTGTTCATCAATGTTCCGGTTCGGGACGGGTTACACTTACGGTCTCAAAGAAAAATTACGAACTGATGGCTAAAGAATACAGCGCCTGGTGCCGTTTGTCGAATGCATTGGGACGCATGCACTGATTCTTCAGACGCAATGAATTTTTCGGCAGAGCTGATAAAATTTAGGTTTGATAAAACAGTTTCGAAAAAAGAGCTGATTGCCTTTCTGGTAATCAGCTTTTTTTGCAGATGTTTTGAGGAGAAGTTCGTTTTTTAGGTTAGGGACAAATGAAAAAATGTCATCAGCCAATTAACGGCCGAGCTGCTTTTTCAACCGGTGCAGCTGCTTGAGGTTTTTGATGTGTTTGTCCTTAAGGTTTTTGTGCTGTTTGTTAAAATTGCTGTATGAGGACGTTCCCTTCAGTTTTTCGCCTTTTTTGCCGGCCTGCGCGAGAAGGTGGGCAAGCTTGTTTTGTTCGCTTGGGGAGAGGCTTTGGTTTTGTTGCAGTGCTTTTTGCAGAAAAGCGTTGGCGCTCCCGTTAGGCTGAATCAGACGATACATGGTCAGCGCGTGAGCGTAGCTTTCTATTGAAGCGCCGTCTTCCAGCGAAAGGGAAGATGTTTTTATCATCTTTTCAACTTGCCGGTACAGTTTGTCACAGCCGTCTTGTCCCAGATGAATTTGCAAGGCGGTGTCATAGTAGTTTTTCCAAATTGAATCGGCGTGGAGTTTCAACGTTGAGGTTTCGTTTTGGGGTTGAACGACAGTGTCAGCGTGTTTTGAGGTTTGGACGGCCGGCGCCGGAATTTTCGGTTCCTGAGCAGCCGAAGATTTTTTCTGAAATCCAAAAAAGCTTCCCAGACCGACGACTAATCCGGCGGTGCCGATAAGCAGATATTTTTTTTTTTTCAACCAGTTTTCGGCAGGCTTCAGGGTTGAAGAAACATGCTTCAAATTATAAATACTGTCAGACCAGCTGTCTAAGCGATATTTGATCGATAGATTTATTTTTTTGAACAAACGTGATATGTAAGGAGCATTGGGGTTAATGTAACGTTGTTCCTGACTGATGAGGTTGAGGCGCTCAAAAGCATTGTATCCCAGTTTGTTAACGGTTTTGCGGCGGATTTTGCAAAAGGCGATGATGTATTTTTCCATTGTGTCATAGTCTTTGGGTTCAAGTTGCAAATCGCCGTCGACAAATCGTTCCAAGACGCTTTCCGCACGATAGCGCGCCGTTTCTGCAAAATATCGGTTTTGGGGTATCTTGCTTTTAAGCAGATGTTTGTAATTTTTGATTTCGGTTCGCAGGATGCTTCCGTCAATATAGTTGCTTGCTGTTTTTGTGTCAGACATATTTATTCTCCGCCCCAAAGATTTTTGACATAATATGTAGAAAATTGTGTTTTGTCAATATGTTGGCGCATTCTTTTGTTTTTACAGCTTCTGTTGGACAAAAGGTTCGGCGCGTGATTTTATCAAAAGTGGAACAAGGTCTTGAAATATGAACGTCGGTACTCTAAAATATAAGGGAAAGGAATCAGCTTTTGATTGATATTAAACAGGGTCTGGCCAATCTGACCAGACATATAAAAATAGCTCCCGAAGATCCCGGCGTTTATCGAATGATCGGAGAGGACGAAGAAGTTTTATATGTCGGCAAAGCCAAAAACATAAAAAAGAGGATTGTCGCTTATTCTCATCTGAACAAACTGCCGGTGCGTTTGCAGCGTATGGTGGCACAGATTAAACGTATGGAATTTATCATCGTGGAAAGCGAGGCGCGGGCTTTGCTGGTGGAAAACGAGCTGATTAAAAAGTTTAAGCCGCGTTACAATATTCTCTTAAAAGACGACAAAAGCTTTCCTCATCTGATGATTGACGTGGGGTCGGATTTTCCCTGCCTGCGCAAGTATCGCGGTTCCCGGGCGGACAAGAATAAATATTTCGGGCCGTTTGCAAGCGTGATGGCGGTCAACAGCGTGGTTGACATTTTGCAAAAAGCTTTTTGCCGCGTTCATGCCGTGACAGCGTGTTTAAAACCGTGAGCGGCCGTGTCTGATGTATCAAATCAAACGTTGTTCGGCTCCGTGTGTGGGGCGGATATCCAAAGAGGATTATCGCCGGCTGGTGAACGAGGCGATTGATTTTCTGGAGGGGCGGAATTCTAAGATTCAAGCCGAGCTTTCCGCAAAAATGCAGGAGGCCAGCGCACAGCAGGATTATGAAACGGCATTGGTTTATCGTGACCGTATTCGCGCGTTGACTAATGTACAGTCCACTCACAATGTCGAATATGCCGACATCAAGTCTTGCGACGTGGTGGCAATTGCCCGCAAGAATGACGTTGTATGCATCCAGATATTTTTTATCCGTTCCGGTCAAAACTGCGGAAATACGCCGTATTTTCCGGCTCAGGTGGAGGATGCCGGCAATGCGGAAGTTTTGGAAGCCTTTTTGGGAAGCTTTTACAGCAGTCATCTGCCTCCAAAGGAAATTATCGTGTCAGAGCCGTTGGAGAATAAAGAATTTTGGAAAAGGCAATCGGCGCCAAAATCAACACTTATCAAAAAGGGAACAAGGCGGCGATTGTAAAAAACGTTGCGGAAAACGCCAAAGCCTCGATTGACCGGCGGATTGCAATGATGGCGAGCGTAAAAAGCAATCTGGAAGAGTTTAAAGAAATTTTCGGGCTGCCCAGAATACCGCAGCGAATTGAAATCTACGACAATTCCCACAATCAGGGAAGCTATGCCATCGGCGCGATGGTTGTGGCGACGCCGGACGGTTTTGACAAGAAGAGTTACCGTACTTTCAATATCAAAAATTCAGAAATCACCAATGATGACTTTGCAATGATGAAAGAGGTGTTGAGCCGTCGTTTTGCAAGAATGGACGCAAGCAACCGTCCGGACGTTATTTTGCTCGACGGTGGGCGCGGGCAGTTGAATGCGGTGCATGAAAGCCTGAAAAACTTTGACCTTGACGGCATTGCTATTATCGCCATATCCAAGGGGCCGGAACGTAATGCCGGAAAAGAGTTTTACCATATGAAAGACAAAGAAAGTTTCGCTTTTGCCGTTTCAGTCGTCGATAGCTTTTTATCTGCAAAATCTGCGCGACGAAGCTCACCGGTTTGCCATCGGTACTCACCGGAAGAAGAGGGCAAAATCCATCTTTAAATCGCGCCTTGACGAAGTGGAGGAATCGGCAGCCGCCGCAAGCATGACCTGCTTAATTATTTTGGGTCGGTAGAAAGAGATTGCCCAGGCGGGGATTAAGGATTTGCAAAAAGTGGACGGTATCAGTAAAAAAACAGCGGAAAAAGTCTATAATTACTTTCATAATTAATTTTTATAGCCTAGTATGAGCTTAGTTTGGTTTTTAGATGAGAGGTACAGAAGTGTATAGTTTGCCTAATATTTTAACAATTTCCAGAATTGTAGTTATTCCCGTAATCTTCCTGTCGATTTATATTCACAGTACACTATGGGCGGTATTGACGGCGATTTTATTCATCGTGGCTGCGATTACCGATTATTTTGACGGCTATTTGGCTCGTTCCCGGAACGAGACTTCAGCTTTCGGCCGTTTGCTTGATCCGATTGCAGATAAGCTTTTGGTGGTGTCGGCTTTGTTGATTTTGGTGGCAAACCATATGGTGCTGCCGATAAGCTATATCCCGGTCATTGTCATTTTATGCCGCGAAGTTTTGGTTTCCGGCCTGCGTGAGTTTTTGTCGGAAGTCAAGGTCGGAATGCCGGTTACGCGTCTGGCCAAGTGGAAAACGGGTTTTCAGATGACGGCAATTTCGCTGTTGCTGCTGGGTATGGTTCCCGCATTCAGATTTTTGGGTGAAATCTTGCTGTGGATTGCCGGCGTTCTGACGTTCATTACCGGATATCAGTATTTTCAGAAAAGTTTGGATTATATCCGTAAGCTGGACAAGCAGGCGAAGAAAGAAGCCGCAGTTCCGGTAAAAAGGCAGAAGCGAAAGCTTCCGCGGTTAAACCGGCAGCCAAGAAAAAGACGGTTAAAAAGGCTCCAGCCAAAAAGCTGCTACTAAAAAAGCGGTTCTAAAGCAGTCAAACCAGCTGCAAAGAAGACTGCCGCCGAAAAAAAATAACGGACGGACTTGTATTTATGGAAGCGGAAAAACAACATATTCTGGTTGTAGATGACGATACCAGACTGCGTTCATTGTTACAGCGTTTTTTGCGCGAGAACGGTTTTTACGTTTCTGTGGCCAAGGGGGCAGAAGAAGCCCGTGAGGCTTTGAAAAATTACAGGTTTGACTTACTTATCGTCGACATTATGATGCCGAATGAAACCGGGTTGGAATTTCTGAGCAAGCTGCGTCTGGAAAGTTCCCTCCCGGTTATTTTGCTTACGGCAATGGGTGAAACCGAAGACAGAATTACCGGTTTGGAAAGGGGTGCTGACGATTATCTGCCAAAACCGTTTGAACCCCAAAGAGCTGGTGCTGCGTATTAAGAATATTCTGAAACGGGCGCCTCAGGAAAAAACGGAAGCCAATGAAAAATTGGGGCTGGGGCTGTGTACGTATGATATGCAAAGCAAAGAGCTTTTGACCAAAAACGGACAGGTTATTCATATTACGCCGGTTGAGCAGGCGCTGCTGAGCGTTTTGGGGGCGAAGTCGGGGCAGATATTTACGCGTGAGAAACTGGCTGAAATTTTGGGTGCCGGTCAGAGCCGCGGTCAATTGACGTGCAGATAACCAGGCTGCGGAAAAAAATTGAGCAGGATTCAAAAAATCCCCGTTATTTGCAAACGGTTCGCGGCAAGGGTTATATGCTGCTTCCGGAATAAACGGAATGAAAAATTAAAGTATACTTTTTACGATTTTAAAGTTAAGAATAAGATTAAGACGAATTAAAAGTTGAGCTATGCACATTAAACTACCCGAAAAAGCTGAAGAAAGTTTGCGGTATCTGCGTCTGAAATTTTTACCGAAAACTTTGTTCTTCCGCACCATGCTGCTGATTTTTATTCCGTTAATTGTCGTTCAGGTGGTTTCGGTAGTTATGTTTTTGACGGCAGCTGGAGCCGGATGGGGCGCCGGTTGTCGGATAATCTGACTTCGGACATGAGTTTTATCATGGAGCAGGTAAACCGTAATCCCAGCCGTTTGAAAGAAATGCAGGCTTTGTCTTCTCAAAAATTCGGTATGGAATTCGAGTATTACAGCAATCAGGACAAATTAAAGGCTATCAGCAAGGTGCGCAAAGCAAACCGAATGATTGTGGGATATTTGGAAGAATCTTTGGAAAAGGCATTTCCCAAAGCCGAAATTAACATTTTTGAGGGCAAGGCGGACAAGGATCTGGTGGTTATGATAGACAGCGACCAGGGACTGTATCGTTTTCTGACCACTCGCAAAAAAGATTTTCAGCTCATCAATCTTTATGTTTGTTGTCTGGATGGTGGGAACTTCTATTCTGTTGTTTTTGGTGGCCGTTCTGTTTTTGCGCATACAGGTTCGTTCGATTGCCGAGTTGGCGCAAGTTGCGGAAGATTTCGGCAAAGGCATCGACAACAAAGATTTCAAACCCTACGGTTCTTCCGAGGTTCGGAAGGCGGCGCTGGCATTTATCAAAATGAAAGAGCGCATTCAGCGTCAGATTAGCGAAAGGACACAGATGCTGGCCGGCGTTTCGCATGATTTGCGTACGCCGCTGACCCGGATGAAACTGCAGGCGGCTATGATGCCTGACGGTGACGACAAGAAAGATTTTCTTTCCGACATTGACGAGATGGAAAAAGATGCTTGATGGCTATTTATCTTTTGTCAGCGGTGAGGGCGGGGAGAAGTCTTCTTTTGTCGATGTTAACGAAATGATTTTGAGCATCATCAACAAATTCCGAAACAAAAGGCTTTAATCCGTTATTCAACGAACGATCAGGTGAGTGCAATTCAGGGGCGTGAACAGGCTTTGAAACGTGCGCTGACCAATGTCATTTCCAATGCGTTTCGTTATGGAAAAACCATAGCGGTTAAGTTGGAGAGCAATGACAAAAAGCTGATGATTGCGATTGAGGATGACGGTCCCGGAATTCGAAAGACAAACGGGAAGATGTCTTTAAGGCGTTTTATCGTTTAGAAAATTCCCGTAACAAGGAAACCGGCGGGGTCGGTTTGGGTCTTTCGATCGCCAAGGACGTCATTACGTCGCACGGCGGAACCATTGAACTGGATGACAGTTCTTTGGGCGGTTTGAAGGTTTTGGTCAGTATTCCGTTATAATTTAGGAAATTGTGAATGGAAAATCCTTTCGGCTTTTTTAAGAGAAACGCCTCTGCCGCAGCAACGGATGTTGATGCTGCGATGTCTGACGTCGGGCCTGACGAGCTTCAGATTGTCGAGCAGGAGAATGAACAGGCTTCTCCGGTTTTGAGCGCAGATGAAGATAATTTTAATCTGGATGACATGTTGGGCGACTTAAAGCTTGAAAACGAGGGCGGGCCGGAATCCGTTGCCGGCGGATTGATTTAAATCTTGATGACGGCAGCCTTGATTTTTTGAAAGACAACGGTGATTTTGACTTAAATTTGGGTGAGGAAATCACATCTGTGTCCGAAAGCGAAAAAAGTCCCGAAGCCGAAAATCCGAAGCCGCTTGTTTCTGAGGCTGTTCAGGAAGTTTCTCAGCCGGACGCCATGGAATTTTCTGCGGAAGAGAATCGGCAAGAAACGTCGGGCAGCCACGATGAAGAGGCATTTTTAAGTCCGTTGTCAGATGATGAAAGCGATTTGTTGGCAGACAGAGACGGTTATACTGATGAAACACCGGTTACTGCTGCCGAGGAGCGGGCTTTTGAGCCTGAGGTGCCGATTGCCGCAGAAGAAGCGTTTTTTGAGAGTGCCGCGGAGGTGCAAGGTGTTTCCGAGGTGGCGACAGATATGGAAACCGCAGAGATATCTCCTGAGGAAGACGGCAATGTCGTTGATATGGAGCCTGCGGCGTTATCCGAAGATGATATGCTGTCGGAATCCGAAACCGAAACCAAATTCGGTGTTGAGTCTTCTGTAAACGAGAGTACGAACCTTGACATCGAAAATACATCTGAAAGTGGGAAAGATGTCTTGCCGGACAGCGGAGAAGATTTGTCTGTTGCCGCTTCAGAAGTTATTTCTGTTGAAACGGAACCACCTTCAGATACGACTTCTGTTTGGGAGGCTGAACAGGAAGAAAACGCGGTAACCGGTGTTGAAGAGAGCGATGGTGTAAACGACGTTTCGCAGATTGAAGACGGCGTTGTTGCTGCCGGGAATGACGAAGTTATTGATTTTACCGGTTTGGATGAAACCGGAATTGAAGAAATACCGAGCGGGGATTTTTCGTTTGAGGCAGAGATGCCGGAAACGTTTTCGAATCCGGCAGTTTCTGATATCGAGAATGCAGATACAGCTTTGCCGGCAGATGTCGATGCGGATGCTGATATTGAAAACGGAGAGGCAGCGGAAAGTTTTTCGGAAGAAAAATATAATGCCGAGGGCTATGAAGCTGATGGTGTTGAAATGCCGGAGAGACGTATCATTGCCGAGGATGTGGTGAGCGATGAGCATTGGGAGCAAAACGACGCGCCGGTAAAAAGAAGCCGCAGCTGTTTCCGAAACGGCAGGAGACGAGCAGAACGGACAGTTGGCGAATCATCTTAAGTGGTTCGGCGGCAGCAGTGCAGACAAGTTTTTTGAAATATCCAAACAGTCGGAATCCGAACAATTAACCGGGACAGGCGAGGTAAAAGCCATCCATGTGAATGTCGGCTATGACACTTACGGCTGGCTGGTTGAGTTTTCCAACGGGAAAATTATGAGTCTGAGAGACGTGCGGGAGTTTCAAATCCGCAACGGTCATCTGCCCGACAGTACCGGTGTTATCGTCTACGGCAATCAGCGATTTGAATTCAGCGCAATTGAAAGAATCCTGATTTATGAAAGCGTTCAGTATTTCAGCTATGGTTGATAAAATAAAAGCCTCGGTTCAGAGGCTTTTATTTTTTGATTTTAAGGTTTTACCGGAGCCGGTGTCTCCGCTGACGTTTCTGCCGGTTTAGACAGCGGGAAGATTTTAACGCCGTTCGGAGCGGAAAGACTGTCGTCGGTTTTGCCGAGAATGCTTCCGACAGCGGCGGTTGAAGACCGAGTCTGCGGCGACCGCTTTTTCTGCGGAATTTGTGCCGGAGCCTGCAGGCTGGGATCTAAAGGATAAGCATTGCGGGGCAGGCGCAGGAGCATATAGCCGTTGCCGCCGCCGTAAGCCGGACCTGAAATGCCGACGGAGTAAGAACCGCCGATGTAGCCATAGTCAAGGTCAATGTAATCGATGGCAAAGACGGTTTTGACGGTAGATTGTCCGATTGCCGTCATTTTACAAGTGTAACCAGCATCTTCCATAAGCACATGATTGATGCTTTTGGCAAATAAAATCGTCTTTGACGGCGTGCAGTCGGGCGTTTGTCCTCCGTAGGTTACATTATAGTTTAACAGCAAATTCAGTTTGTTTGCACGTTTTCCAATGATTACGTCGGCAATTCTGATGTGGTCGATGTAAGCGTTGGTCGGGGTTATTCCCGCCGTCAGCGGAATGGTAATGTAGTTTTCAAGGCAAGTGTGCGAATAAGGGTCTGCCTGGCATACCAGCGCTTTTTGGTAATTATTGTTGTCAAAGAGGTGGAGCAGGCTGTTGTAAATGTATTCTTTGGACATTGATAATTTTGCCGGTGCACATTGATGCGAACGGCAGACAACCACCGAACTCGGTGCGCGGAGGGCAGCGGGATTCATTTCCCGGGCCATTTGTTCATATTCCGCGGCAGAGGGTTCAAAGGGATTGCGCATAAAGTCCTGCGGCGTCCGGGTACGAAAATATTCACAGCCGCTCAATGCCAGCGCAGTGGTAAGAAAAAGCATACTCTTTTTTAATTTACAAAATACCATTATCGAACCTTTTGAATAAAATTATGCCTTATATTAGGACAAAGATTATGAAACAACAAAAGGTTTTTGCAGGTTATTCAATAGATTTTGCGATAAGGGATTGCTTTTTGCGCCGATTGCGCTTTAATGTAAACAGCTTTGAGAAAAAACATGAAGAAATTCGGCATAATATGTTTAAGCGCAAGCTTGATGTTCCTCCAGCCGGCGCAGGCGCAGGTTAAGGTGATTGACGGCGACAGTATTTTTATCGGCAAACGGGAAATCCGCCTGTCGGGTATTGACGCACCAGAATACAAGCAGCCGTGCTACAATGCCGCAGGCAAAGCTTATCCTTGCGGCGAGCTGGCTTTTTCGGGCTTTGAAGAAGATGGTCGATGATTCTCTTGAATGCCGAAGCGTTACGACGGACCGTTACAAACGTGAGGTTGCGGTTTGCTACGTCGGCGGAGAAGACATAAACCGCAAGATGGTCTTGGAGGGCTGGGCCGTTGCCTATACCCGTTACAGCGATGATTATGTTCCGGCAGAGAAAGAGGCGCAACGGGCCAAAGGGGAATTTGGCAGGGACGGTTTATGAAACCGGAGCTGTACAGGGACCTTGAAGCGTTAAAAACGCGGCGATGTCTTTCGGCGGTGCGGCGAAGGGGAACTTTTTTTAATTTTTTGTTGAGATTCTAGTTGACAGAGGCAAAAACTTATGTATATTGCAAAGCAACGTTTTATGTTTAAAATATAAAGGTGAAAAAAATGTACGCAGTAATTAAAACCGGCGGAAAACAGTACAGAGTGACTTCTGGTGATGTGCTGAAAGTTGAAAAATTGGCCGGCGAAGAAGGTAAAGAAATTGTTTTTAACGAAGTTTTGGCTTTGGGCGATACCATCGGTACTCCGCTTGTAGCCGGTGCCAGCGTTAAGGCTACTGTTTTGAAACAGGCTCGCGATGCTAAAGTTATCGTCTTCAAAAAAAGAGAAGACAAAACTATCGTCGTAAAAACGGCCACAGACAGTCAATTACATTGGTTAAAATTACCGATGTTTGTGGTAAATAAGAAGAGATTTAAGGAGAATTAGTCATGGCACATAAGAAATCTGGTGGTAGTTCCGCTAACGGACGTGACTCGATCGGACGTCGTTTAGGCTTGAAAAAGTCCGGCGGCCAGTGCGTTATTCCGGGCAACATCATCGTTCGTCAGCGCGGTACCCAATATCATCCGGGCGCTAACGTCGGTATGGGTAAAGACCACACTATTTTCGCCGTATGCGAAGGTAAGGTTGAATTTTCTAAGAAAGCCGGCAAAACTTTCGTTTCAGTTGTTACTGAATAGCCAGCTTGAAAAGATGATTAGAGCAGAGGGGGTGTGGCAAACATCCCCTTTACTTTTCAAAATTGCAGATTATGTGGTTGTCAGGTTGGCAATCATGGTGAAGCAGCTTTTTACAGAGTGTTGAGATTATGAAATTTCTTGATCAGGCAAAAATATATATTCAATCGGGCGACGGCGGCGCCGGGTGCGTTTCATTTCGTCGTGAAAAATATATTGAGTTCGGCGGTCCCAACGGCGGCGACGGCGGAAAAGGCGGCAGCGTTTATATTGAGGCGGTTCCGAATCTGAATACCCTGATTGATTTTCGTTATCATCAGCATTTTAAGGCGCAAAAAGGCCGTAACGGTATGGGTTCGACAAGACCGGTCCCAAAGGGGAAGACATTGTCATAAAGGTTCCGGTCGGAACCGAGGTTTTGGCTGACGATCAGGAAACGCTTATTGTCGATATGCTTGAACCGGGGCAGCGTTTTATGATTGCCAAAGGCGGCGACGGCGGACGCGGCAATGCTCAATTTAAATCCTCAACCAATCAGGCTCCCCGCTATGCGGAACCGGGATGGCCGGGGCAGGAAATGTGGGTGTGGCTGCGTTTGAAGGTGATTGCCGACGTTGGGTTGATTGGTATGCCGAATGCGGGAAAATCAACCTTTTTATCCGTGGTTACCAAAGCTCGTCCCAAAATTGCCGATTATCCGTTTACGACATTGCATCCAAATTTGGGGGTGGCCTGGGTTGACAATTATGAGATGGTTATTGCCGACATTCCGGGATTAATCGAAGGAGCTCACGAAGGCGTTGGCTTGGGCGACCGCTTTTTGAAACATGTCGAAAGATGTTCGGCGTTTCTTCATATGATTGACGGGACACAAGAGGATGTGGTCAAGGCCTATAAGGACATCCGTCGTGAACTGGAGCTGTATGACGAGGTTTTGAAAAACAAGCCCGAAGTTGTGGTTTTGAACAAATGCGACTCGCTTGACAAAGAGGAAACAGCCGAGAAAAAAGGCGGCGTCGGAGAAAGCGTCCGGCAAGAAGGTGTTTGTGATATCGGCAATTGCAAAACAGGGAATTTTTGATTGCCTGATTGAGGTAAACAAGTATATAACTAGAGACAGAAGACAAAAAGACGACGAGGTTGAAGAAACGGTGGTTGATGATGCCGCAGAACCGGAGAAAAAGCCTTGGTCGCCGTTAGATTAGGAGTTTTATCAGTTGAGTAAGACAACGGTTAAGAAAGCAGAAAAAAGCGTCAGCGAAGAAATTTTGGACATTGCCGTAAAGAGTTTGGACGACGGAAAGGCCGAAGATATCGTGGTTATGGATTTGCAGGGAAAAACGTCGATTGCAAATTATATGATAATTGCCAGCGGTACTTCTCAGCGTCATGTGGCAGCGTTGGCCGAACAAGTTCAGATGAAACTGAAAGCCGCCGGTTATAAAACAGAATCGGAAGGCGAAGAAAAGGCAGACTGGGTTTTGATTGACGCATTTGACGTGATTATCCATATTTTAAGCCTGAAGTGCGCGAATTTTACAATTTGGAAAAAATGTGGAGCGCAATTGCTGAAATCAGGAAAATTGCAGATTAAAACAAAAGCGGTCTCTTGGTGAGGCCGCTTTTTTTTGTTGCTAGTTATCATCTTTGTTGAAAATTTTTTGCAGATGTTTTAGCGCATCGTCTATCGACAAAGGTTCCTGAGGCTTTAACAGCGTTTGTTCGGAATTGTTGGCGGGATTGCAAATCAGAATTTCATTGACGACCAGATATCCTTTTTTGCGAAGGTAAGTTCCGCGGAAGGCATAGTATTTTCCTTCCGGAGCGTCGGGCCGTACCAAGGCTACAGGTGCAAGAAAGTCTTGGGCTACCTGAAATTTGAAGCTGTCGTCATAGCAATAGAGAACATCTTTTTCGCAGAGACGGATAAGATAATAATGTTCTTTTTCGTCTTTGATGCGAAAGGCGTTTCCGAGGTTTTTACCGGTATCCGGCTCACAAAAAGCTGACTAATTCCACGTCAGCACTGCTGCCGCAGACACAGTTTTTTGCGCCAGACATTTGTGAATGCAGACGAACTCTAAAAATTCTCTGAAATCAAGGGCCGGGCAGTAAATTTCTCCCACTTTTTTGCATTTGTTGGCATGAGATTGAGGCTGCTGAGCGCCAAAATGCCGCTGCCAAAGTTTTTTAATAATGTTCATAAGGCATAAATTTAGGCGGTGCCTGAAACAAAGAGTTTCAGGTACCGGGTGTTTTTAATCTGAGTAAATATTTTTCTGATGTTTTTGATTTCTTCGAGTATACTTTCGAAGGGAACGTCATCATGGTATTTTTTTCAGCGTAAAACGTTCGTCGCTGATTTGGCCGTTATCATATTCGAGTTTGGCAGGATGAACCATTCCGAGCTTGTCGACGCAAAAGCGAATCAAATAAAGCTCATCGAAGTTTGTTTGATTGGCGGGGACAGGCAGGCTCTCAAGTTCGTCGAAAGGTAGCATCTTATTGTAAAAATAGGTTGAATCAAAATAACCGTATGCAGGTGCGATGTCCATTTCTACAAAAAAGTGCCGTAAACCCAGCAGGGGTGCTGCGGCGTGTTGTGAACTTCTGCGCAGTAGACGTAAATATGACTCAGCGTCAGGTTGTTGGCTCGAATGTCTTTGCGGAGAAGTCTGCTTAGGATGCGGGCTGCTTCTTCGGCGTAAAAACAGGCGTACGGCCGGAACCGAGGATGAGACAATTGTAATGCGTTTTACACGAACTGCCGTTTTCGGAAATGTCGGCACAAAAGGTATTCGTTTTCGCGCATACGGTTTTCCAAGCGGTTGAACCAGATGCGCATGTGCAGAATTCCCAAGGCGACTTTGTCACTGAAAAGTTTAATAATATTTTCCATAATCTAATTGGGTTTAAAAAATTAATAATATGTTTTTGATGGGATGTATTATGGAAAAAGCGCCTGAAAAGTCAAGCTGAAATTAGACAAAATTTTATTCGCGATGGTAAGGGTGGTGGTTGATAATGGTCTGAATGCGGTAAATTTGTTCGCTTAAGACTGCCCGCATCAACATATGGGGAAGCGTCAGCCGGCCGAAAGAAAGTATGAGGTCGGCAAGGTTGCGGGTGGATTGGAGATGTCCGTCGGCGCCGCCAATCAGAAAGCAGAGTTCGGAACAGCCGTTGAGCATCCAGGTCTCGATTTTACGAGCGAGTTCCACAGACTTCAGATTTTCGCCGCGCTCGTCAAGGACAATGACTTTTGCTCCGTGGGGTATGGACAATTGTAAAAATTCTGCTTCGTCTTCCTGAGCGGCATTGTCTTTTTCCTTAATGACGATGTCCCACCCCGAACGTTTGACATATTCGGCGATGATTGCGGCTTCGGGAGAGTTTTTTTTGCATTTTCCGATGGCGATTATCGTTACTTTCATCAGCATTCTCCTCAGGGCAGAAAGACAATCTGTCCGAAGACGTTTTGGAGGAAGAACAGGGATATGTAGCAGACCAAGGCGGCAGCAATCGGCGTTACAATCCAGCCCAGGGCAACGTGTCCGAGGATGTTCCAGTTCAGTTCCCGGCCGCCTTTGGCCAGGCCGATGCCCATAACGGCGCCGATAACGGCCTGGGTGCTGGAAACAGGAACCAAGGGGAGCGCCGGCAGATTGTGGCTGAGCAGAAAGTGCTCAAGCGACTTGGAGGCGAATAAAAAGAGAACAATGGATTGGGAGAGAACTACGACAAAAGCGACCAGCGGCGACATCCGCATCAGGTTGTTGCCGACGGTATTGATGACGTGGTGCGAATAGGTAAAGACACCGACACAGATGGCCAAAGCGCCAAGCAGAAAGAGCTGCTGGGTTCCGGTCAGAACCAGGCCATAACCGAGGTCGAGGTTGGTGAAAGGGCTTGAGGGGACGAAAACGCCCATGACGTTTGCAATGTTGTTGGCACCGAGCGCATAGGCGCCAAAAGCACCGGCGACAATCAGTCCGAAACGGGTGTAACTGTCTTGCCGCAGGATGTGCAGATGAGATCTGCGAATTAGCATCCGGATGAAAAAATACAGGATAACCGCAATGATGCCGGACAGCAGCGGACAGATTATCCAGGTGCTGACGATTTTGCTCAAGATTTCGGGATGAGTCGGCTTGTCGGCAAAGACGTTCCAGCCGATGATGGCACCGACAATAGCTTGAGAGGTAGAAACAGGGAGACCGTCACGTGCCATCCAGTAGAGACTGATTGCGGCAGCAAAAGCGGCCATAAAGGCACCGGGAAGCGTATTGATGGAACCCAGTTCTCCCAAGGTTTCGCTGGCGCCGGCACCGGCATAAACGGCACCTACGGTGATAAAGAGCGAAGCGATGACGGCCGCGGTTTTGAAACTGACCATTTTGGTTCCGACGGCGGTTCCGAAAACATTGGAGGCATCATTGGCCCCCAATGACCAGCCAAGAAACAAACCGCTGCTGAGGAAAATGAAAAAGGTCATATCCATTCTCAGATATCCCTTTTAATGGTGAAAATGAGCAGTTCGTCAATGAAATCTTCGGCAATGTCGGCAATATCGGCAATGTCGTTGATGAATCCGCTGAGCTGGATTTTGTTTGCCAGCGGAATGTCCGAATCAAAGATTGCTTCCCGCAGATGACCTGAACTCAAGTCTGATTCATGCTCGATAAAATAAACTTTTTGCGAATAATCGCGCACCGAACTGAGGTCTCGGAAGAAGGCGCGCGACGCCTTAGCCATATTTTCCGCACATTCGGCGCTGAGATTGCACAGTTCGTTAATGCGGCGGTGGTATTCGGACGGAATTTCCGGACGTTCGATATAAAATTTGTAGGTCACTTCGTCAAACCTGTTAATGACCTTGTCGAGGTTTTCAACCAGGTGAAGCACATCGGCACGGAGGTCGGGAATGAGGTTTTGCGAATAAAGCTTGTTCTCGATGTCACGGCGGAGATTGTCGGCATCATGTTCGATTTGTTTGATTTGTTTGGAGAGTTTTTTGTATTCGTCGCTGCGCTGTTCATCCAGGTAGACCAGTATCGTCCGTTTGAAGGTCATTGCCGCGTCTAAAAGTTTGTCGTGGAACAAATCAATTTTGTTTTCCAGCGATTTCGTTTGTCCGAACAACGAAACATTTATGTGAAACATCGTGAAATCCTTATAGTTATACGTGAGTCAAGTATAGTCCGGCAATTATGAAAAAATACTTTATTTATTTGTATAAAATTAATAAATAATGTATATTTTAGTCTTGTAAATATAGCAGAGATTGGCTAAATTATATCTGTTTATTATAAATTAAAACTTGAGGATTTTACAAGATGAATAAAATTAACGCATTATACGTATCATTGGTAGCTTTGGTTGTTGCCATCATTGCACTGGTTATGTGCATTGTTTGCTGCAACCGCGGCGGCAAAAGCAGGCAGCAGCGCCGATGTTGAGAAAATTCTGGCTGACAAGCCCGAATTGATTGCCAATGCATTACAGTTGGCCGAGCAGAAGAGAATTGAAGCTGCTCAGCAGGCTGCCGCACAGGCTATTAAAGACAATATGGACGCCTTGACCAACAATCCGAACGACGGTATTTTGGGCAATCCGGACGGTAAAGTCGTTTTGGTTGAATTCTTCGATTTCTCCTGCGGCTACTGCCACAAGATTTATCCGGCAATCAAAAACGTCGTTGCCAAGAATCCGGATTTGAAAGTTGTTGCCAAATCTATGACTTTCGTCGCTCCGGTTTCCAAGTATGCCGCCAAGGCTGCTTTGGCTGCCAAAGAGCAGGGCAAATTCGAAGCCGTATACAAAGGCTTGTTTGAGGCTCAGGGTCCGTTGACCGAAGCCAAGGTTGACGAAATCGCTGTTTTGTCTGGTGTTGATCTGGAGCAGATGAAGGCCGACATGAACTCGCCTAAAATTGAAAAGGCTTTGAACGATATGTCTGATCTGGCCGGCAAAATCAACGTTACCGGCGTTCCGACTTTGGTTTTGAACGGCAAAGTTGTTCAGACTCTGGACGAAGCCGTTATCCAAAGCGAAATTGACGCTGCCCGCAACAATTAATTTTGTTGTCTCAGCGTAAGGCTTAAAATCAGGCGGCTGCCGTACGGGCAGCCGTCTCTTTTTTTAACTATTTCGGGAGAAAGTGTTTTCTTAACTTGAGTTTTGTTGATAATAAACCTATATATTAAAAACAAGATAAAGTTGTGAAAAAGGAATCAGAATGAGAACAGGAAGAAATATTATTGTCTGGCTGCTGGCGATAGTGCTGCTGTCAGGAGCGATGAATATGCTGGTCGGCGGGGCAGACAGGGCCAATGCCGAGAATCTGGCGTTTTCCGAGTTTATGAATCATGTCGAAAACAAAAAAGTTTCCGAGGTGACGATTGAAGGAGCCAGCATCAGCGGTACCTATGTCGACGGCAAGCGTTTTTATACCTATGCGCCGTTTGATCCCAATATGGTGGAAATGCTGCGAAAAAACGACGTCAAGGTGACGGCGCAGCCGGAGGATACGACCTCCAACACTTTGTGGGGCGTATTGATTTCCTGGTTCCCGATGATTTTGCTTATCGGCGTATGGATTTTCTTTATGCGCCAGGCTAATTCCGGCAATAACAAGGCTATGAGTTTCGGAAAATCCCGCGCCCGCCTGATTGAAAATACCAAAAAGGTGACGTTTAAGGATGTAGCCGGAGCCGATGAAGCCAAGCAGGAGCTGGAGGAAATCATTGACTTTTTGAAGGATCCCGACAAGTTTCAGCGTTTGGGCGGCAAGATTCCGAAGGGCGTGTTAATGGTGGGACCTCCGGGTACCGGTAAGACCCTGCTGGCAAAAGCTGTTGCCGGAGAAGCGGACGTTCCGTTCTTTTCCATTTCCGGCTCCGATTTTGTTGAGATGTTTGTGGGTGTGGGTGCCAGCCGCGTACGCGATATGTTTGCTCAGGCAAAGAAGAATGCGCCTTGTCTGCTGTTTATTGACGAGATTGATGCCGTCGGTCGTCATAGGGGCGCCGGTTTGGGCGGCGGCAATGACGAGCGCGAACAGACCTTGAACCAGCTGTTGGTAGAAATGGACGGCTTTGAGGCAAATGAAAACGTTATTTTGATTGCGGCGACCAACCGTCCCGACGTTTTGGATCCGGCTTTGCTGCGTCCGGGGCGTTTTGACCGTCAGGTAACGGTTACCAATCCGGATAAAAAAGGACGCGAAGAGATATTGAAGGTTCATGTGAAAAAAGTTCCGTTGGCCAAAGATGTCAATCTTTCCGTCATTGCCCGCGGTACGCCGGGATTTTCGGGAGCGGATTTGGCAAATCTGGTTAACGAAGCCGCGTTGCTGGCAGCCCGCAAAAACAAGCATAAGGTGACTTCCAGCGATTTTGACGAGGCCAAGGACAAGGTCTTGATGGGAAGCGAGCGCCGTTCGATGGCAATGGATGAAAATGAGAAGAAACTCACCGCCTATCACGAGGCCGGGCATGCGATATGTTCGCTTTACGTTGAGAGTACGGACCCAATTCACAAAGCTACGATTATTCCGCGCGGAAGAGCTTTGGGCATGGTGCAGCAACTTCCGGAAAAAGACCAGTATTCCTATTCGCGGATTAAGATGCTTTCAAGGCTGATAATCATGATGGGGGACGGGTCGCAGAAGAACTGAAGTTCGGCGAGAAAAACGTTACCAGCGGCGCATCCTCGGATATTGCGGCCGCAACCAACCCTGGCCCGTTCAATGGTAACGGAATGGGGAATGAGCGAAAAGCTGGGGCCGGTATTGTATGCCGAAAACACCGGCGAAGTCTTCCTCGGAAAGTCGGTTACTCAGAGCAAAAATATGAGCGAAGAGACTGCACGGCTGGTTGATGCGGAAATTAAACAGCTGGTGGTGGACGCTCATGACAAAGCCTACAAACTGTTGCAAGAGAAAAGCGAAGAATGGGAGCGTCTGGCTCAGGCTTTGCTTGAATACGAGACTCTGACCGGTGAGGAAATCGAGCAGGTTATCAAAGGCGAAAAGGTCGATAAATCGAGCGAGGTTCCCGTACCGGAAGAGAAAAGGACGCATTCGTCGGTTCCTGAAGTATAGTAAAAGTTTGGGTGGCGTAATTAGTACAGATTTGTCGGATAGGAGAAATCTGTATTAATTACGTACGCTATCCGAACTAAGTGCGTGAAAAAGCCATACATAAAAAACACTTCCCTATTTAAGAGGTTGTCGCTTTGAGAGGTTGGCAGACATTGAAGTTTACCTCTGAACGGCGGGGAGGATGCAATGAACATTTTATTGTAACAAATATTAACAACAGTTGAGCAGAAAAAAGAGGAGATAGTCCTTGAGCTTTGCCGCAGACTCTTCTAGAATCGGCTTATTCAAAAACAAATATGAGGAGTTACGGCAGGATGGGAAACAAATTATTCGGTACCGACGGGGTACGGGGCGTTGCCAATGTTTATCCGATGACGGCAGATTTTGCAATGAAGCTGGCGATGGCTGCCGGCAAGCTGGTTTGTACCGAGAACAGAAGGGCGGCGATAGCCAGAGACACCAGAATTTCAGGGGATATGCTGGAGGCGGCAATGATTGCCGGTTTTACTTCTCAGGGAGTTGACGTGGTTCGTTTGGGCGTGCTTCCGACACCGGCGGCAACATTGCTGACGCCTTCGCTGGGCGTTGATATGACGGTGATGATAACCGCTTCGCATAATCCGTATTATGATAACGGCATTAAGCTGATTGCAGCCAGCGGCGATAAATTCGGAGACGATGTGACCGCCCGGCTGGAAGCAGCGGTTGTTGACGGAGAATTCAGTTTTTGACAAAGAAAAACTGGGACGCGTCAGCGAAGATAAAACAGCGGCGGAAAGGTATAAGGAAATTGCGCTGGGCATGGGAGGCAAAGAGCTTCCGTTACAGGGGCTGAAAGTGGTGCTGGATTGTGCCAACGGATGTTTTTCTAAAATTATGCCGGAAGTTTTTGCCAAACTCGGGGCTGACGTAACAGCCTTGTCCTGTATGCCGGACGGAACCAATATCAATCGTGACTGCGGTTCTCAGCATATCGACGCGATGACGGCCAAAGTCCGCGATTGCGGTGCGATGTTGGGGATTGCCGCAGACGGTGACGGCGACCGGATAATTATCTGTGACGAGAAGGGCAATCGAGTTGACGGAGATCAGATAATAGCATTTTTGGGAAAATACTATAAAGAGCATAACCGACTGAAAGCCGACACGGTAGTAGCAACAATAGTGTCTAATCCGGCGCTGGACCGTTTTCTGGAGGAATCGGCGTTAAATGTGTCCGTTCTGCCGTAGGCGAACGTTATGTCATTGAGGAAATGAAAAATGCGGCAGCAATATCGGCGGCGAAGAATCCGGCCATATGGTTGTTTGCCGACTATGCCAAAACCGGTGATACGATGATGGCGGCTTTGGTAATTGCGATGGGCCTGTTGCAGAGTGGAAAGAAGATGAGCGAGATATTTCCGTTGTTTACGTCGATGACAAGAAAGCGCATTGACAGCAAATTCTGCGGTAAGGATGAAATGCTGGCAGCGTTTGAGCTGGCGGCGTTTCAGGCGGAATTAAGCAGGAGAAGCGGATATTGCCGGAAAGGGCCGCATTTTGGTTCGAAAATCGGGAACCGAACCAAAAAATTCAAGTTTGGGTTTGGGGCGACGATGTGCCTTTGGCAACGGCGGTGAGCAACCGTATTGTGTTGGTATTGGAAAAGGCTGACGGGTTCGAATCCCGGAAAGAAGTTCTATAACCCTTGAATATCAGGCATTTATGCTTAAACTTTTATTTACCAATTGAGAGTACAGTTATAGTCAGTAATCCTCTCAAAAGGTTTATGAATGGAGGTATAAATGCTTAAAAAGGGCAGACCAATATAATCTGGACTGGCACCGCAACAAGGGTGTCGAGGTTAAAAAGCGCGGCAGTATTTCTTTAGTTACGCCTCAGTTGAGCTCAGCTTTGGCAGAAAGTTTTAGTCAACAGCGTCCGCGCTGCGTATGGCCAAGTCATATGGAAGCTTACGAATCCAAGTATCTGACCCGCAGAGTGTGGAGCCGATAGTCTGAGCGATGATTAAAGGCATTATCTCACTTTTTACTTCCGGGGCTATTTTTAACCCCATGGTTTTGCTCGGCATTTTGCTCGGTGTCTTATGCGACGTCGGCCTGAGCGGTGAAGAAATCAAAGAGCTGTTTACGGATTATAATCTTTATCTGCTGGCCTTGCTGGTTTCGGGACTATATATTTTCGGGTTTAAAAAAGTATATAAAGAAGGCGGCATAGATTTAGACTATCCGCCGATGATTTTCCTGATTGTGTGGGGTGTCGTCAAATTTACGATTTCGGCTCTGTTGACGATTTCCTTTATCGAAATGTTAAAGTTTTGAGGCAAGAACGAAAAACGTCAGATTGAGACGTCGATGTTTTGCCCAAGGTCGGCCGAGGGAGAGACGACCCGGCTGTCATCTCCCAACAAAACCTCAATGGCTTGTTTTTGAAGGTCTATATTAGCCTTTATGAGGCTCAGTTGCATCTGTTGAACCGATAAGGCGTATTGGCTGATGGCTCCGATTTCAGATGACATATTTTTTCTCCTAAAATATCACATTAGTATCAGTATAGCACATTCTGCTTAAGAGTTCATTAAAAAAATCTTTCGGGTTCTATTGTTATCGGGGACAAAGTGATTATCTAAGCAAACGGAATAATCATTTTGTGAGGCGACAATGAATGAGGGATTTCGTAATTTGGCTTTGCTGGTGTGGGCGTTGTGTGCCGTTAACAGCAATTCGTATGCACAAGACAGCGCTACGGTTATTACAGAAGAAAGTTCGACTTCGGCGCCGACAATCGTCTATGGTGCGGCCAGAAAAGCTGACGGCGAGACGGACGAGGTGTTGATTGAGCAGCCGGCAGGCGCTCCCAATCCGTTGGGAAATCCGCTTCCCGACGCGGCGGAGCAACAGCAGCCTCAGGCCGTGACGGAACCGGTTTCCGGCGGAAATGCGGATAATGCACCTGCTGCGGCAGAGCCAATGCAGGATGTTCCGAATGTTCAGGGGCAGCCGGTCGTTTCTGCGCCCAAGCTGGGACAGGAGTTTCAAAATACGCTGATGGAGGCCAACGGTATGGTTTACGACGTTCAGGCTTATCCGACCGAAGATTTGAAGGCAATCGGAAATTCCAGCAATCCCGAGACGATTTATTCGCCCAACGTTAATCCTTAATCACATTCCATCTGTTTGCTGCGGAGTTTGCGGCATTGCCATTTGTCTTCAAGCCGGTTGGACGGCTCTATGCTCATGGTCTGCTGGTTTTGGTCAACGGCGGAACCGATGTGGACGTAGTATTTGTCATCACAATCTTTGGTGTTGCCGTCATTGTTCATCAGCGGGAAAATGGTGTCTTCCCCTTCGTTACCGTAAGTACTGAACAGTTTGGTATATTTGTGCAGATGGATGCTTCCCAGAGTGTTGGGCAGCTGCAAATTGTCGCTGGTAGACTTCAACAGAATATTTGCCGCGTCGAGTTTGCCGTATTGTTTTACGACGATTGACGAAGTATCGGCGACGATGCCTTTTTCGATTTTGTTTTTACTGTTGCAGCCAAAGACGATACTTTCGGAGTCCGCATCGCTGTTCAGCGGATCGTTGTATTCGAGTTTTCCTTTAATCAAAACTTCTGTATAACTGCCGGCTTTAAGATAGCCTAAAAGGTCTCCTTTGACACCCAGCGAAGAATCCCTGCCGAGGTTGACGTTGCCGCGGATGTTGCCGCTGGTGATTAGTTTTGAGTTGGGTTCGACAACAAAGTTTGTGCACAAATTGGGAGCGTTGACAAAGCTGACGACGCCGGAAACTACCGCTTTTTCGCCTTTTATCGGGCATTCGGGAACTTTGCCGGAGAAAGTGACTTTAACGTTTTTGAGTTTACCGTTGATAGGCAGAGAAACAGATTCTTCAAAATTAATCTTGAAGGCGAGATTTTCGATGTCGTGTTCAAAAAGGTTTTGGTATTGTTCCAACTGTTTTTGTTAATGTTGATTTCGATAACCGGGCGCTGTTGTTTGCTGCAGCCGGGGTGCTCCATGCCAATCAGGCTCTTGAGAGACTTTTTTGGTAAGGTCGATAACCGGGTTTTGCGCATCCCAGGGCAAAATTTCCGAATCCGGGTTAAGCGATACGGCAAGTTTGAAGCAGTTAGTGATGCAGGTTTTGTAAACCGGATTTTCCGGGCAGTCCATAGCGTCTTCGGTAGCTTTGCAGGTGGTATGGGTATAGCCTTTTTCTTTGCAGACGGTATCAGCGGTTTTGCAGGCGCTGTAGAGAACTTTGTCGGCTTGGCGGCAACGCGGTGTCTGGGGAGACATCGGGCCGTATTGACACATTTGGAATCCTTTGCAGGGAGCCGGTTTTATATTGGTTTTCGTAATGCCGCCGCAGGTGGTGCAGGTTTCTCCGGTGGGAACGTATCCGGCAGGAATCTGTTTCAGGATATGGGAGAAGTCTTCGCATTTTCCGCAGCAGATGCCGTAATCTTTTGAATAGGGGCAGCGTTTGTCGGTGAGTTTGCATTCGTCTTTGGATTTGAAACCGGAATCTTCACAGGCTTTGATGACGTTTTCCTGACAAGTGCGGTAAAGCGGAAACTGGTTGTCGCACATTTTTAAGGGGTAGAGCGGCAGTTTGCAGTCCTCTTTCAAAAAACGAAAGTTGTTGTTGCGGCACCATTGCTCCTGAGAGCAGGTGCGGTAGTAGGATTTGTGATGCGGGCATTGGTCGGCCGGGGCCGTTTGGTTGGAACAGTTGGCGTAAGTGATTTTATAGCCTTCGTCCAGACATTTTTTTTCAGCCCGGGTCAGTTCGTGGTTGGAATAACTGTTGTCGGCATATTCGGGGGCAACAGCGGCACGCACGGCTGCGGAAACAACGCAAAAAGAGAAAATCAGACAGAAAAACTTGATACTCTTCATCACAATTAATCCTTGTAAATAGCTATTAATTAGTTTTAGTTTATTTTTTTTCGATTAATATTGCGTTAAAAAAAGAAGAGATTTTTGACAAAATAAATTTTTTGACTAGATTTATATCTAAAATTGTGGTATGTTAGCGCTGTTATTAAGGAAAACTCCGGTTTTTTAAACTCGATCAAAAAATATAGGAAGAAGATATGAATAAAAAAATCTCAGTAAAAAATCCGTTCTGTTCCGGCGATTATGTTGTTTATCCCGCACACGGCGTGGGTAAAGTCGCCGACATCACCAAACAGAGCGTGGCCGGTTCGGAGCTGGAATTGATTGTAGTTAATTTTGATAAAGACAAGATGACTTTGCGCATTCCGATGGCAAAGGCAGAAACAACCGGTTTGAGAAAAATTTCCGAGGCCGATACCATGGCTGACGCCTTGTCTACGTTAAAGGGCAAAGCCAAAGTGAAAAAAAAGTTATGTGGTCACGCAGAGCTCAGGAATATGAAAACAAAATCAATTCCGGCAGTCCGGTGGCAATTGCCGAGGTTATTCGCGATTTGTACCGCAGCGAAAACCTGGCAGAACAATCCTACAGCGAACGTCAGATTTATGAGCAGGCTCTGGATCGGCTTGCCAATGAATATGCCGTTTTTGAAAACATCCCCGCAGAAGCAGCTACTAAAAAGCTGTTGGACATTCTTGCAAAATAAACGTGCTCTATGGGCTTCTAATACAGAATTTGAGAGACAACCGCTCGTGTCATTTACGTCTATGTAAACTCACTCCCGGTTTCTCTCAATTCTTATTATAAGCCTCATATATCACGTTTATTGGTTTTGGATAGGGCTCATCTCTATGGGCTTCTGATACAGAATTTGAGAGACAACCGCTCGTGTCATTTACGTCTGTGTAAACTCACTCCCGGTTTCTCTCAATTCTTATTATAAGCCTCATATATCACGTTTATTGGTTTTGGGTAGGGCTCATCTCTATGGGTTTCTGATACAGAATTTGAGAGACAACCGCTCGTGTCATTTACGTCTATGTAAACTCACTCCCGGTTTCTCTCAATTCTTATTATAAGCCTCATATATTATGCTCATTGGTTTCCGGGGTTGGTTATTCAAACAGGACGGGAAAGACTCCGAAAAGAATCCGGACTCAAACTAAATGAAAAAAGCAACCCTTTATTGCGGGTTGTTTTTTTATGTTTATAACTCTGGGGATAAGCGACACTCTGTCTTGCGAATCAGTCAATGGTTAATTATTGGTTAATTAACGCAAAGGTTAACAGAAGGTAAAAACCAATGATTGATAATGATGAAATTTTGGTCAGCCAGACTGACGGTATTGTCGTTTCGGCAGGGCCGGTTTTGGTCGATGAAAACGAAAGTTTGAAGAATCACTTTATGTGGGGTTATTACCTTTGCATTGAAAACAATTCAAATCATAAAATCCAGTTGGTCGGAAAAGACTGGAACATTACGGATGATTTGGGCAACCGTTATTCTGATACGTCAGCCGGTTTTAAGGGCGAGCTGCCGGAGCTTGAGCCGGGCGAGTATTTTGAGTTTACTTCCGAAGCGCCGCTGAAGTCTGCAAATGCGGTTTTTTACGGCAGTTGCAAAATAAAAACCGAAGGTCAGAGCCAGATGAAAGACATCCGTATTCCAACCTTCTGTTTGTCTGCAAGATCTAAACCGTCTGCTCGGATTCTTAATTAGTAATATGTCGGGGTTACCGGCTTATTAATAACATACATATTCAAATATTGATAAATGTTAGCCGACATTTTGCGGTTAAATTCATCAAAGAGTTTGGTTACCATACCGTTCCAATATTTTTCCTTTTCGGCAATGTCGGTATCGGCCGGAATAATCAGTTCACGCCAGGCTTCAACTTCAGTTTCGGCGCGGGAAAGACTCTGAGGATCGGTTACGCGGACAACGACAATCAGTTTTGCACGATATTTGACGCGGTCTTTGTTAAAAAGCTGTTCGCTGGTTTCGGCCTCTTCCGTAACGCTGGCGTCGCGGATGATTACTTCGGCGATTTTGGGGCTGGAAAAATCAGCGGCTTTCAAACGGTCTTTAGCCCAAAGTTTAGCGGTTTTTTCAATGGAAATCGGGAACAGGTGTTCAACATTCGGGCGTTTGAAAGTGGGAGTGAATTCTGAAATTACTTCAACTTTATTGACTTTGAGCTGAATAGGTTCTTCGCTGTTATACCGTGGTTCGCGGAACTTCTGCAATTCGTCCTCGTCTTTGGGGAACCAAGCGCAACCAGCCACTAATACGGTCATGATAAAAGCAGGTATAATTTTTTGATAATGTTCATTTCTTTTCAATCCATGGTTTAGATAAAACAAAGAAGCCCGCGACGGAGCTTCTTTGAGGATATTGGATATTGATTAAAAACTGGTTAAATAAATACAACTTATTGTTTAATCAGTTCGCCTTTGTCGAAGACATACTTCTCGGAACAGAAGTGACAGGTGGCGGTAACTTTGTTGTTTTCCAACATAGCGTTGATGTCGTCTTCAGAAAAAAGTGCTCAGGGTTTGAAGCAGTTTTTCTCGGCTGCAGCGACAGCCAAAACTGTAATTTTTACATTTGGAGATGCTCAAATTGTTGGCGTGGAACAGGCGGTGCAGCAATTGTTCCGAGGTCAGTTCGGCGTCAAAAACTTCATCCTGGGTCAGACTTTCCATAAAGACTTTGGCTTCGTTCCAGGCTTCTTCCATTTCTTCGGGAGAACTTTCGTTGCCGCCTTTGAGAGGCATTTTTTGCAGCATAATTCCCGCTGCCAGCCAACTTCCTGATTCACCCTCGGGAGCCTGAAGGAAAAGTTTGAGGTCGGTGTCTATTTGTTCCGACTGTTTGAAGTAGCGCAGGGCACATTCGGTGAGGTTTTTACCCTGAAGGTCGACAATGCCCTGGTACAATTCGGTATTGGGGCCCTGGTCAACCGTAAATGCAAGATGGCCTTTGCCCATAAGATGAGGGGCTGCTTCAATTTCGCCGCTGGTTTTGCGCAGTTCCTGATTTTGCTTGAGGTGTTCTTCGTCAAAGGAGGCGCAGGCGCGAATTTTTCCTTCGGAAGTAACATCTACCACAACCATGGAGACAGCGCCGTTGCTCTGGGTCTGCAAGGTGAAAAGGCCTTCGTATTTGAGGGTGCTGGCGAGCATGGCGGCGAGGACGGTGCTTTCGGCCACAACGGCAGCAACCGGACGCGGGTAGCAATGTTTGCCGATGATGGTGTCGAGAACGCTGCTCATACGGATAAGACGTCCCTGATAGGCGCCGTTATCAATGAAAAAAGACACACAGGTGTCAAAATTTTGGTTGTTTTGTGTAGGCATAAATTTTTTTCCTTATATAATGTATTTGTTAAGGGTATAATCTAACTCGGAGGAATTTTCAAGTGGCGGAAGAGAATATCATTCAGAAAAAAGTCAAGGTTCTGCGCAAAATCACCCCGCAGCGGCTTAAGAATATTGCACTTTATTATCTGAAGAGGTTTGAGAGTTCGGTCGCAAACCTGCGCAGCGTGCTGCAACGCAGGGTGAATGACTATGCCTACCAAAACAAAACCCTGTGGCGGTTTTTGTTTGTAGTCGAAGAAGCAGGACTGAACAAAAAGGAGCTAAAAAAATGATAATCGATAACATTGACCCTAAAACCGTCCGCGGCAGCGTCGGCCTGATGCTGCGGGAAGAACGCTTGGCGCGTGGCATGAGCTTTGAACAAACCGCCGACAGCGCCAGAATCCCCGCCCGCTACTTGCACCGGCTGGAAAGGGGCAAGGGGTATTATTTTGTATTCTTCAAGCGACTGCTTGAACTCTACGGCAAACAGGTCAACATCGAACTCGTTGACCGCAAATAACAAAAAAGCCCTGTTTAACTTTTGGAAAAAAAGCCCTGTTTGAATAAAACGGACCTGTTCATGAGAGAAGTCTGAGCGAATTCCGGTGTCAGAATATGTTGCCGTGGGGACGGTTTAGAAAAAAGACATCTCTTTCGGTCAGACGCCATTTGGAGCTGTTGAAAAAAACTGTTTTTCAAACAAAAAATGGGACAGCAGCTATGAGGAAAATCCCTGGTGGTATTATGCTTTTGCCGGAATTAACTGGCTGCGGTATTTAAGAATCAGAAAATGGCATTTTCCGTTGAAGGTTTTGTACGAAGACGGCGTTGTCAGCCACCGGTTGCGAGAGGGCGTTGAAAGTGTTGCCGTCATTTTTAACGGAATACCCTCATCAGCAACTATAAATTTGCTGAAGAAGCAAAACCTCTGACCCGTAGGCAAGGGGAGTTGCTGATGAACAAATATATCAAGTTCAACAATGTTTGCTATGTTTTGATAAACGATATTTACTGGAATGATTTTGTTCGTCTTGACGACGGGACGGTTCTGCATCGTTACGGTATTATGGACGGTGAAGCAAACGACTGGTATATAGATGGTTCAGACGGCTATGACGTGACATTGTATGCTGCGCGTTTGGGAAAAAAAACGGCAGTTTTCACTGTACGGAGCATAGAAGCAGGCAAATTGGAAAAAATCCTGATGAGCAATCATCAGGATTTTTTTAGTAAACAACCTTGTTCAGATAAAGGCCGCAGGCGGGAGCGGTGGGGCCGGCGGCGGAGCGGTCTTTGGCTTCGAGGATTGTTTTAACGTCTTCGGGCTGCAGCTGACCGCTGCCGACTAATTTTAAGGTTCCGACCATATTGCGAACCTGATGGTGCAGAAACGAGCGGGCTTCCACCGTAAAGACGATTTCGTCTCCTTCGGCGGTTATATCCAGTCGGTCGAGCGTTTTGAGCGGCGATTTGGCCTGACAGGCGGCGGCTCGAAAAGAGGTGAAGTCATGATGCCCAATCAGGTAACCGGCACCTTGCCGCATTTTTTCGAGGTCTAACGGCAACGGAACCCACCAAACGCGGTTTTCACGCAAGGCGGAGGCAGCCCTGCGGTTTAGAATCCGATAAATATAACCACGGCCCCGGGCGGAAAAACGGGCATGAAAATCGTCATTGACCGGTTCGACCTCCAGAACAACAACGGGAGCTTCTTTGAGGCGAAGATTGGCGTTGAAGGCTTCGCGGATTTTGAACGGTTCCATAGAGCGGTCTAAGTCAATGTGTGCTACCTGAGCCAAAGCATGAACGCCGGCATCCGTCCGTCCGGCCGAAGGAATTTCCTTGTGTTGGCCGCCATTGAGCATTTCCAGCACTTCTTCCAGATATTGCTGGACCGAGGGGCCGTCGAGCTGCCGCTGCCATCCCAGAAGACCGGTGCCGTTATATTCGATGGTTAGTTTGTATCTCATTGTTTGGGTTCCATAAATAAAAAGGGCATAAGATTTATGCCCTTTTTATGGTGTTTTGACAAGTGTTTTTATTCCGCAGCAATGCTTAAGGCATTATTGTCTTGCGCGAAAAAACCGAGTTTTTCCTGAATGTTCCAGATTACGCGCAATGCATTTAAGGCGCTTTCGCCGGTAATGCGCGGCGTTTCTTTGCCGCGGACGCAGTTCAGGAAGTGATTTAATTCGGCTTGCAACGGTTGGTTGGTCGGAATGAACAATTGTTCAACGCTGCCTTTTAAGCCGTAATGCATCCACTCGGGAATTTCTTCCTGGTTAACATAGGGCATACGTCCCTGAGTGTGAACGTTGATGCTTTGGTTAATGAAGTCCATATCGATATAGTTGGTATCGGTGGTAACGGAGAGCGTTCTGACCCGCGCCTGAGTGATACGGCTGGCGGTGATGTTGGCGGTAACGCCGTTTTCAAATTCCACCAGAGCGGTGATGTAATCCTTGCCTTTGGGGCTGCTCGGCGTTTTGACGGCAGAAGCCTGAACATTGACTACCGGCGACTTTACCAGAGATTGGATTACCTCGACGTCGTGAATCATCAAGTCCATTGAAACGTCAACGTCGGTAATACGGCCGCTGGCTGCCGACATACGCTGTGCCGTCAGTGAACATATTTTAGAGGTGTCTGACAAAATCTTGTGCATTTGCTCAACGGCAGGGTTAAACTGTTCAATATGACCGACCAGCAGGGTGACGTTATTGTTTTTGGCGGCAGAAATCAGTCTCTGGCATTCGGCTTCGGTCGTGGCCAGGGGCTTTTCCATCAGGCAGTGAATGCCGCGGTTTAAGAAAAATTCGCCGACTTCGGCGTGAGTGACCGAGGTGGTAACAACACTGACGGCATCAACGTTTTCCGCAACTTCTTCCAATGAAGAAAACGCTTTGATGCCAAAAGTTTCGGCAGCCGCCTTGCAGGCTTCGGGAAAAATGTCATAAACGCCGACCAGCTCGACGCCGTTCAGGCCTTTATAAGTTTTAAGGTGGTTCTTACCCATCATGCCAGCGCCGATAACGGCAACTTTGATAGTGTCAGTCATAAATTTTTTACCTCTAGATAGTTTCGTAAATTTATTTTAGTTTACATATAACAATAAATTTGATAAAAAGCTTTTAAATTCTTGTTACATATTGTTACATTGAAAGCTGGGCCGATGAGAAATAAGCAAATTATCAGTTTTGTGGCGGTTTTCTGCCTGTTGGCTGTGGGGGGATGCACTGTTGATAAAAACGGCGCTTTAACCAAAACCGAAAAAGACGAGCTGGTGTTTGCCGACGCTCCCGAACCGGCCGGCGGCAAAATGGACGTTTATGTTTCCATGGCGCGGGCCGCCAAATACAATGTTGACGTCGCAAGTCAGAATCTGAACAAGAAAATCTTTAATCAAAATCCGAATCTGAAACCGCACGACATTATCCAGAACATTATGAACACCAATGTTGACGACGGCAATCCGCTGTATGATGCTTCGCGGGTGCTTGAGTATGCGATTATTTATGCGATGTCAAACCTGAATGCCAACCGGCTGTTTGTGGAAAACAACTTTTATATGAAGTCTTCCCAGCATTTGGCGATGGCAGCCATCAGATCACATCAGGACGCCTGGTTTGCCTCCCGCAAGGTTAAGGAACTGGACCGGCTTATCCGTCAGGAACAGAAAAAAGTAACGGAGCTGAACCGAAAAATGGAACGGCTGGGGACGCTGGGAAGCGAGGATCTTGAGTATAAGAAGAATCTTGAGGTCGCGTTGCTGAAGTTGTCCGAAATTCAGAAGAATCTCGCCTACCGGGTTGTGGAGTACGGACAGCTGGTGAGGGTTGACCCTAAAGATATTGAGCTGGAGGGGCGCCGTTTTTATGAACTGGAGGATTTTGACAAGAAATACAGTCTGGAGATTTTTCAGGAAGCGGCCGTTCGCAACCGCAGCGAATTCGCCCTGGCCAAGGAGCTGGTCCAAAGTTACAATTTCAAAGATGTCCGCGCCTATGCCATTCGCGAATATCCTGACGTTGCACGGCTTGATATTAACGGGGTCGACTTAAATACGGAGCTCTACAACAAGGAATTGACGGACAAGGCTTTGCTGATTGCAAATAATCTGGTTGATCAGGTGACGGTTTTTATGACCACCGGCGGAAGCGAAGCTAAAAAGCAGCACAGCGTAAGGCATTTGACGAGCTGGGAGCTGCAATTCTGGCTCAAATCGAAGTCAATTACAAACTGGTGCAGCTGGCAGATGTCGATTATTTTGAGACCTCAAAAGAAATTTCCGCTTTGAAAAAGGAAATTAAGACGCTGGAAAAAGCTTATCGTCTGACACTGGAGAAGAAGCTGGAACTGCTTAACAAAAAAATTCAGCTTGTCGAGGCGGAGCAAAAACTTTCTCAAATAAACGCAGAGCGGGCGGTTGCTTTGAGAAGCCTGTATTTTAACGCGGGGTTATCTCCTTTCAGCAAGCAGATTCTGAAAGCGCCGATTAAGGATATCGTCGTTATTCTGCGGAACGGCTTTAACCGGGATTTGACCGAGATGCTTTCGGCAGCAAAAGAAGATGCCGTCAGGGAACCGGCGCCGGAAGTAAATGACTGGGCCAAACAGGAAAACTGGCTGGAGGTTTTGATTGACGGTAAAAGCAAAGTCCGACCGGCAGCTAAAGGGAAGGCCGCGGCCGTTTTGCAGGCGGACAAGTTTGCCCTTTACGGCGAAGAAGCCGACAAGTTGAGAACCTTGCAGCTGGGGTCTTATGAGCAGCGTCAGAATGCGCTTCAGGACTGGGATATGCTGAGCGAACGCTTTCCTGAGCTCAAAAAGTTTAATCCGGGGTTGGAACGTTCCCGGGTGGGCGGCGTTTTGCATTACCGGCTGGTGGTAAATTCGCCCAAAGGCGGTTTCAGGGATTTGTGCAACAAAATGCGCAGCCAGCAGGTTGAGTGCCTGATTAAGTAACGGCGTTAAAAATATTTGTCAAATTTCAAATAATGCTTTATGATGTAAGGAATTGGTTTTATTTTAGGTACTGTAAATGACTTCTGATTCTAAAAAAGATTTTGACATCGACAGCATTCGTTCAAAGGTAAAGAACAACAAAAGCCATTATCAGAATTCCGGTGACGATGTTTTTGACTTTCGTAATCCCAACGCTGCCAACAATTATTCCTGGCGGGCGGTTTCTCAGGCAACCGGTGCGGATGTCGGACGCAGCAATTTTTTGAACAGTATTGATTTTGCCGGCAAGAATCTTGAGAACGGCAAATTTTCACGCGAGAATCTGCAGAGCGCCAACTTTTCGGTGGCAAATTTGACCGGCGTTGATTTTTCCGGTGCGGATTTGCGCGGTGCTGACTTTTCGGGCGCCAATCTTACCGACGCCAATTTGTCCGGTGCCGATTTGAGCGGTGCGGTGCTGTCGGGTTCCGTTTTGCTGCGAACGAATTTTACCGGCGCCAAAATGAAAGGGGTCAAGCTTCAGGAAGCCGATTTGGAAGACGCCATTCTGCTGGGGATCGAAATTGATGAGCTGGGCATAGAGGAATTGCAGCAGCTTATCGAATATCTGGCCAAGTATTATCCGCATAAATTGAATTTAACCAAAATAAACCTGACGCTTTTGGATTTAAGGAGCATTGACCTCAGCAAGGTTAATCTCCGGGGCGTGGATTTTACCGGCTGCGACTTGACCGGGGTGAATATTATGGAGCTTGATTTAAGCGAGTGCATCATTTCTCCCGAACAGATTGCTCAGGCTCTGGGGCGGGTGCCGACCAAGGACGAGCTGGCCAAAATTATGGCTCCGGAAGAAAAAGAACAAGGCTAAGGGATTTGAGGGCGTTGACATTTCTTCCATCTTTTTGGGGACGGCAAAGAACTGGGCGTTTGGGACTTTATCAATGACAAAGGCATCAGCATCGAAACGCTGATGAAAGTGGGCAAAAAGGTTTTCCGCCACGGTGCCGAAAAACCGCCGGTCAAAGACGAGGAGGCGCTAAAGAACATAAAGTCGGAACAGGAGCTTAAGGTCAAGTCTCATAACGACGAGTTGCGCAAAGTGATTGAAGAGCGCAAACGCAAAACGCTGGAAGAACTGGCTGCCAAGAAAAAAGAATTTCATAATGAAGTGGCCAGAGAGCAGCCTGTTGAACAAAAAGAAGCTCCGGCTCCGAAGAAGGAAATTGACGAAAGAATCATAAGTCTTCGGGAAAAAGGGCGCGGCCGTGAATAGTCCGCGGCAACATAACTGGTGATGCAATGGCTGTTAAATTAACTATTGAGGCGGAAGAGCGTCCGTGGAAGGCGATTGTAAAAATTGCAGCCGTTTTGCTGTTTGCCGCATTGTGTTTTGCGGTTGCAGCGGTAGTGTCGCTGGCGGCATTGCATTTGTTTCATAACGGCTGGAACGAGAAAAGTCTGCACGGACTGGCGGTTTACTTTAATCAACTTTACGAGCAGCCGTCGATTTTGGCCGAGTTTTACCGCCGATGGTGGAACGTTTTGCTTGACAGTGTGAAAAACGGAAAATTCGGTCTTGAATTGTTGATGCCGTTTTCGGCACCGTTGATTTCGCTGTTGATTTTGGCGGCGGCGTATCTCCGCAGTTCATATTCTTTTTTGTTGTGGTATGTTCTCAACCATCACTTTGCCAAAGAAGAAGACGTTGAAAAAATGGGACTGACAAAAGGGCTGACCATGGTTCTCGGGCGGTTTCAGGAACATATTTTGGGTATAAACCGGGCCGCTTCGGTTTTATGTTTCGGCGAGGCTGGCAGCGGTAAAACCACCAGTGTGGCCATTCCTTCGATTTTGCGGTCGGACAACTGCAGTGTTTTGGCTGCCGACAACAGCGGCACTCTGGCTCGTTATACCAGCGGGTATCGCGCGACGCTGGGCAAAGTCTTCTATTTTAACTGGGATTTGCAGGACGATGCCGCCAAGGGGAACTATTATCCCCGATGGAATCCGCTGGCAAAAGGAAATTTGCCCTCTAAAGGCAGCGAGCGGGACGAGTATTTGAGCTTTGTCGCCGGCTATCTGGTTTCTTACGACCGTAAGCTTCACAAAGACAATTACTGGGAGTGGCTGACTTATTCGGCTTTTCACACTCTTTTGCAGTTTATGCTCTCCAAAACGGCGCAGGCGGAGGCCAATGATTATTTTCTGAACCAGATATTGGAAAAAGGGCGGTTAAGCAAGGATGACAAAGACGTGCTGCTCAGTTACTACGCTTTGATGCCGGCACAATATTCGGCGGCGGCGATGCAGAATATCAGCAAGGACAAGCTGACGGCGGACGATTATATGCCGGTCGGAAGCTGGGACGGTATTCCGCCGGCCTGGCAGGGCAAGGAAATTTGTTTGAGTATGATTGCCGACTGGATTATGAAAAATTATCTGACCGAGAAGAAAGAAAGCGTTTCGGGAGATTGGAAAAACTGGCTGGAACGGATGCTGGCCGAAGCCAAGTTGTTTAATTACAGTACGGCGGCGCTGAACGGTCTGGAGCAGATGGTTTATCTTTCCAAAAAACAGCGTCAAATCGTGTTTCCGATGCTGATTAAGCCGTTGATGGTGTTTCGCAATGCGATGGTCAGGGAGCGAACCAGCGGAAACGATTTCTGCATGACGCAGCTGCGGGGAATTAAAAATTATGAAACTAAGGGCTGGGAACCGGTAACGGTTTATTGTACCGCCAACACCAAGAGTACCAAGTTTATCAATCGGATGTTTTTGGAGGCCGCGGTGAAGTACAGTACCGGAGAGAACAAGTTTAAGGGGCCGTTCCCTGTGATGACCGTTGTTGACGACATCGGCCAGATGCTTAAGATTAAGGCTTTGCGGGAAGGGTTGTCGCGTGGTCCCCGGATGAAGACTTCTTTTTTGCTTTTGTGCAACAGCCTGCATAATATTGAGAATATTTACAGCAAGGAGACTTTGGAAGATTTCGTCAGCAATACCAACTATAAAATCATTATGGCGGAAGACAGCCAAAAACTCAGCCGACAATTGAACAAGCTGGCAATTTTCGGGACAAAGTCGGTACAGATTCCTGCGGATAAAAAGGATTGCTGTCGGGGGGGAAAGGCGGTTTTGCCGATGCGGTCTATTATCACCGGCTGGCAAAAGATTTACAGGCGCGGCGTAATTTCAGCGTGGAAACCAAAGGGTATCAGCTGTTGTTGGCCGAGGGATATTATCATCGTCCGGTGCTGACCAAAGACATTCATTTTTTGAAGGACGAAAAGTTTAAGGAAAAATCCCTGATGGGTGTGAGCTATTTTCTGGACAGCGGCATATTTGCCCAGCGCAATATTCAGGATCAGCAGGTGCCGGGGGCTGACGAAGTCTTGTACGACAGCGATATCGGAATTGATGATGAGACTGAATTGAACGAATATGTCGATATTGTGTATGACCAAGCCCTGGGCAAGGTGCAGGAGGCTCCGGATAAGACAACGGCTCTGATGGAGGATATTTCCAACAAATGGCAGTCTTCCGAAAGCGGTTCGGCCTCTGCGGCGTCGGGGAACGACTGGTGGCTGGAAGAAGACGCTTTTGAGCGCGAGAATTATAAAAACAACGGCAATCCGTTTGAGAAAAAAATAACTGTAATTTTTTAACGAATTCTGCTATGGTTTCCGTAGTGATAACGAATCGGTAGTAATATGGAAGAAACTTTATTTTCAGCCCAGATAAAAGGCCGTTGGCCGACCGTCTGCGTCCGCAAACTTTGAAAGAAGTGGTGGGGCAGGATCATATTGTGGGCGAAGACGCGCCTTTGGGACGAATGGTGAAGGCGGGAAAGATTTCCTCTTTTATTTTATGGGGGCCTCCGGGGTGCGGAAAAACAACCATTGCCCGCTTGATTGCCGAAAATACCAATCTTTATTTTGAGCAGATTTCTGCCGTGTTTTCCGGGGTGGCAGATTTGAAACGGGTGTTTCAGTATGCGCAGGAGCGCCGGGTAAACCAAGGCAAAGGGACCTTGTTGTTCGTTGACGAAATTCATCGTTTTAACAAGTCTCAGCAAGACGGCTTTCTGCCATATGTTGAAGACGGTACCATTATTTTGGTCGGGGCAACGACGGAGAATCCTTCTTTTGAGCTGAATGCGGCGTTGTTGTCACGGTGTCAGGTGTTTGTGCTTAATCGTCTGAATGAGGAAAATTTTGAAGAACTGCTCTGCCGTGCCGAACGGGAAACGGGAAAAAAGCTGCCGGTTGATGCCGAGGCGCGCCAGTTTATGAAGGAAACGGCGGACGGTGACGGCCGGTATATTCTCAATTTGGCCGAAAGCGTGTGGAATTATGCGCAAAGCGGAGAAATATTTGACAAGGAAAACATTGTAAAGATTATCCGCTCGCGGGCGCCGATTTATGACAAAGGGCGCGACGGGCATTACAATCTGATTTCCGCCGTTCACAAGTCGTTGCGCGGATCGGACGTGGATGCCGCCTTGTATTGGGCGGCGCGTATGCTGGAAGCCGGCGAAGACCCAAAGTATTTACTGCGGCGTTTGACCCGTTTTGCGGTGGAGGACGTGTCTTTGGCCGATCCGAATGCAGCGACCCAGGCAATTGCCTGTTGGGAAATTTATGACCGGCTGGGTTCTCCCGAGGGGGATTTGGCGATTATGCAGCTGGTAGCATATCTTGCTACGGCACCGAAGTCGGTGGGCGTGTACAAAGCGATGTATGCAGCACGCGATCTGGCGCGCAAAACAGGTTCGCTGATGCCGCCCAAAAATATTTTGAATGCACCGACCAAGTTGATGAAACAATTGGGATACAGCGACGGGTACGAGTATGATCCCGATTGCGAAGACGGTTTTTCGGGAGCGAATTATTTTCCGGACGGTGTCAGACGTGTTAAGCTTTATCATCCCGTTGACCGGGGATTTGAGCGGGAAATTAAAAAAGGGTGGAATATTTTGATAAACTGCGTGCCGAAAAACAAGCACGGAAAAAGCGGATTGACGAGGGGCGCTGCTGAGGAAGCGCGGGCACGGAATATAGGGTAAAGAGCAATACGGAAATGTTGGGAATATTAGGCGTTTTTATCGGCGGCGGAATCGGTTCGTTGTTGCGTTACTGGGTTTGCGGCCGAATTTGCAACCATTGGGGCGTGATGTTGGTCAATGTCATCGGAGCATTTGTTATCGGTATGGTGTTTCATTATTTTAACACCCGCAGCGGAATCCGCCCGGAAGTCAAAATGTTTGTTATGACCGGTTTGCTTGGCGGGTTTACGACTTTTTCCACGTTTATGTTGGATTTTGGGACTTTGATAAACAACGGACGGCTGGAAGAGGCTGCCTTGTATATGGGAGGTTCGTTGATAATCGGAATCGTTTTTTTCTTTATGTCGGTTTGTGGTCGGCAAAAGCGATTTGGTAAGAGTTTTTTATTAATTTTTAATATTTATTATTATGAGCGATTTAAGAAAATTTGCGGAAAGTCTGATTAATGCTGACTGCAAGAGTGTTGAAAAAATGGCAAAACTCCTGGAGGAAGAGTACGGTATTGTTGCCGCAGCTCCCCGGTTTCGGTGAAAGACAAAGCGACGCCGGAGTTAAAAGTCTCCAAGCCGGCAAAACGGCAGGCTCAGACAGACCAAAGGCCAGATTGGACGGTTCCCCGACAAATCGGCAAAACGTCTCGTCAGGCGGGAGGGTGCTTTTTTCGCAGCGGTCGACGCCGCTGATTACATTTTTGCTAATGGTTGAGCCGATGGTTCAGCCATTTTTTTGCACTTGTTTGGTTGACAAAAATTTTGGGTAATGGTATCGTGACTGCATTAATTACAAATTTTTAATATTAAGAATTATGAAAAGAAATTTTATTATTGCAGCGGCTCAAGCGGTGCTGAGTATGACTACTGCCATTGAAAGAAGAGAAAATACCTGTATTTGTGCAGTGCCGGCTGACGGTCAGGCAAAGTTTTCTTACCGTATTTTCGGTACGTGTCGGAGAATTTATGTTTGCGGCGTGGGGTACGGAAAATCATTTTTGTTACAGGTTGCCTGCAGACCGAAGGTTAAAAACTATCATGTGCCGAAGAAAATCGGTTTGGTCAGCTCTTGCCGCAAAGGGATGGCCGACACCAAAACGTTAGGCTGGCGTAAGCATGAACGTCAGTTGTACTGATTATTACAGAAAAACGAAAAGTCATAACCGGGGAGGGGATATGACTTTTTGTTTTTTAAACTATGTCTTGTCAATCAGCAAAGATTAATTTAGACTGCTCTTTATTGTAAAAAAGGAATAAGAAAAGATGTCCGGCGTAGAATTGATTAAAGTGAAGTCCCAAGATGACGGTATGCGGTTAAACCGCTGGTTTTTAAAATATTATCCGGCGCTGTCGCTGGGACATTTTCAAAAATTGCTGCGGACCAAGCAGATTAAGGTTGACGGAAAAAGAGCCGAAGCCGGTCTGAAACTGGCGGCCGGGCAGGAGGTTCGGGTGCCGCCTCTGAATTTGGATGAGACTGAAGCCAAACGGAAAAAAATGAGGTATCTAAAAAAGACGCAGAATTTATCATTTCTCTGGTGATTTACAAGGATAAAACATTTTGGTTCTGAACAAACCGTCAGGTCTTGCGGTGCAAGGCGGAACAAACACCACCAGACATATTGACGGAATGCTCGGGGCTTTGAAGTTTGAGTACGAGGAAGCTCCCAAACTGGTTCACCGGATTGACAAAGACACCAGCGGAATTCTGGTTTTGGCAAGAGACCGCAAAAATGCCGAATTGCTTACCAAGGCATTTCGCGAGAGGGATTTGCACAAAACTTATCTGGCGCTGGTGCGCAATTGTCCGGCCAAGGAGAAAGGGGAGATTAAGGCAAATCTGGAAAAAGCGGGCGAAAAGTCGGTCATTTGCGAAGACGGCAAAAAAGCGATTACCGATTATAAGGTATTAGATGCCGTCGGCGACAAGTTTGCCTTGGTCGAGGCATTTCCGCTGACGGGGCGTACGCATCAAATACGCGCGCATATGGAATATATCGGATGTCCGATTGTGGGTGATGACCGTTATTTCGGAGGTGAACGCAAACGGTTCGGCAATTTAAGCGATAAACTTTATCTGCATGCATACAAAATTGATTTATCGGGAATATATAATAAAAAGCTGGAAATTGCAGCGCCGCTGCCGGAGCATTTTAAGCAGGCATTTGCGAGCTTGGGAATCCAATTTAAGGAGTAAAAGATGAGATTTGTAAAAGTATTGGCTTCAATAGTCTTCAGTTTGATTATTATCATTGCGCTGGTGGGATATTTTGCCGTGCGCAATTTTGACCTTAACAAGTATAAATCTTTTGCAACAGAGATGGTTGAACAGCAGACCGGCCGCCATTTGGCGATTAACGGTGATGCACGCATCGGGATTTCCTTGACTCCCACCGTCGTTCTCAATGACGTTGAACTGTCCAATCCCGAGTGGGCGAAGAATCCGCAGATGCTGAAAGTAAAACAGTTGGAAGTAAAATTTGCGATAATGCCGTTGTTAAAAAAACAGGTGGTTATCGACAAGGTTAACCTGATTGCTCCGGAAATTTATCTGGAAAAGGCAAAAGACGGGGTCGCCAGCTGGACATTTAAAACCTCTTCGCCGCAGGCAGCCGCCGCAGCGGTAAAAAAAGCTCCCCAAGCCGACAAGATAAGCGCTCAAGCCGTAGCTGAAAATCCGGGCGCCGCCGCGCTGGCCGGATTTGCCGCACGTAATGTGACGATTAAAAACGGGTTGGTTAACTATTTTGACGCCAAGACGGGCAAAGAAACCAATGTCAAAATCAATCAGATTACAATGGAGGCTCCGGCCGTAGACCAGCAAATGACGGCCGGGTTTGACGTAATTTATAACGGGCAGCCGATTAAAGGGGACTTGGTTTTGGGTGCCTTAAACAGTTTGTTGGAAAACAAGGAACCTTATCCGTTCAAACTGACGGCGGAAGCTTTCGGGGTTGATTTTGATTTGCAGGGAAGCGCCGAAGACCTTATGTCTGCTCCCCGTTATGCGGTTTTGGCAAATATTTATAATCCGGCAGGGAATTTTAACGCGCCGGAGACGACTCTCAAGGCTCTGGCAGACGGCGACGTCAACCAGGCTGACATTAAAATTCAGACTCTCAATATTGTGAACAATTTGATTACGGGAAAGGTAAAAGCAGTATGGAGCGGAAAAGTTCCCTCTGTTGAGGCAACGCTGTCCAGCGATAAGATTAATTTGCAAAATTTCAGCGGAAACAGCAATTTTGCTTTGGAACTTCCCTCGATCATCGGCACGGCTCAGGCTGCGGAGATGGTTCCGGCCACGGCTGTTCCGTATGAGATGCTGAAACAGGTCAACGCCAAAGCAAACCTCAGCGTTAAACAATTGGTTATATCTCCGGGAATGCAAGCCGACAATGTTGTCGTTAAGGCGGATTTGCAAAACGGCGTATTGAAGGTTAATCCGTTGCAGCTACAGTTTGGCGGTGGCAATATTGACGGAAATCTTACGGCTAACGCCAATACTCGGAACATTCAGCTAAAACTGACCAGTAAGAATATGCTTTTGCAAAATCTTCATAAGGAATTTAAGGTTGACGGTGCAAATGATTTCGGCGTGTTGAGCGGAGGTAATGTCGATTTGGACATTGATGTCAGCAGCAACGGTTCTACATATCGTCAACTGGTTCAAAATTTGAACGGGCAGGTTATTGCCATTGTCGACAAATCGGTTATTCAAACCGGAGCCCTCAGTTTTATGAGCGGAAATTTTATCAGCCAGCTGTTGGGAACGTTGAAAATAGATACCAGCAAAGCTGAAAAGCTGAATTTGACCTGCGGTGTCGTCCGGGCTGACCTGGGCAGCGGCAAGGCCAATTTCCCCAAAGGAATTGTATTGAATGCAAAAGAGCTTACTTTAGTCAGCGACGGAAATATCAATTTGGTTAATGACAAAATTGATTTCGATTTGCGTCCTTTTTCCGGCAAGGTCAGCAATACGAACGTTATGCAGGCGATTTCTTCGTTGATTAAAAATTAAGGGAACGCTGCAAAGCCCGAAGATTGCCTTGGATGACAAAGAAGCCCTGAAAACAATCGTAGGCGTGGCAACAACGGGCGGAACGGCCTATCTGGGTTCAAAGCTGTTGCTGGATGCCGACGGCAGTCCGTGTTATACGGCTCTGAAGGGAACGCCGTATGCCAACCGTTTTCCCAAGCCGAGCGGTGTAGCTGCCACGACTCAGAACGTATATCAGGAAACGACGGATCAGGTCGGCAAAGGGCTGAAAGCAATTATCAATACACCGAAGGATATTCTGAAGGCTTTGAAATCACCCAAGAAGACCAGCGGTTCCAGCAACTAAGGACGAGAAATGAAAGAAAAACTCAAGCAGGCAACTAAGGAAATAGCGCAGCATCGCAGCGAGGTTATCGATAAACTTGTGCAGTTTGCCGTAACGGATATGCTGCTGTTCTGGGGCAGGAAAAAGATTTGATTGCCCGTCAGGAAAAAGTGTGGGCGCCGATTATCGCGTGGTCGAATCATGAACTTAATACCAAATTTATTACTACTCACGGGCTGGATGTTCCGGAACAGCACAAGACCTCTAACGGCCGGTTGAAAGCTTTTTTGGAACAGTTAAGCGACAAGGAACTGGCGGCTTTTTATCTTGCTGCTCTGGACATGCGTTCGGTTTTATTGGCGGCGGCTCTGGTTAAAGGGCATCTGAATGCGGAAGAAGTTTACGAGGCAGCGTTTTTGGAAGAGCTCTGGCAGGCAGAAAACTGGGGCATTGATGAAGAAGCCGAGGAAAAACGCCGGGAGCTGAAGGCCGAACTTGAAGAGATTGAGGACTTTTTGAAAACGAAGTAAAAAAGTATGATTAAGGAAGTTTTTGTAAAGATTTACGGCCGGGTTCAGGAATTGGGTATCGGCGCTGGGCCGTTAGTCGGGCGGAAGAAATCGGAGGAATTTCCGGCTGGGTGCATAATGAGACCGACGGTACTGTTGAAATTATGATGCGCGGCGAAGAGGAAAAATCGACAGGATGATACTCGCCTGCCAAAAAAGGGCCGATGTTTGCGCGCGTAGACAAACTGGAGTTTGTTGTGGGACGGTGGAGCGGTTTTCTGCCCCCCGATAGAAGACGGGGTTTTCAAACGTTACTAAACCGGGGCGGTCTTTGCACGCCTTAAAATTTTCGGGTTTCCCCTTGTATTTTTGATTGCAGCACATACTTCTTTATGGTGAAATTTTTATAAAGGAGAGTTACATGTTAGTTGCAAAAACTAAGGAAAATCTCAAAAGATGCAAATGTATGGGATGTCCGTCTTATACGTTGGGCTGTAAAATAAAAAACGTTCCGGAAAACTTGTTTAAGCTGATGGAAGATTTGGATAATGTCGAACATTATGAGTCAATGTTCTGCGCATTTGAAAAAAAGCCATTGTATAGAGGAAGACCGCGGTTGTTTGTGCGACACTTGTCCGGTTCATGCCGAGTATAATCTGAACCGTGAAGAATATTGTCTGAAAGACGGCGGCAACCTCGGTCAGCGCTGCCTGATGGGATTTGACGAAGAAGACGACGAAAACAAGACAGGCGGCGGTTCCGACAATTTGCATTAAAATTACTTTTCTTGAAGATATAACGCAATTTTTACATAGGTGTGGCGATGAAAGCAGAAAAAGCAAAAACGCCGGAGCCTCAAAGCATTATGCAGGCTTACCGGATCGCAAATCGGCTGGCCAACACTTCTCAGAATATGGATGCTAAAATTGCCGCGTATGATAAAGTCATTAATTTTTGTGCCCGCCGCGTAACCTGTCGTTTGGACAACAGCATCAAAACCAATATGCTGTTGTACTGGGCTCACAACAATGTCGGCGAGGCTTATTGCAACAAGGGGGCATATGCAGAGGCCGCCGCCTATTATGAGCGGGGGCTGAAGTATGCCCGTAATGATAAAGAAAAGATTTCACTTTTGGAAAAAGCGGCAGAAGCCTACTTTGCCGGCGGAGAAACCTCAAAATGGCTCGATGCCAAAATGAGGGAAATTAATCTGCTGCCGGAAACCGACCGGGGCGAAGCTTATCTGCAGACGGCGGAGCGAAGCAAAGACGGAGCCACGGTTATAAACCTTTTGGAAAAGGCGCTGCCGGCACTTGGCAACGAGGAAGTTTCCCTAGGTGAAAAATGTCAGAGAATCAGGGCTGTTACACAACGGTTGATGACGATTTATCAAATGAATCAGGATCGCCAGAATTGGGAGAGAATCCGACTTTTGGCAGATAAAACCGCGGTTGTGGAAGCCAAGCTGAAATTAAATTAAAACAAAAGGTCTGCTCCGTGGGGCAGACCTTTTGCAAATCGTTAGAATTTTTTGCAATCAGAAACAGAATCCTTTTCGCGCATTCTCGTAAATACCCTGTCGGTTTTTACAGAATACCTCATATATGTATTTTGTTTTGTGCGGGGCATCTCCAGAGGGAGGACAGTCATGGCGGAGCGTTATCGTATTGCCGCTGACATTGACAGCGTCGGCATCGCCGATAAAAATCAGTTCTTTAAAACCGATTTGCCAGACTTTGTTTTTACCTGCTGGACGGCTGGTGAAGATAACGTCGCCGACGATTTTACAGTTGCTGTCGAGAAACGTACAGGCGTCTTCGGTGCAGACGAAATATTCTCCGGAGCCGTCGTTTAAAGCGGATACAAGCTTATATGAATCGCGTTTAAACGTGCTGGAAATAAGCGGACCGCCGCCAATGCGGTAAATTTGGCCGCAGACTGTGAGCAATGTTTTTCCGGCTGCGTAGGTTTTGTCATCCATCGGGATAATCGCTTTATCTGTAATGCTGAAAAGCTTGTGACGGACGAGCAGCAGTTTTTTTCCGGTTTGGTTGGAAATATGTTGAATATCCTGTTCCGAGCAGTCGATTACCGGTGTCAACGTCATATCGTCGGCACAGTGCCATAGCCGGTTTTCCATTGCAACGGCATAAGGACAAATTTTTGTAAACCGAACTTCGCAGAGCGGAACCAACCGGTTGTGTTCATCAAGACAATAATGTTGTCTGCTGCCGTATTTCTGATGCAGATAATAGATTTTTTTTCATAACTTTTTGTTTTAGAATTATACATTAATTATATTGTTTTGAATGGATGTATCATCGGTCCAAAAAGGGACAGAGTCAATCTTTTTAGTTATTTTCGGCACAAAACGTCAAACTCGTTTTTTTTTGTGCTCGAGCATTTCTTTCTGTTCTCCCTGCAAAGGCGCCGGTTTGCGGGCAATTACATATTGTGGGAGCAGGCGTTTTATTTCATTGATATCACGGTTCCAGGCCTGAGGTCGGATACGGATTTTTTTACCTTGTCCGGCAGAAACCCTGGGAGTGACTTCGCCGCTTTCGGCATCTTCAAACTCGGTTAATGTCAGGCGCAGGTTTTCCAAAGTTCCGGGGATCAAAAATTCGATAAATTCACCGGAGTTGATATAATTGCGGACTTCAAAAATCGCGTCGTTGTCCTGCCATTCAACAACAGAACCGGCAAACAGCCAGTCTCCCAGCGTTCGGGTATATTCGTAGTTTTGGCTGATATTGGTCAGTTTACCGTCATGAAAGCCCAGGCAATAGCCCCGGTTTTGCAAGGTGTAGAGGTCAGCCATGTATTTTTCGCTTTTCCAATCTTCAGGATTTTTGTACCAGTCATCAATGGCCTGACGATAGGTTCGGGCAACAATTGCAGCGTAGTATTCGGTTTTATTGCGCCCTTCAACTTTGAGGGAATCCATTCCGATGCTCAGCAAATCGGGCAGCCTGGGCATCAGGCACATATCTTTGAGTTCAGCATATAGCCGCCGTTTTGGTCTTCCATCACTTCAAAATATTCGCCGGGACGGAATTCTTCCTCAAGCAGAAATTCAAAGGCGTCTTTGTTTTGCTCGTTAATTTCGATTTCTTTCAACGTGCCGTCTTTTAAGCGGAGGTGGAGCTTGTAGTGCCAGCGGCAGCAGTGTGCGCATTTTCCCTGATTGGCACTGCGGTCGGCCAGGTAGTTGGAAATCAGGCAACGGCCGGAATAGGACATACACATTGCACCGTGCATAAAGCATTCCAACAGGATGTCGGGACAGTCTTGACGGATTTGGCGCATTTCTTCAAATGTAACTTCGCGGCCGAGAACGCAGAGCTTGGCGCCCTGATTTTGCCAGAACTTTACGGCCAGCGAGGAACAGATGTTGGCTTGCGTGGATACGAACAGATTGAGTTCCGGCGCATTTTCGCGGACGTATTGAAAGACGCCGGGGTCGGCAATCAGTACGCCGTCCGGTCTGAGTTGGCGCAGGGTTTCGACAAATTTCGGCAGCTTTTCCACGTCGCGGTTATGCATAAACAGATTGAGGGTCAGGTAGATTTTTTTACCGTGAGCATGAGCAAAATCAATGCCTTCCTGCAAGTCTTCCATGGAAAATTTCGACTGTGCGCGTAAACACATGTCCGGCGTTCCGGCATAAACGGCATCCGCCCCATAGAGAACGGCGGTTTTCAGTTTGACCAGCGAACCGGCAGGCAGAAGTAGTTCGGCTTTATTTAGCATTTTAGTCCTTTACGGTAACTTTGTTGGTGTAAACGTTCAGTCGTCCCAGCGGCGTGTCGTCAATGCTGATGCGGGCGATAAACGGTTTGTGTTTTTCAGAATCTTCCAACAGCCAAAAATAAATGGGGCGGTCGGAGCTTAGTTCCCAAAGCAAATCATCGCCTTTTGCCCCGAGTTTGTCAATATACATGGAGCATTTTGCGGCGTCTCCGCCATAGGGCGAATATTCGTTGGCGACAAGCCGTTCTTTTCCTTCATCCCGGAAAATGACGTCAAAACGGCGTTTGCCGTCAAAAACCTGCATACGGGAATCGCAGAATTTGACATTATTGTATTGACGCGCCAGTTCGGCAAAAACGGTTTGAAGGTCGGTCGTGTCTCGGTTGTCGGCGTTTTGTTCGATTTCTACTTTTTGGTTTTGTCGTTTTTGCTGCTGATGCGGTACAGGGGCATACCGTTGTCGTCGTAAACCAGTTCTTTGGTACGTTTATTGAAACGTGATTGCGAATCATAATGGTAATCGGTCGTCTCGAGATTGCCGTTGACGATTTTTCCGGTTGTCGCGTAGTTGGCTTTAAAAGGATAGAGGGTATTAAACATCCCATCGGTTTTGACGGTGGAATTTACCGCGTACGAATCCGGAGTGAGCGCATAAGTAAAGCGTGTTTTGCTGGCATTGAAGGGACCGAGGATAACCGTGAAATCGTGTTCGACAGTGAAAGCGCGGGCGGGACCGGCATACAGCAGCCCAATCAGCAGTAAAAGCGGGATTTTTTTCATTAATTTTAGTCTTTCTTTTAAACTTTTTGCTTACAATAGCAGATAAATTTATAATTTAAAGGGTTTAATAATGTCTAAAAAATTTTGGTCCTGATGGGCGGTTTTTCGGCAGAGAGGAAAGTCAGCCTGAGTTCGGGGCAGGATATCGTCGATGCTTTGAAACAAAAAGGCTATGACGCTTTTGCCCATGATTTGACGGATGTTTGGAAATTTATCGAAGTTTTGAAAAACGAGAAGCCGGATGCGGTTTTTAACGGTTTATACGGCAACTGGGGCGAAGACGGCGAAATTCAGGGGCTTTTGGATTTGTTGCAAATTCCTTACACCCATTCGGGGGTAAAGGCTTCCTGCATCGGCATGGACAAAGCGGTAACCAAGATGGCGGCCGAGGCCTGCGGCATTAAGACAGCCAAAAGCGAAAAGATGACGGCGGGCTCTTTTTTGAAAAACGGAACGTCCATTCCTTTTCCGTATGTGGTCAAGCCGGTTTGCGACGGTTCCAGCGTAGGGGTTTATATTGTTCAGAATGTAGAGGATATTAAAAACGTCCGCTATGAGGATTTGAACAGGGAAGTGTTGATTGAGGCTTATGTTGAGGGGCAGGAGCTGACGTCGATGTGCCTTGAAGGAAAGGCATATGTGGTAACCGAGCTGCGTCCAAATCTGGCGTTTTATGATTACAAGGCAAAGTATACCGACGGTATGACCCGCCATATTCTGCCGGCGGAAATTCCTGACGAGGCGGCCGAAACCTGTAAGAGGTATACGGAGGAACTATACCGGGCTCTGGGATGCAATACAGTAGCGCGCTGTGATTTCCGTTATAATCCAACTGACGGCGTCGTGTTGTTGGAAATTAACACCAATCCGGGAATGACGGCGCTTTCGCTGGTTCCGGAACAGGCTAAATACGCGGGGATTTCTTATCCCGATTTGTGTGAAAAACTGGTTAAAGGAGCCGCATGCCGGAAACTGCCGAACATAAGATAATCGTCATTGCAGGGCCGACGGCTTCGGGAAAGTCGGGCTTGGCCTTGGATTTGGCTCTGGCTTTGAACGGCGAGGTAATCAATGCCGATTCAATGCAGGTTTACAAAAATATGCCGGTAATAACGGCATGTCCGAGCGCGGAAGACAAAACCAGGGTTTTGCATCACCTTTATGAAATTTACGAACCATCCGTCAACGGAACCGTGGTAGACTGGCTTAACCGGGCTATGGTTAAAATCCGCGAAGTTTGGGAAAAGGGAAGATTGCCGATTGTGGTGGGCGGTACCGGGCTTTATCTGGATAATCTGATAAACGGAACTACGCCAATTCCGGAATGTGCGGCAGAGGTGCGAAGCGAGGTTCGCCGACTGGCTGCGGAGAAGGGAATCGGTGCCGTTTATGAGGCTTTGGCCAAAGTCGACATTGCGGCGGCAGAACGGCTTAATCCCAATGATACCAGCCGGGTGACCAGAGCGTATGAGGTCTGGAAACAAACCGGGATAACCATAACCGAATGGCACCGCCGGCCGATGGTGAAGAAGCTTCCCGAAGCCGTTTTTGATATCATCAAACTGTGTCCGCCGGCAGAGGAACTCGACAGCCGTTGTTATTTGCGTTTTGACCGGATGATGAGTGCCGGCGCTTTGGAGGAAGTTCGGCGGCTGACGGAACTTAAACTGCCGGGAAACCTTCCGGCAATGAAGGCTTTGGGGGTGCCGGAACTGGCGGCTTATTTGAACGGACAGTGTTCGCTTGAAGCTGCGGTTGCCGCAGGAAAGCTGCATACCCGCCAATATGCCAAACGGCAGCGGACCTGGTTTGCCAACAAGCTTAAGGCAGACGTGGGTTTGGGAGCATTGCTACGAAGGCAATGCGGAAGAATTTTTAAAAAGATTAAACGGCTGATTTTATTTTTTAATTATATTTTATAAAATTATGTGAAAAAAAAATTAATTAATTGTTGCACATATAGGGATTAAGATATAGAAATTAAGCAATACAGATTGGTTTAAGCACATCGGAGAAATTATATGCTTTCAAAATTTATGGGATGGCTGTCGGCAGATATGGCTATCGACTTGGGTACCGCCAACACATTGGTTTACGTCAAAGGCAAAGGTATCGTATTAAATGAACCTTCAGTGGTTGCAATTGAGGAATACCGCGGAAAGAAACAGGTTTTGGCGGTAGGCAACGAGGCTAAACAGATGCTGGGTCGTACTCCCGGAAACATCAACGCCATTCGTCCTTTGCGTGACGGCGTCATCGCCGATTTTGAAATCGCAGAAGAAATGATTAAATATTTTATCCGTAAAGTGCACAATCGCCGTACGTTTGCTTCGCCGATGGTTATCGTCTGCGTTCCGTCCGGATCTACGGCCGTAGAAAGAAGGGCCATTCAGGAATCCGCCGAAGCCGCAGGCGCCCGTAAAGTATGGCTGATTGAAGAGCCGATGGCTGCCGCTATCGGTGCCGATCTTCCGGTTACCGAGCCTACAGGTTCCATGGTTGTCGATATTGGCGGCGGTACGACCGAGGTTGCCGTTTTGTCTTTGGGCGGTATTGTTTATGCCCGTTCGGTTCGGGTCGGCGGCGATAAGATGGATGCTGCAATTATTTCTTACATTCGCCGTAATCATAACCTGTTGGTCGGTGAGGGAAGCGCCGAAAGAATTAAAAAGAAATCGGTTCAGCCTGTGCGCCGGATGCCGGCGAGGGTCGTACAATCGAAATTAAAGGACGCGATTTAATGAACGGCGTGCCCAAGGAACTCATCATTACCGAACGTCAGGTTGCCGAGAGTCTTAGCGAACCTGTTTCCCAAATTGTCGAAGCGGTTAAGGTGGCTCTGGAACATACGGCTCCCGAACTGGCTGCCGATATTGTTGACAAAGGTATTGTCCTGACAGGCGGCGGTGCGTTGCTGACTAATTTGGATCAGGTTTTGCGCAATGCAACCGGTCTTCCGGTTTCCATTGCCGAAGATCCGTTGGCCTGCGTTGTCAAAGGCACCGGTAAGGCTTTGGATGAAATGAGCCGCTTGCGCTCAATTCTTTCCACCATGTATTAACGGGGCGCTTCGCAACTTTTGACAAAGGAAAGCCGTGCATTCGGCAGCGGTTTTGATGCCGTAAGGCGGTTTTCCTTTCTCAGGTCTCAGGTTGTGGATAGGGGTGTTCCCGTTTTAATTTTTTTGAATAATCAGCGGAGCCATAATGAAGCGGCGCAGAAGTTTATTTGTTCATTTCAGTCATATCAGATTACTGGCGCAAAAATTTGCACTGGTAATTTTGTTTTTATCAGCTTTTGTATTGATGCTGGTGAACAAAACCGATACGGTGATTATCGAAAAAACCTCTACGGTGGCGACCGACGTTATTTCTCCGGTCATCGACGTCTTGGTTATTCCGGCAAAGGCCATTGCCTCGGTATATGATTATTTCAAAGACCTTAAGGAAATTCACAACGACAATCAGCGTTTAAAAGACGAAAACAAGCAGCTGACAAATCTGTATGACCGGGCACGGGCGTTGGAGATTGAAAACCGGCTGCTGTCCGATTTGCTTAATTATGTTACGCCGCCCGAGGCCGAGTTTATGACCGCGAGAGTAATTGCGGAGGAAGGGGATGCGTTTTCTCACTCGGTAATCGCTTATGTCGGTGACAAACCGGTAAAAAAAGGACAAGTGGCTCTTTCGGATAAAGGCGTCGTCGGACGTGTCGACCGGGTCGGCAACGTTTATGCCAAAATCATTTTGATTACCGACATCAACTCCAAAATTCCGGTGATGGTAGAAAAGACCAGAGTGCGCGGTATTTTATCAGGCGACAACAGTACGACGCCGAAAATGATTTTTATTCCGTTGGAAGCGGAGCTGGCCATTGGCGATCGTATTGTCACATCCGGCGTTGCCGGGGTTTTCCCCGCAGGGCTTCCGGTTGGGCGGGTTGTGAGCGTCGACAAAAATGAAATCAGGGTAAAGCCGTTCAGCAATCTTGACCGTTTGGAGTATGTCAAACTGGTTAATTACGGTTTGGACGGTATTTTGGAAGACGAAGAAGCCGGACGGGAAGCAAAATAGGATGAGTGAAGATTTAGATGAAAATATCACCTCTTTGTTTCAGCGCCTGCTACCGTTTATGTCTTCGGTTTTGCTGCTGCTGATTTCCTATATTCCTTTGGATTTCAGCGTTTTTAACAACATTCGCCCGTCGATAGGCCTGATTTGCGTATACTTTTGGATGCTGCACCGGCCGGATTTGTTTAACCTTTGGTCGGTCTATTTTCTGGGGTGATTGATGATATAATATCATCGGCACCGTTTGGTTCCAATATTTTTGCAATGCTGCTTCTGTACGTTTTGATTACCAACACGTCACGCTTTTTTTAACGCTAAGCCTTTTGTGGTTACATGGTACGGCTTTGCAGTGTTGTCTCTGGTTGCGATGCTGGGGCGCTGGCTGGTCGTATCAATTTATTACAGCCAGTTTTTGCCGTTGTTGATGATGCTGTTCAGCTATATGGTGACAATCGCCGCTTATCCGTTGTTGTCTCTGCTGCTGGCTTTTATTCAAAACCATATGATTCAGGACGAGGAATAAATGAACCGCGATAACGATAAAGGAAAGGTTTTGATCAATCGTTCGCTGATTCTCGGCATCGGCAAGTTTCTGCTGTTTATTGTCATTATCGCCCGTTTGTATTATTTGCAGGTTTATCAGGCTGACAAATATAAAACGCTGGCTGATGAAAACCGGATTTCTACCCGTTTGCTGGTTCCGCCGCGGGGAATCATTTATGACCGGCATCTGGAACTGCTGGCCACCAATCGCCAGAACTTTCAGGCATTGATGGTTGCGGAGCAGGCGCCGAATGTTCAGGCAACGTTGGACGCATTTAAGAAGATTATGCCGCTGAGCGAGGCTGAAGAAGAAAAAAATCAAAAAAGATCTGCGTAAAAACCGTAGTTTTGTTCCGATTAAAATTAAGGATAATCTGACATGGGACGAGGTTGCCAAAATCCAGTTAAACGCACCGGATTTGCCGGGCATATTCATTGACGAGGGGTTGTCCCGTTATTATCCTTACGGAGAAAAAAATGGCTCATATTATCGGCTATGTTTCTTCAGTTTCGGATACTGACGTTAAGGATGATCCGCTGCTGGAAGTTCCGGGATTTAAAATCGGCAAGGCGGGTATTGAAAAACTTTATGAAAAAAAACTGCGCGGCAAAGGGGGAAACCTTAAGCTGGAAGTTAACGCCTACGGCCGTATTATGAAAGAGATTGAAAAGGTTGAGGGCATTCCGGGTGATCGTATTGAACTGAGCATTGATGCCCGTTTGCAGACCAAGGCTTATGATTTGTTTGGCGAAGAGAGCGGTGCGGCGATTTTGTTAAATGTAAACACCGGTGAGATTTTGGCTTTTGTTTCAACGCCGGCCTATGATCCCAATGTTTTGTCGCAGGGCATCAGTACGACGGAGTGGAAAGAGCTGAGCACCAACGAACGGCATCCTCTGATTAACAAGGCTTTGTCAGGGTTGTATTCTCCGGGCTCGACCTTTAAGATGATAACGGCGCTGGCGGCACTTGAGGCCGGGGTGATTTCGGCTCAGACACGTTCGTTCTGCGCAGGCAAGATGATGCTGGGCAATCATACTTTCCACTGTTGGAAAAGATTTGGCCATGGCTATATTGACGTTGTTCAGGCGCTGATGCATTCGTGTGATATTTTCTTTTATGAAACGGCTCAAAAGGTCGGAATTAACAAAATTGCGGAGATTGCAAGGAGTTTTGGTCTGGGCAAAAAAGTCAACGTCGGTCTGGAAAACGAAAAATCCGGCCTTATCCCTGATACCGAATGGAAGTGGCAGCGTTTCGGCGAAAGCTGGCAGCAGGGCGAAAACCTGATTTCCGGAATCGGGCAGGGATATATTCTGACCACGCCGATACAGCTGGCTACCATGACGGCGCGGATAGCCAACGGCGGATATGAGGTTGTTCCGACGTTTAAGAAGGCTGATCCCGCGCAGCAGTTAAACTGGCGCAAGATTAACGTTTCTTCGGCAAATTTGGGACTGGTAAAGCAGGGAATGTGCGATGTGGTCAACGTTCCCGGCGGTACGGCTTATATGTCCCGTTTTGACTTTAACGGGCAGCAAATGTGCGGCAAGACCGGCTCTGCCCAAGTTCGCCGGATTACGATGAAAGAACGTGAAAGCGGAATTATCAAACAAAAAGATTTGCCGTGGAAATTCCGGGATCATGCGTTGTTTGTCGCTTATGCTCCGGCGGTCGATCCCAAATATGCAGTCGGGGTCGTCGTCGAACACGGCGGCAGCGGTTCCGGCGTGGCAGCGCCGATTGGCAAAAAAATCTGCTGTTGGAAGCTTTAAAGTTAGACGCAACTTCAGAACCGGTGGAATAGTCACATGTATAAGTCATATGAAACGAGTTTTAAAATCAAACACCGACGCTGAGAGAGAAAATTCAAAATCTCAGTTTCTCGTATATTATGTTTATCATCCTGCTGGCATCCATCGGGGTGACGATGCTTTATTCCGCCGCTAACGGAAACTGGAGCCCTTGGGCGCTGAATCAGCTGATGCGTTTCGGTCTGGGCTTTGTGGTAATGATTACTTTCGCGCTGACGGACATTCGCGTGTTTATGCGGTACGCTTATATTTTTTATTTTGCAACGCTGATTTTGCTGATTATTGTGGAGGTTACCGGGCATATAGGTATGGGCGCTCAACGATGGATTAACCTTGGATTTATTAAATTACAGCCGTCCGAGTTGATGAAAATTGCCTTGGTTTTGGCTTTGGCCCGCTATTTTCATTCGTCTTCTCTGCAAAGTATTGAAAGTATCCGCGGTATTATTCCCCGCTGTTAATGGTTTTGTTTCCGGCTTTTTGGTTATGACGCAGCCTGATCTTGGTACGGCGTTGATGTTGCTCTTTTCTGCCGGGGCAATCTTTTTTATCGTCGGCGTACAGTTGTGGAAATTCGGCGTGTTGATTCTGGGAGCAATCGTGACCATGCCGATTGCGTGGCATTTGTTGCATGATTATCAGCAAAACCGGGTGCTGACCTTTTTTAAATCCGGAGCGGGATCCTCTGGGAGCTGGTTATCATATTATCCAGTCCAAAATTGCGCTGGGTTCCGGCGGTGTGTTTGGCAAGGGTTTTTTGAAGGGACGCAAAGCCATCTGAATTTCCTGCCGGAAAACATACGGACTTTATTTTTACGATGTTGTCGGAAGAGTTTGGGCTTATCGGTGCGACTTTTGTCGTTATCGTTAATTTCTTGATTATCGCGTACAGTTATTCTTTTTTTTTGCCTTGCGAAGCACCAGTTATTTCGGAAAACTGGCTGCAATAGGATTGGCAACCAACTTCTTTTTGTATGTTTTTATCAATATGGCAATGGTTTTGGGCCTAATTCCGGTCGTAGGTATTCCGCTGCCGCTGATTTCATACGGCGGAACGGTTATTCTCTCCGTTATGGCCGGTTTTGGGATTATTCTTTCGGTACATATTAATCGGAATATTAATATCGGTAAAGACTAGCAAAGTTGCAAGGTGACCGATTAATGCAGATTTTGCGGGTTAAAAGTTTCCTCACGTACTTCTATGTACGCTCCGGTACTTTTACCCTTAAATCTTATTACTCAGTGCACCTATCAACTTTGCTTTTCGTATTGTGTGTTATCTTATCTCTTCCTAGCTTCCTCCTATACGACCACATATCACCCTCCTTGGTGGGGAGTATTATATACGGGTGCTTTTACCCCTTAAATCTTATTACTCGGCGCACCTATCAACTTTGCTTTTCGTATTGTGTTATCTTATCTCTTCCTAGCTTCCTCCTATACGCCTCACATATCACCCTTTTGGGTGGGGAGTATTATACACGGGTAATTTTATTCTGAAATCTTATTACTCGGTGTACCTATCAACTTTGCTTTGGTTGGGAGTAAAAAAAAGCCCCGTTTGCTACGGGGCTTTGCAGGAGTTTATTATTCGCCGATTTTAGAATCGGGAGTAAGTTGTTCGCCGGTTTGGACGTAAGCGTCAACGGCGCGGGCAGCCTTCTTGGAGAGGGCAATGCATCCCGGTCCGGAAACGCAGCCGCCTTCGCAGCACATAACTTCCAGCATATTGTTTTCACAGCCTTTGAGAGCGTAACGTTTCAACAGTTTTATGTTCTCTTTGGTCAGGCCGTCGATTTTTTCCGGTTTGATTTCGACTTTGTCACTGACCAGGCTGGCAACAGCTCCGGCAACACCGCCGGTAACCGGGAATTGGCGGCCTTGGGCATGCGAAATTTTGGTAAAGGGTTCTTCGCCGCATTCGTCAACATTTATGTCAGAAGCAACCAACATTGCGCCCAGTTCTTCAAAAGTAAGAACATAGTCGACATTGGGATCATATTCGGCTTCTGCCCGTTTGGCCAGGCAGGGGCCGACGAAGACGGATACGCAGCTGGGATCTTCATTTTTAACCAATTCGGCAGTATAATACATCGGCGTTTTGGTTGAAGATACGTAGGGCTGAATTTCCGGAATGTGAACTTGTGCCGCACGGAAATATGCCGGGCAGCAGGAGGTGGTCATAAACTTTTGGCCTTCTTCCATTCTTTCGATGAATTCGGCAGCTTCTTTCTGGGTTGTAACGTCAGCTCCGACCGCAACTTCGATTACTTCGGCGAATCCGAGTTTTTTCAAGGCACAAACCAGATTGTTTATTGAGCCGGGGAATTGGCCGAGGATGGCGGGAGCCAGCATAGCAACGACCTTTTTGTTGGTTTCTTTGATTTCACGGAAAACGTCAATCATCTGCGAGCGTTCAACAATGGCTCCAAAAGGACAAGAAGCCAGGCATTTGCCGCAGGAGATGCATTTTTCGGTATCAATGTGTTCTTTGCCGCGTTCATCTTTGGTGATAGCACCTACCGGGCAGGCTTCTTCACAGGGAACCGGGATTTTAACAACGGAGTGATACGGGCAAACTTCAAAACATTTGCCGCAGTTGACGCATTTGTCCGGGTCAATACGGGCGCGGCCGTTGACGATGGAGATAGCCTCTTTGGGACAGTTGAGACGGCAAGGTTGAGCAAAACATCCGCGGCAGACGTCCGTAATAACGTATTGCGATTTGACGCAGGCGGAACAGGCAACGTCGATTACCGACAGTTTGTTTTTGGGAGCCTTGGTGCGATGCAGGGCGTCCTTACCATATTCGTGCAGGGTTTTGAGCTCGTCGGTTTCTTCTTCCGGGCAGGCGCCGAGACCTGCCATACAACGATATTTCAAGACGGCACGGTCTTTATAGATACAACAGCGGCTGGGTTGAGAATCCTTGGGCCGCAGTTCCAGCGGAATGCGGTCGGCGTTTTCAAACTTGTCCTGCAAATAGCTTTCGGCTATTTTGATGAGGATTTTGGTTCGCATAAGGTTGGCGTTATTTTTGGGTATCAACATTTCTTTTTAAAACTCCCGTTTGTTTTTCATAAACAAACTAAAGCGGTTTTCACTGCAGCCTCTGAAAATTTTTCTGCAAAAGCCGTCGCTTTACGATTTATTTCTTAAACAAACTCTTATGTACGTTATTTATCTTATTTAGTTATTGCACTGTTTTTTCAACACTTCGCGGATTTTGTCAACTACTTTTTCATAAGTAGCCTCTTCAATCAGCTCGTCGTTGACTTTAACAAAGGGGCCGCGGTTGTAGCGGGTCTTGATGTCTTTGCAGAGATTCATGCAGCGTTCTTCGATGATTTCGATTTTATCGGCAATGTCGGCCGGGGCGTTAAATTCCAAAGACTGGATTTGTGCGGCACCCATAACGAAACAGGAAGTGCCGGCGCAGATTTTGACTTTTATTTTTTCCATTGCAGTGGTCCTTTTCTAAATGTATCTAACACTAATTTCTTTCAGGTATCTGTCTTGCAGAATCCTGAATATCTTTTTTTAACAATATTACGACGAATCTCCAACTCCATGGGCAGATTGGGGTCCTGGTGGGCAATGTTAATCTTGGTGCCGACCACAAAATCAATCTTATCGCTACCAAGCAGAAGTTTGGTCAGACGTACGGCCGCATTTTGTTTTTCGGTATCTATGCCTTCTTTTTAACATACGGTACACTTCAGTCAAGGTTAAAATGCCTTCCGTGACCAAATCAACACCTTCCATAATGGAAGACATAGGGATTTTTTCATCAAACGAGGTCTTGTCAATTTCACATTTCAGGCACAGTTCCCGTTCGACGATGTTGGCGGTGGTTCCCCGCAGACGGCGACTTTTCCGTCATAATCGGAAACCAGCTCGGCAAATTCGCGGTCTTTGTCCTCATCAAAGGGAGGACCGGTCAAAACCAGCAGTTGGCGCGGTTTGCGGAAGTAAAGGACGACGCAGCTGATGTCGTCTCCGGCTTTGCCGTCAATTTCCTTAGTCAGAGCCTCGCCGACGATGGCGTGGGCCAAGTCGTAAGCAGATATCTTGGGATTTTTGCGAATCTGTTCTAGCGCGAAGTTCAGGCATCCCTGACGCTGCCAGCCGAGCGGATATTTGGGGTTGCCCAGGCCGGCCTGGCTGACGCCATCAGAGATTAGAATGATGCGGTCTTCTTCCTGATTGGTAATTTGCGAAATGTTGATGGTGCGGTCTTTCCATTTGGGCGAAGACAATTCGCGGTAGCGGACGTTAACGGCCTTGCCGTCGCGAATCAGCATAAAGGAGGGATTGTCCATTTCGAAAATCCGGGTTTTTCCTTCAAGCTCGCTGTCGACGATTGAAAAGGTGGCGTAGCTGATTTTGCGGATTTGGCAGATTGGCAGGGCATCCATCATCACTTCGGACGAGCGCAGCAGTTCCATATTGCTCTCTACAAATTTCATGGCCATGCGGGTGGTCATTGACGACAGAATGTTTGCCTTAACGCCGCTTCCCAAGCCGTCGGACAGAATCGAGATAATGCGCTGTTCTTCGGGAATCTTTTTGGAATAAATCGTATCTCCGTAGCAGTCTTCTCCGTATTTTTGCTGCTGGGCGGTTCCGATTTCGATGAAAAAAGGGCGGCTCATGTTCAGTACTCGCGTTTGTTGGAGTTGGTACGGATTTTCAAGTCGGAACTTTCCGGTTCGGCGATGGAATAATCTTTGGCGATGGAACGGAGCAGCACTTCGGTCTCTGATGTGTTCTCCCAGTGTGCAGGCAATCTGCTGGACGGTGGCGAGGTTTTTGTGGATGACCTCTTTGGCTTTGGCGGCTATTTGTTCCTTGTGCATTTCAACATTGGTTACATCTTCGATGATGCCGCCTACGCTCTGTTTTTTATCAATGTTAAAGACGACGACGTCAAACAGGCGGTCATCCTGGCGGACGTGTTCGCGGTGAATATCCTGTTCCAAATCCAGCGAGGCGGAAAAGAGGTTGGTGAAGTTTACAAAGTCCCGCAGGTTGGCGCCGCGGAGGTTGTTGTAATCGTATATTTCACCGTGTTCTTCGTCGTTCCAGAAGGCATCGCGGAACTGGTCGTTGTATTCGACGATGCTCAGTTTGGAATCGGCTATGACAATCGGAGACGGTATGCAGCGAATCAAGGCATTTGCCTTGCGTTGCGCCTGATGCTTCATATGTGAGACGCACATTTCCGGCTCCGCTTTGCCTTCCAGCAGGGCATGGGCAAAATTACGGCAGGTGTCATAGCCGCAGCCGCCGCAATTGAGCTCGTCTTCCTGAGTGTATTTGCCGATTTTGGTCAACACCTTTTTGATGTCGGCTTCGGAGAATTCGGTGCAATTCAATTCTTCCGGCTTGTAACTGAGGTTAATGTTATAGAGCGGCGTGCGTTTGCCGGCCTGTTCGTCAAATTCGGTTTGGCGGAGAATTTCCAAACGTTTGGTCAGTCCGGACTTTTTGTTTGTGGTGCAGGGGCCGTTGACACAGCCGCCGTCGCAAGCCAGGCATTCAATAAAAACCGGACGCGAAACAGCAGTATCCTGAAGGTTGTCCAGTTCTCTTTCAATGTTGTAAATGCCGGTAATCTGCATCATATAGGCTTTGGCTGCCGCCGGGTACGGCTTGAGGGTTTCAATCATTCGGCCTTCAATGGGATAGGCGGTTCCTTCTTTGGCTTTTTCCGGCGTGAAGACGTCAAAAACGCCGGGTTTGATTGTGGCGGGATCGATGTCTTCGTCTTTCAGCCATTGCCGCAGGTCGGAGAAGCTCAAGCTGAGGCTCAGCAAGTCGGGATGGCGGTCCGCTTCCAGCTTTTGGCAATGCAGGGGCCGATGAATATGGTTTCGATATCAGGGCCAAACTTGTCTTTGAGCATTCGGCAATGAGCCAAGAGCGGCGAGGCTACGTTTACCAGGCAGGAGGTTAGGTCGGGAAGGTATTTTTCGACATATTCCACTACGGTCGGACAGGTGGTGGAGATAAAAATTCCGTGATCGGCCGAATCCAAAATTTTGGCGGTTTGACAGGACACTTCCTCTGCGCCGAGGGCTGTTTCGCTAACCCCCGGATGCCCAGGCGGCGAATGGCGGCAATCATTTGTTCTGCCGAATATTCGGGAAATTCGGTTACCCAGGAGGGTGCCAGAGAAACATATACTTCTTTGCCGGACTTGAGCAGGAATTTTGCCCGGGACAGGTCGTTGCGCATCTGCTTGGCCTTGGCCGGGCAGACTTTGTAACAGATGCCGCAGGCTATGCACAAGTCGGTAACAATCATAGCCGAGTTGTCTTCAATTTTAATTGCCTTTACCGGGCAGCGGCGTACGCATTTATAACAATCCTGACAATCGGTTTTGACGGTATATAAGGGGAAGTCTCTGTTACTCATTTATAGGGTTCCGTAAGTTGTTTGCGAGGAAAAAGGTTGGTTCCGGTTTTGTGCGGGATAGTGCCGCGCGGTACAGCGTTTATTCCGATGACGAATCCTGAGAAGGCACGGTTTTAAAATGCTTTTCCAAAATGTCCAGCAGGGTGCCGCTGTCGATATTGTTGTATTCAACGCCGTCAATGGTAATGTTGGGGCCTTTGGAACATTTGTCGCAGCAGCGCAGGCCGGTCAATTCAATTTCGCCGTCCAGATTGTTTTCGTCGAGAAAACGCTGGATAAGCTGGAGATTTTGGCGTTGCCGCGTGCAAAGCAGGAGCTTCCCATGCAAACTTTTATCGTCGATCCCATTCTCCCTCCTCAGTCTGCTGATAATGAATGGATAAAGTATATAGGCAACAACTTAAAAAGGCAACAGATTGTTTGTTGCACAGAGGGAAAGAATTTTGTGTCCGTCTTAATAAAGGCTAGGAAAAAAACGGTAAACCACTTGCTATAAAATCAAAGCGAGACTATTATATTACCAATTGTAACACAGGGGTCGTCTGACTAATGGTTAAAGCAGGAAGTTTTGCCGCAGAAAAATATCTGTTGGATTCATTAAACCGGATTGGTAAAAATCCGCTGGGCTACTCTGTGCTTTACGTTAACGTATCGAAGTTAAAGCCCAAAAACCGTCATCCCGAATTTGTAAAGATTTTTGCCAAGCTGTTCGACGGTTTGGTCGGCGCCACCAACGGGCTGATGTTCATCCTTTCTAACGGCGATATCCGATTTTATATGCTCACG
>VOFD01002989.1_pt1 | contig 79191 bp, 64 predicted proteins | sample 5384101 | NCBI WGS metagenome assembly VOFD01 (sample SAMN12384723, study PRJNA508395) | human gut metagenome | isolation source: healthy gut C | host: Homo sapiens
CACGGTAGAGGTAGACGCCCGTCCCGAGCCTCCGCCCGCCGTCTACGGTGAGGTCCCAGTCTACGGTCAGCACGTTGTCGGCAGGCACATCGCTCTCCGAGTGGGTCCACAGGTGGCGTCCGCTCATGTCGAACACGTCGATGACTATGTCCATCTCGGAGCCGACGCGGTCGTGAATGATGCGGAACGAGGTCGATGTCGTGGCCGGGTTCTCGGTGCAGCCGACGTCGATGATGGACGGTTCCACGCCCCTGGCCACGCGGAACTTAAGCTCGACCGTCGAGGAATTGTTCAGTATGTCCCACGCACGGAAGCGCAACGTGTGCTCCCCCTCGGCCAGCGACGGTATGCTGTAGCCTATGGTGCCGCTCTTGTAGCTCCCGTAATCAAACGCAAAGTAGTCGTTGAGCACGTAAGTCTGCCCCATGTCGCCGTCGATGCTGAGCTGCAGGTCGTGGCCTATGCCGCTGCCGGAGGCGTTGATTCCGTCCTCGTCGGATATCTCCGCCACGAAGTAAGGCGTAGTGTTCACGCAGTCCCCGTTAGTGAACGACGACGAATTGAGGTAGCAGTAAATCGCCGGGCCAATGGAGTCGGTGCCGAGGCTGGCCGAGCCGTTGAGCGTTATCGCCTCGCTTGCCCCTCCGGCCGTGCGGCTGCGGTCGCCGCTGACGGCATATAGGTTGATGAGCCCGGTGCCGTCGCTGTAGCTGATGTCCTTTGGCACGGCGAAGGTGAACGTGAACTGCCCTTGCGTAACGGCGTCGGAGCCTTTGAACACCACGCTGGAGCGGTCGGTGAACACAAACGGCGAGCTGGCCCCGCTGTCTGCGTTGGTGTCGTTGAGCTTGCAGGTGACGGTCTGCTCGGCGTCGCTCACGGTGGCCGTCAGCGTGCCGTCAAAGTCGGATGCCGTGCGCCCGCCGTCGAGGATGCGCCCTTTCACCACCACCGAGGCGCCCGCCCCGAGCCTCACAGGCTCCCCTGCAGCCACGGCAACCCCGTTGATACTGTCGACGACGGCATCGAGGGTGGGCAGCGCAAGCTTCATGGCGGGATCGCCAAGCAGCGTGAACTGCAGCTTGTTCACCGTAATGTCGCCGCCAAAGCGGCCCTCAACGAGGTGCACCTTGGCGCGGCGCGCGGCCTCGCCGACTGGTACCCGGCCGCCTGACACGTCGAGCACCTCGGTCATGAAGGCCATGTTCATGTTCTCGTTATAGTTGGAGTAGACGGTGCGCGTGGTGCCGTAGAAGGCCACCGCGCCGCCGTTGGGGTTGAGCAGTGCCACCTCGCCGATGTTCTCTTCCTGCCCGTCGAAGGGCAGGATGTCGCAGGCGGCGGTCAGCCAGAGCGGAAGGTTCTTTGAGACCGCGCTGCGGAAGTCTTCGAGCTTCACCACCTGCTCGTGCGAGAGGCAGTACTCCACGCCGTGGCCGTTGTAGTTCATGATGAGCGCCCCGCCGGCCATGTACTGCCTGATGAGCCTCGTGACGTCGGGATAGCTGTTGCCCGTGGCCGAAGCCTCGCGGCTGTACGCATCCCACATTATCTTCTTCACCACGTATTCCGGGTGGTCGCGCTGCACCATGTCGGCCACGGTGTTTGCCGTCTCCATGTGTATGTTGTTGTTGCCGTCGTCGCCCATGAGCACGATGTTGGCCTGCCATGAGCCTGCATTCTCGTTGTTCATGTAGGCTTCTATCTTGTCCACCACGGCAGCGGCCTCCGCCTCGGTGCGCACGGGAATCCTGCCTACGGCCACATCCGGCTTTCCGTAGCATGAGTACCGGTCGCCATTGTCGTCCTGTATGGCCTCTCCGTCGTCGAGCAGGCAGTAGAAGTCGTCGCTTACATAGCAGTCAATGTGGTTGTAGGAGTTCTCGCTCTCGAAACAGAGCAGGTAGTCGTCGGGCGAGTAGCCGCGCCAGTCGGAGGAGAGCATGCGGTTGTCCCATGCCCCGTCGCCGAACAAGACGAGGTACTTAGGCAGGTCGGCCTCGGTCTCGGCGCGGTCGTAGAGCATCTTCATGTAGCGGCGGTAGGCTGTGGCGTCGGGCGTGCCGCTCGAGAACTCGTTGTAAAGCTCGTCGGCAGGCACTATCCTCACGCGCATGGAGTCGGCCGCCTCGTGCAGGGCCGCCAGCCTCTCGGCCTGCTGCCTCAGCTTCTGCGACGTAGGGATGATTATCACCATGTCGGCAGGGCCGTCGGCATGGAGGTCCTGGTTGGTTATGTGATGCACATACTCCGGCACGGGGAACGATGCCGTCGAAAGGCTTGGGGCCTGCCGCGGTGCGTCGCAGTGGAGCGCGATGTAGTCGAGCCGCATGGTGCCGCCGGAGGTCTGGGTGATGCTTACCTTGTTAATGTCGCTGACATTACGCAGGGTGAACCGGGCATTCCCCTCGCGCATGACATCGTAAGTGCCCGAAGCCGGCACGCTGACCGTGCCTACCACGCTGTCGTTGACGCTGACGCTGGCCACCGACGCGCCGTAGGCCGTGAGCACCACCTGCAGGCTGCCGCTCCCGGGCTGGCCCGTGGCAGCTATCTCATAGTCGCGCGCCACGCCGACGGTGAACACCTGCGAGTCGTAAAGATTGCGCCCGCCTTGAAACCAAGCGAAGTCATCGACCTCGTAAAGCGCGTTGCTGTCGTGGCCCGAGGGGTAGAAAGAGTCTGCGAATGCCGTGCTGTCTTGCGTGGCGGCAGGCCCGTCGCTCTCGGTGAGGAAGTAGTAGCCGTAGCTTGAATAAGGGTTGCGCACACGGTTGCCGGCATCGTCCCAGCTAACGGGGCCGCGCGCATAGAACAGCCGCCGCCCGCCCACGGTGCAGGTAGGCACCTCGCTCAGGTCGTCGGTGGCGGCGAGATAATCGCCTGTCAGCGTCTCGGGCTGCAGTTCGCCGCCGTAGCCATAGACCTTGACGCGGTCGGGCGCGGAGAAGCCGGCGCGGCGCAGGAGTTCGTCGGAAAGATGGTAAACGCCGCTCGAAGGCACCCTTATCTTGGCCCACGTGCCGCCGGCGAGCACCGAATGGGCGGCGTAGCGGTCGGCAGGTGAGGCCGCACCACTGCACGAACGGATGCGCTTTGTGCCCGAAACCTTGGCTTTCGCAGTGAGGCTGAGCTTGAAACTGACAAGTTTCTGGTACTTTCCGTCGCGGAACACGAGCGGCACGAAAGCCACGTCGAGGCTGCCCCGCTTGCGCTCCACGCCGAGCGTGAGGGTCACCTTGGGCATTGGCGGCAGCGTGTCGGCAGTGATGGCCTTGTAGCGGCGCACGTCGGCCTCGGTCATGTCTATGAATTCGGGGTACTCTATGGCCACGCTGTATGCCGAGTCGGCATATTGCCCGGCAAGGGGGAACGAGCAGGCGAAGCGCGGCAACAGCGTGTCAATCCTCACTTGCTCGGCAGTAAGGTTGTAGAACTCCTGCGCTGAGGCCCGGCGGGAGCACAGCGCAAGGATGGCAATCAGCGCAAAGCGGAATCTGTTCATCTCGTCATTTACAGTTAAAGTCGAGCACCTTGCGGTCTTCTACATACCCCTCAAGGTGGTCGCCTATGGCAACCGGCCCCACCCCGGCGGGCGTCCCGGTGAAGAGCAGGTCGCCGGTCTTCAAGGTGAAGTAGCGGCTTATGCGGGCAATCAGGCTGTCAATGCCGAAAAGCATGTCGCCCGTGTACCCCTCCTGGGCCGCGACCCCGTTGACATCGAGGCGGAAACGCAGCTGCTGCACGCCGCGAAGCAGCTCCTTGTCTACCCACTGGCCTATGGCCGCCGAGCCGTCGAAGCCCTTTGCCACCTCCCATGGCAGCCCAGCCGAGCGCAGGCCTGCGAGCACGTCGCTGGCCGTGAAGTCTACCCCTACGGTCACCGCGTCGTAATAACGGTGGGCGAAACGCTCAGGGATACACTTGCCCAAGCGGCATATCCTGACAACGAGCGCAGCCTCATGGTCTACGCGGCGGCACCAGTCTGGCACGAAAAAGGGCTTGCGGTCCTTGAGCAAGGCCGAATCGGCCTTGGTGAACACCACTGGCTCTACATTATTATATAACGCTGATTCCGGCGCGATATTGTGTCCGGGATAATTCATTGACACTCCAAAAATCTTCATATCGTCATCATCTGAATGCAATTCCGTGATGCCGGACTTGCAGTCCGACGGGCCAAAGTTATACAGAATTTCCGAGAAAGCCGCACGCCGGACTATGTTTTTTCGGCGCGCCACGCGCTCCGGGGCGCAAACAAGCGCTGTCAGCCCTCCTGCCGTCGCCTCGAAACCGGCCGAGGCCAAGATGCGCCCATCTACAAACTGAAAACCGGAAAACGCCTTTTCAGCCTGCGAATGGCAATGTTTTCTATATATTTACATACCATTCTGTATATCAAAACACTCCTGCATGCAGGCTGCCATTGGCTGTCCGCCACAACAACAAGCTCTGCATGGCAGGCAAGCCCGGGCCGACTTTTTGTTTACAAAAGACTGCGCATGCCGCCATGAACGCCCGCCGTGGTTTGCCAAACAGGCTGTCCGGCACCGCCAAACGGCCTGTTTTACCGCCGGAAACAGGCCGTTTGGGAACCAAATTCCGCCCGAAACGCAACGCACTGAGAGTCACGCACTTGCCCTGCATGCCTCGCACGGCGAAATATCCTTACACCAACGGCTGTGCTGCCAACCACCCGCCGACAGTCGCCAAGGGGCTGCGTCATACGCTTTTAACGCCTGACAATGTGCTGGAATCGAAAAAATGGTGTATCTTTGCAGAAGATAAGCTGCGCTCGGCAATTTGTAAGTAAACTTACATTGCACTCGCTTGCATTATCTTTGCAAAAGGTTAAACAGCACAACGACAAAGAGACAAACAAGGAATGAGACACCACATCATCTTAGCAGTGGCCGCAACGGCCATGGCACTGGCATCATGCAGTGAGGACAAATTCCGCATAGAGGGAGCGATAACCGAGGCCGAGGACTCCGTGCTCTACTTCGAGCACGTGGCCATTGACGGGCTTGAGCGGCTCGACTCGGCCCGGCTCGGGGCCGACGGCGAGTTCAGCTTCAGCGCCGAGAGGCCCGCCGCGCCTGAGTTCTACCGCCTGCGCATAGCCGGGCAGGCCATAAACATAGCCATAGACTCGACGGAGACCGTCACCATACGGGCCGCCTACCCCTCGATGGCCACCGCCTACGAGGTGGAAGGCTCTGGGGAATGCGCCAAGATAAAGCAGCTGGCACAGATGCAAATCGACCTGCAACGGCGGGCAATGGCCCTCGACCGCAGCACGGCACTGTCGGCCGAAGAGGCGCGCGACAGCCTGCAACGGATGCTGGCTGCGCACAAGGAGAGGGTGACGCGCGACTTTATATTCAAGGACCCGAAGGCTGCCTCGTCATACTTCGCCCTGTTCCAGGCCATAGGCGACTACCTCATATTCAACCCGCAGGGCAACGACAGCGACATAAAGGTGTTCGCCGTGGCCACTGCGTGGGACACGTTCTACCCCGGGAGCCTGCGAGGCGAGAACCTGCACAACATCGCCATCGAGGGAATGAGGAACGAGCGCATCATCAAGGCTGACAACGCCGGGCAGCTCGACCCGTCGAAGGTGGTGACGGCGGGCCTCATAGACATCCAACTGCCCGACAACAAGGGGCGCACACGCTCGCTGACGGAGCTGAAAGGCAAGGTGGTGCTGCTCGACTTCCACCTCTTCGCTATGAAGGACTCGCCGCAGCGCATCCTGTCGCTGCGCGAACTGTACAACAAGTACCATGCACAAGGCCTGGAAATCTACCAGGTTTCGGTGGACACCGACGAGCATTTCTGGAAGCAACAGACCGCCCACCTGCCGTGGATCAGCGTGCGCGACGCCGGCGGCACTGGCTCGCGACAACTCGCGATATACAATGTCACGCAGCTGCCCGAGTTCTTCCTCATCGACCGGGAGAACAACCTCGTGAGCCGCTCGGTGCAGATTGCCGACCTCGACGAGGCCATACAAGCCCTGCTCTGAACCCACACGCCCGCAAAGACGGGAATGACTAACACGAAAAACGGCGGCGCACCCACCACGGGATGCGCCGCCTCAACTTAGCATTCAACCTATAATTTATCTTGTTTCTTGGCCTTACTCAGCAGTTCCAAACACGATGTAGAACGTGCGCTCGGCGCGGGTCTTTCCGTCGGCAGACAAGATTGTTATCTTGACCTCGTGAACCTGTCCGTCCATAAACTCCTCAATGTTTGTGAAGCGGATGATGTAGGAATTCTGCATGGCTCCAGTTACAGGCAGTTTCTCAAGCGTCACACCCGTGAAACTTGACGAAGCATAGAGAATTGTGCCGCCGGTGTATTCGGAAATGCGCCACGGCTGCTCTGCCGAACCAATGCTGTGGGTGAATGACTTGTCACCGCTGAACACGGTGTGGACGGTTCCTTGGACTGTGCTCCAGTTGTCTTGAGACTTGAAGAACTCCGTGGAATAGTTGCTCCTTCCGTACGGATAGTTTGGCTCATCGGTGAAATTGACGTAGATTCTGTTAGCACCCGAACGGAACTTCATGTTCTTGTCGGCATAAACCAAGGCCATACCGCCACACTCATCACCCGTGCTGCCCATGGAACTTGCCGCAGTCTTGAGGGCAGAAGCGTCGGAGCCGCTGAAGCCAACAGTGCGTGAAGTACCCGTGCTACGGTTGAGGTATGCGCTCAGAGTCTCCGCGTCGGTCATGTTTATGGCACCATTGATTGTGCCGCTCACTGAATATCCCACGCAGCCGAAACGGATGTTGAGGTTTGAATTCTCCAGCAACATTGCCCATGATATAATGTCTCGCGCTATCGCATCGGCTTCCTGGCTCATGCTCCCGGAGTTGTCAACACAGAAAACAAGGTCGACCACCGACTTCTCTTCGTCGCCTTGGTTGTCTGCTGTGTTCGTCACGAGGATGCCTTTCGGCTTCCCGTCGACCTCCACCCAAACGTTCTGGTCTTCGTTCCCTGTGCCTATGAGCCTCAACCAATCATAATCTTCGGCATCCTGAATGCCCGTCATGTCAATCCGCACGATGGCATCGCCATCGCCAGTCTCCACGCCATACTGTATGTTGGGTATCGTTGTGGTTGCACCATCGATATCCGGGTTGGGTCCGGCAATGTCGTCACTGGGTATGCCTGATTGGTTCCCGCTTTCAAGAACAATGGTATCATCGCCGCCACTGAGGCACGACGAGAACGTAAATGCAGCTGCAACGAGCAGCAAGCACACTGAAAATAGATTGCGTTTCATCGTTTTTTGAGATTAAAAATTAGAAGTTGTTTAGTATCGTGAACTCCACCCGGCGGTTCATTGCGCGGCCTTCCTCGGTGTTGTTGGTGGTGAGCGGGCGCGACATACCGTAGTAGCTGTATGTCAGCTTGTTGCGGTTGACGCCCTTCTTCACGAGATACTGCACCACGGCTTCGGCGCGCTCGCGCGACAGGTTCATGTTGAAGTCTTCCGAGCCGACGTTGTCGGTGTGGCCTTTCACCTCAATACGCCTGTTTGAACGTATGAGCGTCGTGGCCAGCTTGTCGAGGTAAGCGTATGACTCGGGCTTGATGGTGCTCTTGGAGAAGTCGAACGTTATGGCGTCCACGGCGCAGATGGTCTTGCCCTCAATGCTTTCGTTCTTCGCCATGAGGTCTATTATCTCGTCGAGCGTGTAGCACGGCTTCTCTGCGGGCTGCGGCGCTGGCTCTGGGGCGGCCGCCACGGGCTGCGGCGCAGGCTCGGGCGCAGGCTGCCCTTTCTTCGAGAAGATGCTGAACGGCACCGACAACACCGCCTGCACCTCGAATCCGCCGAACTTGCGCGAGCCGTCTATCTTGTAGTTGCGGTTGAAGAGCTGCGCAAGGTCGTTGGCTTCGCTGTCCTTCTCCTTGCTTCCGTAGGTGTCGGTGAGGCCAAACTCGTAGCTGGCCTCTATGCCGAGCCAGCAGCGGTCGCCCGCAACGGGGATGGCAAACTTGACGCCCGCGCCCACCTGGCCGGCGAAATAGGTCGACGCCATGTTGGCATCCGAGACGTCGGTCTTGTATCCTCCGACCGTGCCGTCGGCATCCTCTTCAATCAGCATGATGTTACCGGCGGTGGCAAAGCCCAGCACCGGGGCCACGAAGAGGTAGGGGCGGACGGTCGATGACTGCTTGCCGAACTGGTAGATGAGCGGCACGCGGATGTCTATGTAGCGCGAACGGAGGCGGTAATAGATGTCGTCGATGCCCTCAAGCTCGTAGTCGAGCGTGTTGGAATAGATGCCGGTGAGCTTCCCTCCGCGCGTGAGGAACGAGAGCTGCGGGCGCAACGCGAAGTTGCCCTCGCGCCCGAACTCCCCCTGGACGAACACCGAGAACACCCCGCTGCCCATGTTCTTGCTGTCGGGAAAGACGTCCTTGTCGATGTCGGAGAAGCTCATGTGGGTTGAATGGTAGCCTCCGCCCAGCCCGAAATACCACTTGCTGCCTCCTTGCTCCTGTGCCGATGCGCTGGCGGCAGGCAGTGCCGCCAATGCCAGCGCGCCGATGATTGCCTTGATTGTAAAATGTCTCATAAGCTCGTCTGTATTTAATGAATGTGATATATGTGCCGCCCTTGCGCCTTGCCGGCGCACCGCGGCTCGCCACCACAAAGTTAGTGGAAATCCTTGCACCATGCAACTGCCGTTTGCCGCGAACGGGAACAAACGCAGCCATGGCGTGAGCAAGCGGTAGAAATTCATGATTATGTGGATGAAATACGAACGCCCAAACGGCCTGGCGGCCCCAACCGGCTGCCTGCGATGCCATTTCGCAGACAAAAAGCGGCCGCACGGGGCCACAACGCAAAATAAAACGCGGCATGGCTTTGCCCGCCGGAATGTTTTATGTATATTTGCAGACAGGACGCCACCTGCCGCGACAGCCCGCAGGGCGGCCCCCTTTCCACGCCCGGGCTGGCATGCCCCCTCTGCAGCCACGGTGCCGGGAGACGCTTGCATGGCAGACGCAGGCGCGCGCATAAGCCTGAGGGGGCTTACGAACAACTTAAGGTCATGAAGAAATTAACAATGAAGGCAGCCGTGTGCCTGATGGCTGCGACAATCACTTTCAGTTCCTGCATAGGCTCGTTCGGCCTGTTCAACAAGGTGCTCGACTGGAACAAAGGCATCAGCAACAAGTTTGTCAACGAGATAGTGTTCCTGCTCATATCGCCGGCCTATGCCGTCTGCGGAGTGGTAGACCTGCTTGTGCTCAACACGGTTGAGTTCTGGAGCGGGTCGAACCCAATCGCAAAGGTGGGGCACGTGGAGAAAGTGTGGGGCCAGGACGGCAGGCAATATGCCGTGAAGACGCTCAAGGACGGCTACGAGGTGACCAAGCCCACGGGCGAGAAGGTGCTCTTCACCTACGACAAGGGGCAGAAGAGCTGGTCGATGCAGGCCGACGGGCAGGAGCGCGAGCTGTTCCGCTTCAACGAGGATGGAACCATCCAGGCCGTACTCCCGAGCGGTGAGACCAAGGATGTGGCGCTCAACGAAGAGGGCGTAAGCTCGCTCCGCATGGAGCTGAACGACGGTCTGTTCTTCGCCGCGCGGTAAGGCAGCCCGGGCAAGGCTGCGGCCCACGCCCCAAGGCCGGAGCCTGGGAGGCCTGAATGCCTCCAGGCCGGCTATCGGCTTGTGGCCCGCTGCGCCACGGCCCTGCACGGACACGCCAAGAAGCAAGGCGGCAATGACGGCTGCGGGAAGCATTCCCGACCGTCATTGCCGCCTTTATGTTTCACTGCTTCGGCCAAGACATGGGCCGCAAAGCCTGCCGCCTCACACAAGAAAAGCGTCACGCCCCAGCCACTAAACGGGCACGGCCCTCAGCACAGGCCCCCTGCCCCGGCTCACGCCTGCGGGCTATTGCCCCTGCGCAGCAACACGTAGCCGGCGAGGCCGCCAATGAGCGACGCCGCGAAGATGCCGAGCTTGGCCTGCAGAAGCATGGGGCCGTCGGCAAAGGCGAGCGTGGCGATGAACATCGACATGGTGAAGCCTATGGAGGCCAGGAAGCCCAGCCCTACTATGCCGCGCATGGTGAGCTGGCGTGGCAGGCGGGCTGCGCCGAGGCGCACCATCAGCCACACGGCGAGGCACACACCGAGGGGCTTGCCGGCCAGCAGGCCGAGGCATACGCCCGGGGCGACGGCGGTGGACAGCACATCCCCGAGGCCCAGCCCCGCGAAAGACACGCCTGCGTTGGCAAGGGCGAACACGGGCATCACGACAAACGAGACGAAGGGGTGCATGGCGTGCTCAAGCCGCTGGAGCGGGGGCATGGCGTCGCGGGCGTCGGCCCGCATGGCAGCCACCTCCTCCAGCTGCTCGTGGGTGAGCGTGGACACACCGTTGGGCTGCATGGCCGTGAACCTGCGCAGGCGCGCGGCAACGCTCCCCACGTAGCTCTTCTCGGGCAGCAGCGCGTCGGCCGGTATGGCGAAAGCGGCCAGCACGGCGGCTATGGTAGCGTGGATGCCCGACATGAGGAAAGCCACCCACACGCCACCGATGCCCACAAGGGCATAGAAGGCCACGTTCTTCACGCCCAGGCGGTTGGCAGCCAGCATCACGCCGAGGAAGCCCACGCCCACGGCAACGTTGGCCAGCGAGATGTCTGACGTATAGAACAGGGCTATGACCACCACAGCCCCGAGGTCGTCGACGATGGCGAGCGTGGTGAGGAACACCTTGGCCGCCATCGGCACACGGTCGCCCAAAGCGTAGAGTATGGCCAGCGAGAAGGCGATGTCGGTGGCCATGGGTATGCCCCAGCCGCCCGCCGAGGGGCTGCCGACGTTGAGAGCGGCGTAGATGAGCGCCGGGACGGCCATGCCGCCCACGGCTGCCGCGGCCGGCAGGAGCACGTTGCGCACGTCGGACAGCTCGCCGCCTATGAACTCGCGCTTAAGCTCCAGGCCTACCACGAAGAAAAACATCGACATCAGGCCGTCGTTTATCCAGTGGTGGAGCGAGTGATACAGGTATGGCTCGCCGTCGAACCAGAAGCCCAGCCTGTGCTCAAACAGCCCCTGCCATGCCGCTCCCCACGGCGAGTTGGCCATCACCATGGCCACCACTATGCTCACGGCGAGCACAATGCCCGCCGACCTCTCGCGCCCCATGAACTGCTGCAGGGGCGCCGCTATACTGCGGCTGAGCCGCTCTCCGTACTTTCCTCTCATGTAGCTTGCCGTTTGTATCTATGCGCCCGCCGCCACGCAAACATCCGACCTGGACGGGCGTGCGCAATGCAAAGATATGATTTTTGCGCCACACGGCAAAACATTGCGCCGCCTTTTGTCACGGCCGGGCTGCCTCGGGCCGGGTATTCTTTCACGACAAAAGGCGTGGCAGGAGGCACTGCGCACCGAACGGGGATGCAGGGAAGCCCGTTCGGCGATGCAAAACCGGCCGTTCGGCAAGGCGGAACAGGCCGTTTTGCGGCTGCAACAGGCGGCTGTCGCAACTCGCTGGGCCTCAATGCATTGCGCGACACGGCAAATCCTGCGAAAACACATTACAAAATCAGCCAAGCAGATGTGCCCGCCGTCAGCCGGCAAACAACCGGGCGGAATGGGATGGCATAGGAAAATAAAGGATTGCAGCCTCTGCCCGAACGGTGAGAGCAGGAAAAAATGGCGCCTGCCAAAACAACTTCGCGGCACGACAGCAGCCGGCACAAAACGAAAAAGCCACGGAAGGCACACCTTTGCACCTCTCCGTGGCAATTTATCTAACCAGTCTCTCTATGTCGATTACTCGGCGCGGAGCGTAAAGCGCTTGAACGCAACCACCGTCAGCTCCTTGTCGGCAGCCTTCAGGTAGTCGGCCACGCTCAGCTTGCTGTCCTGGATGAACTCCTGGTTAAGCAGGCAAGAGTCCTTGTAGAACTTAGCCATACGGCCCTTAGCGATGTTCTGTACCATCTGCTCGGGCAGGTTGGCAGCCTTCTGCTCTGCCGTGGCCTTCTTCAGCTGGCGGATCTCCTCGGCCTGGGCCTCGGTGATGTTGCCTTTCTGAATGCCTTCGGCCAGGTGCTCCTCGTTCTCGGCGATGTAAAGGTTGAAGCCGGCCTTCTTCAGAGCAGCCTCAACGGCCTCTGCACCTGCTCCTCCTTGGTCTTCTCGATGGCGACCTTCATCTCGGTCTCCTTCACTTCCTCAGGCACACTTGCCTCATCGAGAGCCACAGGGTTCATGGCAGCCACCTGCATTGCGATGGCATGTGCCTGCTCCTCGGCGGGCTTGTTGGTCTGTACCATCGTGCAGAGCAAGTGCTTGTTCATGTGGTCGTAAACCGAAACGTTGGCGCCTTCGATGAAGTTGTAGCCATCAAGCTCCATCTTCTCGCCGGTAATGCCCGAGCGTGCGATGACAGCGTCCTGCACTTTCGTGCCGTCAGCCAGCGTGAGTTCTTTCACTTCATCGAGAGTTTTCACCTTTGCAGCCACGGCAGCGTCGAGAATGTCCTGCGTAAGTTTGATGTAGTCGGCTCCGTTGGCCACGAAGTCGGTCTCACACTTCAGCGCGATGATGGCAGCAAAGTCGCCTGTGGCCTTTACGAGCACGCATCCGTTGGATGTCTCGCGGTCGCTGCGCTTGGCGGCGATGGCCTGGCCCTTCTCGCGGATTATCTCCATTGCCTTGTTGAAGTCACCCTCAGAGTCGGTCAGGGCCTTCTTGCAGTCAGACAGGCCGGCACCGGTCATCTTGCGGAGTTTCTGTATATCAGCTATTGAAACAGCCATAGTTTATTGTGTAATTATAGGTTTTGTATTACTGTATGTAGTTTGCGACCGCGCCAACCGCGCCCTGCACTGCCCCGCCACGATGTGCCTGGCAGCCACAACGGCAGCGTAACGCGCGGCCATGCCTCAGCTTAAGCCTCGGCGGGAGCCTCTTCGGCGGCAGCCTCCTGTGCAGGAGCCTCAGCGGCGGGAGCCTCGTCGGCAGCCTTCGGGGCTTCCTTGCGGGCCTTGCGTGCGCGGCGTGGCTTGTCCTCTGAAGCCTCTGCCTGTGCCTGTGCGGCAGCCTCGTCAGCCTTCTCGGCCTTGCGCTCCTCCAGGCCCTCGGCGATGGCGGTGCAGCAAGCGTTGAGTATCACGTCAACACTGTCCTTTGCGTCATCGTTTGCGGGGATGACGAAGTCTATGTTCTTCGGGTCCGAGTTGGTATCAACGATGCCGAACACGGGTATTCCGAGGCGGTTGGCCTCCTTTACAGCAATGGCTTCCTTGAGCACATCAACCACGAAGAGGGCTGCAGGCAGGCGGGTGAGGTCGGCAATGGAGCCGAGGTTCTTCTCAAGCTTGGCGCGCTGACGCGATATCTGCAGCAACTCACGCTTCGAAAGGTTGGCGTATGTGCCGTCGCTCATGAGCTTGTCGATGTTTGCCATCTTCTTCACGGCCTTGCGGATGGTGGGGAAGTTGGTGAGCATGCCGCCCGGCCAACGCTCTATCACGTAAGGCATATTGATGCCGGCTGCCTTCTCGGCAACCACGTCCTTAACCTGTTTTTTAGTAGCTACGAACAGTATCTTCTTGCCAGAACGGGCAATCTGCTTCAGTGCCTCGGCGGCCTCGTCAATCTTTGCCACCGTCTTGTGGAGGTCGATGATGTGGATTCCGTTACGCTCGGTGTAGATGTAGGGAGCCATTGCGGGGTTCCACTTACGGTGCAGGTGGCCAAAGTGGCATCCGGCCTGCAGCAACATATCAAAGTTTGTTCTTGACATTGTTCTCTTGAATCTTTTGTTTGTTGTTTACTTTCTTTTTTATTCTGTGGTTAGAATCAGCCTGCGGGTAATCCGTCCGCCGTTGCTTCGCGGCGCGGAAGACAGCTTCCGTTGTGCCGTATCTGTGCCTGGCCTGGCTGGGCGTGGCAGAGTCGCGCAGGTTTAGATGCTAAACGTTGTCCAGTTTTCCTTCGCCTTGCGTGGCACCGGGGCCGCTTGCTCAGGCAGCGTGACAGCGTAGAGCTGCCCACGGCCGACATTCGAGCCTACAGGAGCCATGGCGGCAGGAATTAGCGCTTACTGAACTGGAAGCGGCGGCGAGCCTTGGGACGACCCGGTTTCTTGCGCTCCACGACGCGGGAGTCACGTGTGAGGAAGCCGTGATCTTTCAGGTTCTTCTTGTCTTCGGCGTTGACCTTTACGAGAGCGCGGGCAATCCCGAGGCGCAGAGCCTGGCTCTGGCCGGTGAATCCGCCACCGTCGAGGTTGGCCTTGATGTCATACTTGCCCTCAACCTCAAGCAGCTGAAGCGGCTGCTTAACCACATACTGGAGGATGGCAGAGGGGAAATATTCGGTTATGTCCTTCTTGTTGATTGTAATCTTGCCTGTGCCTTCGCTGAGGTAAACACGTGCCACAGCGGCCTTGCGGCGGCCTATTGCGTTAACTACTTCCATTATCTCTTGCTTATTTATACTGGTTAATGTCTATTGTCCTTGGCTTCTGTGCCTCGTGCTTGTGCTCCGAGCCTTCATAGATGTAGAGATTGCCCATCAGGCTGCGGCCGAGGGGGCCTTTGGGGAGCATTCCCTTCACGGCGTGGCGCAACATCTTGTCTACGCCGCCCACCTTTGTGCGGAGCTGTGCGGGCGAAGTGAAGCGCTGGCCGCCTGGATAACCAGTGTAGCGGGTGTAGACCTTGTCGGTCTCTTTCTTGCCAGAGAAAACCACTTTCTCTGCGTTGATGATGATAACGTTGTCTCCACAGTCAACGTGAGGAGTGAAGTTGGGCTTGTACTTGCCACGCAGCAGCTTTGCCACCTTTGAGCAAAGGCGACCTACTATCTGGTCGCTGGCGTCGATGACCACCCACTCTTTCTTGGCTGTCTCCTTGTTGGCGGAAATAGTCTTGTAACTTAAAGTGTTCATTTTAAATTTTAATTTTACTACTAAAAAACATTTTTCGTTTATCGCCCGCAGCCTTGCCGCGGGGTTGGACGGCGATTCACTAACCACCATGCCCGGCCAAAGACATGGCTATTAACACTCCGCCCATGGGGGTTCTAAGTGCATCCCCCGCAATAATCGGTCTGCAAAGGTACACATTATTAGTCATTTAGGCTTCCGATGGCCACCGCAAGCACAAGCAATTTATAATTATTTAACACTCGATTGCTGCAAATTGGCTGCTGCCGGGCTGGCCCATTGGTGTGTGACAAGTATGCGTGGCCTTTCCTTGAGAGCCGGACAGAGTGCTCGCTGCCGCCCCTCTTGGCTGCTGGCGGAGGCGTCGCGCAGCCTAAAGAGGGCTACGCCGAACGGCTCCGACATGCCGACAAGCTCGTAGCGGCTGGCCAGCAGGCCGCTGATGTTCATGCTGGCTACGTCTCCTTGGGTCATTATCCACTTGGCGCGGCAGCTGCCGAAGTCGTCGAGCAGCAGCTTGCGGAGGCTCGGCCCTTGGTAGGCCATCCAGTCTTGCAGGTAGAAGAAGCGGCAGGCGGGCTTCATGTCGTAGCGCAAGTAGATGTTTGTCGCGCAGTTGTATGCCACGAAGCTGTCGCGCTCATCCGCCGGAACGAGAGCCATGAGCTTGGCGTATGGGTCGCTGAAGTTGCGCACGTAGTTGACTTGGAAGAGCGACACGTGGACGCGGTATGCCAGCGACGTGGCGAGCACGGCGGCCATAACCCATGCCCCGACGCGTGCCGGGAGCGGGTGCGACGGGGCCATCCGCCCTGCCTCTATCACGGCAATGGCGAGGTATGGGGCGGTAATCATAAAATAATGTGGGAAAAGGTGGGTGTTGGCGAGGTAAACCAGAGTGGCCAGCGACACCGCGAGCCAGCACGCTGCCCGCCTGCGCTGCCCCCACGCCAGCTGCGCCACGCTCACGGCGAGCAGCGCGAGACAGGCGAACGCGCTGCAAAACCCCTTGCCATAGTCTATGAGCGTGAAGCCCGTCCAGTCGGTCTTGTATTCCAGGTTGTACAGCAACGCGCCATACATCATGTCGCCGAGCGCACCATGGCAGGCAAAGTATGCCACAAACGGCACCACCGCCGCAGCTGCGCCGGCCACGAACGCGGCTGCGCAGCGCGACAGGCAGCCCCACCGGCTGCGCATGGCGAGGATGCAGGCCACGGCCAATGCCGCAGCGCACAGCCCCACGGCGTTGGTGAGCCGCGTGCCGAAGCACAGCCCGAAGGCCACGCCGCAGAGAATGGCGTCGCCCAAGGGGAAGTCTTGCCTGCTGCCGTCGAGCCAGCGGTGGAGGCGGTAGAACAGCCACGCTATGAGCGGCATGACGAACTCCTCGGCAGTGTCGCCGCTGCCGTAGACGTAGGCCAGCGTGCAGAACACGCCGAAAGCAGCCAGCGCACTGCGCCCCGCGCCGAACTCGCAGCGCAGCAACTTGTACGTGAAAAAGAGCGTGGCCGACATGAAGACCATCTGGAGTAACGCCACGCCGAGCGGGCTTGATGTGATGGAGTAGCCTATGGCGTTCACCAAAAAGAGGAAAGGCCCCTTTGAATCCCACAGGTCGCGGTATGGCAGCCAGCCCTCCCGCCAGTATTTCCCGATGACGAGGAAGATGGAAGAGTCATCGGACATGATGCTGAAGAGCGGCGACGTAGACGAGCACAGGAACACCAGCGCAGCCGAGACCGCCGCGCAGGCCGCGCAGGCGAGCCACGCCTCCCTTGCTGTCATGCTGCGCCTTGTCGTAGTGTGTGTGCCAGTTTTGCCGCTGTCCATGCCGCCGTGCCTCCGTGTAATGAAAAACTTTATTTGAATATCCGCAAAGTTCCTATTCAAAGGAGTTAGGGTAGTTATAAGAAGTCAGCGCTCCACTGCGTTCAGTTAGGACGTTAGAGGACGTATGCTTTTTCGCTTCCTATTTCATTCGTCTATGCAAAATGCGGGCATTCACTAAACTTTATTGCCCGCGCCGCCGTCATTTGCGCCCGAAGTCGGCAGGCACCTCGCCCCATTTCTTCGTCTCCCATTTAATGATAGGCGTGGTGATGGCGTGGGTGTTCAGCCAACGCTCCGCTCGCGCGATGATGCCGAAGAGCTGTTCGGTGCGCGGCGTGCGCTCAAGCTTGGTCTTGCACTGCTTCTTATTCACCCAGAGTATGGCGTTGTAGCTGTCGGAATAGATTGTTTTCTTCACGCCCGTCTTCTCCATCAGGGCCAGGGCGTGTACTATGGCCAGGAACTCACCGATGTTGTTCGTGCCGTACACGGGGCCGAAGTGGAACACCTGCGCCCCGGTGGCGAGGTCGATGCCCCGGTATTCCATATTGCCGGGGTTGCCGCTGCACGCCGCGTCTACGGCGATGGCGTTGGCCGTGACCTCCATAGGGAGCGGCAGCACTGTGTCGTTGCGGTAGGAAGGTGGATTAACGCAGTCCATATCGTCTGTCTGTTGCGTTTTACATGAAAACGAGCTGCGCCACGGCCAAAGCCGCGGCGCAGCTCCAATTCTTAACTCTTAACTCCTAATTCTTAATTTGGATTACATTCTCTCCGGCACCTCGATGCCCAGCAGCGCCATGCCGTTCTTTATGGTCTTGGCCACGTTGCGCGCCAGCACGAGGCGCAGCTGCTTCTTGGCGGCGTCGGGTTCCTTGAGTATCGAGTAGTCGTGGTAGAACTGGTTGAACTCCTTGGTCAGCTCGTAGCAGTAGTTGGCTATGCCGCTCGGGCTGTAGTCCTTGCCGGCCTGCTCCACTGCCGCGCCGTATTCGTTGAGCTTCTGTATCAGTTCCACCTCCTTCTCGTTGGGCTGTGCGGCTGCGGTGTCGAGCTTTTCGGGCAGGCTTGCGCCCTCGGCCTCAGCCTTGCGCAGTATGCTGCGTATGCGGGCGTGGGTGTATTGTATGAAGGGGCCTGTGTTGCCGTTGAAGTCGATGGACTCCTCGGGGTTGAAGAGCATGTTTTTCCGCGCGTCAACCTTGAGGATGAAGTACTTCAGTGCGCCCATGCCCACGATGCGGGCAATCTCGTCGCGCTCCTCTTCGGATATGTCGTCAAACTTGCCAAGCTCCTCGCTCGTGCGGCGTGCCTGCGCTATCATCTCGGCTATCAGGTCGTCGGCGTCCACCACCGTTCCCTCGCGGCTCTTCATCTTGCCGTTGGGCAGCTCCACCATGCCGTAGGAGAAGTGCACCAGCTCCTTGCCCCACTTGAAGCCGAGGCGGTCGAGCAGTATGGAGAGCACCTGGAAGTGGTAGTTCTGCTCGTTGCCCACGACGTAGATCATCTTGTCGATTGGGTAGTCGCTGAAGCGCATCTCGGCCGTGCCGATGTCCTGCGTCATGTACACCGACGTGCCGTCGGAGCGCAGCAGCAGCTTCTGGTCGAGGCCCTCGGCGGTGAGGTCGGCCCACACGCTGCCGTCGGCGTGGCGCTCGAAGAGGCCCTTTGCCAGCCTCCTCCACCTTCGCCTTGCCGCGCAGGTAGGTGTCCGACTCGTAGTATATCTTGTCGAAGCCCACGCCCAGCGCCTTGTACGTCTCGTCGAAGCCTGCGTAGACCCATCCGTTCATCTTGCGCCATAGCGAGCGCACCTCTTCGTCGCCCTGTTCCCAGCGCACGAGCATCTCGTGGGCCTCCTTTATGAGCGGCGCCTCTTCCTTGGCTTTCTTCTCCGCCTCTTCGGCGGCCATGCCCTCGGCGGTGTACTTTGCCGTGAGTTCCTTCACCTCCTCGCGGTAGTGCTTGTCGAAGGCCACGTAGTAGTCGCCTATCAGGTGGTCGCCCTTCTTGCCACTCGTCTCGGGCGTTTCGCCGTTGCCCCACTTGAGCCATGCCAGCATCGACTTGCAGATGTGTATCCCGCGGTCGTTCACTATGTTGGTCTTCACCACGCGGTTGCCGTTGGCCTGCATTATCTGGGCGAGGCTCCAGCCCAGCAGGTTGTTGCGCACGTGGCCCAGGTGCAGGGGCTTGTTGGTGTTGGGCGACGAGTATTCTATCATCACCAGGGGCGAGCCGGCGTTGGCGGCCTTCTCGCCGTAGTGCGGGTCGGCGTCGATGTCGGCGAGCAGCCCTGCCCACGCCGCCGGGGCCACAACGAGGTTGAGGAATCCCTTCACCACGTTGTACGACGCCACCGCCCCGCAGTTGTCGGCGAGGTAGCGTCCGAGGTCTTCGGCAGTGTCCTCCGGTTTCTTCTTCGATATCTTGAGCAACGGGAACACCACGAGCGTGAGGTTGCCCTCAAACTCGCGCTTTGTCTTCTGGAGTTGCACCATCTTCTCCGGCACGTCCTGGCCGTAGAGTGCCTTCACGCCGTCGATGACGGCACTGCATATCATCGTTTCTATCTTCATAATCCGGTATACCTTAATAATACATCATGTCATGATTCCGCCTGCAAAATTACAAAAAATATGGCAAACGCGGCACCATCAGGGGCGCTTATTTTGGCCCTCACACAACTATCTGAGCCTCAACCTGTTAGCAAAACGGGCCACATGACACACCAAAACAGGCCGCCTCGGGGTGCAATACGGGCCGTTTTGGACTGCAAAACGGCACAGCCCGCGAGGCCGTCATGCATAAAACCGGCGCAGAACCCTTGCCCAACTGCGACAAAATGCTTACATTTGCAACAGTAAACAAACAAAAACCACATACGATGAAGAAGAAAGCATACCTCTTAGCCGCGCTTGCCGCCATGGCCGCTGCCGCTGCGGCACAAGACGCCACGTACACTGTGAACCCCGAGACTGGCTCGCTGGCCTCGATAACCATCGAGGGCGACACCGCCAAGATGGACTGGACGCTGCGCACCGACGGCTCGCAGTACCCGTGGGTGACCGGCAAATACGGCTGGGGGCTGGGCTATCTCACCGCCAACGGGCAGCACCATGAGTGGCGCAAGCCCGAAGCCACAGGCAATGGCGGCGGCAACGCCACCTACAAGGCTGGCCCGGTGACCGTCAGCGTGAGCCGCGCCAAGGCCGGCGGGGGCTTCAGCGAGACCTACACCTTCACCAACGGCAGCGCAGCGGAGGTGCGCCTGACGGACATCGGCATCTACACGCCCTTCAACGACAACTATCCCGACGCGCGGACTTGCATGACCCGGCGGTGCCACGCCCACGTCTGGACGGGCGGGAGCACAGCCTACGTAAGGGCGGTGCGCATGAGCGGGCGCGGCGACGGCCTCGGACTGGCGCTCACCGAGGGCCGCGTCTACGACTACGACGTGTGGGAGCGCGGCCAGGACAAAGGCTCGTCTAACAACCGCGGCGTGATAGCCCTCTGCCCGCAAGACAAGGTTCTTGCCCCCGGCGAGAGCACGCGGGTGGGCTGGACGGTGTTCCGCTACGACTCGGAGGTGGAGTTCAACGAGCGCGTCATGGCCCTTGGCGGAGCCATCGTTACCAGCCCGAAGTATGTCTACGAGGTAGGCGAGGTGGCCGAAGTGGCCGCCATGACGAAGGGCGGCGTGCAGACAAAGACGGTGAAGATAGAAAACCCGGGGCCGATGGACGTGCCGTTTGAGTACGCCCCGGGCAAGGTCACCTTCGCGCGGCTGCTCGGCGTAAGCTCCTACGAGGGGCTTATACAGAAGCGCGTCGACTTCATCATCGGCCACCAGCAGATGAACGACACTGCCGACGCACGCTGCGGGGCATACATGGTGTACGACAACGAGACGCAGAAGATTTACCTCAACGACGACAGCCGCGCCAGCTCCGACACCGACGAGGGCCGCGAGCGCGTCGGCATGGGCGTGCTCATCGCCCAATGGCAGGCCCTCCACCCGTCAGACCGCCAGCTGCAGTCGCTCCGGCGCTACGCCAAGTTCCTGCGCACGGAGCTGCAACGCGCCGACTACACCACGTTCTCGCGCGTGGGCCACGGCGGAAAGAACCGCGGATACAACTACCCCTGGATTGCCGACCTGTACTTCCGGATGTACGGCCTGACCGGCGACAAGCAGTATGCACGCGACGGCTACGGCACGATGCGCGCCTTCTTCCGCCGCTTCGGCTACGGCTTCTACGCCATAGACATTCCAGTCACGCTTAGCCTGAAGACCCTGGCCGAGGCCGGGATGGCCGCCGAGCGCGACACACTGCTGGCCGACTACAAGGCCACGGCTGACGCATTCGCAAAGAACGGGTTTGACTTCCCGCGCCACGAGGTGAACTACGAGCAGAGCATCATAGGCCCGGCGGTGCAGTTCCTCTGCGAGATGAACCTTGCCACAAAGGAAGAACGCTACCTGGAATGCGCCCGGATGATGATGCCCGCGCTCGAAGCCTTCACCGCACAGCAGCCCGCCTACAACATGAACGAGATTGCGCTGCGCCACTGGGACGGCTACTGGTTCGGCAAGCACCAGCTCTTCGGCGACACCTACCCGCACTACTGGAGCGCCATAAACGCCTCCGCCTACTATTATTACGCAAAGTGTACGGGCGACGAGTCGTACCAACGGCGGGCCGAAAACATCGTGCGCAACAACCTGTGCCAGTTCTTCGAGGACGGCTCGGCCAGCTGCGCGTTCGTCAACCCGCGCATGGTGGACGGGCAGCGGGCGCACCGCTTCGACGCCTTCGCCAACGACCAGGACTGGGCTTTGGTCTGCTACCTGCTCGTAAACCACGGCATCTGAAACCTAAGGCAAGCAAGAACAAACACCAACCAAACTCAAACAAGAAAACCGAATCATGAAAGAAAAAATCCTTACCGCAATCATCGCCCTCACAGCCTGCCTCGCAGCAGCGGCCCGCGAGAAAGTGAACATCAACTTAGGGTGGAAGTTCATCCGTGAGAACGTGGCCGGGGCGGAGGCCGCGCAGTTTGACGACAGCAAGTGGCAGACGGTAGACCTGCCCCACGACGCTGCCGTTCACCACGCCTTCCAGAAGGAGGGCGACGGCGCAAGTTCGCGGGTTGGCTTCCTGCCCTTGGGCCGGGGATGGTACCGCAAGCACATCAGCTACGACCCGTCGTGGCGCGGGCGGCGCGTGGTGCTGGAGTTTGAGGGCGTCTACCGCGACGCCCGCGTGTTCGTGAACGGCATCGCCTGCGGCGGCGAACACCCCAACGGCTACATCGACTTCACGCACGACATAACCGATATGCTGCGCGAGGGCGACAACGTGGTGGCCGTGTCGTACGACAACACCTACGACCGCAGCTCGCGGTGGTACAACGGCGAGGGCATCAACCGCAACGTGTGGCTCCACGTGACTGACCCGCTGCACGTGGCGTGGAACGGCACTTACGTAACCACGCCGAAGATTTCGGCCGACCGTGCGCTCGTGGCCATGGAGACGGCTGTGAGCAACGACGGGCGCGACTCGGTGCTCTGCCGCCTCGTGACCGACATCGTTGACCCGCAAGGGCGCACCGTGGCCACGCGCGAGGCCGCCGCACCGTTCGGCCCGGGCGAGACGTTCACATTCCGGCAGGACATCAGCGTGCCGCAGCCGCAGCTCTGGGATGTGGGCAAGGGCGTGCTCTACAAGGCCGTGAGCCGCGTGTTCCTTCAGTCGAAATACCCCGCCACAACCGCCGGGGCTGTTCCGCCGGCTGCGCCGACAGACATCTACGAAACCACTTTCGGCATACGCGACATTGAGTTCAGCCCCGACAGCGGCCTGATCGTGAACGGGCGGCGCGTATATATCAACGGAGTGTGCCTGCACACCGACCTCGGCCCGCTCGGCACGGCCTCGTTCGACGCCGCATGGGGCCGACGCCTCACCGCCCTGACGCGCGACATGGGCTGCAACGGCATCCGACTGTCGCACAACGCCTACCCGCGCTACGTGCTCGACTGGGCCGACCGCCACGGCATTCTTGTCGTTGACGAGTTCTTCGACAAGTGGGAGGATAGCTTCTACGGGCGCGGGGCGAAGATGGGCAACCTCCACCTGCGCGACATACGCACGCAGATGGAGCGCGACCGCAACCATCCCTCGGTGATAATGTGGAGCGTGGGCAACGAGGTTTACCAGCAGATACAGGCCGACAAGACCCGCAAGGGCGGCGTGGAGATGCTGAAGATGCTCGTGGACCACACGCGCAAGATTGACCCATCGCGCAAAGTCACTTACAGCCAGTACCCCAACCGCTACGGCGACACGCGCGAGAAGAAGGACATGGCCAAGTGGCTCGCAGCCGACCCTCACCAGTTTGAGTTCTACACCGACATCGTTTCCACTAACTACCTTGAGCGTTTCTGGGACGAAGACCACAAGAAGTACCCGCAACTCATGTTCATGGCAGGCGAGCTTGCCGTGGGCGACTTGGGCTATAATTACTTCAACTACGACCACTCCTACCCCATCGGCCACTTCTACTGGGGCGGCACCGACTACATAGGCGAGTCGTTCGGATGGCCGTCGAAGGGCTGGACGCGCGGCCTCGTGGACTTCACCAACCGCGTAAAGCCGCTCGGACAGAGCGTGCGCAGCTTCTACTGGCCGGAGCCTATGGTCAAGATAGTCACCCGCCCGGCCCAGGGGCAAGGCTCGCTCGTGTGGAACGACCTGAAGATGACGTGGATTCAGCTTGAGGAACACTGGAACTACAAGGCCGGGGACTCGCTCAAGGTGCAGGTGATGAGCAACTGCGACGAGACCGAACTGCTGCTCAACGGCCGCAGCCTTGGCCGCAAGAAGCTCCCGGCGGCAGGCACCCCGCCCGAACTGGTGTGGCCGCTGACGTTCGCTGAGGGCGAACTGAAGGCCGTGGGCTACCGCAACGGGCAGCCTGTGGCCGAAGAAGTGCTGCGCACGGCTGGCAAGCCGGCCCGCATAGTGACCACCTGCGACGCCGACACGCTCCGCGCCGACGGCCTGGACCTGGCTTACATCGACTACGTGGTGCTCGACAAGGACGGCAACGTATGCCCAGTGAACGACCTGAAGCTCTCGTTCACGGTCAAGGGCAGCGGCACCAACGCTGGCGTGGCCAACGCCAACATGCTCAGCGACGAGCCGTGGCAGGCCGACAGCCGCTTCGCCTACCAGGGCCGCGCGCAGCTTATCATCCGCTCTAAGGCACAGCCCGGCACCATAAAAGTGACGGCAAAGGCCAAGGGAATGAAGGCAGTGGTAACGGAAATCGTAGTGAAATGAAACCTTACTTGAAAAAATACGCTGCCAAATATGTGGCATGGCTGCTGGCAACGGCGTTGCCGGCAGCCTGCCCGGCAACGCTCATGGCACAGCTGCCGGAAGCCATCGAGCCGATAGAAGCGCCGTTCGATATGCCGCAGATGGCACGCCCGGAGTTCCCCGACCACACGCTGAGCATTGCCAAGACTGGCGCGAAGCAGGGCAAACTATCGACCAAAGCCATACAAAAAGCCATCGACCGCACCGCAGCGATGGGCGGAGGAACTGTAATTGTGCCTGCGGGAAAGTGGCTCACGGGGCGCATAGAGCTCAAAAGCAACGTCAACCTGCGCATCGACGAGGGCGCAGAACTGCACTTCAGCGGGCAGGTTGAGGACTACCTTCCCGCCGTGCCGACCCGCAATGAGGGCGTAGACATTATCTCCACGGGCGCAATGGTCTATGCCAACGGCGCGAAGAACATAGCCATTACGGGCAAAGGCCGTCTCGTAGCCCCACGGCGCGACTGCCAACTGATGCGCCGCGCCATCGGAGGGATAAGCGACTCGGTGGAGCAAATGCCACTGGCAGAGCGTGTGTTCGACGGGCGCGGAGGGGCGAAAGTGTTCCTCCCGGCATTCTTCGGGCCGATAAACTGCGAGCAGATATTGGTCGAAGGCGTCACGTTTGAGCGCAGCCTGTTCTGGAACATCGTTCCCGTATACTGCCGCAACATCATCATTCGCGGCGTGACGGTGAACAGCCATGGCCACGGGCGCACCGACGGCATAGACTTAGACTCGTCGGCCGACGCCCTCATAGAGTACACCACGCTCGACTGCGGCGACGATTGCTTCACGCTGAAGGCAGGCCGCGGCAACGACGGAGTGGACCGGGCGCGGCCCACGGAGAACGTGGTAATACGCCACTGCCGGGTGAAGCGCGGCGTGGGAGGGCTGACCATAGGCAGCGAAACGGCAGGAGGCATACGCAACGTGTATGCCTGCGACGTGGTGATGGAAGCCCCGCGCTACCCCATATACATGAAGACGAGAAGGCCGCGCGGGGGCGGATGCGAGAACATAACGCTCGAACGGCTGCACATAAAGTCGTGTGCAGGCACGGCAATACAGTTCGACATGCTCGGCTCACGCCGCTGGGTGGGCAGCCTTGCCGACCGCCTGCCCGCCCGCCCCGTGGGCAAGCTCACGCCGAAATTCGCCGACATAACGTTCAAGGATGTCACAATCGACAGCTGCCGCATGCTCATCAGCGCCAAAGGCCTGCCCGAGCAGCCCATAGAAAACCTGAAGCTCTGCAACGTTAAAGCCCCCACCACGCGCATGACGCTTCAAGACGTAGGCACGATAACGATTGAATGAAGAACCAAGGATGCCCACGGCGGCATCCACTGCCCCGTGCGCCTCATCAACACTGGCCCCGGCTGCATCCCACCGCGCACCGGGGCCTGCCGCAGAACTGAAGAAAGGGCGCAAACACACATACAAACATAGAGCGCGAGAGCGGCGGACTTACGCTCGCTGACGAATGCGACCTGACGCGGGAGTGACCGCCAGCAGGACTACAATGCCTCTCAAACCATTGCGCGCAAAGGCGGGATGCCGGCAAACCGGCGCCCGCCTTTGCGCGCAATGTATCACTTTGCACTGTGGCAGCCTTGAGAGCGGCCACGCAAGCCCTCACTCGCCTTTCTTCATCTTGGCGCGCACAACCTCTATTATGGCAGGCAGCAGCGATATTACGATGATTGCGACGATGAGCAGCTTGAGGTTCTGCTGAACGAAGGGCTGGTTGCCGAAGAAGTAACCCGTGAAACAGAAGAGGCATACCCACAAGGCGGCTCCCGTAACGTTGTAGAGCATGAAGTAATAGTAGTGCATCTTGCCCATGCCGGCCACGAAAGGAGCGAACGTCCTGACTATCGGCACGAAGCGCGCCAGTATTATCGTCTTGCCGCCATACTTGCGGAAGAAGGCGTGGGTCTTGTCCAAGTAAGCCTGCTTGAATATCTTCGAGTTGGGGTTGCTGAACAACTTGCGCCCGAAGAAGTGGCCTATCATGTAGTTGCACGAGTCGCCCAGCACGGCGGCGGCAAACACAATGAGCACGAGCCACCAAATGTGCAGCGGCATGTCTGGCAGGGCGGTGATGGCGCCGGCCACGAAGAGCAGCGAGTCGCCGGGCAGGAAGGGCGTGACCACGAGGCCCGTCTCGCAGAAGATGATTACAAACAGTATGGCATACGTCCACATGTGGTAGTCCTGCACAAGCTCTATCATGTGCTTGTCGATGTGCAGGACGAAATCAATCAAAAACTGAATAATGTCCATATTAATATATCTTTTCAGGGAAAACAATCGCTGCCTAAGAACGGCTCGCCCCGAAGGCGGCTGCCGCTAACGGCTGCAAAATTAGTCATTTCCACCGAACAAGCCTACCAAACGTTGTCTAAAATGCTACGACACGCACGTTTTTTAACCAAAACGTGCCATATCGCACCGAGCGGATTACATACCACAGCCAGGCATACCCGCCACGACATTTCCCAAGCTTGCCATAACATTCCTGCGCAACCCACCAATAAAAGCAGCACGACTTGACGGATTGCAAAATAAATTCGCTATTTTTGCAATCTGGCAAGCAAGCCGTAGCAACCGCCACGGCAGTAACAAAACGTTACAAAAAGCCATTCCCGACAGCCACAGGGCGGAAACAGCTGGCAAAACGGGCCGGAACACCAGGCTAAACTGGCCGTCCGGCAGGCTGGAACAGACCGTCTGGCAGCGCAAATAGCAGCTAAACGCAACGCTCTGCGGCACAGGCGGTTACGCAAAAGCGAACGCATCACAACAAAACTTTACAAAACAGAGGCGGTCCAACGCCCACAGACAACATCGAGATATGCCCATAATCAACATCACTTCGCTCGACCACGAGGGCGTCAGCGTGTTCGCCACGCTCACCGAGGCGCAGCTGCGCAACCGCAAAGACTCCGAAAGGGGGATGTTCATAGCCGAAAGCCCGAAGGTAATCCGCGTGGCTCTCGATGCCGGCTACAAGCCGCTGGCTCTGCTATGCGAGCGCAAGCACATTGCAGGCGACGCCAAAGACATAATAGAAAGGTGCGAGGGCATACCCGTGTACACGGGCGAACGCGAGCTGCTGGCGCGGCTCACGGGCTACGTGCTCACGCGCGGCGTGCTCTGCGCCATGCGCCGCAAGGCCGAGCCATGCGTCAGTGAGGTGTGCCGCGGGGCGCGGCGCGTGGTGGTGATAGACGGCGTTGTCGACACGACCAACATCGGTGCCATCTTCCGCTCGGCAGCCGCGCTGGGCATCGACGCCGTGCTGCTCACGCCCGACTCGTGCGACCCGCTCAACCGCCGCGCCGTGCGCGTGTCGATGGGCAGCGTGTTCCTCGTGCCGTGGGCGTGGCTCGACGGGCCTGTAAGCAGCCTGAGCCCACTCGGGTTCCGCACGGTGGCCATGGCACTGACGGACAACTCGGTGCCCATCGACCACCCCGCGCTCGCCCGCGAGCCGCGCCTGGCCATAGTGATGGGCACCGAGGGCGACGGGCTGGCGGCCGAAACCATTGCCTCGACCGACTACGTGGCGCGCATACCCATGGCCCACGGCGTTGACTCGCTCAACGTGGCGGCAGCCGCAGCCGTGGCCTTCTGGGAGCTGAGGGCGAGGTGACAACAAACAACAACGGACCAAACAAATACCGATATGAGAGTACTGCTTATAAACGGAAGCCCGCACAAGAGCGGCAACACAAGCATCGCACTGGCCGAAGTGGCCGGGCAATTAGAGAAAAACGGCATTGACACCGACACGGTGTGGATAGGCACGAAGGCCGTGCAGGGCTGCATAGCCTGCGGACGGTGCGCCGAACTGGGCCACTGCACGTTCGCCGACGAGCTTTACAACGACGTGACGGCGAGGCTGCGCGAGGCCGACGCCATCGTGGTAGGGTCGCCCGTGTACTACGGCGGGCCGGCCGGCTCGCTCTGCTCGCTGCTCGACCGCCTGTTCTACTCGGCCCTGCCGCTGCTGGCCAACAAGCCCGCAGCCGCCGTGGTGGTGTGCCGCAGGGGCGGGGCCACGGCCGCCTTCAACCGCCTCAACATGTATTTCATGATGAGCAACATGTCCGTTGTCACCTCGCAATACTGGAACATGGTGTACGGCAGGGCGCAGGGCGAAGCCGCACAGGATGCCGAAGGGCTGCAGACCATGCGCACGCTGGCCGACAACATGGCGCGGATGCTCCTCGACATGAAAGACGGCAAGCGCAACGCCCCGGTGCGCGAGCAGCGCATAGCAACAAGTTTCATAAGGTGAAACCTGCCGCAAGGCAACCCAAAGACCGAACAAGGAATGCTGAAACGCGACTATATCATGCGCCTCATACGCGAGTTTGCCGAGGCACTGGAGCTGCTCCTGAAGAAAGACGTGAGCCGGCAGCGCGAAGAGATAAGCCGTATGTACGACCAATACGTAGGCCCGGCGGCCTTCTACCGCACCGCCCCGATGGGCGATGTGATGGAGTCGTTCGCCCGCTTCGCCCCGGAGGAGAGGGCGCAGCGCATGGAGATGCTCGCCGAGCTGTACTACACGGAGTCGGGCCTTACGCCCGGCCCCACCGGTTGGGAACTGCTTTCGCGCTCGCTCGCGCTCTTCGACTTCATCGACCGCCACGACCGCACGTTCAACATTGAGCGCAAGGCAAAGATAGCAGGCATAAAGCGCAGGCTTGCCGATGCCGGCTCCGGCATCGGCAAGCCTTGAGCCTACGGCCAAGCCGCCACCGGCAGGCAGGCCGCAGTCAGCGTGCCGCGCCGCCGAATGCCTCGATGCGGCGGCGCAAGTTGGCCTGCAGGTTGAGGAAGTAGAGATTTATCTCCTGCACGTGGTAGTTGCCCTTGGGGAAGATACGGGCGATGGAGGGGATGAAATAGTCATCATCACGCAGCCCGTCGATAATCAGTGTGGCCGTAGGACGGTCTATGCGCGCCCCCACGGCGTGGCGCAGCGTGTCGGCACGGCCCTCGGAGTCGAAGAACACCGAGCCGAGATTGGCCGACCGAGGCGCGTAGGTGGTGTCGGTGCGCCAGTTGAGCGGGTTTATGCAAAGGGCGTTGCCAGCGAACAATGGCGACTCCGCACCAACGTGCGACACGCTGTTATAGCAGATTACCACGCCTGTGTCGTCGGCCCCGGTGGCCGGTCGCAGCGCGGGATAGGCCGAAAGCTCGGCCTCGCTGACGCTGAAGCCGAACACGTAGGCGGCCACCATGCGCTCCCGCTGGGCTGCCGTGAGCGTGTGCTTAAGCAGCTCCACCACGGCCTTTGCCCCCTGGCTGTGGCCGGCGAGGATGAAAGGGCGGCTCGCGTTGCGGTGTTCCATGTAGTAGCTGAACGCGCTCACCACGTCGGCATGCGCCAGGCTGTAGCGCCGCTCTATCTCGTCGGCAGGCTCAAACCACGAGTCCATGGTTATCTGGCGGTAATACGGCGCGAGGAAACGGCAGCTCTCGCCGAACAGGCGGCACGCCAACAGGTCGGAAGAGGCCACGGCGGCGCGCTGCGCGGAGTCAGCGACGTCCATGTAATGGCACGGCATGCCGCTGCCGTCAGTCCAATCCCACACGCAGGTTGGGGCTATGTAGAACACGTCTACGGCGCAGTCGGCACTGTCGCGCCCGCCCTCATACCACATACTCTTGTCCGAATAGTCGGGCGCTGCGGGCGCGAACGCCTCCTGCCCAGCCTCGCTCGACGAGCAGGCCGACGGCACAAACACAAGCAACAGCAATGCAAGCTGTTGCAAAAAAGCATTGTTCTTCATTCAAGTCAAATATTTTTTGTGAGACAGTATTCAGGAGACTGGGGTACAGACAACGGCACCCCACTCCCCGACTCTCCCCGGTGGGAAGAGCGATGGCGCAGCCTTTCTTCACCACTCACTCTTCATTCTTCATTTTCAAAGTACTCCCCGCAGTCCTTTACATAGTCTATCAGCCGGGCAAAGACCTCGTTCTGGCGGAGCAGGCGGGCGTTTCCCACCATCACCAAGTGCTCCCTGGCGCGCGTCATCGCCACGTTCAGCTTTCGGTCGACAAGCTCGCCGCAGTCCTCAATTGTGTTGGCGGCGAGGAAATTGAGCTGATACCGGCGGCGCACGGTGAAGCCGTAGACAATCAGGTCGCGCTGGCTGCCTTGGTAACGCTCCACGGTGTCGATGGTTATGCGGGCGAGGGCTGCTATCCCCGAGCGGGCAATGGCCTCGCGGACGGCGGCAATCTGGTTGCGGTAAGGCACAATGACACCGACTGTGCGGGCCGGGTCGAAGCTGCCAGGCGAAAGCCGGTAGGCCGCCGAGACAACCGCTGCGATGGCCCGTGCCTCGGCAGTGTTCACCTTGTCTGGCGCATTGCCGGGAGCCGGAGGCACGTCGATGAACGCCACGCGGCTGCTTCCCAACAGGCGTTCTGCGGCGTCTGCCCCCGGCCGAGGGGTTGCGAGGGGCCGCTCCTGGTGGGCCAGCGGCACGGGGCGCAGGCGGCCAGAGTAGAAAGCGAGGCTCGGGAAGGCGGCAATGTCGGTGTGCATGCGGCCCTGGCGGGTGAGCATATAGACCACCGCGGGGTCGTCGCGGTACGTGCGAAGCAGCCTTTCGAAGAGCGAGTCGCGGCAGTCGGCAAGGCCGATGGCCTGCAGCTGCGGGTCGCTGACGCGCGACTCGTCGGCAGTCTGCTGCACGACGGCGGGCAACTGCTTGTGGTCGCCGATGAGCACGAAGCGGGCTATCGACTCCACTCCGCCCACGGCGGCACCCAGCAGGCCTACGATGTGGGGCTCAAGTATCTGCGAGGCCTCGTCGATGATGGCCAGCGAGAACCGCCTCAGCCCCAGGAGCGCGGGGTTGGAGTTGAGGGCCGAGGTGGTGGCACAGACCACGCGGCTTCCGGCAATGAGCCGCCTTACGTCAGCGACACGGGCGCACGAGGCCACTTTCTCCTCCAGGAGAGCGCCGCGGAAAGGCTCGGCGCAGGCCAGGCGCGAGCCGAGCCTGAGAAAGCCGATGCCGCTCTCGGCGAGCTTGGAGCACATCTCGTCGACGGCGCGGTTGGTGTATGCCATGAGCAGCACGGCGGACTCCGGCTCCAAAAGCTCTTCGCGCAGGATGTTGAGCATGGCAAACGAGGTCTTGCCCGTGCCGGGCGGGCCGATGACAAGGAAGAAGTCGCGGGCCTGCATGGCGCGCTGCACAAGCCCGTTGAACCCGCCGTAGTCGCCGCGCAGGGCAATCCCGGCGTCGGCCTCGGGCCTGCGCTGGCCGAGGAGCAGGTCGCGCCGCCGCGCAGGGGCGGAGAGGAAGGAGTGCATGGCGCGGTAGAGCGAGGTGAACGACGACTCAAAGAGGTCGTGCTCCACGGCCCAGGCGTAGCCCGGCGGGCGGCGGAACACACGGCTGTCGGTCTGCGGGTTGCGCAGGCTGAGCACGAGGCTGGCCGTGGTTATGCGCTCTATCGTGGCGCGCAGCACCATGGTGCGGCGCACGTCGGGTTCGCGCCCGAGGCGGTATGAGTAAAGCACTACGATGTCGCCCGGGCGGAAGTTGGCAGCCTCGGCAACCGAGCCGTCGCAGAAAGCGAGCGTTACGCGCTCCACACCTCGGCCTGCCGGCCCGTCGGCATCAAGGCTCTCCACCTGCAACGGGCAGTAGATGTTGCCGGCCTGGAGCTTCTCCTGCAGCGTGTCGTGCCACTTTGCGGCGAAGCCGGAGTTCTCTTTCGTCATGTTGCCCAGCTTGGCCAACAGGTGCTCGCGCTCCAGAAAGGTCATGAAGCGGAAGTAATACGCCCGGCAGAGCGGCGTGGCCGAGCGCACGGGGCGGAGCAAAGCCTCTATCTGCGGGCGCTCGTACTGCTCCCAGAGGCGGCCCGACGTACGGGTCACGTTGAGCCTGCCGGGCGTGAGCTTCTCCAATATGCTTATGCCTCCGCGGGCATACCACAGCTCGCACCACACAATCTGGTTGCGCAGCATGAGCGCGCGGCGCAGCAGCTCGGGTGCCGGGCCTACCTTGACGAGACTGTTAGGATAGCGGGAATAGAGCAGGAAAGCGCGTATGTCGGCGTTGGTGAGACCGTGGCCATAGCGCAGCTGGGCCATGTAGAGCAGCAGCTGCACGTAGTGCTTCTCCTGCTGGCGCGGCGTGGCGGGGTCGGGGCCGGGCGGGAAGGCACCCTTGCCGGCCTTCTGCTCGATGAGTATGCAGCGGCCCGGGCGGCAGACATCCATCTGGAGCAGGTCCATGCGCCCTTGCAGGCCGAGCGTCTCGCTGAAGAACGTGGGCTCGAGCACGGCCTCTGCGGGGCAGAAATCGCTCACCTCGGCAGGCAAGACGGAACCCACGGCGCGGCGGATGTTGGCCAGCTGGGCCTGCGCCTCGGCGTGGAAAGAGCCGTCGATGCCGTCGGCGGCGGCAAGTGCGAGGGCGTTGCGGCGGAAAAAGCCGGCCACCGAGTCGGCATAGCTGACGTCAAGCCCGTGGACGGCCTCGTCGAGAAACTGGCCAGCGAAGTTGCCCAGCAGCGTGTGCACGGAGTGCGCGGCGGGCTTTATCTTGTTGAGCAGGTATGTGAAAGGCGACTCGCCGTAGGGCTGGAAGCAGGCCGCCACCGACGATATGTCGACAAGATAGTCGGGCTCGAAGATTACGAGCTCGGGCTTCACGGCGCCCGCCTCCATGCGCGGACGGACCAGGTTGAGCTGGCTTCCGCGCGAGAGTAGGCCGCAAACGCCGGCCCAAGGGCCTGAGCAATCGACGCGCAGCGTGGCCCCGCGCTCGGAGGTGGCGGTGACCATGGTGCCGTCGACCGACGCGACGGCCACGCGCACACAATCGCCCAGCACCTCGCCTGCTTCCGTGCTGAGGTCGCGCCGGGGCAGGCGCAAAGCCAGGGGCGGCGGGACGGCGGCCCCGCCATAGACGGCTGCGATGAAGAGGCACACGCTCTTTAGGTCGTGGGGGAAGTGGAGGCGCAGCTCGTCGCTGCCGCACTCGGCGTAGCGGCGCAGCCTCGCGCGCGCGTCGTTGACGCGGCTGGCCAGCGCAGGCTCCACGCGGTGCTCCTTCAAAAGGTAGTCTACCTTTGCGAACATCCCTGCGAAGGCGAGGCTGCTGTGGAGCAGACGCTGGTCTACGGCACGGCGCAACACCGCCCCGAGCGCAGCGTATGCCCCGCAGGGGTCGGCACCGGCAGCATCGGCCACGGCCAGAAGCTCGTCATAGAAATCGGCAGGTGTATACTCGATTTGTATTGCCATATAATGTGTTTTCTAAAGGAAACGCGCCACATCAGCCTGCGGCAGGGTGGCAGAGGAGCACCCCTTGAAGCAGCCTGCCGTCAAATGCGTAACTACCTGAGCCACAGCGTGTTGGCAAGACAGGCAGTTTTGCTGTGCCAAACGGCCCGTTCGGGATGGCCAAACGGCCTGTTCGGGGCTGCAGAACGGGCCGTTTTGCCCGGCGGGCAAGCTGCCCTGCCCGGCCACCCGCCCCGCAGCAGGCTGCAGCCACGCCCAAGGGGCCGCCCGGGCCGCAGATGCAAAGGTACAAAAAAAGGCCTGCCCCGCAATGGGACAGGCCGATGTAAATTGCCTGCAAAGGCACGCGACACCTTAAATCTTGGTGATGATGCCGAGCTTCGTGCCTTCTATGAAGCTGGTTATCATGCGGATGGCCTCGCCGTCGGGCACCTGCTCCTTTATCTGGAGCACGGCGTCGAACACCGAAGTCTGCCCGTGGAACACCAGGCGGTAGGCGTTTGCTATGTGCTTCTGCGTCTTCTCGTCAATCTCGTAGGTGGTCATCATCACGGAGTTGATGCCATCGTACTTGATGGGCGAGCCACCGGCGATGATGAACGGCGGGATGTCCTTCGAGAAGGTGCAGCCCGAACGTATCATCGAGCATGAGCCTACGCGGGTGCGGGCGTTGGCAATCACGCTGGTGGAGAAGATGACGGCATCGCCAATCTCGCAGTCGCCGGCAATCTTCGTGCCGTAGCCGAAGACGCAGCGGTGGCCCACCTTGGTGTCGTGGGATATGTGCGCGCCCTCCATGAAGAAGTTGCTGTTGCCGATGACGGTCTTGCCGTCGGAGTGGGTGGCGCGGTTGATGACCACGTTCTCGCGGAAGGTGTTGCGGTCGCCTATGATAAGCTCTGACGGCTCTCCCTTGAACTCGAAGTCCTGCGGCAGGGCGGCGAGCACCGCGCCTTGGAACACGGTGTTGTCGTTGCCCATGCGCGTGCCGTTGAGTATGCTCACGTAGGGGTAGATGGTGCAGTTGTCACCTATCACCACGTCGCCCTCGATGTAAGCGAATGGATATATCTTGCAGTTGTTGCCGATTTTCGCTCTCGGATCTATCTCTGCCTTTGGGCTTATTTCACTTGCCATAATCGTTAGCTTTTATGAAGTTATTAATTGACGCCTCCGCCCAGTGCCTGATAGAGGTTGACCACGGCCTGCATCTTGTAGAAGTCGTCGGCCACCTTGGTCAGCTCAGCGTTGAGCAGGCTGGTCTGGGCAGTGATTACCTCAAGGTAGTTGCTGTTGCTCGATGCGAACAGCTCCTTGGTGTCCTCGACGGTCTTGCGCAGGGCAGCCACCTGCTTCTCTTCGAGGCGGCTCTTCTCGTCGCTCGTGTTGTAGAGCACGAGGGCGTTGCTCACCTCGTTGCCGGCCTTGAGCACTGCGTTCTGCCAAGTGTTGTAGGCCTGCTCCTGCTCAGCCTTGGCCACCTTGAGCCCGGCTATGAGCTGCCCGTTCATGAAGATGGGCTGCACAAGGCTTCCCACGGCGGACAGCAGCCACTTGCCGGGATTGACGATGCCAGCGCCGGAGCTGTTGGTGAAGGCTCCGGAGCCGCTGATGGTGATGTTGGGGTAGAACTTGGAGCGGGCCGTCTGCGTGTTGTAGAAGCACTGGGCGAGCGTCATCTCGGCGTAGTGTACGTCGGGGCGGTTGTTGAGCATGTTGAGAGCTATGCCCGTGCTGAACTCCGACGGCAGGCTCTGGTCTTCCAGGCGTCCGCGCTTTATGGCCTGTGCCGACTGGCCGAGCATGAGCGAGAGCGAGTTCTCGGTCTCGCGGATCTGGCGCTTCAGGTCAGAAGCCTGCGCCAGCACCGAGTAGTAGTTGGCCTCGGCGCTCTGCACGCTTGTGGAGCGGTAGCCCACGCGCAGCTCCTTCAAGCCTTTCATCATGTCCCAAGTCTCCTTGGTTATGCCAGCCATCTCGTTGACCAGCTCCAGCTGGCGGTCGAGCATCAGCAGCGTGTAGTACATGTTGGCGATGTTCGATATGACCTGGGTCTTGACCACGAGCTGGTAGTCCTTGGTGGCCAGCAGGGCGGTCTGCGCGCTGCGCTTCTGCGAGAGCAGGTTGCCGAAGAGGTCGAGGCTCCAGCTGGCCTGCACGGGCAGCGAGTAGGTCTTCGTCGTCTTGCTTCCGTCCCACGACGTGAGCGTGCCTTGCGGCGAGAAGGTGAACGAAGGCACGAAAGCCAGCTTGGCTGCCGTGAGCTGCGCCTCAACCATCTTCACGTTGAGGGCGGCGTTGAGCAGGTCGACGTTGTTCTCCAGGCCCTGCTCGATGAGGGCCTGCAGCTGCGGGTCGGTGAACACCTCGCGCCAGGGCAGGTTGCCGAAGCTGGTGGTGTCGCTGACAGCCAGTGTGTCAGTGACGGAGGCCGTGTCGCGCACAAGCCCCGCCGTGTTGACATCCGGACGCTCATATTTGTTGTAGAGTCCGCAGCTGCCCAAGAGCAGCGTTGCGGACATTATTGTCAATAGCTTCTTCATCATTCTATTTTTCATCTTTTTTGTAATCAGCTGGGCGGTGGGCGTACTGGGCAAGCTCAGTGGTCACCTCCTCGTTCTCCTCGTCCTCGAACTTCAGCGGCGTGAACTTCTCCTGCAGCGACTGGAATATCACGAACAGGCCGGGAACAATGAAGATCTGTATCATTGTTCCGATGAGCATACCGCCGATGGCGGCCGCGCCGAGGGTCTGGTTTCCGTTCTTGCCTACACCGTGGGCGAACATCATTGGCAGCAAGCCGATGATCATGGCCAGCGATGTCATGAGGATAGGACGCAGACGGGCTCCGGCTCCGAGGATGGCCGACCAAGTGATGGCCATGCCGGTGTGGCGGCGCTCAAGGGCGAACTGCACGATGAGGATGGCGTTCTTGGCCAAGAGTCCGATGAGCATGATGAGCGATATCTGCATATAGATGTCGTTCTGGTGGCCGAAGAGCTGCGTGAAGAGGAATGCTCCGGCAAGTCCGAACGGAACGGACAGCAGCACCGACAGCGGCAGGATGTAGCTCTCGTACTGCGCGGAGAGGATGAGGTAAACGAACACGAAGCACAACAGGAAGATGAGGCCGGTCGAACTGCTGGAGTTTGCCTCGGTCCTGGTAAGTCCGGTGAACTCATATCCGTATCCCTGGGGCAGCGAAGCGTCGGCCACTTCGCGCACGGCCTGGATGGCTTCACCCGAAGAATAGCCGTCGGCCACGGTCGCCGTGACGCTGATGCTGGTGTACATGTTGTAGCGGTTGATGTTGGACGGGCCGTAAACGCGGTTCATCGTGCAGAACTCGCTTACCGGGGCCATGCCGCTGGTCGTGCGGACGTAGATGCTGCTGAGGTCCTCGGGGCGCTCGCGGCTCTCGGCCGTACCTTGTATCATCACGCGGTAGAGCTTTCCGTAAGCGTTGAAGTTCGACGCATAGAGGCCGCCGTAGTATCCCTGGAGCGTGGTGAGCACGGTCGAGGGCGATATGCCTGCCTGCTTGCACTTGGCCACGTCGACATCAATCATGTACTGCGGGTAGCTCGAGTTGAACGAAGTCATGGCCATCTGTATCTCGGGGCGCTTGTTGAGCTCGCCCAGGTACTGCTGCACGATGCCGAAGAAGCGGTTGATGTCGCCGCCGGTACGGTCGAGCATCACGAGCGACACACCGTTGTTTGCCGAGAATCCCGGGATCATAGGCGGTGCGAACGCCAGTATCTGCGCGTCCTTGATAGATGCCGTCTGGGCGTAGATCATGCCTAGCACGGCCTGTGCGCTCTGCGCGTCGTTGCGCTCGTCGAAGTCCTTGAGCTTTATGATGAACGTCGCCTGGTCAGAGCCTGATCCGGAGATGAAGTTGTATCCCTGTATCTGCTGGCGGCTGGCGACAGCCGGGTTGGACGCGAGCATGGCGTCAACCTGGTCGATTACCTGCTGCGTGCGGTACACGCTGGTTCCCGGGGGCATTGAGATCGTACAGAACACAACGCCGGTATCCTCGTCGGGAACGAGGCCGGAGCGGGTCGTGCTCATCGTTGCCACGAGGGCCACGATGCCGAGCACCACGGCGCCGAGCACCATGAGCGGCTTGCGGGTCATGCGCTCCACGCCTTTCTTGTACTTGCCGAGCACCTTGTCGTAGGCCGTGTTGAACGCCACGTGGAAACGGTCGATGGTGCTGAGCTTGCGCTCCGAGCCGTCCTCATGCTTCGGTTTCATGAACACGGCGCACAGGGCCGGCGAGAGCGTGAGGGCGTTGAGGGCCGAGATGAAGATGGAGATGGCCATCGTCACGCCGAACTCGCGGTAGAAAGTACCCGACACTCCGCCCATGAACGACACGGGGATGAACACCGAGGCCATCACCAGGGTAATCGATATGATGGCTCCCGATATCTCGTTCATGGCGTCGATGCTGGCCGTAAGCGCGCTCTTGTAGCCCAGGTCGAGCTTGGCGTGGACGGCCTCAACCACGACTATGGCATCATCGACCACGATGGCGATGGCCAAGAGCAATGCGGAGAGCACCAGGAGGTTGACCGAGAAGCCGAAGAGGTTGAGGAAAAGGAACGTACCGATGAGCGACACCGGAACGGCGATGAGCGGGATGAGCGTAGAGCGGAAGTCCTGCAGGAAGATGTAAACCACGAGGAACACGAGCGCAAGCGTGAACACCAGCGTGAACACAACCTCCTCGATAGATGCGTAGAGGAACGATGTCACGTCGTAGTTGATGTCATACGTAAGGCCCGGGGGGAAGTCCTTGGAGAGCGTTTCGAGCTGCGCCTTGACGTTGGTGGCTATCTCGTTGGCGTTGGAGCCGGCGATCTGCTGCACCATACCCATGACCGAAGGCATGTTGTTGTTGCGCATCGACACGGTGTAGCTCAGTCCGCCGAGCTCGACGTCGGCCACGTCCTTGAGCTTAAGGGTCTGCCCGGTGAGGTCGCTCGTGAGGATTATGTTCTGGAATTCCTCTGCGGTCTTGAGTCGGCCGGTGTATCTCATGACGTATTCGAACGACATCTTGCTCTCCTGTCCGAACGTTCCGGGCGCGGCCTCGATGTTCTGCTCGGAGAGGGCGGCGGATATGTCGCTTGGCATGAGGCCGTACTGCTTCATCTTGTCGGGCTTGAGCCAGATGCGCATGGAGTAGGTCTTCATACCGGGGCTCATCACGTCGCCCACGCCGCCGATACGCTTGAGGGCCGGGACGACGTTGATCTCGTTGTAGTTGGTGATGAACTGGTCATCGTAACGGCCGTCGGGGGAGACGAGGGCGTACATGATTACCTGCGACGACTGGCGCTTGTTGACGGTAACGCCGACGCGGGTGACCTCGGCAGGCAGCTGCGACTGTGCCTGCGATATGCGGTTCTGAACGTTCACGGCGCACATATCGGCGTTGGCTCCCTGGCGGAAGTAGATGGTGATGCTGGCCGAGCCGCTGTTGTCGGCGGAGGATTCCATGTAGTCCATGTTCTCCACACCGTTGATGCTTTCCTCCAGCGGGGCGAGCACGGAGTTCTTCACCGTCTCGGCATCGGCGCCGGTGTACGTGGTGCGCACCGAAACGGTAGGCGGAGCCACGTCAGGGTACTGCTCTATCGGCAGGGTGAGCAGTCCGATGAAACCCAGTATGACGATGAGAATCGAGATCACCGTCGAGAGTACCGGGCGTTTTATAAAGTTTGTAAATGTCATATTACCTATTGTTTAATGCCTTTTTAGATATCCTGAGGCTGGCCTGTTATTTCTGCATGGCTCCCATTCCCTCAGCCTGCTTTATCCTCTTGGCGTACTCCTCGGGGGTGATGGGGGTGATGGCTGCACCGTCGGTGAGCTTGGTGATGCCGTTGGTGACGTACTTGTCGCCGGGCTTCAGGCCTCCGGTGACGATGTAGTTCACGCCGTCGTTCTGCGGCTCTACGGTTATCTCGGTGTATTTCACCTTGTTGTCACTGCCGAGCACGTAGATGAAGAGCTTGTTCTGCAGCTCCACGGCGCAGCTCTTGGGTATCACCACTGCCGCCTTGTTGGTGTGCTTCACCACCACCGAGCCCGACCCGCCGCTCTTGAGCAGGTGCTCTGGGTTGGGGAACTGTGCTATCATCTGCACGCTGCCGGTGGCCTGGTCTATCACGCCGCTCACCTTGGCCACCTTGCCTTCGTGCTGGTAGGTGGTGCCGTCGGCCAGCTGCAGGTGCACGGGCGGGTAGTTGCTTATGGCGTCGGCCATGCCGCCTGCGGTCTTCGAGAGCTCGAGCATTTCCTTCTCGTTCATCGAGAAGTACACTTCCATCGTGCTGATGTCAGACACGGTTGTCAGAGGCTGCGCGCTGGAGCTGCTGACGAGCGCGCCCACCTTGTAGGGGAGCGTGCCTATTACTCCGTTGGCCGGGCTTTTCACGTAGCAGAAGTTGAGGTTCTCCTTGGCCGAGGCGAGCGAAGCCTTGGCCTGGGCGAGCTGGGCCTGTGCGCTCTCGAAGGAGTTCTGGTCCGACTGCAGCTCGTAGGAGCCTATCACCTTGTTGGCATACAGCTTCTTGCTGTTCTCGTAGGTGAGCTTGGCGGTGTTGAGCGACGCCGATGCCGTGTTGACGGAGGCCTGCGCCTGGCGCACGGCGGCCTCGTAGGTCACGTTGTCGATGACGAAGAGCAACTGGCCTGCCTTTACGGACTGTCCTTCCTTTACGCACACCTTTGTAATGAAGCCCGACACCTTCGGCCGGATTTCAACGTCCTGAATACCCCTTATCACAGCAGGGTAAGTTGATTGCAGCGTGGCACTCTGCGGGCTGACCGTCTGCACAGGGTAGCTATTGTCGCCTGTCATGGCGCCTTTGTCTCCGCAGGAGACGAGAAGTGCAGCTGCTGCCGCAACCAACAACATTTTGTTCTTTTTCATAACCTAATATATAACGATAAATAATTTGTTCGAACTGCGCCGTGCGCGAAAACTCAAAACGCGCGCACGGTTTTCGAGTTGCAAAGTTACACAGAATATTCTAACAAAAAAAATATGTGCCGCCACATTTAACCATCTTTATATACGGCGCGCGCATATGCAAAAAATGAATAAGAAATGCGCGTTAATTTTTACAAAACAGCCCCATTTCGTGGGCTTTTTCGAGCAGCAGGCGCATGAGCGGCTCGCGCTCGTTGGGCACGCTGTTGTCGAGCACGGCCTCTTTCAGTGCCTGCTTGAGCAGCCCCACCTCGCGGCATGGTGGCAGGGCGAACATCTCCATTATCTCGTTGCCGTCGATGCATGGCTGCAGCAGGCGCTTGTAGTCGCGCTCCTTGAGGTCGGCGAGCTTCTCGCGCACCATGCGGAAGTTCTCGAGGAACATCTTCTTGCGCCCCTCGTTCTTGCTGGTTATGTCGGCCTCGCAGAGCGTCATGAGGTCGTCGATGTCGTCGCCGGCGTCGTTCATGAGGCGGCGCACGGCACTGTCGGTCACCTCCTCGTCGGCTATGGCGATGGGGCGCATGTGCAGGTCAACGAGCTTCTGCACGTACTTCATCTTCGCGTCGAGCGGCAGTGCCATGCGGCGGAACACCTGCGGCACCATCTTTGCGCCCACATAGTTGTGGTTATGGAACGTCCAGCCCTGCGCGGCGTCCCAGCGTTTGCACCTGGGCTTGCCTATGTCGTGCATCAGCGCGGCCCACCTGAGCCACAGGCCGGCCCCGCGCCGGCTCACGTTGTCGAGCACCTCGAGCGTGTGGTAGAAGTTGTTCTTGTGGGCCTTGTCGCCGCGCCGCTCCACCACGTCGAGCGCGGCCAGCTCGGGCAGCACGAGCTGCAGCAGCCCGCTTCGGTGCAGGTCCACGAAGCCCCGGCTGGGCGTGGCGGTCATGATTATCTTGTTCAGCTCGTCCTTTATGCGCTCGCCGCTCACTATGCGCAGCCTGTCGGCGTTGCGGCTGAGGGCGTCGAAGGTCTCGTCCTCTATCATGAAGTTGAGCTGCGCGGCAAAGCGCACGCAGCGCATCATGCGCAGCGGGTCGTCAGAGAAGGTGACGTCGGGGTCGAGCGGCGTGCGTATGATGCCGTCCTCCAGGTCCTCCACGCCGTAGAACGGGTCTACGAGCTCGCCGTAGCGGGCCTTGTTCAGGCACACGGCCATGGCGTTGATGGTGAAGTCGCGGCGGTTCTGGTCGTCCTCCAGCGTGCCGTCCTCCACTATGGGCTTGCGCGAGTCGTGGCTGTAGCTCTCGCGCCGCGCGCCCACGAACTCCACCTCGAGCGAGCGCCACTTCACCTGGGCCGTGCCGAAGTTGCGGAACACGGAGAGGTGGGCTTTCTTGCCGAGCCGCTGCTTGAGCTGCGTGGCGAGGCTGATGCCGCTGCCCACGACAACGATGTCGATGTCGTTCGAAGGGCGTTCGAGGAAGAGGTCGCGCACGTAGCCGCCTACCACGTAGCACTCCAGGCCGAGCTTGTCGGCCTCCTCGGATATGGTGTGGAAGATGTCGGCGTCGAGCGCCTGTGCCAGTTCTGCGTCTGAGAGTATCTTCATTTGTGGCTTTGCTGTGTTCAGGGCTGCAAAGTTAGCGCAAAAAATCCGAATTCCGCCACGCCGGCAGCCTTTTTTGCGCGCATGGGCATGGGCTTGCGCGCCGGCGCGCAGCCCTCCGCCACGCCCACCGGGCCGCGCAGGCGGGGTGCAACATTGCGAAAAACCGCGACAAAAGACTCGCCGTGAGCAGCTTTCCCGCGCCGGCGGGCATCGCCGGGCGCAAGAAACGCAATTTCCGCAGCATCACGCAAACGGCTGGCCTGTAGCGACTTACGCACCGGCCGCACAGCCGCAGCCCGGCAAAAGGCGCGCAAAACCGCCCTGGAACGGCCTGTTTGAGGCCACAATACAGGCCGTCCGGCATGGCGGAACGGGCCGTCCGGAATCGCAATACGGCCCGTTTTGCCCGCAGGCAAAGTCCTCCCCGCGCCGGGCATCGGCCCTGACGGCCCCGCCGAAGCGTTTTTCCGGCCCCGCGAGAGCTGCACCGGCGGGTTGCCGGGGCGGCGTTTTCCATGAAAAACATTTACCAAACGGCCTCGGCCCGCAGCCTCGGGCACGGTTCACGCCGGGCATCCCCTCGTGTTAACAATGCCTAATATTGCGGCGCGAAATGGCCTTTTAACACGCAGAAGATGTATTTTTGCAATAAAGTTCAACCCCTGCGCAGGATGATGCCCCGGCATCCACACTGCGCCACAACGACCTACAACGATGATGAAAAAGCTTTTGGCGGCAGCAATCACGGCAGCCGCGCTCACCGCCTGCGGCAACAAGGCCGACGCCGAGGCCGAGCTGATGCTCGAAAAGGCAGGCACGGAGTTTGAGGAAAAGCAGTACGACAAGGCCCTGGCCACCATCGACTCGCTGCGCCGGGCCTACCCGGAGGCCATCGAGGTGCGCAAGCGCGCACTGGCCCTCTACCAGGACATAGCCCTCAGGCAGGCGCAGGACGCCCTGGCGCGCACCGACAGCGCCCTGCAGGCCACGAAGGCGCGCTACGCCGTGCTGAAAGACTCGGTTGAGAAGAAGCGCGCCAGCCTCACGGCAACCGAGGCCGAGCTGAGCGAGCTGAACCACACGAAGGCCAGGATAGACACCCTGCAGGTGGCCTTCGACACGCAGTGCGCCAAGATAAAGTACATACACAAGAAGCAGAAGGAGCAGTGAGGCCCGCCCGCGCGGCCATGCCCCATGCCACAAAACAGCCATATGCAGCAAGTTTTTTTGGTTTTCTCGGCAGAAATGCCTAATTTTGCACCGCACTACGCTATCCATCATGGCAAACAAGGAAGAAAACACGACTGACCGACAGTTCGAACAGGTCATCGGCGAGTGCCGCTCGCTGTTCGAGAAGAAACTGCGCGACTACGGCGCGTCGTGGCGGCTGCTGCGCCCACAGTCGCTCACCGACCAGCTCTTCATCAAGGCCAAGCGCATACGCAGCCTCGAAGTGAAGGGCGAGTCGCTCGTGGGCGAAGGCATAAGGCCCGAGTTCGTGGCGCTCATAAACTACGGGCTGGTGGGCCTGATACAGCTCGACCGCGGCTATGCCGACACCGTGGACATGGCGGCAGACGAGGCGCTGGCCCTCTACGACGGCTTCGCCGCAGAGGCACTGGCCCTGATGAAGCGCAAGAACCACGACTACGACGAGGCATGGCGCTCCATGCGCGTAAGCAGCTACACCGACTTCATACTCACAAAGATAGAGCGCGTAAAGGAGATTGAGGACAACCGCGGGCGCACACTCGTGAGCGAGGGCATCGCGGCCAACTACATGGACATAATCAACTACGCCGTGTTCGGCGCCATCAAGCTGGCCGGATGACCGCCATGACAACGCAGATGAGAGCCGGAGTGAGAATAGCCATCGTCAACGCCTGCCGCCTGCTCACGGCAGCCACGTTCGTGCTGTCGGGGTTCGTCAAGGCCGTCGACCCCATAGGCACGCAATACAAGATACGCGACTACCTCGAGGCATGGCAGCTGGTGCAGTACGTGCCCGACTTCATCATGCTCGCCGCCTCGGTGGCCATGTCGGCCGCGGAGTTCGGCATAGGCATCTGCCTGCTCTTCGCCATGCACCGCCGCGCCACCTCGCGCCTGCTGCTGCTCGTCATGGCCGTGTTCACACCGCTGACGCTGTGGCTCGCCATAGCCAACCCCATCAGCGACTGCGGCTGCTTCGGCGACGCGGTGAAGCTGACCAACTGGCAGACGTTCTGGAAAAACGTCGCGCTGCTCGCCATGGCCGTCGTGCTGGCGCGCCGCCCGCTCGACATGGTGCGCTTCATCAGCCGCACCAACCAGTGGATAGTGCTCAACTACTCGGCGCTGTTCATACTCGCCGTATCGGGCTACAGCCTCTACGACCTGCCGCAGTTCGACTTCAGGCCCTACCACGTGGGCGCCGACATACGCCGGGGCATGGAGATTCCGCCCGGAGCGCCGCAGCCTCAGTTCGAGACCACGTTCATAATGGAGAAAGGCGGCGAGCGGCGCGAGTTCACGCTCGACAACTACCCCGACTCGACATGGACGTTCATCGACAGCAAGACCGTGCAGACGGCCGAGGGATACGTGCCGCCGATACACGACTTCTCAATCACGCGGCGCGACGACGGCGAGGACATAACCGAGCAAGTGCTGGCATACCGGGGCTACACGTTCCTGCTCATAGCACCCCACCTGGAACAAGCCGACGACAGCAACCTCGACCTTATCAACCAGATATACGAGTATGCGCTCGACAACGGCTACCCCTTCTACTGCCTGACCGCCAGCACCGAGAGCGCCGTGGCGCGCTGGCGGGACATCACCGGGGCCGAGTATCCGTTCTGTTCCACGGACGCCACGACGCTCGAAACCATCATACGGAGCAACCCCGGGCTGCTTCTGATAAAGGCAGGAAAGGTGGTGAGGAAGTGGAGCAGCAACCGCCTGCCAGACGAATACCAGCTTGCCGCCCCACTTGAACGCACCGCCCTGGGCCGCCAGCCGCAGGAGACCACGGCGCAGAAGGTGCTCTCCATCATCGTGTGGTTCGTGCTACCGCTGCTGCTGCTCACGCTCGCCGACAGGCTGTGGGCGTGGAGCCGGTTCGTAAGGAAGAAAGAAAAGCAAACGAAGATATACAAACTTTTAAACCGAAAGAAAATGAGAAAGAAAATCGTAGCAGGCAACTGGAAGATGAACATGAACCTGCAGGACGGCATCGCCCTGGCAAAAGAGCTTAACGAAACGCTGACGGCAAACAAGCCCGAGTGCGGAGTCATCATCTGCACCCCGTTCATCCACCTTGCAAGCATAGCCCAGCTGCTCGACCAGAGCGTGATAGGGCTTGGCGCGGAGAACTGCGCCGACAAGGAGAAGGGAGCCTTCACGGGCGAGGTCTCGGCCGAGATGGTGAAGAGCACCGGCGCACAGTACGTCATCCTTGGCCACTCAGAGCGCCGCGGCTACTACGGCGAGACACCCGAGATACTCAAGGAGAAGGTGCTGCTCGCACTGAAGAACGGCCTGAAGGTCATCTTCTGCATCGGCGAGAGCCTCGAGGAGCGCGAGCAGGGCAAGCAGAACGAGGTGGTGAAGGCCGAGCTTGAGGGCAGCGTGTTCAACCTCAGCGCCGACGAGTTCAAGAACATCATCATAGCCTACGAGCCAATCTGGGCCATCGGCACGGGCAAGACAGCCACGGCAGAGCAGGCCGAGGAGATACACGCCTACATCCGCAGCGTGGTGGCAGAGCACTACGGCGAGGCCGTGGCCGACGAGACGACCATCCTCTATGGCGGAAGCTGCAAGGCCAGCAACGCCCCCGAGCTGTTCGCCAAGCCCGACATCGACGGCGGGCTCATCGGCGGCGCATCGCTCAAGGCTGCCGACTTCAAGGGCATCATCGACGCCTGGAAGAAATAACCGACACACCACAGGACACCTTGCGGGCGCAGCGCAGCGCGCCAAGCACGCGCCGCTGCGCCCGGCCAAGGCTCCCCACCCCAACAACCTTAACCACACCACGAACCGAAGATGAAGCATCTCGCCGCCATTACCCTGCTGCTGGCCTGCCACTGTGCCTCGGCCGGCGCGCAGACGTTCACCCAACGCCTGCAGAAGGAAGTGAAGAACCAAGGCACAGTGACCATCACGCAGAGCGCGGAAATAGACGAATTGGTGAACGGCTCGTGGCACAAGCGCAACCAGGCCGCAACCGGCGGCACGCAGGAGAAAGCCGCCACCGCCGCCGAGAGCCGCGGCGCCAAGCCCGGGGCGCGCAACAACGCGACAGCGGCCGAGACATACGAGACGGCCGAAGGCGCCATGCCCGACACACGCAAGAAGGTGATGCGCGGCGCATACAAGACCGACGGCTACCGAGTGCAGGCATTCGCCGGGGGCAACACCCGGCGCGACCGCCAGCAGGCCGAACGCATAGGCAACGAGATAAAGGCCCTCTTCCCCACGCAACCCATATACGTACACTTCTATTCCCCGCGCTGGATATGCCGCGTGGGCAACTACCGCACATACGAAGAGGCCCACCAGATGCTCACCGAGCTGCGCAAGCTCGGCTACAAGCAGTCACTGATAGTAAAGGGGAAAATCACGGTGCAATACTAAACCAATGTACACAGAGAACGACTACCGCGACGGGCTCGACGAGCTTGCCGCCCATTACAAGAGCGTCCTGTCGCTGCTGGGCGAAGACCCCTCGCGCGAGGGGCTGCTCAAGACGCCCATGCGCGTGGCCAAGGCCATGCAGGTGCTCACCCGCGGCTACACCATGGACGCGCACAAAGTGCTCACCGACGCCCTCTTCAAGGAAGACTACAGCCAGATGGTCATCGTCAAGGACATCGACTTCTTCTCGCTCTGCGAGCACCACATGCTCCCCTTCTACGGCAAGGCACACGTGGCCTACATCCCCAACGGCTACATCACGGGCCTGAGCAAGATAGCCCGCGTCGTGGACATATACTCGCACCGCCTCCAGGTGCAGGAGCGCATGACGCTACAGATAAAGGAGTGCATCGAGCAGACGCTCCACCCGCTCGGCGTGATGGTCGTGGTCGAGGCGCGCCATATGTGCATGCAGATGCGCGGCGTGGAAAAACAGAACTCCATAACCACCACCAGCGACTTCTCAGGCGCATTCAACCAGGCCAAGACCCGCCAGGAATTCATGAACCTCATACACAACAAATAATCCCGAACCGGCCCACCAGGCCGCCCATGCCCTAACCGGCACGGAAGCCGCCAAACCCGCCGGCCGCACCCCCTTGCGCCGGCCGGCAAGCAACGGGAAGCCCTGCGTGGCTGCCGCCACACCCCCGCGGCAGCCACGCAGGGCTTTTTTACGTACCACTCAACGCCCCGCTGCAACACGCTGACACCCAGCACATTGGCAAAACGGGCCGTTCCGCCTCCCGGAACAGCCCGTTTCAAGACACAAAACGTGCCGTTTCACGTCATGAAACGGCACGTTTTGCTTATGCCCCTCACCTACCGCCGCGCGGCGAAGAAGTCCTTCATCAGCCGGGAGCACTCACCGGCAAGCACGCCGGAGGTGACCATGCACTTCGGGTGCAGGGCGCGTGGAGCCAGCAGGGTGTAGCCTCGCTTCTCGTCGGGCGCGCCGTAGACCACACGGGGCAGCTGCGCCCAGCCTATCGCGCCGGCGCACATGGCGCAAGGCTCCACGGTAACGTATAGCGTGCAGTCCGTAAGGTACTTGCCGCCGAGCGCATTGGCGGCAGCGGTGATGGCCTGCATCTCGGCATGGGCGGTAACGTCGCACAGCGTCTCGGTGAGGTTGTGGGCGCGGGAAATCACGCGCCCGCGGCAAACGACGACCGCCCCGATGGGTATCTCGCCCGCCGCGAGGGCCGCGCGAGCCTCGTCGAGTGCGCGGCGCATAAACTGCTCGTCGGCCTTAAGTTGCTCTTCTGCTGTCATGGCTGTATGGTTTTATGCGGCAAAATTAATGCTTTTCCTTTGAAATATGGCCGAAAAATGCTACTTTTGCACGTATCATAGCACAACATACATGGCAGAGCACAACAACACGGGATACTGGGGCGAGGAGCAGGCCGCACGCTACCTCGAGGCCAAGGGCTACGGCATCATGGCCCGCAACTGGCGCTCGGGCCACCGCGACATCGACATCGTGGCCCACAAGGACGGCACCGTGGCTTTCGTGGAGGTGAAGACGCGGCGCGACAGGCGCTACATGGAGCCGGAGCAGGCCGTCGACGCGCGCAAGGTGCGCTCGGTCACGGCAGCCGCCGGGGCATTCATGCAGAGCCACGGGATAGACGCCGAGGTGCGCTTCGACATAATAACCGTCACAGGCAGGCCGGGCGGGGAGTGCGCGATAGACCACATCGAGGACGCTTTCGTGCCGCTGCCATACTGAACGCGATGGAAGACATAAAGCTGATACGCACCGCCGAGACCGACTCCACCAACCGCCTGCTGCGCGAATATGCCGGCGAGGAGGGGCGGCTCATGACCGTGCTCACCGCCGACTACCAGACGGCGGGGCGCGGGCAGGGCGGCAACACATGGGAGAGCGCGCCGGGCGAGAACCTGCTAGTGAGCGTGCGGCTGCACCCGCAGGCCCTGTCAGCCTCGCGGCAGTATGCCCTCACGGAGGCCGGGGCGCTGGCCGTGCGCGACACGGCGGCCCGCTATGCGGGGGAAGCGAGCGTAAAGTGGCCCAACGACGTGTACGTGGGCGACCGCAAGGTGAGCGGCACGCTCTCCGAGTGCGACATCAGCGGCACGCTCATAAAGACCTGCACGCTCGGCATCGGCCTCAACGTCAACCAGCAGGAGTTCACCGGCGGCGCGCCCAACCCCGTGTCGCTGGCGCAGCTCGCAGGCAGGCGCATTGACCGCGAAGAGGCGCTCGGCACGCTGCTCGCGCACCTCGGGCGATACGCGGCGATGGTCGACGCGGGGCTGTACGACCGCCTGCACGGCCTCTACCTCAGCTCGCTGTACCGCCGCCGGGGCTTCTTCATGTACGAGGATGCCGGGGGCCGCTTCCGCGCCGAGACCGCGACGGTGGAGCACGGCGGGCGGCTCGTGCTGCGGCGCGATGACGGGCGGCTGTCACGCTATGAGTTCAAGGAAGTGAAATTCATCATTTAAGACTAACAATCATACATCATGGCAAAGTACAAAAGGATATTGCTCAAGCTCAGCGGCGAGAGCCTGATGGGACGGCAGCACTACGGCATCGACCCGCAGCGGCTCTCTGAATACGCCGCGCAGATAAAGGAAGTGAGCCAGATGGGCGTGCAGATAGGCATAGTCATCGGCGGAGGCAACATATTCCGCGGCCTCAGTGGCGCGGCCGAGGGCTTCGACCGCGTGAAAGGCGACCAGATGGGGATGTGCGCCACGGTCATCAACTCGCTCGCGCTAAGCTCCGCGCTCGGAGCCATAGGCGTGAAGACAAAGGTGCTCACGGCCATACGCATGGAGCCGATAGGCGAGTTCTACACCAAGTGGAAGGCCATCGAGGCCATGGAGGCAGGCTACGTCTGCATCTTCTCGGCCGGCACGGGCTGCCCTTACTTCACTACCGACACCGGCTCGTCGCTGCGCGGCATAGAGATTGAGGCCGACGTGATGCTCAAAGGCACACGCGTTGACGGCATATACACCGCCGACCCGGAGAAGGACCCCACGGCGACGAAGTTCAGCGACATCACCTACGACGAGATTTACACACGCGGCCTGAAGGTGATGGACCTCACCGCCACCACCATGTGCAAGGAGAACAACCTGCCGATCTACGTGTTCAACATGGACGTGGTGGGCAACCTGCGCCGCGTCATGGACGGCGAGGAGATAGGAACGCTCGTGCACAACTGAGGGAAACCATAAGTTAAAAACCAAAAACCAAAAGAATGTGCCGGGCGGCAAAGCCTTGAAGCCTTGCGCCCAACGCCATACGGCGGCACCGGCAGGCACAGCCAATGTGTGCTTGCCGGTGCCGCCGTATGGCGTTTCCTGCCTGCAAGCTCAGAAGCGGGTAAGCTCCAGGCGGGCGTAAGAGGACTCGAGCACGAGCCGGTCGCCGTCGGCCACGACCACGCAGAACTCGGTCGACGTGGCATCCATGCCGAAGGGGAGCAGCTCTGCGGGCGTGGCGGGGCGGCCGTTGTCGCTCGTCGCGGCGCGCTGGCGGAAGTCTTTCATGGCCACGCGCGAGCTTCCGCCCACATACTCAAAGCGGCCCACGAACGCGCCGTAGCCGCCTGCGCCCTGCCGTTCGGCCACCTCGACCACGTAGCGCGTTATGCCGTAGAAGATGCGCTCGCACCGGTGCACCTGCCCGTCGGCGCGGGTCACGAAGCGCTCCAGCCTCCAGTATCCCTCTATGTCGCCGTCGATGGGCCGCTTTGCGCAGCCTCCGAGCAGCAGGCAGCAAGCCAGTAGCAGGCACTGCAGGCCTGCACGCAATGTCATCTTGTCCATATCCCAGTCTTTTTCAGTGTGAGCATCGCCCCCGTCGATGCGCCGAGGTAGTCGCCCCCGTCGATGCCCACGCCCAAGGCGAGGCTCCAGCCGGGCAGGCGCCGGGGCGAATAGGTAGCCTCGGCGTAGGTGCTTACCTGCCGGCGCACGCGGTCGAGGGGCTTGCGGTATGTCCCCCAGTGGCGCACGTGTGAGAGGAGCAGGCGGTAAGCCAGCTCCTCCGTAGGCTCACCGAGCAAGCCCACGTGGTGGGCCCGCACGCGGTTGCTCTTGAACTCGTTGGTCCCGTCGGCGTTGTACTGCGGCCCTGGCAGGAAGGGGTGGCCCATGCCCTGCCCCCAGTGCTGCCAGCCGAGGAACTGGCCGTTGTTGTAATAGTTGTCGCAACCGCTCATCTGCAGGTCGGTGAACGTGCCTCCCACGCCGTCATACAGTATCGGGCCTGTCTGGTCGGTGGTGGCAAGGCCCTCCCACAGCAGCTTGCTCACCCACCGGCAGCGCGGCAGCGTAAGCTCAAGGCCGAGCTGGCCGTCGCGCCAGGGGCCGTACTGCATGGAGAGCTGCGAGTGGTCTTCAAAGTAGTGCTCCATGTATACGCGGGCCGTGAAGAGCCTCCCGTGGTAGTCTATGCTCACGTTCCAGCTGCCGCTGTGGTTGCCCTGCACGTTCTGCAGTGTGCTCTCCTGCGACGGCATGAGCATATAGAAGAAGTCGGGCAGGCGGTTGGGCATGTTCTCCACCATGGCTCCAGAGCCGTCGGCGCGCTTCCTCATGCGCTTGCCGCCAAACTGCGCGGCGGTGAGCAAGCCCACGTCGACCGTGAGCGGGAATCGGTCGGCGCGCCCTATGCGGAAGGCCGCCGACTTGCTGTGGTACAGGGTGTTGGCCGTATACAGCTCGCCCGCAGCGGCAAAGCCCCGCTGCCAGCCGTTGTCGGTGAAGATGCCATAGGCCACGTGGCCCTTGAACGAGAGCCATCCGCGCGTCAGCGGCACGGGGGCGAAGTCGGCGATGTCGGCCCTCACCTGCGGCACGGGCCTCGCCCCCGGCCCCTCGACCATCATGCCCGAGCTCAGGCGGTGGTCCTTGTCCATGGGGTAGCCCCACCGCTCCTTGCTGCCCACGCTGAGACGCAGCCGCCGCCAGGCTATGTCGGCGTAAGCCTGATGCACCACCGCAGGCGCACCTATGCCCCAGCCCGCCGCCACGTCGGCCCCGGCCTCAACCCTGAAGCCATGGCGCAGCGGCCTGGTGTAGGTGGCCCCGGCACGGAGGTAGCCGCCAGAGGCGTCGCTCCACGACAGCCCCGAGCGGTTGGCCGTGAGCCACAGCGGGGCAAAGCGCCCCGTGGAAGCCCCGGCTGCAAGCTCCACGCGCCAGGCCACGGTGTCGGCGCGGAGGCCATGCCCCACGGCGGCTTTGACGGGCAAGGGCAGTACCATGAGGATGGCGCCAGACAACCGCGCACTTACTTGCAATGCAATAAACAATGATTTCATACCCAAATACGATGCAATGATGATGCAAGCGCACGGGAAATGCGCTGCATACCGCGTGCAAAGGTACAAAAAAATCGGTCCGGGCAGCGCACCGCTGGCTACAGATGGCCCGTGTGTGGAAACAATTTCCTCTATTTGCGTGCTGCAAGCCACGCGCCGGCAGCCGGCAGCCCCACTGGCCGCCTGCGCGGCAAACAATCTTTACATTATCCCGGCGGCAAGCGCCTGCCCGGCATCTTGCCGCGCCTGAAAGGCCGTTTCGCCCGGCGAAACGGGCCGAATGGCATGGCAAGACGGCCGCTTTTGCGCCGCAAAACAGCCCATGCCGCAAACCGCTGGCCCCAGGCCGTTACGCCGGGGCTGCCGAAGCGACAAAAAAAACATACAAAACTGCGGCCCGCCCTATCCATGAAAACACGGAAAAGGGCTGCGCCATGGCCGGCGCAGCCCTTCTCCAGCATTTTGCTTTTTTACCTTTCCTCCTTTAATCAAGGTTCTTCAAGAACTCTATCTCGATAATCTTGAGCGAGAAACGCCCCTTCACGGCCTTGTCGTTGTTGCGGCTGTCAAGTTCCTGCACGGCCCCGAAGGCATCCTTGGTGGTGCTTTCGCCGAGCGAGCGGATGGTAAACTTGTTTGTCTTGGGAGCGTTCTTGAGCGGTATGTGGACGTAGCTGAGCGACTTGGGAGTCCAGCCCTTCCACACGAGCGAGTCGCCGGCATACACGCCTATGGGGTAAGTGGTGGCGCGGAATCCCTTCATCTTGACGCATATATCGTCAACCTGGGTGTCCTCGGCAAGCGTGTACGTAACCCAAGCCTCAGCCTGGCGGTTGCTGCTCTCCCACGAGGTGTTCTCGTAAGTGTCGTAGCTGAGCTTCGGGTCGTTGCCGCTGCCAGCCTCGGCGGCAACGATCTGCACGCCGCGGCGCCACTGCTTGAACGACGGCGTGGCGGGCGTCTCGCCGCGGTCGAGCACGGGCTTCAGGCCGTCGGAGGGCAGCCATGTAGAGAGCCCGTCCTTCACGTCGACGGCTTCGGTGGCCAGCGTCACCGTGGCTTCGCCCAGGCCTTCGGCCCTGGCGGTGAGCTTCACGGTGCCGGCCTTGGTGAGCGAGCGCAGCATGACGCGGTTTACGCCACACTCAACGGGCAGCGTGTCGCAGAGCACGTGGTTGTCCTTGCCCTTGGCCACGCCCCCACGCCACTCGGCAGGGCCCGAGAGCGTGAACTTCACGAGCGAGTTGTCGAGCGGGCAGCGGCGGCCCTGCTTGTCAACCACCTCCACCTCTACGAGCGCAACGTCGGCCCCGTCGGCCTTCCAGCCCGTGGGATTGGTGATGGCCGTGAGCCTGAGGCTCGCCGGCTCGCCTGCGGTCTCAAGCGTATACGACGAAAGCTCGCGCCCGCCTTTGTCCATGCCGATGGCCGTAAGCTTCGGGGCGGCATACTCCAAGTCCTTGAACACATACAGGAAGCGGTACTTGTGCTCCGTGGGGGCAATGCGCCGGCCGCCCTGCTCGAGCACCACGCTGTCGGCGTTTGACACGACGTAGACCGTCGGGATGACCTCGCCCTGCCTGTAGTTCCAGTGGCCCACGATGTAAGTGCGCGGCTTCAGGTCGTCCACCCAGCCGTCCCACATCACCTGGTGGGCGAAGAAAGCATCCTTGGGCACGCGCATCGGGTCTACCACTCCGCTCACGCGGTAGTTGTCGGCCGAGCGCCCGTGGGTCTGGGTGTCGCTGAACACTATCTTCACACCGCCCGAGTTGACCTTCGTCCCGCTGCCCGGGCGCTCCAGCCAGTAGTCGTACCAGCGGGCCACCAGCTCGCGCACGAACTCGTCGTTGTTGTGGTTGTAAGCGTCGGCAGGCGCGTTGCGGTAGAGCGGCCCGTCGCCTTCCTTGTGGAAGGGGTAGCTCCACGAGTTCCAGTACCAGCGCAATGCCTCGTCGCGACAGTACTCCATCATCCACATCGGCTTCGTGTCGCTCTTGTTGACATAGAGCATCTCGCCTCCATACTCGGCCTCGGGGCGGTCAAGCATCTCGCGGCTGCCTATGGCCCGCCCGCCGTTCGGATCGTAGAGGTCGCGTATCTTCTTCATCGAAATCATGTGTTCCTTCGATATTCGCTGGTTGCCGCACTCGTAGAAAAGTATGCTTGGGTTGTTGCGGTTGTATATTATGGCATCGCGCATCAGCTCCTCGCGCTGCTCCCAACGGCGGCCCTCAACGTCCTTTTCGGCATCACCGGCGGGCATGGCCTGTATGAGTCCCACCCTGTCGCACGACTCCACGTCCTGCTTCCAGGGCGTCACGTGCATCCAGCGCACCACGTTTCCGCCGCTCTTCACCATAAGGTCGTTCGAGTAATCACTGAGCCACGCAGGCACGCTCATGCCCACCCCGGGCCACTCGTTGCTCGTGCGCTGGGCGTAACCGTGCACCATGATTACGCGGTCGTTGAGGTAAACCATCCCGTTCTTGAACTCCGCCTTGCGGAACCCGGTGCGGGTCGTCACCTCGTCGTCGCCCACCGTGGTCTTCACGTCGTAGAGATAGCCGTAGCCCCAGCTCCAGAAGTGGAGCCCGAAGGCGCGGCACTGGGCCTTGAGCACGGCTGTGCCGCGGGCTGGTATGGTCACTTCCTCGCTGCTGAAGGCGCACAGCTCGGCCCCGTCAAGCTCGTTGACAGCCACCTGCAGGCGCCGAGTGACGGGCTGGTCGGTCTCGTTCCTCACCTCGCTCTCCACGCAGATGGTGGCGGCGCGGCCCATGATGTCGTAGTCCTTGGCGTAGACGTAGACGCCGGTGGTCTTTAGGTTGCTGTAAAGGGGCAGCGTCTGGTATACGTCGCCCATCACATGGAGCCGCACGTTCTTCACCAGGCCGCCGTAATTTGAGTTGAAGTTGTTGTTGTTCCACTGGAATGTGGAGTTGGTTGCCTTCTCGTGGTAATGCCAGTCGTTGTCGGTGCGCACCTCAATCTCGTTCTTTCCCTTCTTCACATAAGGCGTGAGGTCGAAGCCAAAGGCCATCACGCCGTTCTCGTGGAGGCCTACGCGCTCGCCGTTGACGAACACCTCGGCGGCCTGGCGCGCGCCCTCGAACTCAATGAACACGCGCTTGCCCTCGGCGCTCTCGGGCAGGCGGAACGTCTTGCGGTACCATATTACCGAGTCGCTCATCTGGTTTATGTACACCTTGAAAGCCTCGTCCTCGTTCCAAGCGTGCGGAAGGGTGACGAGCTTCTTCTGCTTTTCGATTCTCCAGCCGGAGTTGAAGTTGTACGTGTCGCGCGCCGCCGCATTCAAGGCCAGCGCCAATCCACCCACAACCATCAAGCTTCTAAAGATTGTCTTCATGTAGTTTATTTGTATTGTTTTTAGTTTCAGTCTGTGACGCCGCCTGCAGCCGCGACAGCAAAACGGCCGGCGCAAGCAGTCAACCGCTTGCAAAATTACGAAAAAGTCGCATTTTATGCACTTAGAGCGTAATGAAAGTTACGCATTGCATATTTTTTAACATATCAAATGGCAACTTGCACACTTTCACAACGAACAGACGAACAGGAAAACAAAACGGCCGGGCTGTCAGTAACTGACAGCCCGGCCGTTGCCTGTCGGGATGACTGGACTCGAACCAGCGACCTCACGCCCCCCAGACGCGTGCGCTAACCAACTGCGCTACATCCCGAACGATGCAAAGCCTTTCAACTTTGCGGGTGCAAAAGTACACACAATTCGCGAATAATACAAATTTTCGGCCATTCTTTTTTGCTTTTTAACACTACGCCGCGCCGAACCGGCGGCGGAAGCGCATTCCTGCGCCGGCCCGCGCAGCCACAGCCGTCGCCAGGGAAGCCGCTCGCCTGCTGGCTGGCGGCCGCCGGCAGGCGGTTGCCGCAACCTATACATTATTATATTGCCAGGCGGCGGCAAGCAACCTGCGGGCTGTCCGCCCCGACTGCCTGCCACCCGAAAATTTGACGCGACGCCCCCAGCAGCGGCAGGCCACCCAGACCGGTGTTAACCATTTTATGTTAAAGCCGCCAGCAAGTGGCATATTTGCCAATGCCCTGGCACACACATAGTTGCGCAACGGCCACAACGGCCATGCAGAACAGGCCGTTCGAGGCTGCAGAACGGCCTGTTTCGCAGCCCCGAACGGCCTGCCTTGGCCGCCCGCACGGGCCGCAACGCCTCGGGCGCCCGCTCGGGCGGCCTTGTGGTTGCATATATCAAAGCAAGCTGCGCCGGCTTGCTGGCTGCGCCGGGCGCCCCCGAATGGCTTGCAGCGGGGCGGCGCTGCGGTGCGGAATGGCGGGAGCGGGCGCGCAGACGCCCGCCACGCCACCAGTTTTAACACCCCGCAAGCGGGTAACACGTTTGAAACGCCATTGTCGCCATCACTTAATCACCGTGTTACCAGTTCGTCAAGATTTACACATAATTTTGCACCCGAAAATAGAAATCAACCAAAAAAAGTATGAAGACGGTAAGAAAAGTATTAATGACGGCGGCCATGGCCGCAAGCGTGTCGACCACCGCATGGGCGGTGACCGAGGCCGAAGCCGACCTCGGGGCAGTGACCGGGCGCATCACAGACAGCGAGAAACAGGTGCTCCCGGGCGCATCGGTGATGGTCGAAGACCTGCACATGGGCGTTACAACCGACATCAACGGCTACTACAAACTGCCGGTGCTGAAGCCCGGCACGTACACCTTGAAGATTTCTTACGTGGGATATGCGCCCATAACCAAGAAGATAACCGTTACCGACAAGAAGTCGCAGGTCAACGACTTCGTCATGAGCGAGGGCCACGCCCTCAAGGAGATAGAGGTGCACGGGGCCTTCACCGGCCAGCGACGCGCCCTGCAGATGCAGAAGAGCGGCATGGGCCTGACCAACGTAGTGTCGGCCGACCAGGTAGGGAAGTTCCCCGACTCAAACATAGGCGACGCGCTCAAGCGCATCAGCGGCATCAACGTGCAGTACGACCAGGGCGAGGCACGCTTCGGGCAGGTGCGAGGCACGAGCGCCGACCTCACCTCAGTGACCGTCAACGGCAACCGCCTGCCATCGGCAGAGGGCGACACCCGCAACGTGCAGCTCGACCTCATACCTTCTGACATGATACAGACCATAGAGGTGAACAAGGTCGTGACCTCCGACATGGACGGCGATGCCATCGGCGGCGAGATAAACCTCGTGACGAAGAACACGCCCTACCGCCGCGTGCTCAACTTCATGGTGGGCAGCGGCTACAGCTGGATCAGCGGCAAGCCGCAGTGGAACCTGGGCGCAACGTGGGGCGACCGCTTCTTCGGCGACAAGCTCGGCATCATGGCATCGGCGTCATACCAGTATGCCCCGGGCGGCTCTGACAACACCGAGTTCGAGTACGACACCGACGGCGACGGCGTGGTGCTCACCGACATGGACGTGCGCCAGTACTACGTGACACGCGAACGCCAGAGCTACTCGCTCGCGCTCGACTACCAGTTCAACCCGCTCAACAAGATATCGTTCAAGGGGATATACAACCGCCGCAACGACTGGGAGAACCGCTTCCGCATACAGTACAAGGACATGGACAAGGATGTGCAGGAGCTCGTGATGGAAACAAAGGCCGGAGCCGACAACACCAAGGACGCCAGGCTGGAGCGCCAGCAGACCATGGACTTCACCCTCGACGGCGAGCACTACCTCGGCAACCTGAAGATAGACTGGGCAGCAAGCTACTCGCGGGCCACTGAGGAACGCCCGAACGAACGCTACGGCGCAATAAAATATGAAGACATAGACATGGCCAGCGGCCTGCACGACGCCGGGGGCGAGGCTCCCTACTCGTCGGTGCGCATACCGTCAATCAACGACGAGGGCTGGGAGTTCGACGAACTCACCAACCAAGACGAGGACATAGAGGAGAATGAGTACAAGCTGCGCCTCAACTTCGAGCTGCCATTGGCCAAGGGCAAGTATGGCAACAAGCTGAAGTTCGGCGGCAAGTACACCTACAAGGACAAGTCGAAGGTGGTGAACTTCTACGAATTCGACGGCGACGAGCTGCTCGGCGACTGGCGCAAGCAGGTGTCATACAAGGTGCGCGACGGCTTCATGCCCGGCGACTTCTATCCCATCAACTCGCCGTTCCTGAGCAAGGAGTTCCTCGGCGGGCTGCAGCTCAACCCGGCCTGGGGCGAGGAGGTGCTCGAAGAGGAGGCCGGCAACTACGATGTGCACGAGCAGATAACAGCCGGCTACATCCGCTTCGACCAGAAACTGGGTAGCAAGCTCGACGCCACCGTCGGCCTGCGCGTGGAGCACACCTCGCTGAAGACCAACGGATTCAACTACCAGGCGTGGGAAGAGCAGGAGCTTGACGGCGCCGGGCAGCCCGTGCTCGACGAGGACGGCGAGCCGGAAATGGTTGACCGCGAGAGCCTCAACCCCACCGGCGAGTACAAGAACGACTACACCAACCTGCTGCCGAGCGTGCTGCTGAAGTACAGGGTGAACGACGACTTCAGCATACGCGCCTCGTTCACCGAGACGCTCTCGCGCCCGAAGTACTCCGCCCTCATAGCCAACAAGACGTTCAACCTGGCCGACGAGGAGGCAGTGATAGGCGACCCGAACATAGAGCCGACCACGGCGTTCAACTACGACCTCTCCGCCGAGTACTACTTCAAGAGCGTCGGCCTGGTGAGCCTGGGCCTTTTCTACAAGGACATAAAGAACGTGAACGTTGAGACCATAGGCTATTACACCGGCGAGGAGCTGGGCCTGAGCGGCAACAGCACCGTGTTCACCGTCGAGCAGAACATGAACGCATACGACGCACGCATATTCGGCGTGGAGGTGGGCTACCAGCGCGACTTCGGCTTCATAGCCCCGGCACTGAAATGCGTGGGCTTCTACGGCAACTACACGTACACCCACAGCACCACGCGCAACTACAACGAGCGCCTGGGCATAGAGGACGGCGACGACGTGAAGATGGCCGGGTCGCCCGAGCACACCGCCAACGCATCGCTCTACCTTGAGAAGAGCGGCTTCAACGTGCGCCTGTCGTACAACTTCGCCTCCGATTTCATCGACGAGATGAACCTCGGTTCGCGCGCCCTCGACCGCTACTACGACAAGGTTAACTACCTCGACCTCAACGCAAGCTACACGTGGGGCAAGGAGACCAAGTTCACCGTGTTCGCCGAGGCGCACAACCTGCTCAACCAGCCGCTGCGTTATTACCAGGGCGAGAGCAACCGCACGATGCAGGTAGAGTACTACGGGGTGAAGGTCAACGCCGGGTTCAAGATCAACCTGTAACCCCGGCAGGAGGCAGGAGACGTGAACCCGGGGACGGACAAACGCCCACAGTGAGGCAACAGCAAGGCAGCGGGCCAGCCACACGCCCGCTGCCTTATTCCTGCCCGGGCGCAGCCTGGCCGTCACACATATTAAAATACGGTTGCAGGACGCCGATTTCAGTTTCATTTCAGAAAGCCGCAGCACCTTTGCAACACAAAGACTGACAAACGACAAGTACAAAAAAAACAAAACAAAAACAACAGAAACAATCATGAGAACGATTGAAAGACTTTTCAAGAAAGGCGCTCTCCTCGCGGCCACGCTGGCCGTGGCACTCGGCGCAAGCACGACCGTGGCGGCGCAGACCCCGGCCGACTGGGAGAAGATGGACGGCGACGTGGTGCTCTACATGGCCAACGACCTGGGCCGCAACGGCTACTACGAGCAAAAGCCTGTGGCCGAGCTGATGGGCCGCGTGGCCGAGGTGAAGGACCCCGAGTTCATCATCGCGGCGGGCGACGTGCACCACTTCGAGGGCGTGGCCTCGGTCAACGACCCGCTGTGGATGACCAACTTCGAGCTGATATACTCCCACCCGGAGCTGATGCTCGACTGGAACCCCATCCTTGGCAACCACGAGTACCGCGGCAACACGCAGGCCGTCCTTGAGTACTCGGGCGTGAGCCGCCGCTGGGTGATGCCCGGACGCTACTACACACGCACGGTCAACGAGGACGGCACGACCGTCCGCGTGGTGTTCATCGACACCACGCCGCTCATCGACAAGTACCGCCAGGAGAGCGACAAGTACCCCGACGCAGCCAAGCAGGACAACGCCGCGCAGCTCGAATGGCTCGACAAGACGCTCAGCCAGGCCAAGGAAGACTGGGTCATCGTGGTGGGCCACCACCCCATCTACGCCGACACCGAGAAGGACGACATAGAGCGCCGCGACCTGCAGCGCCAGCTGCTGCCTATATTCCGCAAGCATGGCAACGTTGACATATACGCCTGCGGCCACATACACAACTTCCAGCACATCAGGATGCCGGGCGACGACATTGACTACGTGGTCAACACGTCGGGCTCGCTCGCCCGGACGGTGAAGCCTACCGAGGGCACCGTGTTCTGCGCCGGCACCGAGGGCTTCTCCGTAATATCAGCGACGAAGAGCCAACTGAACATGTATATGCTCGACAAGACGGGAAAGGCGATACACACCGTGACCAGGAACAAATGACCACCCAGGCGCCAACGTTGCTGAAGCAAGCACCGATGGCTGACCAATACAGGCCGTTCTGCACTGCAGGACGGCCTGTATTGCATCACGAAACAGGCCGTATTGCATCCCAAAACGGCCCGTAAGGCTAACCCCCTGGCCGTCAGCCACTTGCACGGGAGCCACGAATGCCTGCGAAAGATGCCGCAAGCCCCACCGCCACGCCGCGCCGCACAACCGGCGGCAGCCGCCATGCAACCGGCCCGAACGCCGGCCGGCACACACGGAAAATCCGCGCCCCTGCTTCTGCCGAGACACCTCACGGCCACAGGAACACGGATTTCTGGGTTAAAATCAGATTATAAAGAAAAGAGTAAATATCAGCATCAACCTGCTGCACATATCTCATGCACCGCAAAGATGCCGGGCCTCAACCGGCCCTCAACATAAAACCTAAACATCATTTGATGTACATCATCCGCTTGATAATGTGTCGCAAAGATACGAAAAATAATTTCAAACAAGCACGTTTTGCCTTAAAATATTTTCAATTTATCAATATTTGCAACAAAACCGCGTCAATTTCCAAACTTACGGAACTGTTTCCGCGCCCATCCGCCAACGCCAGGCCGGCACCGCACGCCTCCCATCCCACAGCCATCCGGGCCGGCTCAATCCTTAAAATAAGCAAAAAGGAACCGATTCTGACAAATAAATGCTACATTTGCAACACAACTGCCATGCCAAGGCGGCACCGCGCCCGGCAGGCAGGCCACAACAACCTAACGAAACCGCAATGAAAAGACTCCGTTCACTACGCGGCCTGCTGCTCGCAGCGGCAGCCGTCATGGCACTCAGCAGCTTCGACGTTGCCGAGTACGACTACATCCGGGTGGCAGCCCCATTCCCCATGCCGGCCATCCCCGTATACAACTTTCCCCACCGCGACTTCACCATCACCGACTACGGGGCAAAGAAGAGCGGCACAGCCACCGACGAGGCCTGCGCCACGGCCAACACCGAGGCCTTCCGCCGCGCCATGCAGGCCTGCAGCGAGGCCGGCGGCGGGCGCGTGGTGGTACCCGACGGCGAGTGGCCCTGCGGCCCCATCCACTTCAAGAGCAACTGCGAGCTCCACCTGAGCGACGGGGCCACCGTGCGCTTCTCCTCCGACCCGGCCCGCTTCCTGCCCGCAGTGGAGGTGAGCTGGGAGGGCATGGAGTGCATGAACTACTCGCCCATGGTCTACGCCTACCGCTGCGAGAACATAGCCATCACCGGCGGGGGCAAGCTAACGCCCGACATGGCCACGTGGCGCACGTGGTTCAGCCGCCCCAAGCCACACATGGACGCCCTGGCGCGACTCTACGACTGGGCCTACCAGGGCCTGCCCGTGGCACAGCGCAACATGGCCGAGGGGCAGAACCACCTGCGCCCGCACATGATACACTTCAACCAGTGCCGTAACATCATGCTCGACGGCTTCAAGATACGCAACTCCCCGTTCTGGACCATACACATGTACCGCTGCGAGGGCGGCATCGTGCGCAACCTCGACGTATACGCCCACGGCCACAACAATGACGGCATAGACCTCGAGATGACCCGCAACTTCCTCGTGGAAGACTGCATCTTCGACCAGGGCGACGACGGCGTGGTAATCAAGTCGGGCCGCAACCACGACGCATGGCGCATAGGCCTGCCCACGGAGAACATCGTAGTGCGCAACTGCCGCGTGCGCAACGCACACGGGCTGCTCGTGATCGGCAGCGAAATATCGGGCGGGATACGCAACGTTTACATGCACGACTGCTCGATGGACGACAAGGTCATCACCCTGTTCTACCTGAAGACCAACCACCGCCGCGGCGCCTTCATCAAGGACATCTACATGGAGCGCGTCAGCGCAAACCAGATGCAGCGCGCCTTCGCCGTAGACACTGACGTGCTATACCAGTGGAAAGACCTCGTGCCTACGTACAAGGACAGCATCACCGCCATAAGCGACATCTTCATGCGCGACGTGAAGTGCCGCGTGGCCGACGGCATATACGAGATAAACGGCGACAAGCGGCTGCCTGTGCGCAACGTGAACATAGAGAACCTCGAGGTGGACACCGTGCGCAAGTACACCACGCGGGCCGCCAACGTGGAAGGCCTGCACACGGAGAACATAAAGTGGAACACGTTCACAGGGAAGGAGTGACACAATGGGCAAGCGCACAATCATCATCATCGCAGCCGCCATGGCTGCCGCAGCGGCATCGGCGCAGCTAAGCACGCCGCCCGTGATATCGTCGGACATGGTGCTGCAGCAGGGCCGCGAGGTACCAATATGGGGCAAGGCCACGCCCGGCGAGCGCGTCACGGTGAGTTTCGGCGGGCAGAAAGCAAGGGCAAAAGCGGCGGCAGACAGCACGTGGAGCGTCACGCTTAAGCCCATGGAGGCCACAGCCACGCCCCGCACACTCACGATAAAAGGCAAGGGGCAGACCATTGAATACACCAACGTGGTGGTGGGCGAAGTGTGGGTGGCCGCCGGACAGTCCAACATGGAGTACTCCATGCGCCGCCACAAGGCGTTCGTGGCGCCCGCCCATGGCGTTGACTCCGCGCAGCTGGAGCTGCGGAAGCCCGCCAACCCGATGCTGCGCGTCTATGTATCGGCGCGCCGCGGGCAGAGGCCGTGGGCCGTGGCCGGGCCTGAGAGCCTGCCGGAGGTGTCGGCCGTGGGCTACTATTTTGCCCGTTCGCTGCAGCGCAACCTCGGGGTTCCGGTGGGCATAGTGACCGCCGCGCTCGGCGGCACGAAGATTGAGACGTGGACACCGCGCCAGGCTTACGAGCGGTCGGAGGCCTTTGCCGGCGAGCTGGAGCGCAACGGGCGCATCGGCGGCGTAGCCCCCGGCCAGTGGTACGACAAGTTCGTCGCCCCTATCGTGCCGCTGGCCGTGCGCGGCTTCGCCTGGTACCAGGGCGAGAACAACTGCGGCGCAGGCGACCGCAGCTATGCCGAGAAGTTCGGAGTGCTCACGCAGTGGTGGCGTGAGGCGTTCCGTGCACCCGACGCGCCGTTCTATTATGTGCTGCTCGCGCCACACGTCTATTCCGACCGTATGCACCGCCACAACAACGGGCCTGCGACTGCCGAGACGCTGCCCCTCTTCCGCGAGCAGCAGAAGCGCGGCGGCGAGCTGGCGGGCAAGTGCGAGTATGTCTGCATAACCGACCTCGTGGACGACTTGCGCGACATCCACCCCTCGTACAAGTGGACTGTGGGCGACCGCCTGGCCCGCGTGGCCCTCGCCAAGACCTACGGCAGGCCGTCGGCAGAGTGGTCAGGGCCACGCTTCAAGGGCGTCCGCGCCGACGGAGGCAAGCTCGTGGTGACGTTCTCCCACTCTGCCGACAGCCTGAGGGCAAGCGACGGGAAGCGCATCGGGTGGTTTGAGGTGGCCGGAGACGACGGCATCTTCCACCCTGCCGTGGCCGACATAACCGGCGACAGCACCGTGGTGACATACAGCACCGACGTTGCCCATCCGCGCTACGTGCGCTTCGGTTGGCACGAGACGGCGCAGCCGAACCTCGAAAACTCGTGCGGGCTGCCTGCCGTGCCGTTCGCGGCGATGAGAGCCGACGACTGAAAACCTGCACCAGCGGCGTTAAGGAAGCCCTCCAGGCGGTTTCCTTAACGCCACAATGCCATCCTCCCCACCTTCCTTACCAGCCGAAGCGGCCCGCTATCTCCTGCCCGCAGCGGGGGCACACACCGCCAAAACCCGACGGCTCCACGCTGTAGCCACTGCGCCGAATGAGCGTCGCGCCGCATCGGGGGCAGCGGGTGTCCTCGGCACCGGGCAGGCTTGTGTTGCCTATGTAGACGTAGTTTAGCCCGCAGTCTGCGGCCACCTTTCGTGCGCTTACGAGCGTTTCGGTGGGCGTTGGCGGCACTCCCGTCATGCGGTAGCTTGGGAAGAAGCGGCTGAAGTGGAGCGGCGAGTCGGCAAACCCCTCGCTGGCGAGCCAGCGGCACATCCGTTCGATGTCGCCCAAGCTGTCGTTCACGCCGGGTATTACGAGGTTTGTCACTTCCACCCACACACCGGCGTCGCGCATCATCGTGAGCGTGCGGAGCACCGGGGCGGGCGTGGCGCGGCAGCACCGGGCGTAAGTATCGCTTGCGAACGCCTTCAGGTCAACGTTGGCCGCGTCGATGTATGGCAGCAGGTCGGCCAGCGGCGCGGCCTCTACGTAGCCTGCCGTCACAAGGATGTTGGCCAAGCCCCGTTCGCGGCAGGCACGGGCGCAGTCGCGGGTGTACTCAATGTAGGTGAGCGGTTCGGTGTAAGTGTAGGCCACCATGCGGCACCCCGCCTCGCCGGCCAGCCGCGCCACGTCGGCGGGCGCGAGCCTCCGCCACGGCACATCGCCCGCGGCAGCCTGCGATATGGAGTGGTTCTGGCACCAGCGGCAGGCGAGGTTGCACCCGGCGGCGGCCAGCGAGAGGCACCGCCCGCCCGGATGGAAGTGCAGCAGCGGCTTCTTCTCCACCGGGTCCACGGCCAAGGCGCACACCCGCCCGTAGACTTCGCTCACCAGCCGCCCGCCACTGTTCACGCGGCTGCGGCACAGCCCGCGCTGCCCGTCGGCCAGCGTGCAGCCGTGGGGGGCAGAGGCGGCAGGCCACAGCCCCGCCCGGCGTGCGCTCCCAGTACTCCGCCTGGCACACATCAAAGGCTCCGTTTCCATTCACCATCATTTCCTTTCCCTTGGCCATCATTTTCTTCCCGCCGTTCATTCCTCGCCGAACACCTCGGCCTCGTATACATACAGCCCGGCGTCGCGCCAGCCGTCCCAGCCCAGCCCGGCCTTGTCGCGGGCGCAGTGGCCAAGGAATTCCTCGCGCGTCCAGCCCGTGTCGGCAGCCACCTGCGGCAGGAACGTGCCCGAGCGCGAGCCTTTCACGATGTAGATGCCGTGGCGGCCAAGCTCCAGCTCCGAGGCCGAGCTGATGCGGCGCAGTGGCGACAGCACAGAGATTTCGATGCTGATGGCGGGCAGTGCGGCTGCGTCGACGGGGCGGAAGCGCGGGTCTTCAAACGCGGCGGCGCGCGCCATGGCCTGCACCGTCTGCCACAGCGGGCGGCGGCCCACGAGGTTGCCTATGCAGCCGCGCAGTCGGCCTCCCTCATTGAGAGTGACGAACGCACCGCAGCGGGCCCGCAGCGCGGGCGTGAGCCGGGCCTCGCCTACGGGCTGCGCACTGCGCCCGGCCAGGCTGTCGACTATGGAGCGGCGGGCGACATTGAGCAGCAGGGCCTTCTCACCGGCGGTGAGGGCGAATCGCACGGCAGCGGCCTGCGGCGCGGCGCTGCCCGCGCGGCGCACGGCGGCAAAGGCGTGGTAGCCCACCACGCGCGCCGTGTCGCCCCATGGCGCGTCGCCCGAGTTGCTGTAGCCCAAGTGCTCCATGTCCACGCCGCCGTCGCGCTCCATCAGCATGAGCAGCACGGCTATGGGAGCCTGGCCGCAGGCCGAGGTGGCAAGGCGCGGGATGCGGCGGCGGGCGTTGTCGGCCAGCGCATCTACAAAGCCGTCAAGGCAGCCCGTCATCACCCCGCGGGCTGTGCGCCCGTCGGCATCCACCGCGTCGGCGTAAGCTGGGTAGTGGGAGAAGTCGCTGCTTATAACGAACAGGTTGGCCCCTGTGAAATACGGGCGCAGCGCGTCGGCCATGCGGGCAAGCTTGCCGGCATCGTGCGTGCCGACGATGAGCGGCACCACCGGTGGCACCTCGCCGAGCCTCACCTGCAGGAAGGGCAGCTCCACCTCGAGGCAGTGCTCGCCCTCGTGGGCCTCGGGCAGGTAGCGGAAAAGGCTGTCGGCCCCGGCCAGGGCGGCACACGTGGCCGTGTCGACGGCCACGCTGCCCAGCGGCGTGGCATACGCCGAATGTCCGCGCTCCACGGAAACGCCGTCGAAAGCGGCACGGTGGCTCGGCCCTATGAGGAACACGCGCTCGTAGCGTGCACCGGGCGCAAGGCGCGCAAAAGCCTTGCCCGCCGTGGCGCCCGAATATACATAGCCGGCATGAGGCACGATGAGTGCCTGCACGCCGCCAACAGGGCGTATGCCTGCGCTGCCGATGTACCTCTCGACGCCGGCCCGCAGCGAGTCGGCGTCGGCCTCGTAGAACTGCCCCGCCACTGCGGCGGGCCTCACCTTCCCCGCCTCGCGCGAAGGCGTGCAATCAACATGAGCCGTCATAACCAATAATGCTAACGTTAGTTTAAAGACATTCTTCATAACCAAATGGCCTTTACGCCGGTTTGCCTTGGGGCAAAAGCAATGCAAGCGAGAAGAAAGGAAGCTTGCTTCCTGCATCCCGCGAGCAGCCCGCCCCATGCAAAGATAGCGAAAATAAAGACACAACGTATGCCCCGGAGCGTTTATTCTCGTTAAAAACAACAGCGGGCGAACCTGCCGCCACGAGGCGAATGCAAGTAAAGTTTTTTCGCCCGGCGGGGCAGCGGGCCCCTCGCGGCTCAACAGCCTGGCCCCCAACCACTTGCCGGGCGCATCGCCATAGGCCGCCAAACAGGCCGCCCGGCAGGGCGGAACGGGCCGTTTGGCGATGCAAGCACTGCCGTCTTGCACCGCCAAACGGCGGCTTGCGCCACGCACAAGGCCCCGGTGTAATGCTTTTTCATGGCAGATGCCGACAGCAGCCACGGCGGCAGGCTGCAGCACGGCTGCACAGGCAGTTTGCAAAGTTTTGCACACAGTGCTTGCTTTTGCGGCCTAAAATGCTTACCTTTGCATAAGCAAGCCGCACCCGGCGAAACGCGTGCCGGCACCGCCATGCCAACCAGTACATCACAAACGAAACAAACCACAGCCCATGCAATACATAATAAACCCACCGACACGAATCGACGCCACGATAACGCTCCCGGCCTCAAAGAGCATAAGCAACCGCGCGCTCATCATCGGCGCGCTGGCAGGCGGCGGGCCTACGCCCGACAACCTGTCTGACTGCGACGACACGGAGGTGATGGCAAGGGCGCTGCGCGACCTGCCCGAGGTGATAGACATCAAGGCGGCAGGCACGGCCATGCGCTTCATGACGGCCTACCTCGCAGTGACGCCCGGCACGCACACCATCACCGGCACCGAGCGCATGCTCCACCGGCCCATAGGGGTGCTGGCCGAAGCGCTGCGCTACCTCGGGGCCGAGATAGAATATGCCGGCGAGGAGGGCTACCCGCCGCTGCGCATCACGGGGCGGCAGCTCGACGGCGGCCCGCTAGTGATGGCCGGCGACGTAAGCTCACAATACATATCGGCCCTGCTGATGGTGGCGCCCGTGCTGCGCGGGGGCCTGGAGCTGCGCCTCACGGGCGAAATCATATCGCGGCCCTACATAGACCTGACGCTGTGGCTGATGAACGCCTTCGGCGCCGAGGCCGAGTGGAACGACATAGACACCATCACCGTGAAGCCCAAGCCATACACGGCGCGCCCCTGGCTGGTAGAGAACGACTGGAGCGCGGCGTCATACTGGTATGAAATCATGGCGCTGAGCCAGGGCCACGACGACAGGCTGGCCCTCGAGGGGCTGGCCGACGGCAGCATGCAGGGCGACTCGTCGGCACGCTACATCTTCAGCCTGCTGGGCGTGAAGACCACGTTCGACTCCACCGAGCAGGGCCAACCCACCACCGTGAGGCTGAAGCACACGCCCCACAGGCTGCCCAGGCTGGAGTACGACTTCGTGAACTCGCCCGACATGGCGCAGACGTTCGTGGCCTGCTGCGCCGCCATGGGCATAACGTTCCGCTTCACCGGCCTGCAGACGCTTAAGATAAAGGAGACCGACCGCATAGAGGCCATGAAGACGGAGATGCGCAAGCTGGGCTACGTGCTTCGCGACGTGGACGGGCGCGAGCTGCTCTGGACGGGCGAACGCTGCCCGGCCGACCCCGACGCGGCCATCGACACGTACAACGACCACCGCATGGCCATGGCCTTCGCGCCGCTGGCCCTGCGCCACCCGGGGCTGAGAATCAACGACCCGGAGGTGGTGTCGAAGTCGTACCCCCACTTCTGGGACGACCTCAGGCGCGCAGGCTTCACCATAGAGGAGGCAAGGCTGCAGGCATGATACTTGAGTACACATTCATGCAGAACGCCCTGCTGGGCAGCCTGCTGGCGAGCATAGCCTGCGGACTGGTAGGCACATACATCGTGAGCCGCCGCCTGGTGTTCATCAGCGGCGGCATCACCCACGCCTCGTTCGGCGGCATAGGCATCGGGGTGTACTTCGGCCTCAACCCCATCCTCACTGCCATGGCCTTCGCCGTGGCCGGCGCCTGCGGCGTAAGGTGGATGGCGGGGCGGGGGCGCGTGCGCGAAGACTCGGCCATAGCCGTCACCTGGACGCTGGGCATGAGCCTGGGCATAATGCTCAGCTTCATGACGCCCGGGTTCATGGCCGACCTGCCGTCATACCTCTTCGGCAGCATCCTGGCCATAGGCCCAGCCGACCTGTGGCTGCTCGGCGCGGTGGCCGCCCTCGTGGCCCTCACGTTCGCCACGGCGATGCGCACCATCGTGTGCACGGCGTTCGACCCCGTGTTCGCCCGCTCACAAGGCTTGCCCGTGGCAGCCGTGGAATACGCCATGATGGCGCTTACGGCCATGACCGTCGTCGCCACGCTCAGGCTCGTGGGCATAGTGCTGGCCATGAGCCTGCTCACCATGCCGCAAATGGCCGCCAACCTCTTCACCTCCAGCTTCGGGCGCATGGCCTGGCTGAGCATGGCGTTCTCCGCAGCCTACTGCATGGCCGGGCTGGCCGTGTCGTGGTGGCTCAACGTACCCTCGGGGGCGTCGATAATATTCGTCTCGATAATCATTTATGCCGCACTGAGGGCAATAAAATCCATTGCAGGGAAGTTAATGTAATTGTGAGACCTTACGCCCGACTACATATAGCAATGCTCGCCACCGCCATCATAGCACTGATGGCGGCAGGGTGCTCCACGAAGAAAAACACGGCAAAGTCGCGCTGGTGGCACTCGTTCAACGCCCGCTACAACACCTATTACAACGGCAGCCAGGCTTACATCGAAGGCTCGCTGGAGAAAGAAACGGGCAACAAGGACAACTTCACAGAGATAATACCGCTCTACACCGTGGGCAACAAGGCCAGCCGCGAGCTGGGCAAGGCCAACTTCGACCGGGCCATAGAGAAATCGGAGAAGGCCATAAAGCTGCACAGCATAAAGCGCAGGCCTACGTGGAACAAAAGCCGCCGCAAAACAGCCAAGGACATAGAGTGGCTCAACAGGAAAGAGTACAACCCCTTCCTCTGGAACGCCTGGCTGCTCATGGGCAAGTCGCAGTTCCAGAAAGGAGAGTTCGACGAGGCCGCAGCCACCTTCTCCTATATGTCGCGCCTATACGCCACGCAGCCCGAGATAAACGGCATAGCGCGGGCATGGCTGGCAAGGTGCTACGCCGCACTCGACTGGCTCTACGACGCCGAGGACGTAATCACAAAGATGAAGCGCGACACCATGCACTACAAGGCGGCAAAGGAGTGGGACTACACCTACGCCGACTATTACGTCAGGAGCAAGCAATACGACGAGGCCGTGGCTTACCTCGCCAAGGTAATCAAGCACGAAAGGCGGCGCAAGCAGAAAGCCCGCGAATGGTTCCTCATGGGGCAGCTGCAAAGCGCGCTCGGAAACAGGGAGGCTGCATACAAGGCTTACAGCAAGGTGGTGCGCCAAAACCCGCCATACGAGGTCGAGTTCAACGCGCGCATAGCGCAGACCGAGGTCGTGGCAGGCGGCGGGCGCTCAAAGCAAATGATAAAACGACTGCGCCGCATGGCACGCTCCGACAAGAACAAGGACTACCTCGACCAGGTGTACTACGCCATCGGCAACATCCACCTTGCCGAGCGCGACACGATGAACGCCATCGCCGCATACGAGAAAGGCAACAAGGAGGCCACGCGAAGCGGCATAGAGAAAGGTGTGCTGCTGCTCAAACTGGGCGACCTCTACTGGGCCAAGGAGAAATACAACGACGCGCAGCGGTGCTACGGCGAAGCCATAGGACTGCTCGACAAGGACCGCCCCGACTACGAGGAGCTGTCCAAACGCTCTAAGGTGCTCGACGAACTGGTGCCTTACACCGATGCCGTATACCTGCAAGACTCGCTCCAGGTGCTCGCCAAGCTGCCCGAGGCCGAGCGCAACGCCGCCATAGACCGGGTGATAGAGGCACTGAAGAAGAAGGAGGAGGAAGAGAAGCGCGCTGCCCAGGAGGCAGCCGTGGAGGAGCAGCTGCAGAAACAGGGAGCCATCGGCAACCAGCTTACGCAAAACCGCAGGCCCGCCGCGCAGCAGCAGAAGTCGGGCGCATGGTATTTCTACAACCCCATGGCGGTGAACCAAGGCAAGACCGCATTCCAGCGGCAATGGGGAAAGCGCGAGAACGTGGACAACTGGCAGCGCATCAACCAGACCGTGGTGAACCTTGACGGCACGACCGAAAGCGACGCCGAAGCTGAAGGGCAGGCCGAAGGCGACACAGCCGGCACGGAAAGCGGCAGCGAAAACGCCGCCGAAACAGCCGAGGCCGACGGAGGAGGCGGCGATGGGAGCGACGCGGCAGCCGACTCAGCCGCCAGCGACCCGCACACACGGGAATACTACATGGCGCAGATACCATTCACCGCCGAACAGAAGGCCGAGAGCGACAACATCATAAAAGACGGCCTTTTCAACTCCGGCGTGATATTCAAAGACAAGCTCGACAACCTCGGGCTGAGCGAAAAGGCCCTCACCAGGCTCACGACACAATACCAAGACTACGAGAAGAACGACGAGGCCCTGTACCACCTCTTCCTGCTCTACTCACGCATGGGCAACCAGGCCATGGCCGACGGATGCCTCGACAGGCTGAAGTCGCAGTTCCCCGAGAGCAAGTGGACAACGCTGCTCAGCGACCCCCATTTCGCCGAGAACGCCAAGTTCGGCGTGCACATCGAAGACTCCATCTACGCCGCTACATACGAAGCCTTCAAGGCCGACCGCTTTGGCGAGGTGAAAGCCAACACACGCATATCCGAAGAGCGTTTCCCGCTCGGGGCCAACAGGCCGAAGTTCATCTTCATAGAGGGCCTGAGCCTGCTCAACGAGGGCGATGCCAACGGCTGCGTGGCCAGCATGAAGAAAGTGGTAGAGGAGTATCCGCAGAGCGAGGTGAGCGAGATGGCGGGCATGATAATAAAGGGAGTGCAGGCCGGGCGTGCCCTCCAGGGCGGGAAGTTCGACATAGGCGACATATGGTCGCGCCGCGGGGTGACGCTCGAAGAGGGCGACTCCACGCTCACCGACACGCTCAGCGCCGAGCGATACACGGGCTACGTGTTCCTGCTGGCCTACCAGCCAGACTCCGTGGACGCCAACCAGCTGCTCTACGACATGGCGAAATACAACTTCTCCAACTTCCTCGTGCGCAACTTCGACATCGCCGTCGACCAGGCAGGCGGGATATGCCGGATGATGATAAGCGGCTTCCTAAGCTACGACGAGGCCCTGCAGTACGCCCGCCACCTTTACGCCGACCCGGAAATGGCGGCGAGGGTGAAAGGCTGCCGCCGCATCATAATAAGCCAGGAGAACCTGCCGCTGCTTGGCACGAAGTACAGCTACGTTGACTACGAGAAGTTCTTCGACGACGCCCTCGCGCCAATCGACATCAGCAAGGAGCAGCTGCTGAACATACCCGAAAGCGTGGAACAGGAACAGGAGGAAGAACCCGCGGGCGAGCCTGCCGGCAACACTGAATACCAAGACAACTTTAACAACACGGAGCCGCAATACAACGGCGGCTTCGACTTCGGAGACGACTTTTACCAATGAGCAACGGACTGCTACTTTGGGCCGACGACGAGATGGAACTGCTCAAGGCCCACCTGATTTTCCTCGAGAAGAAAGGCTATGAGGTCGTGACCGTGACCAACGGCACCGACGCCATCGACCAGTGCCGCACGCACAACTTCGACCTCGTGCTGCTCGACGAGATGATGCCCGGCCTCAGCGGGCTGGAGACGCTGCAGCGCATAAAGGAGATAACGCCCGCCGTGCCGGTGGTCATGGTCACCAAGAGCGAGGAGGAGAACATCATGGACCAGGCCATAGGCTCGAAGATAGCCGACTACCTGATAAAACCCGTCAACCCCAACCAGATACTGCTCACGCTCAAGAAGAACATACACCGCCGCGAGATAGTCAACGAGGTGACCCAGAGCGGCTACCAGCAGGAGTTCCAGCAGATAGCCGCGCAGACGGCCAGCTGCGCCACCCACGCCGACTGGGCCGACCTATACCGCCGGCTCGTGCACTGGGAGCTTGAACTGAGCGGCGCGGCCAGCAACATGGCTGAGATGCTGAAGATGCAGAAAGAAGAGGCCGACAACGCCTTCGCCAAGTTCATAAAGAGGCACTACACCGAATGGGTGGCGCAGCTCGCCCCGGGAGGCCGGGCCGAGGGCCGCCCCATGCTCAGCCCAGAGATATTCAAGCGCAAGGTGTTCCCGCTGCTCGACGCCGGCGAGAAGGTGTTCATGGTCGTCATCGACAACTTCCGCTACGACCAGTGGCGCATGATCGCCGGGGAGCTGGGCAACCTCTTCGACATCGACGAAGACCTGTACTTCAGCATACTGCCCACAGCCACGCAGTACGCACGCAACGCCATCTTCAGCGGGCTGATGCCCAACAAGATAGCGCAGATGTTCCCCGACCTGTGGGTCGACGAGGACGAGGAGGAGGGAAAGAACCTCAACGAGGGCCCGCTCATCAAGACGCAGCTGGAGCGCTACCGCCGCCACGACTCCTTCTCGTACCACAAGATAAACGACTCCGCCGCGGCAGAGAAGTTCATGCAGAAGTTCCGACAGACGGAGAAGAACGACCTCAACGTCGTGGTGTTCAACTTCATCGACATGCTCAGCCACGCGCGCACAGAGTCGAAGATGGTGCGCGAACTGGCCAACAACGAGTCGGCCTACCGCAGCATAACGCTCAGCTGGTTCAGGCACTCGGTCATAGCCGAGCTGTTCAGGCTGCTCGCGCAGACGCGATGCCGCGTCATCGTAACCACCGACCACGGCTCCATACGCGTGAGCAAGCCCGTGAAGATAGTGGGCGACCGCAACACCAACACCAACCTGCGCTACAAGCTCGGCAAGAACCTCGGCTACAGCGACAAGGAGCTATTCGCCATCAAGGAGCCGGCCAAGGCACAACTGCCCGCGCCAAACCTCAGCACGAGCTACGTCTTCGCCACCGGCGACTCCTTCTTCGCCTACCCCAACAACTACAACTACTACGTGTCTTACTACAAGGACACCTTCCAGCACGGGGGCATCTCGATGGAAGAAATGATCATACCGATAATCACAATGACAGGGAAAAAACGCTGACATGGAAATAAAGATAGACAGCATCGACAACATCCGCGAGGCAGCCCGCAGCTTCGTGGAGAACATGGGCGACGGGAACGTGTTCGCCTTCTACGGGAAGATGGGCGCGGGCAAGACCACATTCATCAAGGCCGTGTGCGGCGAGCTGGGCGTCGAGGACGTCATCACCTCGCCCACCTTCGCCATCGTAAACGAGTACCGCGCCGAGCCATCGGGCGAACTCATCTACCACTTCGACTTCTACCGCATAAAGAAGCTCGACGAGGTGTACGACATGGGCTACGAGGACTACTTCTACAGCGGCGCGCTCTGCTTCATAGAATGGCCCGAGCTAATCGAGGAACTGCTGCCCAAAACCTTTAGTTTTGCACATTGGAAAACAAACGCAATGAAAGAGCGTTATAATAAAAAAAAACGTTAACCATGGGAGCGGAGGTGAACTATTCGCGAAACAGAGCCTTTCAGTGCTATGGGCTGTATCAGACCTCCGTTCCCTGCTGCGCCAAGGGTCCAGTTAGAATGCAAGCCGTCCGCGGCCATTCACATGGGCGTGGCAAGGCCAATAAAGGTTTTAGACGACGGCGCAGCCATGGTCAACGTTAAAAATATGGAGACAAAGATAATGAAAAAAGTGTTTTGTGGGAGTTGACATCGCAAAAAAGACGTTTGATGCGGTTATTTATGAGCAAGGCACGGCAAAAGCCTCGGCTTCCTCATACCGCCACTTCAGCAACGATGCCGAGGGGTTCTCCGGCCTGCTGTCATGGCTGACATCGGAGACCGGGTTCAAGACCGGGGCTTTGGTCGTGGGGATGGAGAACACTGGCCTTTACGGTTACGCCCTGTGCCGCTTCCTTGAAAGGGAGCGTGTGGACTACTGCGTGTTCAACCCATTGGCCTTGAAAAGGTCCCTGGGGCTCGTCCGCGGCAAGGACGACAGGGTTGACGCCTTCCCCGCATAGCCCGCTTCACCTACCAGCACAGGGACTGCCTGCGATACTCCAGGCTCTCCGGGGAGACCGTGCGCAAACTTAAGAGCCTCGCCACGGAACGGGCGCGGCTGGTAAGGCAACTGGCCGCAAACAAGGCTTTTGCCACAGACCACAAGTCCTCGGAAGGGGAGCGGGAGCAAGTCGGCAGGGCGTTGGAACTGGCGGCACTCATCCAGACGTTCATCGACAGGGTCGAAAAGGACATGGAGGAGGCCGTCAAGGCAGACGTGGAGGTCATGACAAACTATTCACTGCTGACAAGCATAAAGGGCATAGGGCCCGTCAACGCCGTCGCAGCGATTGTCTCCACGGACAACTTCAGAGCATTCGACAACCCAAGGCAGTACGCCTGCTATATCGGGGTGGCACCATTCCCAAACACATCCGGAACATCCGTCAGGGGAGGACAAGGGTGTCAAAGCTGGCCATGGCGGACATAAAGGCCAAAATAACGCAGGCCGCACTCTCCGCAATAACATACGATAGCGAGATGGCTGAGTACTACAGCAGGAAAACTGGGCAGGGAAGCACCCATCCTCGGTGCTCAACGCCGTCAAGTTCAAGCTCATATGCAGGATGTTCGCAGTCATAAGGCGAAAAGGAAAACAAACGCAATGAAAGAGCGTTATAATAAAAAAACGTTAACCATGGGAGCGGAGGTGAACTATTCGCGAAACAGAGCCTTTCAGTGCTATGGGCTGTATCAGACCTCCGTTCCCTGCTGCGCCAAGGGTCCAGTTAGAATGCAAGCCGTCCGCGGCCATTCACATGGGCGTGGCAAGGCCAATAAAGGTTTTAGACGACGGCGCAGCCATGGTCAACGTTAAAAATATGGAGACAAAGATAATGAAAAAAAGTGTTTTGTGGGAGTTGACATCGCAAAAAGACGTTTGATGCGGTTATTTATGAGCAAGGCACGGCAAAAGCCTCGGCTTCCTCATACCGCCACTTCAGCAACGATGCCGAGGGGTTCTCCGGCCTGCTGTCATGGCTGACATCGGAGACCGGGTTCAAGACCGGGGCTTTGGTCGTGGGGATGGAGAACACTGGCCTTTACGGTTACGCCCTGTGCCGCTTCCTTGAAAGGGAGCGTGGGGACTACTGCGTGTTCAACCCCTTGGCCTTGAAAAAGGTCCCTGGGGCTCGTCCGCGGCAAGGACGACAGGGTTGACGCCTTCCGCATAGCCCGCTTCACCTACCAGCACAGGGACTGCCTGCGATACTCCAGGCTCTCCGGGGAGACCGTGCGCAAACTTAAGAGCCTCGCCACGGAACGGGCGCGGCTGGTAAGGCAACTGGCCGCAAACAAGGCTTTTGCCACAGACCACAAGTCCTCGGAAGGGGAGCGGGAGCAAGTCGGCAGGGCGTTGGAACTGGCGGCACTCATCCAGACGTTCATCGACAGGGTCGAAAAAGGACATGGAGGAGGCCGTCAAGGCAGACGTGGAGGTCATGACAAACTATTCACTGCTGACAAGCATAAAGGGCATAGGGCCCGTCAACGCCGTCGCAGCGATTGTCTCCACGGACAACTTCAGAGCATTCGACAACCCAAGGCAGTACGCCTGCTATATCGGGGTGGCACCATTCCCAAACACATCCGGAACATCCGTCAGGGGGGAGGACAAGGGTGTCAAAGCTGGCCATGGCGGACATAAAGGCCAAAATAACGCAGGCCGCACTCTCCGCAATAACATACGATAGCGAGATGGCTGAGTACTACAGCAGGAAAACTGGGCAGGGGAAGCACCCATCCTCGGTGCTCAACGCCGTCAAGTTCAAGCTCATATGCAGGATGTTCGCAGTCATAAGGCGAAAAGGCAAATATATCAGCGGAGCTGGGCAATACAGGAACGTCTGCGCGGAAAGTAAACAATGCAACATCGGACTTAATGTTTATTAACGGAATTTTAACGCCGAATACTTGCATAAGTCTTAGAATACAGCCCGTTCTGCAACGCAAAACCTTTAGTTTTGCACATTGGAAAACAAACGCAATGAAAGAGCGTTATAATAAAAAAAACGTTAACCATGGGAGCGGAGGTGAACTATTCGCGAAACAGAGCCTTTCAGTGCTATGGGCTGTATCAGACCTCCGTTCCCTGCTGCGCCAAGGGTCCAGTTAGAATGCAAGCCGTCCGCGGCCATTCACATGGGCGTGGCAAGGCCAATAAAGGTTTTAGACGACGGCGCAGCCATGGTCAACGTTAAAAATATGGAGACAAAGATAATGAAAAAAAAGTGTTTTGTGGGAGTTGACATCGCAAAAAAGACGTTTGATGCGGTTATTTATGAGCAAGGCACGGCAAAAGCCTCGGCTTCCTCATACCGCCACTTCAGCAACGATGCCGAGGGGTTCTCCGGCCTGCTGTCATGGCTGACATCGGAGACCGGGTTCAAGACCGGGGCTTTGGTCGTGGGGATGGAGAACACTGGCCTTTACGGTTACGCCCTGTGCCGCTTCCTTGAAAGGGAGCGTGTGGACTACTGCGTGTTCAACCCCTTGGCCTTGAAAAGGTCCCTGGGGCTCGTCCGCGGCAAGGACGACAGGGTTGACGCCTTCCGCATAGCCCGCTTCACCTACCAGCACAGGGACTGCCTGCGATACTCCAGGCTCTCCGGGGAGACCGTGCGCAAACTTAAGAGCCTCGCCACGGAACGGGCGCGGCTGGTAAGGCAACTGGCCGCAAACAAGGCTTTTGCCACAGACCACAAGTCCTCGGAAGGGAGCGGGAGCAAGTCGGCAGGGCGTTGGAACTGGCGGCACTCATCCAGACGTTCATCGACAGGGTCGAAAAGGACATGGAGGAGGCCGTCAAGGCAGACGTGGAGGTCATGACAAACTATTCACTGCTGACAAGCATAAAGGGCATAGGGCCCGTCAACGCCGTCGCAGCGATTGTCTCCACGGACAACTTCAGAGCATTCGACAACCCAAGGCAGTACGCCTGCTATATCGGGGTGGCACCATTCCCAAACACATCCTGAACATCCGTCAGGGGAGGACAAGGGTGTCAAAGCTGGCCATGGCGGACATAAAGGCCAAAATAACGCAGGCCGCACTCTCCGCAATAACATACGATAGCGAGATGGCTGAGTACTACAGCAGGAAAACTGGGCAGGGGAAGCACCCATCCTCGGTGCTCAACGCCGTCAAGTTCAAGCTCATATGCAGGATGTTCGCAGTCATAAGGCGAAAAGGCAAATATATCAGCGGAGCTGGGCAATACAGGAACGTCTGCGCGGAAAGTAAACAATGCAACATCGGACTTAATGTTTATTAACGGAATTTTAACGCCGAATACTTGCATAAGTCTTAGAATACAGCCCGTTCAGCAACGCAGAACGGCCCTTGCAGACAACCCACTGGCAACCAGCCAGTTAGCCACAGCGTCACTCACCCACGCCAAACAGCTTCCTTATCTCCCTTGCCACCTTTTTCGCCGCCCGGCACTCACCGCCGCCAAGCAGCACCTCGGAGGAGTTGCCCTCAACCGTGGCGACCGGACGGCCCGTGGCATAGTCAGTCAGCGTGGCGGTAACCTCAGCAAAATCGCCATCGAACGACACCACGAAACGCACCACGAGCAGGCGCCGCCTCTCCGCTTCCGCAAGGTCGTCCACGCTCATGTCGCCCACCATCTCCAGGCGTGTGGACTCAAGCGCCGAGTAAATCTGCGACTGCACGCAGGCAAGGTCGGCACGCCCGCCATACCCGCTCTCTGCCCCTTGGAGCACAGCGTAGCCATACCCCTCAAGCTGCCCATCCCCGGCCACCAACGAACGCCCCATCACGCAAGAGGCGAGGCAGGCCGCAACGAGGGGCGCAACGACAAGTGCCCATACCTTACATATTACTTTCTTCACGTCAAGCATCTCCTTTCCACAGCGCAAAGGTAAGCATCCTGCGTCAAGCCACCGCAGCAACGCCGTTAAGAACGGTTTTCAGAACAGGCACAATTATGTTACACACAAACACCGCCCGCAGCACGGACAAGCAAAAAAAAAGAACGCCGCTTTCAGAATCCCCCCAATTGGACATCAATGCCTTTGCCCGCACCCATTGTACCTACATCTACCGCGCTTC
>VOFD01000830.1_pt1 | contig 78536 bp, 93 predicted proteins | sample 5384101 | NCBI WGS metagenome assembly VOFD01 (sample SAMN12384723, study PRJNA508395) | human gut metagenome | isolation source: healthy gut C | host: Homo sapiens
CGGCCGGCTGCTGCTCATGACCGGCGCGGCCTCCACCGTTTACGAAGCTGTGATCGAAGTCTAACGTTAGAAAGAATCGAGGGAAAATACAATGAAAATGAATCATCATTACGGCGAGCTGAAGGCAAGCTATCTGTTCGTGGACATCGCCCACAAGGTCGCCGCCTATCAGGAAGCACACCCCGAAAAGGAGATCATCCGCCTGGGCATCGGCGATGTGACCCAGCCTCTGGCCAAGTGCGTCGTCAACGCCATGCACGACGCCGCCGCCGAGATGGGCACCAAAGAAGGCTTCCACGGCTACGGCCCGGAGCAGGGCTACCCCTTCCTGAAGCAGGCCATTCAGGGCTATTATGCAGGCCGCGGCACCCAGCTGGACGAGGATGAGATCTTCATCTCCGACGGTGCAAAGAGCGACCTTGCCAATGTGCTGGGCCTGTTCGACGTGGACAACACCGTCCTCGTTCCGGACCCCGTCTACCCCACCTACGTGGACGACAACGTGACCGACGGCCGCAGGATCATCTACGGCCGCACCAGCCAGGAGAGTGGCACTGTCCCACCATCCGAAGCTGCTGCTTCTGGACAGTGGGTTTTGTGCTGGGTGCCAGCTTTGCAATTCTGGGCATGGTGATGTTCAAAGGATTGGATGACCCACAGGATAAAAAAGTAAGCTGAAAAAAGAGCGCCGCCCCTGCAGGAGAATCTTTCTGGCAAGGGCGGCGCCGTATTTATTTTTCGGGCTTTTCGGCGTTTTTCTGTGCGTCTTCCAGCTCCTCCACCCGCTTTTGCAGGGCGGTGATCTTGTCGTCCATTTTCAGGAACGTCCAGACCAGCACGGCCAGCACCACCGCAGGCGGAACCACCATCCGCAGGGACTGCTGGCACCAGAGCAGCAGCGAATAGCCGCCGAACACGGTAAAGAGGAACACGGCAAACAGGCTTGCAGCCAGTACAGCAAAAAATCCCATATAAATGCCCTCTCTCGGCTTATTCCTCGGTCTCGTCCTCTTCGTCCGGGTCCAGCTCGATGCTGAAGACGGCCTTTTTCAGCTTGCCGCAGCCCTGCGCTTTCAGGCCGGATTTGTACGGCTCACCGGCCAGATAGAGGGCAAAGCGGCCCTCGCAGAGCATGCCGGCGATGCTGGTGCCGGCGGTGCCCACAGTGGTGTCGGCGGCTTCGTCGGTGGGCTTGGTGGGGGCCAGCTCGGCCAGGCTCACCTCAAACAGCTCACTGCCCTCCAGGTCGGTCTCCAGCACGATGTGGGCATCGTGGCGCTGGAACAGGGCCTTGTCGGAGCTCTGCGGGGTGACGGTGCTGACGGTGACCACGGCCTTGTCGCCGTCGATGCGGGTCTTTCCGGCGGGCAGGGTGTTGATATCCCGGGCCATGACGTACTCGATGACGGTGTCCAGGTTATCGCTGATGCCCAGATAGTTGGGCAGGTTGTTCAGGGTATCGTAGATCATAGAAGAACTCCTTTATCGTGCAAAACAAGGTTCACCGCCTGCATATAGCACAGACGGTGAACCGGAATTTTAAATTTTATTCTGCGTCCTTCGGGTCGGTCATCAGCTCTTTGATGCTGGGCACCACGCCGCCCAGATTCTGCAGCTCCGAAGGAATGATGATCTTGGTTGCCTTGCCGTTGGCCACCTTGGCCAGAGCTTCCAGACTGCGGATGGCCAGCACCTTATCGCTGGGCATGGCCTCGTTCAACAGGCGGATGGCGTCGGCGTTGGCCTTCTGCACGGCCAGAATGGCCTGTGCTTCGCCCTCGGCTTCCAGAATGCGCTGCTGCTTCACAGCATCCGCGCGCAGGATGGCGGCTTCCTTTTCGCCCTCAGCGGCGGTAATGGCGGCCTGCTTTTCACCGTCGGCTTTCAGGATGACGGCGCGCTTCTCGCGCTCAGCCTTCATCTGTTTCTCCATGGCTTCCTGAATTTCACGCGGCGGGATGATGTTCTTGACTTCCACGCGGTTGACCTTGATGCCCCACTTGTCCGTGGCTTCGTCCAGGATGGCGGTGATCTTGCCGTTGATGACATCGCGGCTGGTCAGGGTGTGGTCCAGCTCCATTTCGCCGATGATGTTGCGCAGGGTGGTGGCAGACAGGCTTTCGATTGCCGCAATGGGCTGGTTGACACCGTAGGTGTAGAGCTTGGCATCCATCACCTGAAAGAACACCACAGTGTCGATCTGCATGGTAACGTTATCGCGGGTGATGACCGGCTGAGGGGGAAAGTCTGCCACCTGCTCCTTCAGGCTCACCTTTTTGGCGATGCGCTCGATGAAGGGAATCTTAATGTGCAGGCCTGCCGACCATGTGTCGGAGTAGCTGCCCAGCCGCTCAACGACATACACCTTGGACTGGGGCACGATGACGATATTGGTGATGATCACCAGCAGGACGACAAAGACCAGCGCGAGGATCAGAAAAAACATGACCATAGTGGTTCTCCTTTTTCAGATGGGTGCAACGTTTCAGCGCAGAACGCAGATCACGCTCTGCGGCTTTCGGTCAATACGGGCTCCACGATGAGCAGGGTGCTGTGCAGTTCGGTCACACGGCAGCGCTGCCCGGGGGTGAGAATGTCGCCGGGAGTGGCGCAGCGGGCATTCCAGTCCACGCCGTCCAGTCGCACACGGCCCGGCAGGTCGGCGGTGACGGGGGTCAGCACGGTGGCCTCCCGGCCAAGGTTGCGGTCGCCGTTGGTGGCGGTGGGTGATTTGCGCAGCTTTGCGGCCAGCGGCCGGAAAGCCAGCAGGCACAGAATGCTCACCACGATGAACAGCAGCGCCTGCGCCCGGAACGAATCCGTGAACAGGCAGGTGAGCAGGGCGGCAGCTGCGCCGACGGCGAACCAGACAGAGGTCATGCTGAAGGTGGAAGCCTCCAACAGTAAAAAGCCCACCACGGCAGCCAGCCAAAGAAATGGAACAGGGTTCATGGTTCTCCCTCCTTATGCCCCTATTATAGAGTATCCCCCGGGTGGAAGGTCAAGCGTTTTTTACTGGAACGTTGCGCAGAAAACGAAATAAAGAACAAAATAAATGAAAAGCAGTGCAAGATGTAGTTTGCAGATACGGCCCTTTGACGGGCGGCCCGCAGGCTGCCCGTTGTTGCGAAAATAAAAGATAAAATTTCCTCTGAATGTGCCCAGAGCGAACGCGGCGGGCATTCAAATCGTTTTTACTTGATATCGTAATAGCTGTGGTTCGGGTTATGGCCGTTCTCCTCCACCACGATGGTAAAGCCCATGGGGTTCACCTCCGTGTGCTTGCCGGAAGCCAGCGGCTCCACGATGATGTGCTCCGAGCGGTTCACGATGACCTCGGCGGTTTCCGCTTCGCCTACGCGCTGGTAGTGCAGGATGCCGTCCTGCGCCCGGAGCACCCGCAGCTCACCGGTGCGGAAGGCCTCGCAGGTGTGGCGGAGCTGTGCCAGCTGGGCCAGCACCGGTTTCAGCCGCTCTTCGTGGCTGTCCCAGCAGTAGAAGCCGCGGTTGAAGGGGTCGCGGTAGCCCTGCATCCCGATCTCGTCGCCGTAGTACAGGCAGGGCACGCCGGGCAGGGTGTAGATGATGGCATAGGCCATGCGCAGCCGCAGCATGCCTTCCTCGTAGGCGTCGCCGGACACGCAGCGGCCGCTCTGCCACTCGCGGCCCCGGCCGTTGGCGGGCTCATCTGCGATCACGGTGAGGGCGCGTTCGGTGTCGTGGGTGGAGAGGAAGTTCAGGGCCGTGTCCATGGCCGGGGCAGGGTAGTGCTCACAGATGGACAGAATTTCGCCCATGGCCTGCTGGGCGGGCTTGCCCTTGACAAAGTCCAGCACAGCGTTCTTGAAGGGGTAGTTCATCACGCTGTCCAGCCCCTTGCCCAGCAGGTAGGTGCGGCGGTTGTCGAAGCCAAACTTGGTGGTGGCGTCCTCCCACACCTCGCCCAGCAGGAACTTTTCCGGGCCGACCCGCTTGACAGCGGCGCGCACTTTTCAATGAAGGCGTCGGGCAGCTCGTCGGCCACGTCCAGACGGAAGCCCGCCGCACCCCGGCGCAGCCATGTGTCGATGACGCCGCCCTCGCCGGTGATGAACTCCACATAGGAGGGGTTCTCCTCGTTGACCTCGGGCAGGGTCTCGAAGCCCCACCAGCTGCGGTAGCCGCCCTTATACTTGGGGTCAAAATCGTACCAGCCGCGGTAGGGGGAGTTGCGTCACGGTAAGCACCGCCCTCACCATAGCGGCCCTCCCGGTTGAAATACCGGCTATCCGAGCCCGTGTGGCTGAACACGCCGTCCAGCACGATGCCGATGCCGTACTTGGCGGCCTCGCGGCAGAGCACCTCAAACTCCTCGTTGGTGCCCAGCAGCGGGTCTACGTTGAGATAGTCGGCGGTGTTGTAGCGGTGGTTGGAGTGGCGCCTCAAAGATGGGGTTGAGGTAAAGGTAGTCCACCCCCATCTCCCGCAGATAGGGCAGCTTGATGCGGATGCCTTCCAAGTCGCCGCCGAAATAGTCCTCGTTCAGGTGGCCGCCGGTCTCGTTGGGCTGCCAGAAGGGTTCGGCGTGTTTGTCGGCCTGATAGAGCCGGTCGGGGAAAGGCATGGGCTTGTTCTCCACGCCCTCGCAGAAGCGGTCCGGGAAGATCTGATAGAATACCTTGCCCTTGATGGAGTCCGGCGTCTGGAAACCGGCCTCGTAAACGGTGATCTGCCACTCTCGCCCTCCTGCCAGCTCACGACGCCGCAGTTGTCCGGCCCGCGGTAGATGCGGCGGAAGTCGGTGTAGAGGTCGAAATAATAGAAGTAGAGGCCCACATCGCCCAGAGGCAGCTCCACGGAAAAGTGGTTCTGATGGGGCGTCTGGCCGTCAAATTTCATGCGGTAATGCACGGGCACGTCATACCGGCCCTCCTTCTGCGAGACGAGGTGTGGGTCCACATAGCCCAGCTCTTCCGGGATGCAGAGGGACAGATGCACCCTCTGCCCGGCGCGTACCGCACCGAAGGGCTGCTTGAAATAGGGGTCAAAGCTATTGAACAGACAAGGCAAAGCAAAAGGATCGATCCTTTCTCAAAAAAGCCCAAACGCCGCCAGGAAAAGATGAAGATTTTTTGTGAAAACCGGGAACTTTACCCGGCTGCCAAGGGCTCTCCCTTTGGGAGAGCTGGCGCATGGCCTGAGAGGGCTTACTTCACAGCAGAAGCGTGCCAGATGTCGCGAGCGTAGTCGAACAGCACGATCCGCGCTGAAGATGCCACTGTTGGCGATGTTCTTCAGGCTCATCTTGGCCCACTGCTCACGGTCAGCGTACAGGTGCTGCAGGTCGGCCTGTGCGCGGCGGTAATCCTTGAAGTCGGCCATGACCATATACGGGTCGCTGCTGCGCAGGTTCTCGGTGACTTCGTGGAAGTTCTCGCCGTTCCAGCCGCGCTCCAGGAAGTTCAGAGCGTTGTTTGCAACGTCGTCGCCCATGATGAAAGCGTTGGGATGGTAGCCCACCTGCTTGAGGTTGTTCACCTCGGGCGTCAGCATACCGAAGATAAGCTCGTTCTCCTTGCCGGCAGCGTCTGCGATCTCCACGTTTGCGCCGTCCAGAGTGCCCAGCGTGATAGCACCGTTCAGCATGAACTTCATGTTGCCGGTACCGGAGGCCTCAGTGCCAGCCAGAGAGATCTGCTCAGAGACCTCGGCGGCGGGCATCAGATGCTCGCTCAGAGAGACGCAGTACTCTTCCAGATAGACCACGCGCAGCTTGTCGCGCACAGCGGGGTCGTTGTTAATGAGGTCGCCCAGCTTGCAGATCATGCGGATCATCTGCTTTGCCATGTAGTAGCCGGGGGCAGCCTTTGCACCGAAGATATAGGTCTTGGGGATGAAGTCGGCGTTGGGGTTCTCCTTCAGGTACAGGTACTGAGCGGCGATGTTCAGCGCGTTCAGGTGCTGGCGCTTATACTCGTGCATACGCTTGACCTGACAGTCAAAATGGAGTTCGGGTCGATGACCTGGCCGGTGCTCTTTGCCAGATAGTTGGCAAAGCTGGTCTTGTTCGTCAGCTTGATCTCGTTCAGCTTCTTGAGAAGGGTCTTGTCCTCCTCGAACTTGTTCAGCTTGGACAGATCGGAGGCGTCATGCTTGTAGCCGGTGCCAACGGTCTCGTCCAGCAGCTTGCACAGGCCGGGGTTAGAGGCCAGCAGCCAGCGGCGGTAAGCGATGCCGTTGGTCACGTTCTTGAAGGCCTGCGGCTTGAACAGGTAGTAATCGTGGAAGACGCTGTCTTTGATGATCTGGCTGTGCAGCTTGGAGACGCCGTTGATGCTGTTGGCGGTGTAGGCGCAGATGTTTGCCATGCGCACCTGATTGTCGCCGATCAGTGCCATATAGTCGATCTTGCCCTGATCGCCGGGGAAGACTGCTTCCAGCTCCTCGCGGGCGCGGCGGTCCATCTCCACCACGATCTGGTAGATGCGGGGCAGGGTCATCTTGAAGATGTCCACATTCCACTTTTCCAGAGCCTCAGCCATAACGGTGTGGTTGGTGTAGGAGAAGACGTTCTGGCAGATCTCAAAGGCCTTATCCCAGCCAAAGCCGCACTCATCCAGCAGAATACGCATCATCTCGGGGATGGCCAGGGTGGGGTGGGTATCATTCAGCTGGATAGCCACCTTGTCCGGCAGATTCTCGAGCGTGGCGTAGCTGGCCAGGTGGTTCTTGGCGATATCACCGATGGACGCGGCAGACAGGAAGTACTGCTGGCGCAGGCGCAGGATCTTGCCCTCCACATGGTTGTCGTTGGGGTACAGCACCTTGGAGATCAGCTCAGCGCTGGCATTCTTGCTCATTGCGTTGTTGTAGTTGCCCAGAGAGAAGCTGGACATATCAAATCGGGGGCCTTTGCCTGCCACAGGCGGAGCTTTGCAACGCCCTTGCCGTCGTAGCCCTGCACATACATATCAGAGGGCACAGCCATGACGCTGTTGTAGTTGGTGTGCTGGATATAGTGGAAGCCGTTGTCCCAGTTCTCGTGGATCTCGCCGTCGAAGCGGACTTCCACAGCCTGATCGGGGTGGCTCTTCAGCCAGACCTGACCGCCGGGCAGCCAGTTGTCGGCACGCTCCTGCTGCCAGCCGTCCACGATCTTCTGCTTGAAGATGCCGTACTCGTACAGGATGGAGTAGCCGGTGCCGCAGATGCCGGTGGTGGCCATGCCATCCAGGTAGCAGGCGGCCAGACGGCCCAGACCGCCGTTGCCCAGGCCTGCGTCGGGCTCTTCCTCAAAAATGCTGTCCAGGGTGATGTCGGCATCGGCCAGAGCTTTCTGTGCCACCTCCTCGAGGCCCAGTTGAACAGGCTCACTTTCAGGCTGCGGCCCATCAGGAACTCCATGCAGAGGTAATACACTTGCTTGGTGCCGGTGCCAATGGCACGGGACTGGAACTTCTTGTGGTTCTCACTCATCATCTGGCGGCAGATCAGTGCCAGAGCGCGGTAGATCTGCTGCTGAGATGCAACACTCAGCTCCACACCATATTCACTGGTCAGCTTGTCCTGAAGAATTTTTGCAAATTCTTTTGTAGTCATAAAGGAACTCCTATCCGCACACTCACGGGTGCTCTTTCTGAATTTGAACGCAGCAGGGAAACTCTCCTCTTTCCCTCAGCCCTGCTACACAACAATGATATTATAATCAGTTCTGCGCATGAATGCAAGGAAAAGAGCCAATTTTTGCCGTTACTGCTATTTTTGGACCCCTCTTTCTGACAAATCTGCTAAAAATTCAGATTTAGCACTTTTTCTTGCGCTCCATTTATATTATAATAAGGGTACAGCGGGCCGGGAGCTGCTGCAGGAGAACGGCGGAACCCCGGCAATTCGGAGAGAAATTCCGCTCAGAACGAAAAAGCCGCGCCCCGGTCTTCGGGCGCAGGCGGGTTTGTGCCCGAAGATCCCGAAAATGCGTCCGAAAAACCGGGAAACTCGGAACCGCTCCCGCCGTGCAGAGGCCGCGCGGCGTGCAAAGTGAGGATACGATGGTTAATAAAGTGCGAGTGAACATTGCGGGCGCGCCCTATGCGATCGCAACGACGGATTCGGAAAAGTATATCACCTCTCTGGCCAAAAAGCTGGACGAGGATATCGCAAAGCTGCTGGACGGAAACGAAAATCTTTCGGTGACCAAGGCGGCGGTGTTCTGCGCCATGGACTATCTGGACGAGTACCGCAAGAGCACCGGCAGCGCCGAGAATATGCGCAGCCAGATCCAGAGCTATATCGCGGATGCAGCCCATGCGAAGCTCGCGGAGGATAAGGCAAAAGCTGAGAATGAGACGCTCCGGCGTGAAAATGCAGCCCTGCGGGAGCAGCTGGCCCGCCTGAAGGCAAAACAGGACCGCGAAAAGGCCGCGCAGACCGAGCAGGAACAGGAAAAACAGAGAGGGAACAGAATGTCGAAGATTGAGATCCTTGCCCCGGTGGGCAGTGAAGAGATGCTCCATGCCGCCGTGTTCAGCGGTGCGGACGCCGTGTATCTGGGGTTTTCGGGCTTCAACGCCCGCACCAGCGCGGGAAACTTTGATGCGGACAGCCTGAAGGAGGCCGTCCGCTTCTGCCATGTGCGCGGGGTCAAGGTGCATGTGGCGCTGAACACCACCGTTTACGGAACCGAACTGGCCCAGCTGGCGGATGCCGTGCGGGCAGTGGCCGCCAGCGGCGCGGATGCCGTCATCTGCCAGGACCTGGCGGTGGCAAAGCTCATCGGGGAGATCGCCCCGGAACTGCCCCGCCACGGCTCCACCCAGATGAGCGTCCATACCCTGCAGGGCGCGCTGGAGCTGAAGGAGCTGGGCTTCACCCGCGTGGTGCTGGCCCGTGAGCTGAGCCTGCCGGAGGTGGAAGCCATCACCAGGCACTGCGGCATCGAGACGGAGTGCTTCGTCCACGGCGCGCTCTGCATGTGCGTCAGCGGCCAGTGCTATATGTCGGCCTTTCTGGGCGGACGGAGCGGCAACCGCGGCTCCTGCGCCGGCCCCTGCCGCCTGCCCTTTGAGGCCAACCGCCCTGCCGGAGGGCAAGCCGGGCCGGCTGCACCACCTGTCCCTCAAGGACAACTCCGTCATCGACAAGCTGGACAAGCTGCAGGCCATCGGCGTGGCATCGGCGAAGATCGAAGGCCGTCTGCGCACGCCGGAGTATGTGGCGGCGGCGGTCAATGCCTGTCTGGCGGGCCGCGAGGGCCGCGCCTACGACCGCGACCTGCTGAAGAATGCCTTCAGCCGCTCCGGCTTCACCTCCGGCTATCTGGACGGAAAGATCGATGGCACGATGTTCGGCGTCCGCAGTGAGGCCGACGCCGAACTGACCAAAAAGACCCTGCCCGCCCTGCGGGAGCTGTACCGCCGGGAGCGCTCCCGCGTGCCGGTGGAGATGAAGATGGAGATCGAGGAGGGCGGCGAGAAGCTGACCGTCACCGATGCAGACGGCAACCGCGCCTTTGCCTACGGCGACGCCGAACCCCAGCCCGCCCGCACCGACCCCACCGAGAGCTTGCAGCGCAGCCTGTCCAAGACGGGCGGCACACCGTTCGCGGCGGAAAAGATCGACGTGGAGATGGATGGCGGGCCGTGGTTCGTGCCGGGCAGCGCCGTCAACGAGCTGCGCCGCACCGCGCTGGAGGGCCTGCAGCAGAAGCGCGAGACCCTGTGCCCCTGGCCAGTGCAGGAGGTGGAGCTGGCTCCGCTGCCGCAGCGCACGTTGCCGCCCCATCGGACCCTCCGCGCCCGGTTCGAGAGCTGGGACCAGGTGCCGGAGCAGGCACTCTCCAGCCTCGAAGCGCTCATCCTGCCCATCGCGCAGGCAGACCGCGTCCCCCGTGCGTGGCGCAGCAAGACCATCCTCGAACTGCCCCGCGTCATGTTTGGCGCGCTGGAAGCGGACACCGCCCGCCGCATCGCGGCGACGCAGGAGGCCGGGTTTGCGGGCTACGAGGCGGGCAACATCGCCCACCTGCGGATGTGCCGGGGCCTGCCGCTCTCCGGCGGTTTCGGCCTGAATGTGACCAACCAGCTGTCGGCTCAGTTCTATGCCGACCACGGCCTGAACGCCATCCTCATCCTGCCGGAGGTCAAGGACAGCGACATCGCGTCCATTGCCCCGGCGCAGAACGGCCAGCCGGTGCCCACGGGCGTGATCGTCTACGGCCACATGCCGCTGATGGTCACCCGTGCCTGCCCGCTGCAGAACATCCACGACTGCGCCCACTGCGACAAGACCGGCCTGCTGACCGACCGCAAGGCGAAAAAGTTCCCGGTGCGGTGCGGGATGGGGGTGCGTACTATTTATAATCCGGTGCCCATCTACATGGGCGACAAGCCCGGTGCCCTGACGGTGGACTACGGCGTGGCCTATTTCACGCTGGAGACCCGCGAGGAAGCCGCCGCCATTCTGGACAGCATCCGCCAGCACGCCCCGTTCGAGGGCGAGTTCACCCGCGGGCTGTATTTCAAAGGAACGAATTGAACCTCTCAGTCACGCTTCGCGTGCCAGCTCCCCCTAAAAGGGGAGCCCTTGGCAGGCCGGTGAAGCCGGAGCTGTCTGAATGAGATCGAGCAAAACAGAAGATGCCGGGCCCTGCGGCAGCGGGCAGGCGAAATGGAGAATAAAATGGAACCCATCACGGTAAACTATAAAGTATTGGATGTGCGGGCGAAGGTGCCCGCCTATGCGACGCCGGGCGCGGCCGCAGCCGACCTGTGCGCTGTGCTGGACGAACCCCTGACCGTGGCCCCCATGCAGCGGGTGCTGGTGCCTACCGGCCTTGCCATCGAGCTGCCCGGCGCTCACTGCGTGGCGCTGGTCTATGCCCGGAGCGGCCTGTCCATCAAGCACGGCCTGTGCATGGCCAACGGCGTCGGTGTCGTGGACAGCGATTATCGCGGGGAACTGAAGGTGCCCATGGTCAATCTGGGCGGCGAGGCCTACACCATCCAGCCCGGTGAGCGGGTGGCGCAGCTCTGCATCGCGCCGGTGTACACCGCAGCCTTTGCGCAGGTGGAGGAGCTGGGCGGCACCCAGCGCGGCGAGGGCGGCTTCGGCTCGACGGGAAAATAAAATGAAACAACTGATTTTGGCCTCCGGCAGCCCCCGGCGCAGAGAGCTGCTGAGCCTGTACACCACCGATTTTACCGTCTGCGCCAGCGATTTTGACGAGAGTACCGTGACCGCCGACACCCCTGCCGAGCTGGTGGAAATGCTGGCGCGGGGCAAGTGCCGGGCGGTCTCGGCCCAGCACCCCGGCGCGGTGGTCATCGGCTGCGACACCGTCGTGGACATGAAAGGGGAAGTGTTCGGCAAGCCCCACAGCGTGGAGGACGCCAGACGGATGCTGCGGGCCCTTTCCGGTGCGGTGCACGAGGTCCACACCGGCGTCTGCATCTCGGACGGCACCCGCACCGAGAGCTTCGTGGACACCTGCCGCGTGAAGTTCTTCCCCATCTCCGAAGCGGAGATCGAGCGCTATGCCGCCACCGAAGAACCCTACGACAAGGCCGGTGCCTATGCCATCCAGGGCCGCGCGGCCCTCTGGCTGGACCGCATCGAGGGCGATTATTACACCATTATGGGCCTGCCCGTCAGCCGCACCATCCGGCTGCTGGAGCGATTTTGAGCGGCCTGGCGCGGAGATTTATGAAAAAATCCGGAAAAACCTGTAAAAACGCTTGAGAAAACTTCTGCTTGCGGCTATAATATAGCGTGTTATTCTGCGATCGGCGGCGGATTGGTTTGCGCCGCCCTGCGTTTTGGATAGACCGGAAATACGAAGGAGAGCTTCATTATGAGTTTGTTTTCAAAAGACGTTGGCATTGATCTGGGTACAGCCAACACCCTGGTTTACATGAAGGGAAAGGGCATCATCATGCGGGAGCCGTCCGTTGTGGCTGTGGACACCAAGACCGACGAGGTGCGCTGCGTGGGTGCCGAGGCAAAGGCCGTCATCGGCCGCACCCCCGGCAGCATCGTGGCGGTCCGCCCCCTGAAGGACGGCGTCATCGCTGATTTTGACATCACCGCCAATCTGCTGGAAAACTTCCTGAAGAAGGCCTGCGGCAACAGCATGTTCTCCCGCCCCCGCGTGGTCATCTGCATCCCGTCCGGCGTCACCGAGGTGGAGCGCCGCGCTGTGCGGGAGGCTACCCTGAAGGCCGGTGCCCGTCAGGTGTCGGTCATCGAGGAGCCCATGGCAGCAGCCATCGGTGCGGGCCTGCCCATCAGCGAGCCTACCGGCAGCATGATCGTGGACATCGGCGGCGGCACGGCTGAGATCGCCGTGATCTCTCTGGGCGGCATCGTGGCCTCCCGCAGCGTCCGGATGGCCGGCGATATGTTCGATCAGGCCATCATCGCCTTCATCAAGCGCAAGTACAACCTGCTCATCGGTGAGCGCACCGCTGAGCAGATCAAGATCGAGATCGGCTCCGCCTACCCGATGGACCCCGAGATGACCCTCGAGATCAAGGGCCGCAACCTCGTGGACGGCCTGCCCAAGAACGTCGTCGTCCACTCCGAGGATGTGCGTGAGGCCCTGCTGGAGTGTCTGGTCAAGATCACCAGCGCCATCAAGGAGACGCTGGAGCGCACCCCGCCGGAGCTGAGCGCCGACATCATCGACCACGGCATCACCCTGACCGGCGGCGGCGCACTGCTGCGCGGCCTGGACCAGCTGATCCAGAGCGAGACCGGCATCGACGTCCATGTGGCCGAAGACCCGCTGGACTGCGTGGCCAAGGGCGCAGGTGCCGTGCTGGATCATGTGGACGTCCTGCATGACGTTCTGGATACTGACGGGCCCCATATGTAACAGAGAGTGCGGACGGCTCTGGCTGTCCGCGCTTTTTTGCAACCGGAGGAAGTTCCCTTGAAAGATTTTTTTGATACCTGGAAATTTAAGATCCTCATCGGCATCGCGGTGTTCCTGGTGGGCATCATGGCCTATGCCGGTGCCAACGGCCGCCTGACCGCCGCCCCGCAGGAGCTGCTGAGCGTGGCCGTGGCCCCGTTCCAGAAGGCGGCGGCCATGGTGGGCGACCGCGTGGCCTCCCTGTGGGAGAACTACACTAACATCGGGGCCATTCTGGACGAGAACGAGCAGCTCACCGCCGAGAACGCCGAGCTGCGCAAACAGATGGTGGACTACGACCGGCTCAAGGCAGAGAACGAAGCCTACAAGGCGCTGGCCAACATCCAGAACACCCGCCCGGAGATGAGCTGCGTCTCAGCCTTTGTCATCGGCCGCGACCCGCTGGATGCCTTTTACGGCTTCACGCTGGATCAGGGCTCGGTGGACGGCGTGGAGCTGAACGACACCGTCGTCAGCGACGAGGGCTATCTGCTGGGCGTGGTGCGGGAAGCAGAAGACCTCACCAGCTGCAAGGTCATGACCATCCTGCACCCCAGCTTCAACGCCGCGGGCGTCGTGTCCCGCACCCGGGACAACGGCATCATCACCGGCAGCGCGGACTATGCCGCCGACGGCCTGTGTGTGCTGACCAACCTGAACCGCAACACCCTGACGCAGAAGAGCGACCAGGTCATCACCACGGGGCTGGGCGGCGTTTTCCCGGCGGATGTGCTGGTGGGCGTGGTCCGGGAAGTGGTGCCGGAGGTCAGCGGCAAATCGTCCATCGCGGTCATCGAGCCGGGCGCAGACCCGCGCACGGTGCGCCACGCATTCATCATCACCAATTTCTGAGGAGGCCCTGCCATGGAATCACGCCGCAAGCGTAAGCGCAGCCAGATCACCAAATGGGTCTGCTATGCGCTGCTGATGCTGCTGTGCACGGTCTTGCAGACCCTGCCGGGGCTGTTCCGGCTGGGGGAGGCAAAGCCCCTCTGGCTGCTGCCGCTGGCGCTGGCCGTCGCGGTAGAGGAGGGCGAGTTCGCGGGGAGCATCTTCGGTGCCGTCTGCGGCCTGATGTGGGACTACACCGCAGGCCGCACCGCCGGGATGCTGGCCTTTGAGCTGCTGCTGCTCTGCTTTCTGCTCTCGGCGGTCATGCAGCTCTACTTCAAGACCTCGGCGGCGAATGTTGTCCTGATGGAAACGGCGGCGGTGCTGCTGGTGCTCTCGCTGGACTGGCTGTTCTTCTACTACATGCCCGGCTACAGCGGGGCAGTGGAGCGGTATCTGTGGTTCGTGCTGCCCACGGCGGCGCTGACCATCCCGGTCTGTCTGGTGCTGTTCGGGGCAGTGCGCCGCATCCATGCGGAATTCAAGATCGACAACGACGTAGTCTGAACCGGCTGCGCCAAAAGGAGAACGGATGAACCAAGACGAACGCAAAACGGCCGCGCGGCGGATGATGCTCCTCATCGCCGCCGCAGGTGTGATCATCGGGCTGTACGGCTTCCGGCTGATCTTTCTGCAGCTGGTCAACGGCGACAGCTTCAAGGCGCAGGCCACCAACACCACCGATTATAAATTTACCGTCACGGCCGCCCGCGGCAACATCGTGGACAGCAAGGGCGAGCGCATCGCTTCCAGCGTGACGGGCTACAACGTGGTGCTGAACAAGCTGCTGATGGGCGACGAAGATCTGGACGCCCTGCTCCAGAAGCTGGTCGGCCTGTTGGGCGAGAACGGCGAGAGCTGGAACGACAGCCTGCTCATCGGGCAGGCAGATGCCGCCGGGCACTATGCGTACACGGCGGAGAGCGACAACACCGCCGAGCAGCGCTCCCTTGCCGCCATGAAGGAGAACCTCGGCCTGCAGCAGTATGCCACCGCCGACGACGTGATGGAAAAGCTGGTGGAGGACTATGACCTTGCCGATTTCTCTTTCTACTGGCAGCGCATCCTGGGCGGCATCCACTACGAGATGCAGCTGCAGGCGTTTTCCAACGTCAACAACTTCGTCATGGCGGAAAACGTCAGCGAGGCGACCGTGGCCACCATCAAGGAGAACAGCCTCTCCCTGCCCGGCGTGGAGATCGTGGAGACGAGCGCCCGCAGCTACGAGCAGGGCACCGTTCTGCCCCATGTGCTGGGCCGGGTGGGCAAGATCACGGCCGAAAAGTGGAAGGTGACCGACGAGAACGGTCAGGTGACCTATCCGCTCAAGGAAAAAGGCTACAACATGAACGACGTCATCGGCATTTCCGGTCTGGAATCTGCCTATGAGGACGAGCTGCGCGGCAAGGACGGCGTGGAGACCATCACCCGCAACTCGGACGGCGTCATCGTGAACACGGCCCTGACCACCGTGCCGGAACCGGGCCACACCGTCCAGCTGACCATCGACAGCGAGTTCCAGAAGGCTGTCGATCAGGCGCTGGCAAAGAACGTGGAGTGGGTCCGGAACAGCTATGCGGACAGCAAGCAGGCCAGCGCCGGTGCGGTCGTCGTCATCGACGTCAAGACCGGCGGTGTGCTGGCAGCGTCCAATTACCCCAGCTTTGACCAAAACCTTTACGCCACCAATTACAGCGCATACAGCGAGGACGAGAACATGCCCCTGTTCAACCGCGCGCTGCAGGGTCTGTATACCCCCGGCTCCACCTACAAGCCCAGCGTGGCGGTGGCGGCGCTGGATACGGGGCTGATCGACCGGCATTCCACGGTGCTGTGCAACGGCGTCTATACCTATTATAAGGACTATCACCCCAAGTGCACCCGCCACGGCCACAGCGGCAACATCGACGTCATCACGGCCATCAAGTGGAGCTGCAACATCTTCTTCTACGATGTGGGCCGCCGCATGACCAGTGACGTCTACGACGCCTACGCCTACAAGCTGGGCCTGGGCCAGCGCACCGGCGTGGAGGTCAGCGAGGCGCTGGGCCGCCTGACCACCAAAAACGACTCCAACTACACCGAGTCGCTGGACGTGCAGGCCGCCATCGGCCAGGGCAACACGGCGGTCACGCCCATCCAGCTGGCGACCTATGCCGCCACGCTGGCCAACCGCGGCACCCGCTACCGCACCCACTTCGTCAAGGCCATCCTCGACTCCAACACCGGAAAGACGCTGGAAGAGACCCAGCCGGAGGTCATGGATGTCGTCGAAAACAAGGGCGAGACCTTCGACCTGGTCAGGGAAGGGATGCTGGGGGTGGCCCAGACGATCCCGGCATTGGCCAACTATCCTCACACCATCGCCTGCAAGACCGGCAGCCCCCAGCGCAGCGAGGGCTACTATGCAGGCAGCACCTACAAGCACTACACCAACGCCGCCATGATCGCCTATGGCCCGGCGGAAGACCCGGAGATCGCCATCGGCATCGTGGTGGAATACGGCGGTGCCGGTGCCCGTACCGGCACACTGGTGGCGGATATCTTCAACGCCTACTATGCGATGAAGGACGGCACCCTGACCGTGGACGAGGCGGCAGCAGAGTCGCTGGCGCAGCCCGAAACGGCAGCCGATGCGGCCGAGGCCCCTGCGGACGGCACAGCCGACCCTGCCGCCGGGGAGACAGAGGATGCCGGGCAGAACGACGCAGCTGCGGCTCCGGCGGATGCCGCAGCCACGGCAGGCGCGTGACGATAATGCGCGGATTTCGGTGGAAATTGGAGAAACTCCCGAAAAAATCGGCGCTTTTGTCCAAAAACCTGTTGTAAAAAGAGAGAAATTATGATACTATGATATGTGCAAGGAAATGGCCCAGCACATGGGGAACGTAAAGGAGAGGTTGACCGATGACGATTGCACTGATCGCGCATGACTCCAAAAAGGAGCTGATGGTTCAGTTCTGTACGGCATACTGCCGGATCTTGAGCCAGCATAAATTGGTGGCCACCGGTACGACCGGCAAGATGATCGCCGAGGCCACGGGCCTGCAGGTGCAGCGGTTCCTGGCGGGCATCCAGGGCGGCGACCAGCAGATCGCGTCCCGCATCGCCTGCAATGAGGTCGATCTGCTGCTGTTCTTCCGCGACCCCATCAATGCAAAGCCCAGCGAGCCCAATGAGATGACCCTGCTGCGCCTGTGTGATGTGCACAACATCCCGCTGGCCACCAACATCGCCACCGCAGAGGTGCTCATCCATGGTCTGGAGCGCGGCGACCTCGACTGGCGCGACATCGTCCACCCCAGAACAGCTGAAATCAAAAAGAAAGAGGCCCTGGACCGAACGGTCCAGGGCCTCTTGTGCGTTTCCGGGCAGGATCAGAACTGGAGCTCTTCGGCCAGGTCGGAAAGCTCATCGGGCGAGAAATCGCCCAGCGGCAGGATGAGCCGGGCCAGCGTCTGCTGCGGCAGAGCGGCCAGAGCGGCGCTCTCGTCGCTGGCGGCATCGGCGGCGGGCAGCAGGTGGCTCACGCCGTCTGCATCCGTCTCCACCCGCGCATGGTGGCCGGTGGCGATGTACTGGATGCCCAGCCGGTCGGCAGCGGCCAGCAGGGCGGGGAAGCGCAGGTCGCCGGGCAGCGCTTCTTCGGCCAGCTGGCTTGCCAGCTCAGAAGCGTTCAGGGTGACGCACTCGATGCCGAGGGCCTTGGCCGCGTCCTTTGCGGCCTGCACGGTGTCGTCGGCGTCGGTCAGGCGGACCACTGCGCCCGCCACGGCAAAGCCCTGCTGCTGCAGGATGCGGACGGCGGCCCGGCAGCCTCTGCCGCCGCACAGGCCCACCAGGACCTTATCCTGTTCTTCGTAGGTGTCGAACCCGCTGCCGGGCAAAAAAGTATCGCTCATCGTCCCTGTCTCCCGCCATGTGCCTGGCTTTGGGCCACGGCCAGCTGGTCGCAGCGTTCGTTCTCCGGGTGGCCTGCGTGGCCCTTGACCCAGACGTAGGTGAGCTTGTGGCGTGCTTCCTGCTCCAGTGCCTGCTCCCAGAGGTCCGGGTTCAGGGCAGGGGAGCCGTCGGATTTTTTCCAGCCCCGGCGCTTCCAGCCCTTGGCCCAGCCCTTTTCCAGCCCGTTGATGACGTACTGGCTGTCGGAGCACAGGCGCACCTCGCACGGCTCCTTGAGCTGGCGCAGGGCCTCGATGAAGGCCGTCAGCTCCATCCGGTTGTTGGTGGTGCTGGCGTCGCCGCCGCTCAGCTCCTTCTCGTAAACTTTGCCGTTGAAACGGTAGCGCAGCACCGCGCCCCAGCCGCCGGGGCCGGGGTTGCCGCTGCACGCGCCGTCGGTGTAAACTTCAACCTGTTTCATGTGGTTCTCCCGGTGTATTGTTGTAGATGCTTCTATTTAGAGCCATTTTTCCGTTTCTGTCAAGAGGGGGACGCATAATTTGCTGCCGCGCAGCCCAACCTTGGAATTGACAAAAAGGGTGAGAAATACTATACTGTTTGTAACAAAATGCGTATAGGGGTGCACCGGAGGGGTGCGCTCAGGGGCTGCACGGCTGCGCCGCGGTCGCATCGAACAGATGGACTGACAGGTTGCAATGTGCTGCGCAGACCCGACTCTGCGCTCGTGAAACGGCGCTGAAACGATAAATTCTATACGATGGTTTGATGGAAGCGGCAGAGCTTGCCCGCTTCTTTGTGAGGACAGGCCGCCCGCAGAACGGGCGAGCCTGCGTTTTGTGATTGATTTTTGGAGGTACGAATGGCACAGGCAAAGGAACAGAGCCAGACCATGGCACAGGCTCAGAACAGAAACACGGAATCCACCGGCGAAAAGCGCCCCCGCACCCGCCGCCCCTATTATTAGCGGCGGCCCCGCCGCCCGCAGCAGCCCAAGGAGGCCGCTGTGCCCATCCACATCTATCCGCTGGGCGGCCTGGGCGAAGTGGGCAAGAACATGACCGTGTACGAGTGCTGCGGCGACATGATCATCGTGGACTGCGGCCTCGTCTTCCCGGACAGCGACATGTACGGCGTGGATCTGGTCATCCCGGATTTCACCTTCGTGGTGCAGAATAAGGAGAAGATCAAGGGCCTGCTCATCACCCACGGCCACGAGGACCACATCGGCAGCATCCCCTATCTGCTGCAGAAATTCGACCTGCCCATCTACGGCACCCGCCTGACCTGCGGCCTCATCCGCAACAAGCTGGAGGAGTTCGGCCTGGCAGGCAAGACCAAGTTCGTGGAGATCACCCCCAGGCAGAAGATCAAGCTGGGCTGCTTTACCGTGGAGCCCATCCATGTGAACCACTCCATCCCGGACGCGGTGGCCTTTGCCATCGACAGCCCGGCGGGCACCATCATCCAGACCGGCGACTTCAAGATCGATTACACCCCGCTGGCCTGCGGCGTCACCGACCTGTCCACCCTGTCCGAGTACGGCCAGAAGGGCGTGCTGGCCCTGCTGAGCGATTCCACCAACGCGGAGCGCCCGGGCTTTACCGCCACCGAGCAGAAGGTGGCTGCAGGCGTGCGCAGCCTGTTTGCCCGTGCCCAGAACAAGCGCATCATCATTGCCACCTTTGCGTCCAACATCTACCGCGTCCAGCAGATCATCGATCTCGCCGTGGAGGATGGCCGCAAGGTGGCCTTCAGCGGCCGCAGCATGGTCAACAACACCGCCATGGCCCAGGAGCTGGGGTATATGCACATCCCGGAGGGCACCCTCATCAGCGTCGATGAGATCAACCAGTATCCGCCGGAGCAGGTGGTGCTGGTGACCACCGGCAGTCAGGGCGAGCCCCTGAGCGCCCTGTCCCGCATGGCGTCCTGCAGCCACCGTCAGGTGCGCGTGGGCCCCGGCGACTTCATCATCATCTCGGCCAAGCCCATCCCCGGCAACGAGAAGAGCGTGACCAAGATCGTCAACGGCCTGCTCCTGCTGGGCGCAGAGGTCATCTACGAGGGCATGTACGATGTCCACGTCTCCGGCCACGCCTGTCAGGAGGAGCAGAAGCTGATGCTCACCCTGACCAAACCCAAGTATTTCCTGCCCGTCCACGGCGAGTACAAGCAGCTCAAAAAGCACGCCATCACGGCGGCCAGCCTCGGCATCCCCACCAGCAACATCCTCATCGCGGAGAACGGCTCCAACATCATCCTCAGCCGGGATGAGATGAAGCTGGGCGAGCCGGTCACCGCCGGTGCCGTCATGGTGGACGGCCTGGGCGTGGGCGACGTGGGCAATGTGGTCCTGCGGGACCGCAAGCACCTGTCCGAGGACGGCCTCGTCATCATCGTGGCCACCGTGGACAGCAAGACCGGCAAGGTGCTGGCCGGCCCCGACCTCGTGAGCCGCGGCTTTGTCTATGTGCGGGAGAACGAGAGCCTGATGGACGGTGCCCAGAGCATCGTGGAAAAGGCGCTGGACCGCTGCGTGGATGAGCATGTGCGCGATTGGAACAGCGTCAAGACCCGCGTGCGCGAGGCACTGAGCAGCTATATCTACCGCCGCACCAAGCGCAGCCCGATGATCCTCCCCATCCTGATGGAGGTCTGATAGAGGCCGCCCGACGCGGCGGCAGATCAGGAGGCAGAAGATTTGATGAAACGAAAACCGAGATGGACGCTTGAGATACTGACCGGCGCGCTGGCCGTTCTGTGCGGCCTGCTGTTTCTGGTGCTGCTCGTCCAGCGCCCGGCGGGCTGGCCGGTGCTGGCGGTTCTGGTGGTGCTGTGGGGCATCGGGATGGGGCTTTTCCGTTACCGGCTGCGCAGCTGGCTTGCGCGCTGGGTAACGGGAGGGAGCTTTGAAAACTCCAAGACCCAGTACAGTCTGGAATCCCTGTCTCAGCCGGCGGCGGTGCTCTCCGGCGAGACGGTGCTGTGGTACAACACCGCGTTCCGCCAGCGGCTGCTGGGCGGCGAAGACCGTCTGGCCAGCCGGGCGCAGAAGCTGCTGCCCGGCCTGGACCTGCAGCTCTGCCGCACGGCGGACGGCCAGCAGCTCAACCTGGCCGACGGCGTGTGGAGCATCCACAGCTCCACGGTGCCGGGCCAGAGCGAGAGCGTCACGCTCCTGATCTTCAACGAAGAGACCGCGCTGCGCCGGGTGGAGGCTGAGTACAAGGCCAGCCGCCCGGGCTACATGGTCTTTCTGGTGGACGGCTACGACGATGTGTTCAGCGATATGCTGGACAGCGAGCGCGCCCGCCTGCTGGAGGGCATCAACCGGGTGCTGGAGGATCTGATCGGCCGGGGCACCGGCTTTCTGCGCCGGGTGGCCAGCGGCCGCTATATCGCTGTGGTGGAAGAGCGCCAGCTGGAGCAGTTCGCCAAGCGGGGCTACGACGTGCTGGACAAGATCCGCGCCCTTGACCCCAGCGTGAACCTTTCCATCTCCATCGGCATCGGCCGCGGGGCCAAGACCCTGCGGGAGGCGCAGGATATGGCCGTGCAGGCGCTGGATATGGCGCAGGGCCGCGGCGGCGATCAGGCCGCTGAGATGACACCGGACGGCTTTACGTTCTACGGCGGCGTCAGCCACGGCGTGGAAAAGCGCAGCAAGGTGCGCAGCCGCATCGTGGCCGACCAGCTGGTCAAGCTCATCAAGGAAGCCGACCATGTGGTCATCATGGGCCACCGGATGAGCGACCTGGACGCCATCGGCGCGGCCGAGGGCGTGCTGCGCATCTGCAAGATCTGCGATGTGCCCGCCGTCATCGCCGTCCGCCGGGACGCCACGCTGGCAGGCTCCCTCATCGACGCTCTGGTCCGGGCCGGGCAGGAGGATGATTTCATCGACCCCAAGGGGGCGCTGCCCATCGTCTCGAAAAAAACGCTCTGCATCGTGGTGGATACATACCAGACCGGCCTCGTGGAGAGCAAGGAGATTTTGGAAAAGTGCGGCAAGGTGGCCGTCATCGACCACCACCGCAAGGGCGTCGGCTTCATCGAGAACCCGGCTCTGGTCTGCCACGAGCCGTATTCGTCCTCGGCCAGTGAGCTGGTCACGGAGCTGCTGCAGTACGTCGGCACCCGCGACGACAAGCCCAACCGGGTCGAGGCCGAAGGCCTGCTCTCCGGCATCATGCTGGACACCCGCGACTTCACCCTGCACACCGGTGTGCGCACCTTTGAGGCCGCTGCGGCCCTCCGCCGCTATGGCGCGGAGACCGAGCGGGTCCGCCAGCTGTTCGATGTGACGATGGTGGAATACAACGCCAAGGCCGCGCTGGTGGAAGCCGCCCAGATGTACAAAGGCTGTGCCATCTCGGTGGGCGGCGAGCTCGCCCCGGAGGCCCGCGTGGCCGTGGCGCAGGCTGCAAACGACCTGCTGACCATTCAGGGCGTCGATGCCAGCTTCGTGGCCGTTCCGGTGGGCACGGGCGTGAACGTCTCGGCCCGCAGCCTGGGGGCCGTGAATGTGCAGGTCATCATGGAGTCGCTGGGCGGCGGCGGCCACCAGACCATGGCGGCGGCCCAGCTCAAGCACATCACCCCGGAGGCGGCGCGGGCGCGCATCCAGACCGCCATCGACCAGTACCGGGAGTCGCAGAAAAAGAGCGCCCCGGATACGAAAAAATGAGGAAAGGGGAATCTTCCCATGAAGCAGTATGATTATCTCATCGTGGGTGCCGGTCTGTACGGCGCAGTGTTTGCCCATGAGGCGAAGAAGGCCGGCAAGCGCTGCCTCGTCATCGACAAGCGCGGCCACATCGCGGGCAACATCTACACCGAGCCGGTGGAGGGCATCAACGTGCACCGCTACGGCGCCCACATCTTCCACACCAACAACAAGGCCGTGTGGCAGTATGTGAACCAGTTCGCGGAGTTCAACCGCTACACCAACAGCCCGGTGGCCAACTACCACGGCGAGATCTACAACATGCCCTTCAACATGAACACCTTCAACAAGATGTGGGGCGTGGTCACGCCGGCCGAGGCCAGGGCCAAGATCGAGCAGCAGAAGGCCGAAGCAGGCATCACCGAGCCGAAGAATCTGGAGGAGCAGGCCATCAGTCTGGTGGGCACCGACATCTACGAAAAACTGGTCAAGGGCTACACCGGCAAGCAGTGGGGCCGCCCCTGCACCGAGCTGCCTGCGTTCATCATCAAGCGCCTGCCCGTTCGTTTTACCTACGACAACAACTATTTCAACGCGCTGTATCAGGGCATCCCCAACGGCGGCTATACCGCTCTGGTGGAAAAAATGCTGGACGGCGTGGAAGTCCGCCTGAACGTGGACTATCTGGCCGAGAAGGCGTCTCTGGACAAGCTGGCGGAGAAGGTCGTCTACACCGGCCCCGTGGATGCCTACTTCGGCTACCAGCTGGGTGCGCTGCAGTACCGCAGCGTCCGCTTTGAGACCGAGACGCTGGACACCGACAACTATCAGGGCAACGCCGTGGTGAACTACACCGACGCCGAGACTCCCTACACCCGCATCATCGAGCACAAGCACTTTGAGTTCGGCACCCAGCCCAAAACGGTCATCAGCCGCGAGTACAGCGCTGAGTGGAAGAAGGGCGACGAGCCGTACTACCCCGTCAACGACGAGAAGAACGGTGCGCTCTACGCCGAGTACAAGAAGCTGGCCGATGCCGAGCCGGGGGTCATCTTCGGCGGCCGTCTGGGCGAGTACAAGTACTACGACATGGACAAGGTCATCGAGGTGGCACTGTCGGTGGCGGAAAACGAACTGGCATAACAGCAATTTCCCGGCCGCATGAGGGAAAAGCACCCGGCGATGCGGCCTGATATCAAGTTGACGGAAACGCTCAATTGCTGTATACTAGAACTTACAAGAACGGCACCGGTTTTTTCCGGTGAGAAGTGAGGGATACTATCATGAAAGTGATTCTGAAGCAGGACGTCAAGGGCATTGGCAAGAAGGACGAGATCCATGAGGTCTCCGACGGCTACGCCCGCAACTTTCTGTTCCCGCGCAAACTGGCCGCTGTGGCCGACGCCAGCGCGGTGAATATCGCACGCGGCAAGGAGGCTGCTGCGGATTTCCACGAGGCCGAGACGGTGGCTGCTGCCCAGGCTCTGGCGGCGAAGATCAACGGCAAGACCGTGACCATCAAGGCCAAGGGCGGCGCATCCGGCCGCCTGCACGGCAAGGTCACCGGCAAGGAAGTTGCCGAGGCTCTGGCCCAGCTGGCCGGTGCTCCCATCGACAAGAAGAAGATCGAGCTGGAGACCAAGGACATCAAGGACGCAGGCGTGTTCAACGCCAAGGTGCGTCTGCATGTCGGTGTCGTGGCTTCCTTCAAGATCATGGTGGAAGTGGAGCAGGCCTGATTCCAAAATGCCTGTCAGCGCCCCCTCAGTGCAGGGGGCGCTTTTTGGGTTTCTGAGAGGAAAACGATACCATGCCGAACGAACGACATTATACCAACGAACTGAATCTGGAGAGCGTGGGCATCAATCTGCCCTACAACATGCAGGCCGAGCAGAGTGTGCTGGGCGCGGTGCTGCTCAAGCCGGATACCCTGACCGACCTGGTCGAGATCATCCGGCCGGAGATGTTCTACACCCGCCAGAATGCACAGATCTATTCCGAGATGCTGCGGCTCTTCACGAGCGACCAGACCATCGACTTCGTCACCCTGCTGGACGCAGTCATCTCGGACGGCGTCTTCCCCAGCGCGGACGAGGCGAAAGTCTACCTGACCGGTCTGGCCGAGACGGTGCCCAGCATCTCCAACGTGAAAGCCTACGCCCAGATCGTGCAGGAAAAGTATCTGGTCCGCCAGCTCATGGGTGTGGCAAAGGATATCTTGCAGGATGCGGGCGATGAGCCGGACGCCGACCTGCTGCTGGAAAACGCCGAGCAGCGCATCTACGAGATCCGCTCCGGGCGGGATTCCAGCGCACTGACGCCTCTTTCTTCCAGCATGGTGGAAACGCTGACCAACCTGCAGAAGATCAGCGGCCCCGATGCCGACAAATACAAGGGCATCCCCACCGGGTTCCGCCTGCTGGATACCGTCCTGACCGGCCTGGGCCGCGGCGACCTCGTCATCCTGGCTGCCCGCCCCGGCATGGGCAAGACAAGCTTTGCGCTGAACATTGCCACCCGCGTTGCCATGCAGCAGAAGGTACCGGTGGCCATCTTCAGCCTCGAAATGACCAAGGAGCAGCTGACCAACCGCATCCTCTCGGCGGAAGCGGGCATCGACAGCCAGGCGTTCCGCACCGGTGCCCTCCGCGCCGAGGACTGGGAGTATCTGGCCATGGCGACCGAGAAGCTCCACGATGCGCCCATCTATATGGACGACACGTCCGGTATCACCATCACCGAGATGAAGGCGAAGATCCGCCGGGTCAATCAGGACCCCACCCGCCCGAACGTCGGGCTCATCGTCATCGACTATCTGCAGCTGATGACCACCGGCCAGCGCACCGAGAACCGTGTGCAGGAGATCAGCTCCATCACCCGGAACCTCAAGATCATGGCCAAAGAGATGAACGTGCCCATCATTGCGCTGTCGCAGCTGTCCCGTGCGGTGGAAAAGCAGGGCAACAACTCCAGCCACCGGCCCCAGCTGTCCGACCTGCGTGACTCCGGTTCCATCGAGCAGGACGCCGACTGCGTCCTGTTCCTGTACCGCGATTCCTATTACGCCAGCCAGAACCCGGACGGTGCCGAGGTGGATGCCGACACGGCCGAGTGCATCGTGGCGAAAAACCGTCACGGTGAGACCAGTACCGTGCCGCTGGGCTGGGATGGTGCCCACACCCGCTTTATGGATGTGGACTTTAAACGCTGATGAAACACGACGATTTTTCCGGCATTTTGCAGCGTGTCCGCGCGTTTTTCGCGCAGAAAACGCCGTTTCGCGCGCCGAAAGCCGCTGCGGCGTTCGCGCCGGGGCGGGCCGGCATGGCCTGCTGCACTGCTGCTGCTGGTCCAGGGCCGACGGCTTTGGCTGAGTGTCTGCCATGTGCAACCACGGCCTGCGGGGGGAGACGGCCGACCGGGACGAAGCTTTTTGTGCGGGAGGCCTGCGCGGAGCTGGCCTGCCGCTGCGGGTCTTCCGCCCGGCGGAGGTTGGCCGGTGCCGCCCCATGCCGGGGAGGATTGGGCCCGCCGCCTCCGCTACGCCTGTTTTGAACAGCTGCGGCCGGGGGATAGACGGTCGCAACGGCCCATACTGGAAGTGATCAGGCCGAAACGCTGCTGCTGCGGCTGGCCCGGGGCACCGGGCTGCACGGGGCAGGGGGCATCCGCCCCAAACGCCCCGGCTACTGCCGCCCTCTGCTGGGCCTGACCCGGGCAGAGACGGAGGCTGTCTGCACGGCCCGCGGGCAGCGCTGGGTGACGGACGAGACGAACACGGGGGACGACTACGCCCGCAACCGCCTGCGCCACGCCGCCCTCCCGGCTCTTGGCTCGGTCAACGAGGCGGCGGAGGAAAATCTGGCCCGCTTTTGCGAGAAAGCCGCCCGGGCAGACGCCTATTTTGCCCGGCAGGCGGCGACACTGCTGGAAGAGGCCGGGCAGCGGCTGCCCCCAAAGCTCCCCGCCGGGGCGCGGTACGCGCGGGAGGCCGGGGAGGGCGTCTGGGCGCTGGAGCCATTGCAAAAGGCCGACCCGCTCATCCTGGAAACCGCCCTCCACAGTCTGACGGCCCCGGTGCGGGACGCCGAGGAAAAATATATCCGCCTGCTGGCAGCGCTGGTGCGGCGCGGCAGCGGGGCGGTGCAGCTGACCGGTGAGATCCGGTTCCGCGCCGGGGAAGAGACATTCTGGCGGGAAAAAACGCCGGATGCCTGCCCGGAGAACACCGGATTTTATGAGCCGTTTTTCCCCACGGATGGGGCCGAATATCCCCTGCCCGGAGGCCAAAAGCTGAAAATCCGGGTGGTTCCGGCCCCATTTGAAGAAAAAATACAGGGTGTTCATAAAAAAGACTTAAAAAATCAAGCGGATTATGCTAGAATAACTACGTTGTATGCTGGTCTTGTTCTGCGCTGCCGTCAGCCGGGAGACCGTTTCCACCCGGCAGGCCGGGGCGTGGGCAAGGAGCTGCGCAAATGGATGAACGAGGCGGGGATCCCGCCCCGGCAGCGGGCTGGCCTGCCGCTTCTGGCAGCAGGCAGCGAGGTGCTTTGGGTCCACGGCACAGGCTTTGCCGCTGGCCTTGCCCCGGATACGGGCAGCACGCTGGTTTTGCAATTGGAACTGCAAACAATGGAGGAAGTAGAATCATGAGTATGCATGACGATATCAAGAACGTTCTGGTCTCCGAAGAAGAGCTCAAGGCCAAGGTGCGGGAGCTGGGCGCCCAGATCAGCAGGGATTACGAGGGCAAGAACCTTGTTCTCGTTTCCATCCTGAAAGGCTCCGTGGTCTTTATGGCCGACCTGATGCGGGCGGTGAGCATCCCCTGCAGCATTGATTTCATGGTCGTGTCCAGCTACGGCGGCAGCAACACCACCAGCACCGGCCTCGTCAAGATCATCAAAGACCTGGACGGCGACCTGTCCGGCAAGGACGTGCTGATCGTGGAGGACATTCTGGATACGGGCATCACCCTCTTCAACCTGGTGCCCATGCTCAAGATGCGCCACCCCAATTCCGTGAAGATCTGCACTATCCTGGACAAACCCAGCCGCCGCAAGGCTGACATCAAGCCAGATTACGAGGGCTTCCAGGTGCCGGATGAGTTCGTGGTGGGCTATGGCCTGGATTACGACGAAAAATACCGCAACCTGCCGTATATCGGCATCCTCAAACCCTGCGTTTACGAGAAATAAAAACATTACCAGAACTGGAGTTGATCATTCTTGCAACCAAAAAAGACCTCGTATTAACCCGCTGATCTTTGCGCTGGCATTGGCAGCGGTGCTGATGATCTGGTCGGTGTTCACCAGCGGCACTGGGATGTCCGGCGGCTCTACCATGAGCTACTCGACGGTGGTGCACTACTTTGAGCACAATCAGGTCACCAAATTCACCCTGGACCGCAACACCAGCGTCATCACCCTGAACCTGAAGGAGGGCGACCTCGACCTGCCGCAGGCTGCAGCTGCCTCTACGGCAGATTCCGCCGGCGGCCTGCTGTCCGGGATGCTGTCGTCTTCGTCGGCGGATTCCACGGCCGCGGAGAAGAACTCGGACGGTACCGTGACTGTCCGCTACAAGCTGCCCTATGCCTACGTTTTCATTGAGAACGTGCAGAGTTATATTGATTCTTATGACGCGGCCAACCCCACGGCTCCCATGGAGTACGATTACACCTCCCTCAAGGAGACCATCCCCTGGATGGAGATCCTGTTCTATCTGGCCATGCTGGGCTGCACCGGTTTCCTGCTGTTCTCCATGATGCGCGGCGGCGGTGCCGGCGGCGGCATCATGAACGTGGGCAAGGCCCGCGTGAAGGATGAGCGCGAGAACAAAAAGACCGCTACCTTTGCCGATGTGGCGGGCGAAGACGAGGAGAAAGAAGAGCTCAAAGAGGTGGTCGAATTCCTCAAGAGCCCGGATAAATTCAACTCGCTGGGTGCCCGCATCCCCCACGGCGTGCTGCTGGTGGGCCCTCCGGGTACCGGCAAGACCCTGCTGGCCCGCGCCTGTGCCGGTGAGGCAGGCGTGCCGTTCTATTCCATCTCCGGCTCGGACTTTGTGGAGATGTACGTCGGTGTCGGTGCTTCCCGTGTGCGCGACCTCTTTGACAAGGCCAAAAAGACCATGCCCTGCATCATTTTCATCGATGAGATTGACGCAGTCGGCCGCCAGCGCGGTGCCGGTCTCGGCGGCGGCCACGACGAGCGTGAGCAGACGCTGAACCAGCTGCTGGTGGAGATGGATGGCTTTGAGGCCAACGACGGCGTCATCGTCATGGCTGCCACCAACCGCGCCGACATTCTGGACAAGGCCCTGCTCCGTCCGGGCCGCTTCGACCGTCAGGTCTACGTCGGCCTGCCGGACGTCAAGGGCCGCGAGGAGATCCTGAAAGTCCACACCAAGAACAAGCCCCTCGCCCCGGATGTCTCCCTCAAGGTCATCGCACAGCGCACCGCAGGCTTTGCGGGCGCTGACCTCGAGAACCTCGTCAACGAGGCCGCTCTGCTGGCTGCCCGCCGCAGCCGCAAGGCCATCACGATGGAGGACATCGAGGAGGCATCCATGAAGGTCATGGCCGGCCCGGAGAAGAAGAGCCGGGTCGTCACCCCCGAAGAGAAAAAGCTCACCGCCTACCACGAGGCAGGCCACGCGGTGGCGGGCTTCTACTGCAAGCACCACCCCCGTGTGCATGAGATCACCATTATCCCGCGCGGCCAGGCTGGCGGCTACACCATGTATCTGCCCGAGAAAGACCGCAGCTATGTGACCAAGGGCGAGATGTTTGAGGACATCGTTTCCAGCCTGGGCGGCCGTGTGGCCGAGCAGCTGATCCTGGAGGACATCTCCACCGGTGCGTCCAACGACCTGCAGCAGGCCACCAACATTGCCCGCCAGATGATCACCAAGTACGGCTTCTCCGAGCGGCTGGGCCCGGTGGTGTACGGTACCTCTCAGGAGGAGACGTTCCTGGGCCGCGATTTTGGTCAGGGCAAGGGCTACAGCGAGACCACCGCTGCCGAGATCGACAGCGAGATGCGGGACATCATCGACGAGGCTTACGAGACCTGCCGCCGCACCCTCACCGAGCATATCGACCAGCTCCATGCGCTGGCACAGGCCCTGATGGAGCGCGAGAAGCTGAACGAGAAGGAGTTCAACGCCGTGATGGCGGGCGGCACCCTGGCCCCCCGTGACGGCGAGGAGCCCAAGGCGGAAGAGCCTGCCCAGCCGGCTCAGACCACGGTAGAACCGGCAGAGCCCGCCGAGATGGCGGAACAGGCCCGGCCCGTGGAGACTCCGGCAGAGGAGACCCCGGCCCAGAAACCCGAAGAATAAACCGAGAAAGGGGAGAGTCCTGTGGAGGAAAATTTTGAACCGGTCGCACGGACCCGGGCCAACTACTATACCCCGGGCAGCCCGGTGCAGTTCGTCTGCGTGGAGCTGCTCAAGGGCGAAGTCAGCGGCGAGCACGCGGTCTGTCTGACCTTTAAGAACATTTCCCGTGTGACTCTGACGGCGCTGGAGATCCATTTCAAGTGCAAGGGCGTGGATGGCGTCATCCTCTGCGAGGACGAGTTTGAGTATCGTGACCTTGCCGCGAAGCCCGGTGAGAGCTTTGGCATGGACGATGCCGTGTTTGTCACCCAGAAAGCCATCACCAGCGTGGACGTTACCTTGAAGAACGTCTACAGCGGCAAGAAGGTCGTCCATCTCGAGAGCATCAAGCGGGTGCGCCTGCCGGCCCCCCGCCGCCTGAGTCCCGAGATGCAGAAGGCCCTCGAGGCCCGAATGAACCGTCAGGGCCTGAAGTATATGCCCCAGGTATTTGAAAACGGCTGGTACTGCGCCTGTGGCGCGTTCCACCCGAAAGAAGAGGATACCGTATACTGCACCGAGTGCGGCTGTGACCGCATCCTGCTGCAGAACGCCCTGAACACCCTGCTCCAGCCGGAGCAGCCGGACCCCGTGCCCGCTGCTCAGCCGGAAGCACCGGTGCGGTCCGTTCAGCCTGCCGCGCAGGAAGAGCCTACCCGTATCATGAGCAGCGCGGCCCAGGAAGAGGCGACCCGGGTCATGCCTGTCCGCCCCCATGTGGAGCAGGCGGCCTCCTTTGCGCCGCCGCTGGAGCCGGTGGAAGCCGGAGAGCAGACCCGCATCCTGGATGCACGGAACTACCAGCCTGCTGCCCGCGCGGCCCGGCCGGACGACGAGGGCACCCGTGTGATGCCTGCCGCCGTGCGGGACGCTGCCCCGGCACCGCAGTGCGCTCCGGAGCCGCAGCCCGTGGATGAGGAGGACTACGAGGAGGAAGCGGACTCCCGTGACAGCATCGCTGAGACCCTTATCCGCTGGGTTCCGCCCATCACGGCCATCATCTGCGCAGGCATTGCGCTGTGGGGCTTTGTGTATTATCAGTTTATCCTGTAAAACAGCAGCGGAGGAGGCGGTGAGCGTTTCCTCCGCTTTTTTGTTGCAACTGCTATTTGGCTCCCCTGACAGGACAGACTCCCTCCGGCCGGAGGGAGATGTCGCGCCAGCGACAGAGGGAGGATAGCTGGACGCGCCAAAGCGCGGCCTGAGAGGTTTTATTTCAAATCGAGGAAGTGGCAATATGGTAGACGAGACGTTACAAGCGGCGTTTGAGATCAAGACGGCCTGCGACGAGATCAGCCGCAAGCTGCTGCGCTGGCACTGGGAGCAAAAGCCCGGTGCCCACAGCCTGAACGCCCTGCTGAAGCACCTGGCCCAGCGCCAGAAGGAAAGCCCGGACTACTACGACCGAATGCCGGACCTGAGCGGCAAGACCAGCTGGCAGCAGCTGGATACCACCCTGTGTATGCGGGTGCTGCTGGACCCGGAAAAGGACGCCGCCCAGCCGCTGGACCTGCTGGGCAATACGCCGCACCCCTCGGCGGCCCGCCGGGCCTGCAACGCGGTGCGCACGGCCCGCAACGAGGCCGCACACGCATCGGACCGCACCGCCGGGACCCAGGCGGCCATCCTCTTCAACGAAGCCGTGGAGGCGCTGGAAGAGGGCTATGCGGGCACGGCGTTCAAGACCAGTGAGCTGGAGCAGTATTACCGGATGGCGGAGGATTTCCTCAGCCGCTGCGGGGCCAAAAAGCCGCTGGCCTCGGCCAAGGCAGAGGAAGAAGAGCCCCGTGCCAGCACGCGAAACCGGAATGGCACAAAGCCCCGCAGCCAGAGCCGCGGCAGCGGAAGTTCCCGCAGCGGAAATGCCCGCCGCACAAACAGCGGGCGGAGTGCGGGCCGGGGCAATGGTTCCCGCAGCCGCGGCAGCGGCCGCAAAAAGCAGCGCCGGGTGCACTACAGCCGCAAAATGGCCGTGGTGCTGGTGGCGGCGGTGGTGCTGGGCCTGGTGGTCCGGGCTGTCAGTATGGGCCTGTTTGCAAAATAATGCAGGAAAGACAAAGAACCGAGAGGACTTTTCCGGATGGAGAAGCGCTCCCGGTTCTTTTTATGTGCCCGGGCCATACAATGGCATCAGAACCCAAAAGGGAGGGAGGATCACGGAAAGGACAGGGATTTTACCACTGTTTGGCGGGCTGGCGCTGTTTCTGTTTGGAATGGACCGGATGAGCGAGGCACTGCAGCAGGCAGCGGGGGAGCGGCTGCGGCGGGCATTGGCAGCCCTGACCCGCACCCCGCTGACCGGGGCGCTGGCCGGGATGGTGGTCACGGCAGTGATGCAAAGCAGCTCGGCCACCACGGTCATGGTCATTGGGTTTGTCAGCGCCGGGCTGCTGGAGCTGCCCCAGGCGGTGGCAGTCATCTTTGGGGCCAACATCGGCACCACGGTCACGGCCCAGCTGCTGGCATTCCGGGTGGAGGAAATGCTGGGGCTGGTGCTGTTCGGGGGCTTTTTTCTCTGTGCAGTGGCCCGGACAAAGCGGGGGCGGCAGATGGGGACGGCGGTGTTTTCATTCGGGCTGCTCTTTGCGGGGATGGAGCAGATCCAGAGCGTGGTGGAGCCGCTGGCCCTCCGCCCGGAGTTTGAGGCCTGGATGGCGCAGGTGCGGGAAAAGCCGCTCTGGGGTCTGCTGCTGGGGCTGGGGATGACGCTGGTGGTGCAGAGCAGCTCGGCTACCATCGGCGTGCTGCAGGGCGTGGCACGGCAGGCCGGGCCGGACGGGGTGCACAGCCTGCTGGGGCTGGCCGGGGCCGTTCCGGTATTGCTGGGGGATAACGTCGGCACGACCATTACGGCGATTTTAGCGGCGGCGGGCGGCACCCGGGACGCCAAACGGGCGGCGGCCGCCCATTGCTGCTTTAACCTCTCGGGGTCACTGGTCTGCCTGCTGGCCCTGCCGTGGTTCGTGCGGCTGGTGGAGCTGCTGCCGCCGGAGGGAGAAGAGCTGGAAATTATCGCGAGGCAGATCGCCAACGCACACACGTTGTTCAATGCCCTCTGTACCCTGATCTGGCTGCCGCTGACGCCTCTCATGGTCCGGCTGGTAACGACACTGGTGCCGGAAAAAAAAGAACAGAATAAGGTCAAAACCGTGGCCATGGCAACGGCGGAGGGTTGACAGATGTGGTATACTGATGTTAACTTTCAAAAGGAGGGTCTATCATGATCCGGAAAATCATTCACATAGACGAAGAAAAATGCAATGGCTGTGGTGCCTGTGTCACCGCCTGCCACGAGGGAGCCATCGGCCTTGTCAACGGCAAAGCCAAGCTGCTGCGGGACGATTACTGCGACGGCTTTGGCGACTGCCTGCCCGGCTGCCCCACCGGTGCCATTACATTCACCGAGCGGGAGGCCGCTGCTTACGATGAGCAGGCTGTGCTGGAAAACAAGCAGAAAAAAGCAGCTCCTGCCCAGCCCGCAGCCTCGGCATTTCACGGCTGCCCGGGCAGCCGGATGCACCAGTTCCACCGGGAGGAGGCAGCGGCTCCTGCCGCGGCGGCTCCGGGAAATCAGCCCTCACAGCTGGCCCAGTGGCCCTGCCAGATCAAGCTGGTGCCTGTGAACGCCCCCTACTTTGCAGGGGCCAAGCTTCTGGTGGCGGCAGACTGCACGGCGTATGCCTATGCCAATGTCCATCAGGAGTTCATGCGGGGCAAAGTGACGCTGATCGGCTGCCCCAAGCTGGACGATGTGGATTACAGCGAAAAGCTGACCCAGATCCTGCGCCAGAACGACATCAAGAGCGTGACCGTTCTGCGGATGGAAGTGCCCTGCTGCGGCGGGCTGGAGCGGGCTGTGGTCACGGCCCTGCAGAACAGCGGCAAAATGATCCCCTGGCAGGTGGTCACATTCTCGGTGGACGGCAAAATTCTGGACCGCTGAGAAGCGCGTGACCGGATCAAAAGAGAGGAACGAAGAAAAACGGCAGGTGCCCCCATTGAGAGGGGAACCTGCCGTTTTGGCGTGTGTGTTTATTGGATGGCGTTGAGAGTGCTCTGGACGAGCTGCGCGATCCGTTCCAACGTCTGCCGCAGCTGGACGAACGAGGCAATGTCGCTGTCCTGAATGAGATCTGTGGGGGCCGAGAGGCTGTTGACAACAGGGGCCACAGAGCCCGTGAGGGTCACAGAGACATCATGGGCGGGGATCTCCAGATGGATGTCCACCGGGATGCTGTCGTCAAAAAGAAGAGACTTGAGGGACAGGCCCAGCACCAGCGTGGGGGAGCCAACGCCCTCCGACGGGAACTGAAAATAAGTAAAGCCCTGGGGATCGTAGTCCGGGTGGACGATCCACTTGGGGTCCAGTTTCAGGGTGTAGCCGGACATGTCCTGCATGGCCACCTGAGAATCCGGGACGCCCAGCATCTGGGCCAGCTGCGCCTGCGAGACGTAATTGGGCAGCGACCACTCGGGGAAGAACGTCCCTACCAGCGGGTAGCTGGAAACGACGGAATCCCGCAGGGTCCGGTAAAGCTTCCCGGCATTGAACAGAGTCTGGTCTGCATCAATATAGACATCGGTGAAAAAGTTGTCGCCGCTGGTCTCGGTGGTGGCGGCATCGCGGGAATAAAGATAAAGCTGCAGCTGGCCGGGGGAGTAGAGGCCGGTCATCCGGCCCTCTGTGGCCCCGGCCTGGTCCAGAATGGAGTAAAGGGCCGGGTGGGTGGTGCCGCCCTGGGAGGTGACAGCGTAAGTGAACTCGAAATCCGCGCCCTGCTGCAGGGCTTTCAGCTTGCGGTTTGCAAGGCCGTAAAGGACAAGAGCCGCCACGATGCAGACTGCCGCAAGGCAGAGCAGGAGAGTGACAACGGCACGGGAACGCTTTTTGCGGGAAGATGCCATAGAGAACGCCTCCTTTTATTGAGAATACGAACCAGAACTTAAAAAAATCGTGCAAGCTGCCGGGGATTTTGGATCAAAATAAATTTTTCGGGGTATTGCCGGGCAATTTGCCGGTATCCGGCCATCCGGGCAGGTGTGCGGCCCTGATATAAGACCCACCAGACGAATTCAGCGTCGATCTTTTCCATACAGCCGGGCGCGGAGGAATCCCGCACAGCGCCCCGGTTGGCCCACCACCGCCGGATGACCCGCCAGAGGCAAAGAAAGCGGTTGAATGCAAGGACGATGATCTGGTCTGCCTCTTCCAGCCGCCGGGCATAGCAGGTTTTGGTGTAGTTTCCGTCCATGACCCAGCTGCTGTGGGTGTCAAGAAACGAGGTGACCAGCTGCTCCTCCTCTCCCGGAACGCGCTCCACCCAGCCGGGCAGAAAGTGCACAGCGTCCAGATGCAGGACCGGAGCGTGATAAAAACTGCCCAGCTGTTTGGCAAGGGTGGATTTTCCGCTGCCGCTGAGGCCCAGAATCGCAATTTTCATAAAAAACCTCTTAATGGCAGGCTTTGACAAAAGCGTCAAACAGGGCCTGCTGGCGGGGGTCGGCCTCGCTGAGCCACTCCGGGTGCCACTGGACCCCGAGGCAAAACTTTGCGTCCGGCTTTTCCAGCGCCTCTATGAAACCGTCCTCGCTGAGGGCGGCAATTTCCAGCCCCGGAGCCACCCGGCTGGCTGCCTGATGGTGCTGGCTGTTGACCAGAACGGTGTCCTGCTTTAAGATCTCCGCCAGCAGGGTGCCCCGGCGGACGGTCACGGTGTGGATTTTAGCCCAGTGATCGTTGTGAGGCAGATGCTCCAGGGGCTTGATGTCCTGATACAGCTCCCCGCCGAGGAACGCGTTGAGCACCTGGATGCCCCGGCAGATGCCGAGGATGGGCTTGCCCGCCGCAAGGAATGCATGGAGCAGCTTGGGCTCAGCGGCATCCCGCAGGGGATTGGGCTCCCCGCAGGCCGGGATGCGCTCCTGCCCGAAGAGGCTGGGCTCAATGTCGCCGCCGCCGGGCAGCAGCAGGCCGGCACATTCCAGCGCCTCGGCCACGGCCTTTTCCGGGTCAGCCAGTTCCACCCAGCGGACGGAAGCACCCGCCCGGGCCAGACTTTCCACATATTTGGACTGTGCGGTGGTAAGCTCCGGGTCAGTGCTCATCCGGGGCATGGCGATCGTAATGGACATTTTATCATCCTCTCAAATTTTCACATAAAGCAAAAACCCGGAACTTTTCAGTTCCGGGCGTTTTGGCGGAAAGATGGGGATTCGAACCCCAGAACGCTTTTGACACGTTACACGATTTCCAGTCGTGCGCCTTAGACCAACTCAGCCATCTTTCCACATCTTCTGTTGTGCTTTCGGGCCGCGGCCCTCAGCGCTCCACTATAATACCTGAAAGAAGGTCTTTTGTCAAGCATTTTTTCAAAAAAGTTTGTATTTTTTCAAAAAGGACGATGGTGCGTAGTACGACTTTTGAACGGAACTCCCGAACGCCTGCAAAACCTCTTGACGCGGGGAAAAAGAAAGACTATGATGAGAGCAGAGAGTGCGGACCCTGGTAAAAACGCAGGGTCAGGAACGAACAGGGAGGAAAATGCAATGAATTATTCTGATGTTTTAAACAACGCGCGGCAGTGTATCGGCAAATACTGCAAGGCCTGCCCGGTGTGCAACGGCGTGGCCTGCAAGAACCAGGTCCCCGGCCCGGGTGCCAAGGGCGTGGGCGACACAGCCATCCGCAATTATAATAAGTGGGCGGACATCCGGGTGAACATGGACACCCTGTGCGAGAACGGCACCCCGGACACCCATGTGGAGCTGTTTGGGCAGAGCTTCCAATACCCGTTCTTTGCAGGCCCGGTGGGTGCGGTCAGCCTCCACTACTCGGACGCCTACACCGACATGACCTATAACGATGTGCTGGTGCGCGCCTGCGCGGAGAACGGCATCACCGCCTTTACGGGTGACGGCACCAACCCCGACGTGATGACCATGGCCACCAAGGCCATCGGAGCGGCGAACGGCTGCGGCGTGCCCACCATCAAGCCCTGGAACATCGACACCATCAAGGCCAAGATGGAGCAGGCCAAAGAGAGCGGCTGCTTTGCCGTGGCCATGGATGTGGACGCGGCCGGTCTGCCGTTTCTCAAGAACATGACCCCTCCGGCCGGCAGCAAGAGCGTGGCGGAGCTGAAAGAGATCGTGGAGCTGGCGGGCAAGCCGTTCATCGTCAAGGGCATCATGACCGTCAAAGGGGGCCCTCAAGGCCAAGGAAGCAGGAGCGGCCGCCATTGTCGTCTCCAACCACGGCGGCCGCGTGCTGGACCAGTGCCCTGCGACTGCAGAAGTCCTGCCGGAGATCGCGGAGGCTCTTAAGGGCAGCGGCGTGAAAGTCCTGGTGGACGGCGGCATCCGCTCCGGCGTGGATGTTTTCAAGGCACTGGCACTGGTGCCGACGCGGTGCTCATCGCCCGTCCGTTCGTCACGGCGGTCTATGGCGGCGGCGAAGAGGGCGTCAAGTGCTATATTGATAAGATCGCAGGTGAGCTTGCCGACACCATGCAGATGTGCGGGGCACATAGCCTGAGTGAGATCACCCGGGATATGGTGCGCGTATAAATTAAAAGATGATAGAGGACAGGGGCTGTCGAGAGATAGCTCCTGTTTTTTTTAAAAGGAGAAAGGTAAATGGAGATCCCTGACAGACTGTTTGAAACTATTTTATTGGCTGTCCGAGATGCGGCAGAAGAAGTAGAAAACGGGAATTTAACGGTGACAGATATCCCGGAAGTATATGAGAATGCGTGCAAAAAGTTGGCCTGCTTTTCGGAACTGTCGAAAGACAATCAGCCAGAACAAATTTTGGAAGCGCGAGAAAAGGCAAGAACAGGGGAATGGTTTCGATCGAAAGATCTATTGAAAGTAATACGACATTTTTATCTGGTAGATTCAATAGAGCATAAAAATTCTGTGACGGAAAAATCAATTTTATTTGTATTGTGTTGCTTTTTGGGTGGACAATATTCTTATACGAAAGAAACTGTTCCGGACTTGATGCGAACAGGAGCACAGCTTTACCTCAGTGCGTCAAAAAGTGGTAGATACTCCTACATGTGTAAACTTCGAGGGCTTGAAGAAGATGAAAAACTCTTGGTCCAGGCAGTACAAATATTGAAGCGGCAAAGTGTACAAGTGTTTGTACAAAAGGGAACAACGGTAATCAATGATGAAGATGAGAAGAAGATTCAGCTTGAATTAGAGCAGAAAATCGAAGCATATGGTGGCTTGAAATTTTTGCAGGAGCTTTTTTTAACTGAAATCGCGCCAAAATATGATGCTGAAATAGGGCGATATATGATTTACAGGGGAAAAACCGCTCTTGGACACGTTCCGAAAAATCTCAAAAGCAGGATTCCTTACCAATATTTGATTCAACTTGCGCTAAAACATTTGCCTGCTCAAAAAGTGTGTTGCTGGAATTTCAAAGCAGTCGTTTCAAGAGATCATAGAATATGGAGCAGCATACCTTGAAACATTGCAACTACAGGGGTACAGCGCGGCGGAAGATATGTTTTGCGAGGGGCAGGATTTGGGAATAGATGTCTACAAAAATATGCTGTTTGAAAAACTGTATGTCCCGAGGCAGTATCATCCGGAGTTTATAAAGATGCTCTTGGTTGGAATGTTCCGGCAGGAGTACGAGAAATGCCGCCCTGAACTGCGAAGCTATTCATTTCCATGCTATCTTAAAGTGGCTTTCTATATCCTTCAACGATCCAATGGGCCAACAATATTTTCCAGGAAAGAATTGCGCGAAAATTGTTCCGTTGGTGAATTTCGGTTGAATCAGCTTCTGGGAGACATTTCACAAAAAGCGGAAGACGTGAACAAGGGATTCTGTGCGTTTGTTGATCGAACTACCTCATGGAAGAAGCCGTTGATTCAATTGGACGAGGAAAATTACTTTTGTCTGGATGCACGAATGGCTGGATATGGATTTTATGAGGTTCTGTACCAAGTACTGTTTGAAAAAATGGGAAATAGTCTTAGCCGAGAGCAAGGAAAGCTTTTGGAAAAACTTTTATATCAAATGTTTCAGAAAAAGAAAATTCCATATCTGGCTGGAAAATATCTGACGGAGGGAGACTTACCCGGGCGGGATTGTGATATGATCCTTGATGGAAAGGACAAGTCGATGTTTCTCGAAATAAAAAATGCCCGTTGCCGCAGTCGTATGAGACTATGGACGATGTGGAAGTCTTTAAAACATTGGGAAAAGGTTTGTTTTATGCGCAGGAGCAAATTCTGGCTCATCGTCTTAGATTAAAAAAAAAGGAATGATCGAACTTTATGATGAACAGGGACGGCATTTGACAGATTATAAAACAAATGGAAAACGAGTGCTTTCGGTAAGCATCTGTATGCCTGAGTATGATTTTTTTTCACAGAACGGCAAATGGTAGAACGGATATTGGAGGTCGGGCGGACGGGCACGTTTCACGCATATGATGAAAATAGAGAAAGCGCCTTGAACGGATTAAATGGACGATTGGAAAGAATCCGTAAACTAATGGCTCAACTAAACGATGAAAAACAGGTTGAGCACAGAGCATTTTTTAATTCGCTATTTTTTAGTTTGCAGCAAATATGGATGATCTTGCACTTTTCAGATGAGATAGAAGACTTTTTAGGGATATGTTCCACATTAGCGTATGTAACACATGGAACCGGTGATGTTTATGCTGAAATAAGAGAAGCGGTTCGACTGAAGCAGATGCGTCATAAAATGAACGGTTATCAATTGATTGAAACATAAAATTATGATACTATGAAACTGTGGATGTTCGGGGAGCGGAGATGAAGAAAGACAAGAGGAATCTACCATGATTACATTAAAGCAATACACAAATGAACAAAATCAAATTCTTCCCTTGATTCAGGGCTTTTGGAAAGTCCATAGCAATTATGCCCAGAGTGAAGCGGAAGCACAGGAAGACCTTTACAACTGGACGAAACCGGGCCACGTTATCTATTTCATCCGAAATGATGAAGCCAATGTGGGCTTTGCACATTTGGGAAGCCGCGGCGGGAAAATAGATTGGCTGGAAGAACTTTTCATTCTGCCGGAATACCAAGGAAAAGGCTTTGGCAGTAAAGCGATTCGTCAGTTGGAAGAAATTGTGAAGAAATATTCCGTTTCACTTTATATTGAAGCAGCAGCCCGCAATGAAGCTGCGATTCGACTGTATCGAAAACTGGGTTATAATTGCCTGAATACCATTACGCTCCGCAAAGATTTTCCAGGATATGAGTACGATGTTGTACGAAATGAGAAAATCTACGATATGAGTTTTGAAATCCGCAAGGATAAAGATTTTTAAAGCCTACAATAAGATGGTACAAAAAACGACATCTTCCCGGAAGGGGGAGATGTCGTTTTTGTATACTATCAAAAATTATTTTAGCGTGCCATCCAGCACCTGCTGGTAATACCACGGCTTCGGTGCATGGAACGTTTTGCCGCTGAGGAAGGCAAAGTCCGGCTGGGTGAAGCGGGGCATGGTGAGCTCCCAGGCACAGAGAGCCTGATACTTCAGCTTCAGCTCCCGGTTGGCGCTGTTGTTGCCATACTTGCTGTCGCCCAGGATGGGGCAGCCGATGCTGGCCATGTGGGCGCGGATCTGGTGGGTGCGGCCAGTGATGAGCTTGACCTTGAGCAGGGCCAGACGGCCAGAGACGGCGATGGTCTCATACTGCGTTTCCACCTCCTTGGCACCGGGCTGCTTGTCCTCCACGATCTTGACGATGCCGCGGTCAGCGTCCTTGAGCAGGTAGCCGCCCAGCGTGGCGTCCGGCGGGGTGGGGCGGCCAAAGGTGACACAGAGGTAAGTCTTCTGCACATCGCGGTTTTTGATGGCGGCGAGGAACAGCTCCTCGGCCTCCGGCGTTTGCGATGATGACAAGACCGCTGGTGCCGGTGTCGAGGCGGTGGCAGAGGGCGGGGGTGTAGAGGCTGTTCTCCTTGTATTCCCCCTGCTGGTTGAGATAGAGCAGGGCACGGTTGAGCAGGGTGTCGTCGTCCGGGCCGTCCACAGCGAGGCCGGCGGGCTTGTTGACGATGAGGATCTGAGGGCAGTCGTAGACCACCTGTGCCGGGCCGCGGGCATTCTTCCACGCTGGGCCCTCCACCCGCTTGTTGGCGTCCAGCACATCGTCGAGGATGAACAGCTTGATCTCATCGCCCGCCATGACACGGGTGGAGAGGGGCTGCTTTTTGCCGTTGAGCTTGATCTTGTTTTCGCGCAGGGCCTTGTTCAGCCGACCGGGGTTCAGCGCGGGGAACTGCTGCATCAGATAGTTGTCCAGCCGGGTGGGGGCGAGACATTTTACTTTCAATATTTTCACGGAAATTTTCCTCTCTATTTTGAAATCAGTTGCAATAGAATGGGTCTTTGATTCGTTTTTATTGTAGCGGAACAAGACCGTTGAGTCAAGCAAAAGAAAGAAGGCACTCGCATGAGAGAAAACCATAAAATGATGGCACTGACGGCGATTCTGGCTGCTGGTGTGGTACTGGCAGGCTGTGGAGCGACCAATTCTGCCGCCAGCAGCACCGTGGCTTCTGCAACAAGTACAGCGTCGTCGGAAGCAGAAAAAACAGAAGTACAGCCGACGCAGGGAATCTCACGGAGTGACCCGCTTGCAGATGGAACCTATCACATCAGTTTTGAAAAAGATAAAGTATGGGTCGGAGAACGCAAGAACAGCATCAACGATGCCATTGTCTATGACTATGACCGGTATACCTCCGCAGAGATCGAGGCTTTGAGCGAAGGCGATACCATTGCAACGCATCTGGATGGCACGGAGAACACCACAGTTTTGACGGTGGAACGCATCGAGCGAAAGGATGGCTATGTAACAATCAATGGAGGAATGGAAGAAGGTGGGATCGACTTGTGCAAAGAGGAGGACCATTACCGGACTTTGACCTGGGATGATTTTCCTGCTTATTATGAAGTGGGAGTGGCGAAGCAGCTTATCATGGCGGACGATATCGAATTATCGGATGGCGCGGCGGATTTTGAAGCCGACCCGGTGATTGCAAAGGGAGACCGGGCGGTCTGCGATGCCATGAGGAACGAAGAAGATATTTATGGATGGAATGCGGGAAATACGACCGTGACGATCCAAAACGGTGAAATAACCCATGTGGACCGCATCTGGGTTCCGTGAATTTTGTCCAAATCGGTTGACAAACGCTTTGCGCATGCTATAATTTAACTGTACGCAAGGGGCGCTGTGCCCTTTTGCGGCAGCAGAATTATGACAGATGGCAATGATGGGGTCAGAAATGTACCACCCGCCGCCCAGAGAGAGCGCCCGCAGGCTGCAAGGCGCTCCGGCAGGATGCGTTTCACGCCACCCCGGAGCTTCCGGCGAAAGAAACCGGACGCTGCGCAGCGTTAACGCGCCGAAAGCGGCAGGGGACACGTTTTATCATATCTCTTGCAATTTGGGTGGTACCACGGAGCAGTTTTACACAGCCTCGTCCCTTTTGGGATGGGGCTGTTTTTGTTTTTGCGCCTGCCCGCCCCTCTGCCATAACATCATAAAAACTGACGTGCAAACGCCAAGGACAATTGAGGAGAGAAAACAGCTATGCAATGGACCGGTTTGAACGAACTGCGTGACAAGTACCTTACCTTCTTTGAGGGCAAGGGCCATCTGCGTCTGGACAGCTTCCCGCTCGTCCCGAAGAACGACCCCAGCCTGCTGCTCATCAACAGCGGCATGGCGCCGATGAAGAAGTGGTTCCTCGCCCAGGAGGAGCCGCCCCGCCACCGTGTGACCACCTGCCAGAAATGCATCCGCACGCCGGACATTGAGCGCGTGGGCATCACGGCGCGTCACGGCACGTTCTTTGAAATGCTGGGCAACTTCTCCTTCCAGGATTATTTCAAAGAGGAAGTCATTCCCTGGGCATGGGAGTTCCTGACCAGCGACGAGTGGATGGCCATTCCGAAAGATAAGCTCCACATCTCCGTCTACGAGGAGGACGATGAGGCTTACGATATCTGGACCAAGAAAGTGGGCATCGCACCCGATCACATGGTCCGCCTGGGCAAGGAAGACAACTTCTGGGAGCACGGCTCCGGCCCCTGCGGCCCCTGCTCTGAGATCTACTTCGACCGCGGCCCCGAGTACGGCTGCGGCAAGCCGACCTGCGGCGTGGGCTGCGACTGCGACCGCTATATGGAGATCTGGAACCTTGTATTCAGCCAGTTCGACGCCGACGGCAAGGGCCACTACGAGCGTCTGGCCCGCCCCAACATCGATACCGGCATGGGCCTGGAGCGCCTGGCCTGCGTGATGCAGGGCGTGGGCAACCTGTTTGAGGTGGATACCGTGCAGAGCGTGCTGCACCATGTGGAGCGCATTGCCGGCAAGACCTACGGTGCAAACGACAAGGACGACATCTCCATCCGCGTCATCACCGACCACATCCGCAGCTGCACCTTCATGGTGTCGGACGGCATCCTGCCCTCCAACGAGGGCCGCGGCTATGTGCTGCGCCGCCTGCTCCGCCGCGCTGCCCGCCATGGCCGGATGCTGGGCATCAGCCGCCCCTTCCTCGTGGAGCTGGTGGAGACGGTCATCCAGTCCAGCGAGTCCGCTTACCCCGAGCTGCGGGAGCATGAGGCTTATATCAAGAAAGTCATCGGCACCGAGGAAGCAAACTTTGCCCGTACCATCGACGCCGGCATGAACATCCTGAACAACATGATCGACGGCCTGGAGAAAGCACACGAGCATCTGCTCAAGGGCCTGGACGTCTTCAAGCTGAATGATACGTTCGGCTTCCCCATCGACCTGACCAAGGAGATCGCTGCCGAGCAGGGCATCGACATCGACGAGGACGGCTTCCACGCCGAGATGCAGAAGCAGAAAGAGCGTGCCCGCGCCGAGCGCCTCAAGAAGAATATCTCCGGCTGGAGCGAGGACCTGTTCGGCGGCCTCACCGCCGAGCCCACCGTCTTCACCGGCTACGACACCCTGTGCGGCGACGCTGTCGTGGTTGCCCTGAGCGACGAGGAGACCCTGACCGACGCCATCGCCACCGACGAGCAGGCCAAGGAAGGCGTGCTGGTGGTTCTGGACAAGACTCCCTTCTACGCTGAGATGGGCGGTCAGGCCGCAGACCACGGCGTCATCACCGGCCCTGAGTGCGTGCTGCGGGTGCAGGACGTCAAGAAGACCCCCAAGGGCTACTACGTCCACACCTGCACCCTCGAAAGCGGCATCGTCCATGTCGGCGACCACCTGACCGCCTGCGTGGATAAGGAATACCGTATGGCCATCGCCCGCAACCACACCGCCACCCACCTGCTGCAGGCTGCTCTGCGCGAGGTTCTGGGCGACCATGTCCATCAGGCAGGCTCCTATCAGGACGCCTCCATCACTCATTTCGACTTCACCCACTTCAGTGCCGTGACCCCCGAAGAGCTGGCACGGGTGCAGAAGATCGTCAACGATAAGATCTACGAGTCGATGAATGTCACCGTCAAGGAGATGCCCATCGAGGAGGCCAAGAAGCTGGGCGCAATGGCCCTCTTCGGCGAGAAGTACGGCAAGGTCGTGCGTGTTGTTGACATTGAGGGTTGGTCTACCGAGTTCTGCGGCGGCACCCACGTCAAGAACACCGCCCAGATCGGCGGCTTCAAGATCGTCAGCGAGTCCTCCGTCGCCGCCGGCATCCGCCGCATCGAGGCCGTCACCGGCCGCAACCTGCTCATCCGTGCAAACCTGCAGGAGGCAATGCTGCACACCGTGGCAAACACCCTGAAGGCCAACAACGTCACCGCTCTGCCCGTCCGTGCCGAGGCCGTCATGGCTGAGAACAAGGCTATGACCAAGGAGCTGGAAGAGATCAAGGCAAAGGTCGCCGCCTCCAAGGTGACCAGCCTGTTTGATAATGCTGAGGAAGCAAACGGCGTGAAGATCGCCTCTGCATACTTTACCGGTACTACTGGCGACACCCTCCGCGGCATGTGCGACAGCATCCGTGACAAGGCCGTGAACCCCGTTGTGGTGGCTGTGCTGGTAGGCAAGGCCGAGGATAAGATCACCATGGCTGTCACCGTCAACAAGCTGGCACAGGAAAAGGGCCTGAAGGCTGGCGTGCTGGTGAAGGAGCTGGCTGCCATCGCAGGCGGCAAGGGCGGCGGCAAGCCGGACTTTGCGATGGCCGGCCTGAAGGACGAGACCAAGATCGACGAGGCACTGGCTGCTGTCAAGGGCATCGTGGAAAAACAGCTGGGCTGATTTTAAATAAAACCGAAAGGAGCGATTCCCATGGAAGATTGTCTGTTTTGCAAAATTGCAGCGGGGGACATCCCCTCGAAGAAGCTCTATGAGGACGAGCAGGTGGTGGCATTCTATGACATCGCCCCGCAGGCCAAGGTGCATTTCCTGGTCATCCCCAAAAAGCACATCTCTTCTGCTGCTGCACTGACCGAGGAAGACGGCGCTCTGCTGGGCCATGTGTTTGCGGTCATCGCAAAGCTCGCCAAGGAGCAGGGCCTCGACAATGGCTACCGTGTCATCTCCAACGTGGGTGAGGACGCGGGCCAGACCGTGAAACACCTGCACTTCCATGTGCTGGGCGGCGAGAAACTGCCCGTCTGAAATTGAAAGAGAGGGAATTGTTATGGCTAAGACTTATACGCTGAACGTCGCGGGCCTGACCCGTGAGCTGACCATCTGCAAGGTGGACGACCACTTGGACATCGCAGCCTTCATCATGCTGGGCGACGCCGAGCTGACCGTGGCTGCTGCTGCCAAGCTGCTCAAGAAGTGCCCGGAGTTCGACATCCTGCTGACCGCTGAGGCCAAGGGCATTCCGCTGGCTCATGAGATGAGCCGCCAGAGCGGCAAGCCCTACGTCTGCGCGCGCAAGGGCGTCAAGCTCTATATGAAAGACCCGGTGGTCGTGGAAGACAAATCCATCACCACCGAGGGCAAGCAGAAGCTGGTTATCGACCGCAAGGAGCTGGACGAGATGAACGGCAAGCGGGTCCTGGTCGTGGACGACGTCATCTCCACGGGTGGCTCCCTCAAGGCACTGGATGCTCTGGCAGAGCAGACCCAGTGCACCATCGTTGGCCAGGCGGCTGTCCTGGCTGAGGGCAATGCAGCGGAGCGCAAGGATATCATCTACCTTGAGCCGCTGCCTCTGTTCCTCCACTGATCGAATATGCGTCGGCCGCTCTGCGTCTTCTGCGTTGGTACGCTGGGGGTAGAGTTGGTGTGCGCGTTTTTGCCGCAAACGGGGCTTTTGCTGCCGTTTGCGGCATTTTTTGTACCCGCGCTGCTCTGGCTGTTCTTTGGCAAAAACAGCCGGGGCTACGGCGTCTGTCTGCTGCTGGGGGCTCTGGCCGGGCTGCTGCTCACGCTCATACCCGGCAAAAGCTGGACCGTGTCCACACCGCTTACGCTGATCGGGAAGTGACCCTGACCGCCGAGGTGGAAGAGGTGTCGGCCTCCTATTACCCGGGCGCCGTCCATGCGGTGCTGCGGGTGGAGCCGACAGGCGGTGAGAAGACCGTATTCCGGGTGGAGTGTGTCTGTATGCCAAAGTGCACGGCCGGGGAGCGGGTGCAGGCCCGCTTCGCGCTGGAAGTACCAGCCCGGACACAGCAGCTTTCTTCCTACGCGGACGGCATTGCCCTGAGCGGAGAATACCTCGCGGGGATGAAGCGCCTGGGTCCGAGTGAGAGCTTCCGGGCCAAAACGGCGCGGCTCCAAAGGCGGCTGAGCGCGGCTCTGCGCAAGGGGATGGCACAGGGCCCGGCGGGGGTGCTGGCGGCCATGGTGCTGGGTGACCGCACCCATCTGTCCAAAGACCTCCGCAGTGCCTACCGGGCGGCAGGTCTTTCCCATGTGCTGGTGGTCAGCGGAATGCATGTGTCCATCCTCTGCGGCAGCGTGTTTGCAAAATACCTGCCGGAAAAGAAAAAGCGGGAGCGCGGTTATGCCAGCCGGAGGCGGCAGGCGTTGTTCAACGCTGCCATGGCCCTGCTGCTGGCCGGGGTCACCGGGCTGACGCCCTCGGTCCTGCGGGCGGCCACGGCGGTATGGGTCAGCGCGCTGGGCGTCTGGGTTTACGGCCCGCCGGATGCCCTCACCTCGCTGGGCGTGGCAGGCGTCTGGATGACGCTGGGCAACAGCTACGCCGTCTGTGACGTGGGCTTTGAGCTGTCCTTTGCGGCAGTGCTGGGTACGCTGGCCGGGGCGGAACTGGCCCGGAAAGGCCGCCGTTTCCCGCTGCTGCGGAACGGGGGTGTGGGAGACGCTCTGCGTTTCGGCCTGCGCCAGCGCGGCCACTTTCCCGGTGCTGGTGCTCCGGGGGTTGAGTGCCAGCTTGTATGCGCTGGTGTCCAGTGTGGCCGTGCTCTGGCTGGTGGAGCCCGTTTTACGATTGGGCCTTGCCACGGCTCTGCTTGGCTGCTGGCCCGCGCTGGCCCCGCTGCACCGGGTGTGCTCCCTGTGCGCGGCCGCGATGGCAGGGTGTTTGAACCGATGGGCCCTCTGGGTATCCGGCTGGCCCGGGGCACAGATCTATTTTGACACTGCCTGCGCCGCCCTCGTCTGCCTGCTGCTGTTGGGGCTGGGGTGGCTGGCGTACCACTGGCGTGTCCGGCCGCGGGTGGTACTGCCCTGTCTGGTGCTGACGGCGGCGCTGGCCATCGGTTTGGGGAACGTCCTGAACCGGGAGATCGTCCGGGTGGAGCTGGCCGGGAGCCGGAACGCTCCGGCCGTGGTCATCACGCGGGGAGAGAGCGCCGTGGTGCTCTTCCGGGGCGGCAGCAGTACCCAGCAGGCGGTGGAAACGCTGCTCACCCGGCGGGGCGCGCGGGAAGTGGAAATGCTGGTAGACCTGCGAATGAACCCGCGGACGCCCTGCACGCTGGAAGCCAGAGAGCGGATGGCAGCGGACGAGATGCCCCGCTATACTACCCGCCGTGCTCACAGCAGCCCGGCAGAGCTGGAAGTGCTGCGAGTACAGAATGGCTGCATCGTCCGCATCACGGCGGCGGGGCGGCAGTTTGCTGCCCTGAGCGGGAGCGTCCCGTTGGCAAAGCCTGTCCGGGTTGACTGGCTGCTGGCAAGCCCGGCCCGCCCGGACGCGGTGCGGTACACCGACTGCCTGACCCTGAGCAGTGCGTACCACTGGATGGAGGAAAACGCGGAAACAGAGACCGCCTCCTGCCTGGCGCTCCGCCCCGGCGGCGGGGAGCGGCTTTCGTGAGCGCTTTTCAAAGCGGGCGGAGTATGATAAAATAGCACTTGACAAAACAAAAAGGAGGACAGCCTTTTGGCAACCGAAACAAAACTCCGGCAGCTGGCAGAGCAGGGCTGTGCGGTCTACTATTTTTATTCCAGCGAGCGGTATCTGGTGCGGCGGGCGGTGGCGGCTGCGTCCCAGCTGCTGGCAGCAGGGGAGGACGAAGAGACCACCGTGCTGGACGGAGCGACCCCGGGCATTGAGCAGCTCATCATGGCGGCGGGCACCATCTCTTTTTTTGGCACCCGGCGCGTGGTCGTCCTGCCGGAGATCGACCCAAGCGCTTACAGCGACAAAGACCTCGACGAGCTGTGCGCTACGCTGGCCAGCCTCGAAAACGCTGTGGTGGTGCTGGGCAGCGTGTTCGAGTTGGAGCGCAATAAGCTCAAGCTGGGCAAGCGGGCGCAGAAGCTCATCGCCCAGTGCACCAAGGTCGGCTTTGCCGAGGAGCTGGCCAAGCCCAAGCCCTACGAGCTGAAGGTCATGATGATGGACCGGGCCAGGGAGGGCAGGGGACAAACCTGCCCGAGGGCGCGGCCGGTGCTTTGCTGGAGCGCTGCGGCGAGGACCCGTTTCTGCTGGAAAATGAGGTGGACAAGCTCTGCGCCGTTCCGGCTACCAGACCGTGACCACGGCCATGGTGGCCGAGATGGGCACCGTGAGCCTTGAGGCCGATGTGTTTGAGATGATACGGATGATCACGGCCAAAAACGCCACCGGTGCCTGCAAAAAAATGCAGACACTGCTCCGCCTGCAGCAGGAGCCCATTGCCATTACAGCGGCCATGATCGGCAGCTATGTGGATCTGTACCGGGTCAAGCTGGGCGCGGCCAGGCGGAAAAGCTATAACACCGTGTTCAAGGACTTTGGCTACAAGGGCAGCGACTACCGGCTCAAGCGCTCGGCGGAGACGGCCAGCCACTACACCCTGCCCCAGCTGGAAGCCTGTATGCAGATCCTGCTGGAGCTGGACAAGAGTTTGAAAAGCCAGCCTGTGGACGACGGGGTGCTGATGGAAACGGCCCTCTGCCGTCTGGCACTGGCGGGGAGCAGCCGATGAACGAAGCAAATTTTGTACACACCAGCCGGGTGCTCATCGTGGAGGGCAAGTACGACGCCGCCCGCCTGTCTCATCTGACGGACGCCATGATCCTGCTGACGGACGGCTTTGGCATCTATAAGGACAAGAAGCGTCAGCAGCTCTTCAAGGCGCTGGCGAAGAAGAACGGCCTCATTCTGCTCACCGACTCCGGACGCGGCAGGGTTCCGCATCCGCAACTACATCACCAATTTAGTAGGGGCGCAGAATGTGGTGCAGGCTTACGTCCCGGCCATCCACGGCAAGGAAAAGCGGAAGGCTCAGCCCGGCAAAGAGGGGCTTCTGGGGGTCGAGGGCGTGGACGACGCCATTGTGGTCAAGATTCTGCGGGAAGCACTGGGCACGGAGGCTGATGCGGCAGCCCCCCGCCCGGAGGGACGGCAGATCACCTATACCGACCTGTACGATTGGGGCCTTTCCGGCACGGCAGGCAGCGCGGAGCGGAAAACAAAGCTCCTCAACGCGCTGGGCCTGCCGCCGCGCTCTCCGAAAAAAAGGAGCTGGTGGAGGCAGAATAAGACGATTGAAAAACCCGGTAATCCGGCGGGGATTGTGCTATAATAGTAACATTATGCGCACTGGGTGTACGGAAACACCCGCAGGGCAAAAATCCGGCTGCACAAATCGGTGCGGCGGTGAAAAAAGAGGAGAAAAATCATGGAACGCGAAAAACTCAAATCAAGACTCGGGTTCATCCTCCTTTCCGCCGGCTGCGCGATCGGCATCGGCAATGTGTGGAAGTTCCCCTATATGGCAGGTCAGGGCGGCGGCGGCGCATTCGTGCTGTTCTACCTGATCTTCCTCATCATTCTGGGTCTGCCCATCATGACCATGGAGTTTGCGGTGGGTCGCGCCTCCCGCAAAAGCCCGGTGCGGGCCTATCAGGCCCTCGAAAAGCCCGGCCAGAAGTGGCACATCCACGGCTACCTCACCCTCATCGGCTGCTATCTGCTGATGATGTTCTACACCACGGTGGCAGGCTGGATGCTCCACTACTTCTACATGACCGCCGCGGGCAAGCTCTCCGGCCTGACCGCAGATGAAGTGGCAAGTGCCTTCACCGAGATGCTGGCAAGCCCGCTCATCATGGGCTTCTGGATGGTGGTGGTCGTGGTGTTCGGCATCTTTGTCTGCGCCCGCGGCCTGCAGAACGGCCTTGAGAAGGTGACGAAGGGGATGATGATCGCCCTGCTGGTCATCATGGTGGTGCTGGCCGTCAACAGCCTGTTCATGCCCGGCGCAAAGGAGGGCCTCAAGTTCTATCTTGTGCCCGACTTTGGCCGCATGAAGGAGGTGGGCGTCGTCAACACGCTGGTAGGAGCCATGAATCAGGCCTTCTTCACCCTGAGCCTCGGCATCGGCGCAATGGCCATCTTTGGCAGCTACATTGGCAAAGAGCGCGCGCTGCTGGGCGAGTCCATCCGTGTGGTGGTGCTGGATACATTCGTAGCCATTACGGCCGGCCTCATCATTTTCCCGGCCTGCTTTACTTATGGCGTGGACCAGACCTCCGGCCCCAGCCTCATTTTTATCACCCTGCCCAACATTTTTGCCAACATGGCCATGGGCCGGTTGTGGGGCAGCCTGTTCTTCCTGTTCATGGCGTTTGCCGCTCTCTCCACGGTGCTGGCCGTGTTTGAAAACATCATCTGCTGCGATATGGAGCTGATGCACTGGGACCGCAAAAAGTCCAGCTGGGTCAACCTGTTCCTCATCATTGCCCTCTCATTGCCCTGCGTGCTGGGTTACAACCTCTGGGCCTGGGATGGCTTTGCCATCTTCGGCGGCGCCGTGCTGGATCTGGAGGATTTCCTCGTCAGCAACCTGTTCCTGCCGCTGGGTTCGCTGGTCTACCTGCTGTTCTGCACCTCCCGCTATGGCTGGGGCTGGGAGAACTACAAAAAGAGGTCAACACCGGCGATGGCCTCAAAGTGCACGACTGGATGCGCGGCTACCTGACCTACGGTTTGCCGGTCATCGTGCTGTTCATCTTTGCATTTGGCCTGTACGATAAATTCCTGGCGTAACCCGGCAGCCGGGGCCGCTGTAAATGACCACTGACCCCTAAGAGGCGGCCCTCCTTCCCGGAGGACTGCCTCTTTTTGCTTCCACAGGAGGAAAATGACCATGTATATTCTGATCTGTGATGACGAGCCCGCGGTGGCCCGGCAGGTGGAACAACTTGCCCGGCAGCACCTGGAACAGCGGGGCATCCCGGTGCAGTGCACCGTCTGCACCCGGGGCGAGGAGGTGCTGGCCCGGTCAGACCTGGCCCAGTACCAGCTGGCCCTGCTGGACGTGGACCTGGAGACCATGACCGGCATTGCACTGGGGCGGCGGCTCAAGCAGCAGAACCCGGAGCTGGTGCTGGTGTACATTTCAGCCTATCTGGAGTTTGCTCCTGAGGGCTACACGGTCCGTGCGTTCCGGTATCTCCTCAAGCGGGATATGGAGCGGATGCTGCCCAGCTGTCTGGATGCCGTGCTTGCCGAGCACAGCCGGGAGTGCCGGACGCTGCCCATCCGGCAGGGGCGGCGCGAGACAGAGGTACCGCTGGATCAGATCTATTATCTGGAGAGCGACCTGCGCAAGATCAATGTCTATGGTGAGACGCTCCACAAGCCGCTCTGCTCCTACTACGGCAAACTGACGGACCTGCCCGCCTCCCTGCAGGAAGACGGTTTTTTGCGGGTCGGGCGCAGCTTTGTGGTCAACATGCGGTATATCCGGCAGATCAGCAATTATAAAGTGATGCTCCAGAACGGCGTGGAACTGGGCGTCAGCCGGAACGGCTATGCAGCCATCCGGGGCGCTTATCTGGAGTGGAAAGGGCAGTTTGGCGATGAGCTATGAGTTGAAGATGAAGCTGCTGATGCACCTGGTCTGCATCGTGCAGTGGGGCGTGTTTGCCCTCATCCACTGGGAGATGCTGGGCAAAGGCAAGTGGAAACATCCCTTTGCCTGTACGGCGCTGGCAATGTGCGGGATGCTGGTAATTTCGCTCTGGATCGATTTCGGCTTTTTCAATGCCGCTTCCATTGCGTTCAACGTGCTGTACCTGCTGGTGACATCGGCGTTTTTGGCGGGACCATCCGCCAGAAGCTGATGGCCTGCATGGTCAACGGCGTGGTCTGCCTGCTGACGGAAAATACAGTCATATATCTCTATACCTATCTAGAAGCGGTTCCGCCTGCGCAGGTGATCCGGCAGCCGCTGGGCGTTCTGCTCATGGCAGCGGCGATGCTCATCGTGGGTGGCATCACGGCTCAGATGGCAAAGCACTGGGGCCAGAAGCAGGCGCTGGAACCGCTGCAGCTGGTGGTTGCCATGTTCTTCCCGGGGGTGGTCGTGGTGCTCAACATGCTGCTGATGGTCTCGGGCGGCCGGTTCGACGCCACCCAGTTCAGCGTGCTGTTTACGGTGGGGCTCACGGTGGCGGTGCTGGTGCACCTGCTCTTTGTCCAGATGCTCAACGAGCAGGTGGTGCAGAAAAAGGATTCTCAGTACCGTGCCACATTGGAGCAGGAGCGGGCGGAAGCCCTGATGGAATCCTACACCACCCAGCGCCGCCTGACCCATGAGTTTGCCAACCATCTCGAAGCACTGAGCCTGATGCTCCAGCAGAACGACGTGGCCGGGGCCCGCGGCTACCTGACCTCCATCAGCAAGACCATCCAGATGAACAGTGCCATCCTCAACACCCACAACCCCTGCTGGACGCTCTGCTCAGCAAAAAGTACGAGGAAGCAGCCCGGAAAGGGGTCATGATGTACTTTGACCTCTCGGACCTGAAAGACATCCCGCTGGATCGGACGCATCTGGTCATCGTGGTGTCCAACCTGCTCAACAATGCCATTGAGGCGGCGGCACAGGCGGCCCCGCCCGAGGTGCATGTCCGGATGAAAAAAGACGGAGGAAGAGCTGGTGATCTCGGTGCGCAACCGGGTCAGACAGAATGTGGAGAGCCCGGAGGGGCAGCTGCCCCGCTCCACCAAGCGTGAACCCGGCCACGGCATGGGGCTGGCCAATGTCTGTGCGGTGCTGGAGGCGCACAACGCCGAGTACACCCTCAGCTGCCGGGACAACTGGTTCCGCTTTACCTGTGCGTTCCCGACCAACGGAATATGACATCCTGAGATGCAGAATATGACAACTCCCGTGCAATGGCGGCACAAATCTGCTATGATAAAAGCAGTAAAGGCGGCCTGAGCGGGAATGGCGCTTTGATTGCGGCCGGATTTTTCCGGGGCGTCTGCTGATGCATAAGGCCCTGCGATGCGTGTGTGCAGGGCCTCTGGCCTTTGCTTTCCGAAAGTCTGACGAGGCTCTTGGCGGCAGTCTGGGGATTGCTGTACATAGAGAACTTGACCGCTGTGTGGCTCGCGGCGGGCGGCACCGTGTGTGGGAACGGGGTGCTGCCCGGCGGGGCTATGTGGTTTTGCCGGTCAGAGCTTCGCCGGGCTTTTTCTTTTTACCGTTTTGTCATATTTCACGGTTTGTTTCTTGTTTTTTACCGGGTGCATGGTAAAATTAAGATATTCTTGAACAAGAAAATTCACAAAACTTTAAATTTTACAGTTAAAATACCCGGAAAGAAAGTGGGCGGAGCGGATGCGAAACAAACGGGCCGGAAAGGCTGTGGCAGCGTTGGCCATGGGAATTGTGGTGGCCGCGGGTCTGGTGGCTGTGGGCGCAAAGGAATCCGGCCCCAGCCTGACGTATCATGAGCTGCTGGTGCTGGCCGGGGATAAGACTCAGGCGGCCTCCGCGGAGCAAGATCTGGAAGCAGCGTCTGGCCTGCCGGAAGCCATGGGGGAAGAAGCAGTCGCTGTCAGCAAGTTAAAGGAAGAGCTGGAAGAGATCGACGCGGAAAACAGCGCTTCCAGTGAGGCCGTGCCGGAAAAGATGCCGGAGTCCGAGGCGGCTGCCTCGGAAGAAAGTGCCTCGGCGGAGAGCACCGCCCCGGAGGTTTCCTCGGCCTCGGAAGCTGCCGCGTCTTCCGTGCCATCCAGTGCGGCGGAATCCCATGCCGTGTCCGAAGCCGCCAGTGCCCCGTCCAGTACAGCGGCCAGCAGTGCCCCCACTGCAGAGGAACTCTGTGACCAGAAGGTTGCGGAGTATATCCGCCAGATCGAGCAGCTGCAGGCCCGCAGTGAAAAGCGGCTTTACAGTATTATGCTGTCGGCCTATAGCGAGTATATGTCTCACCCGGTGGAGGAGCGGAACCTTGTGACAAAAGTGTCTGCGGTCCTCTCCAAGAGCGGGGAGCTAACGGCCGCCCAGAACCAGTGTGACGCGGAGTTTGCGCAGATCATGGCTGCCATGCGGAAGACCCTGCGAGAAAATGGCCGGGATGAGAGCATTGCGGATGAGGCGGAAAAAACCTATAAGCAGAAGAAAAACGCCCTCATCAAGGAACTGACCAGCCAGGCCTACAGCGGCGGCGACGGCAGCGGCCAATCCGGCAAATGGCTGGCTGAGCACGCCGATGGAAACATCGTGGACTGAGATGGAAATAAGAAAAACAGCGCCGCTGCGGCTCTGGGAGAATTTCCTGAGAAATGCAGCGGCGCTGTTTTGCAGATGAAACACTTTCGTGTCCTGAACTTCACGGAAATCAATTTACAAACCTGAAGAGATGTATTATAATAAAATCGCTGTGTTTCGATATAACACAACCAAAGGAGGAAAACTTGGTGCTGGTTACTCTGATTGAGAGCGTTTACAATTTTTTGTGGGGAGATCTGCTCACTCTGCCGCTGGGCGGGGTGACGCTCAACCTCTCCCTTATGGTCATCCTGCTGTTTACGGCGGGCATCTATTTCACACTACGTACCCGGCTGCTTCCGATGCGGCTGTTCCGGGATATGCTGGACGCTGTCTGCGAGAAAAAGCAGGGGAAGCAGGGCGGCCTTTCGTCGCTCCAGACGCTGGTGGTCTCCACCGCTACCCGGGTGGGTATGGGCAACCTCGTTGGCGTGGTGGCGGCGGTTTCCGTGGGTGGTGCAGGGGCCGTGTTCTGGATGTGGGTCACGGCGCTGCTGGGGGCGTCCACCTCCTTTGTGGAGTCCACGCTGGCCCAGAAATATAAGCAGCCTGACCCCCTTTACGGCGGCTGGCGGGGCGGCCCGGCATTTTATCTGCACAAGCTGGCAGAGCGCAAGCGGGGGAAGCTGCTCAAGAAATCTGTTGTGGCATCGCTGTTTGCAGTGTCCGGACTCATCTGCTGGTGCGGCATCAGTCAGGTGGTCAGCAACTCGGTGAGCGAGGCGTTTTCCAATGCGTTTTCCATTCCGCCGCTGGTGACGACGCTGGTGCTGACGGCGCTTGCGGCGGTCATCGTCCTGCGGAAGGAGGCCACCGTCAGGAGTCTTGACGTCATCGTCCCCATCATGGCGGGCTGCTACTTCGTCATGACGCTCTATGTTGTTTTCACCAATCTGCCGCAGCTGCCCGGCGTGCTTGCCCGCATTTTCTCGGAGGCATTTGGCCTGCGGCAGGCGGCCGCTGGCGGCTTTGGAGCTGTGGTTATGAATGGCGTCAAGCGAGGCCTTTTTTCCAATGAAGCAGGCTCCGGTTCTGCTCCCTGCGCGGCGGCGGCTGCCGAGTGTGACGACCCGGTCAAGATGGGATTGGTGCAGGCACTGGGCGTTCTGATTGACACCATCGTGATCTGCAGCTGTACCGCTTTTGTAATGCTGCTGGCGCCGGAAAGCGTGACCGCTGGGCTGCAGGGCATGAATCTGTTACAGGCGGCGATGCAGTACCATCTGGGCGGCTTCGGAGTGGTGTTCATTGCCGTCACGCTGGCACTGTTCAGCTTCTCAACGTTTATCGGGATTTTGTTCTATGCACGATGCAACGTGGCTTATCTCTTTGGCGACCATTGGGGCTGGCAGACCGCCTATAAGCTGCTGGCACTGGCGATGATGCTGGTGGGCGGTGTGGCGGCCTATACGGTCGTATGGGATTTGGGCGATGTGGGCATCGGACTGATGACCATTTTCAATATGATCGCTCTTTACCCCCTGTCCGGCGAAGCCTTGACCGCTCTGCAGGAATATGAGGAGAAAAAGCACCTGAAATAAAAATCACGGAAATAGAAGAAATAAAGACACCGCACCCTGCTTGTAAGATGCAAGCCAGGGTGCGGTGCCTTTTTTGCTGGAGGAAAATGAGAGATAGAGGGGCATTCGATCGGCTTAATTGCTGAAAAGTATAAGTTTGTCAGAAGAGAAGCACAGGAACTTATGGAATGAGAAACCGCTGATGGTTCAGAACGGATAAGAAATCAGACAATTTGTAAAGAAAGCTCAAGCTGATGCGATTTTTTTAGATAGTAATATAATGAGGACAAGGCGAAAACTATTGATTGTTGACGAGACACGTGATAAAATAATATGAGACTTAAAATGTGAAATAATGTCATTTGATAAAATACAAAATATATTATTGCTGACAGGATAAAGCGGAATGTGTTAAATCAATTGAACGATACGTATGAATATTGAATACAAATTTCGTCAACAAATATTGTCATATTTCTGAATTCGGAGACTTAAAATGAAATGACTGCACGGGAGAAAAGAAAAAATGAATGCGGTGAGTTTAGAGAATAAAACAATTTTAGTCACAGGGGAGTGCGAAATAATACGTGGATGTTTTAATAGGGACAAGGGTACGGCAGAGAACGAAAGGCTCCGCGACCCGAAGTTCATATTTTCTTACCCGAAGAATGAACGAATGATCTTTCTGAGCGGCAGAAATGCCGCACAGGAAGAAATCTCGACCATGAGGGTGAGGTGGCAGTCAGCGGACAGGTGTAAGAGCCTATCCGCTATTTGTATTGGTTGAAATGATCCCAAAATCGAATGTATGAGAAGTGGATGTTGTTACGAGTAAAGGGGAGTGTGAAATAATATGGACAACCAGAGAAAAGCCTGATTTCATGCGGGTTTACGCGGCTTGACCTTTTCACCTCAACCTGTTTCTGCCTGTCATGGTGCGTTACAGCCAGCGTGATTTCAGGTGCTAATGGCTTCTGGTTGCGCTCTATACTTAACCCACCACAGCGAAAGCTGGTAGAGCAGAAAACAAAATAAGGAGGTACAAGGGCGAGCCTGCGTATAGATTGCTGCTGCAATCTGTATACAGGCTTGTTGTTGTGCAATGAAGAACAGCATACCAGGGGAGAATTTGAATGAAAACAAAAAATGCAACAGAGAAAACTATGAAAGTCTGCCTTGTGGGTTCATCTGGCGGTCATTTGACCCACCTTTATATGTTAAAGCCTTTTTGGAAGAATAAAAATCGCTTTTGGGTGACATTCGATAAGGAAGATGCGAGAAGCCTTTTGGAAGGGGAAAAGGTTTATCCGTGCTACTTTCCGACAAACCGTAGCATTAAGGCCCTCATCAAGAATACCAAAATTGCATGGAATGTGTTGCACAAAGAAAAGCCGGATTTGATTATTTCCTGTGGTGCAGCTGTTGCAGGTCCCATTTTTCTACATTGGAAAGATGATGGGCGCAAAGCTGGTCTATATCGAGGTTTTTGATCGAATTGATAAGCCGACAATGACGGGAAAGATGGTTTATCCCATTGTGGACAAGTTTGTTGTGCAGTGGGAAGAACAGAAAAAGGTTTATCCAAAGGCAGTCAACCTCGGTAGCATATTCTAAGTAGAGGACAGAAGTAATGATTTTTGTGACGGTAGGAACACACGAACAGCCGTTTAATCGACTGATTCAAAGGGTAGACGAGTTGAAACGCGATGGTGTTATCAAAGACGATGTGATAATCCAGACGGGCTTTAGTACATATGAACCGAAGTATTGCCAGTGGAGCAAATTGATTCCATATCAGCAGATGGTCAAGAATGTAGCCGACGCCCGCATTGTAATTACACATGGTGGCCCAGCAAGTTTTATCATGCCGCTGCAGATTGGAAAACGCCCATCGTTGTGCCGCGTCAACATCAGTTCAATGAGCATGTGAACGACCATCAGGTCGAGTTCGCACGAAATGTAGCACAGAGAATGGGAACAATTATTCCGGTGGAGGTGATTTTTGTTGAAGCTGTAACAGAGTATCCCAATGGAGATATTGCAAATTATTTGAATATAAAAGAAAAATGCGGGTGCTGCTAGAGAACGAATGCTAAGTAATCAAATGACAGGCAAATTACCGTGGGGAATGTTTAAGGTTATCAGAAGAGATCTCTTAGAGAAAGTAAATGTACAGTTTGAAGGGTATAGCGTTGGCGAAGAAGCAATTTTCAGTTTTGAAATATTGAGGAATGCACAAAATGTGAAATTTGCAGATAAAGTAATCTATCATTATGTTCAGAATTCGAACGGGCAGCACACAAAAGGAGATAAGGATCCTTGGAATCCAATGGTTACGGCAATGAAAAACCATTTACAAGAGATTGGAGAATATGAAAAATATAAGAAGTCGCTCAATAGTCTAGCATTAAAGGCCATTTCTATCGGTATGTACCGTTGCACAATGAATACCAATGTGACAGATGCAATCAAATTTATGTCCAATTTGCATAAGGAATATTCAGAAGAATTTGACATTAAAACTTTTGACAAGGAAAGCCTTGATACAGCAACACGCTGTGTATTAGAAATGCTGAATTGTAAAGCGTATCTATTAATTTATATAGCTTCAAGGTTAAGGAAAAGTAAACAGGATAAATTACGAGGATAAAGATGGGATATATTTTATTTATAACGATATGTGTTGTCGCATTTATATTATTTAAATTAGCAGATTTAAAGGATAACAAGCTGTTTTTGGTACTTGGAATTATTACACTTTCTTTAGGAGCAGGGTTAAGAAATGATAATGTTGGGTTAGATACCTATCAATATATTTCGGCTTTTAAGACAAACTTTTCTGTTATATGGTTGTTTAAAGAGACTGGTTTTAGAGAAATATCTCGTCTTTTAATGAATGCTTTTTCTGGAAATGTAACGTGTTTATTACTTCTTTACGCAACTGTAACTAATGCATTAATATTATATCGATTGTGGGATTTCAGAAAAGATTGCTCATATTCATATATGGTGTTTCTCTATATAACATTGCATTATATAAATACGCTTAACATAATGCGCCAGTACATTGCGATAGCTATTGTTTTTTTTGCAACTAGATTTTTAGAAAAAAAGAGGTTATATTAAATTTTGTATAGCAATACTTCTGGCATCAGTATTTCATTCATCAGCCCTATTAGGACTGCTTTTCTTTTTTGTCTACTATTGGAAAGTTGCTCCTAGCAAACAAAAAAAATGGATGCTATTTCCGCTACTTATCGCAATTCCGATTGTTTCAATAGTCCTTGTGAAAACACAATCGGCACAGATATCAAACTATTTTTCACAAAAACGAGCAGATGTTAATGCTACTTTTATATACAGAATAATTGTTTTTGTTCTTATTTTAGCTCTTCAATATAGTAAAAAGGAAATTATTGTATTTAAAGAGAGAAAAGGGGAAAGAGAAACGATTGGCATCAATAAGTGCGAAAGTATATTCTATATTGCGGGACTAGCAACATCTGCTCTTGGGATGTTCTTTTTTCTTCTTTGTCCAGATTAGGATTATACTATTTGATGTTTGAAATAGTATTTTGGGGAGAAGCTGTTAAAAGAGGAAAAAGTAAACAGTTAGCTTTTTTTGCTTTTCTCCATATATGCAATTTATGTGTTTGTATGTGAATTTTTATATAATGGTAGTGGGGTGTTCCCCTATGGTGTTCATTGGATTTGATTGTGATATTTCTTAGACACAAAAATAATTCATTGAAATCATATAGTGTAAAGATTATATGGAGAGAGAAGGTTGTAATGAATGGATAATATCTTATTAAGTATAATTATTCCTGTTTATAATGTGGAAAAGTATATTAAACGCTGCCTGGATTCAATTTTATGTCAGGAAACGGAAAACTACGAAGTGATTTTGGTGGATGATGGTTCTACAGACAGTAGTGGAATAATTTGTGATAGTTACGCCAAATGCAGAAAAAATGTTGTATGTATTCATAAAACTAATGGTGGATTGTCAGACGCTAGAAATGAGGGATTGAAGCATTGTAAAGGAAAATATGTTTGGTTTGTAGACAGTGATGATTACATAACAGAAGATGCTCTAGAATCTTTGGAGAAGGTTTTATGTAAATATTCAAGTGATGTAGTTGTCTGTATGTCCAAAACAATAGATGATTATGGAAAGATTCAAGATGAATGCCACTATGAAATTCCATCAGGGCTATATTCGAGTCATGAGTACATGGAAATGTTAAGAAAATATCCCAAAAGTGTATTGCTTTGTGCACAGTTCCATGTGGTAAAAAAGACATTTGTCGATAAGCACTGCTTTTCTTTTAGAAAGAACATACTGCATGAAGATGAGTTGTGGACGCCACAGCTTTTAATGAATGCAGAACAAATATATTATAGTAATCTTAATATATATTTTCACTATATGAGAGAAGGATCAATAATGCATTCTTCAAATATGGAAAAAAGTGGTAGATCGGATTTGATCGTAACAAATGAGTTGAAAAAAATATATGACAATAGCGGACGGAGTGACCTTTACTACCTTCGTGATCATATGGTAGATACATATCTACAAGCAGTTTGGAAACTCCCGGATTTTTTATCCACTGCAAAATGGAAGCGTAGTGAGCCTTGGAGAAACGCTTATTATCCAAAAACAAAGGTAAAATCTTTACTATATTTTGTTTCCCCAAAAATGTATCTGTGGGTACATGAGCGAATGAGAAAAGTATAAGCGCATAAGTGAGGAGAAAAAGATGGGAATTCCCAAAGTAATACATTATTGTTGGTTTGGCAGGAAACAATTACCAAAGGATGCTGTGGACTGTATAGAATCATGGAAAAAATATTATCCGGATTATGAGATAGTCGAGTGGAATGAAGATAATTTTAATGTGAATATTTGTGATTATGTTAAAGAAGCATATGCGGAAAAAAAGTGGGCCTTTGTTTCCGACTATGCAAGGTTTTGGATTTTGTATAACTATGGTGGGCTGTACTTTGATACTGATGTTGAAGTGATAAAAAAGAGCGAGTGATATCATCGCTAAAGGTTCATTCATGGGAAATGAGTACGGATTAGAACAAAACACAGTGCTAGTAAATCCTGGTCTCGGTATGGGAGCAGAAAAGGGACTTGCTTTTTTTAAGACTGTACTTGATTATTATAACAATATTCATTTTGATAAGTTTCATATGAAAACAATATGTGAATATACAACAGAATTGCTGAATGAGCAAGGTTATCAGTATGATGGGAAAATTGAAAAAATCACAGGATTGAATATTTATCCGGTGGATTACTTTTGTCCAATGAATTATTATACGGGAGAAATTTCAATCACAGAAAACACATGTTCTATACATCATTATTCCGCAACATGGATTACGGACAAAAAAAAAAAGTAAAACAAGTACAAAAAAAAATTAGAAGAGAAGCTACATATTTCACTAGAACATAACGTGTTATTTAGCGTATGGAAAAACATGTATTGTTATGGAATCAAGGGATTTGTTAAAAAATTTGTAGCATTAACTTTTAGAAAGGAAAGATAATAATGATTTATGCACCGGTTTTGATTCCAACATTATGTCGATCCGATCATTTTATTCGATGCTTAGAGAGCTTGAAAAAAAAAATACCTGGGCTAAATATACAGAAGTATATATTGCTGTTGATTATCCTGCAAAAGAATCACATTGGGATGGATACAAGAGAATAGTAGAATATCTGAGCTGTGATTGCACAGAATTTGCAAATCTACACGTCATTAAACGACCATATAACTATGGTGGGGCAGCTAATATGGTGGCATTGAGAGATTATGTTTTGAAAAAACATGATAGATTTATTAGGACTGATGACGATTGCGAGTTTTCTGTGGATTTTTTAGAATACATGGATTGCTGTCTTGAAAAATATGAGGACGATGACAATGTTATAGGAGTAACAGGTTATTCATACCCCGTTGATTGGAACATTAGTAATAATTATAATGCCTTTAAAAATAATTATGTTTTTCCAATGTGGGGAACAGGATTCTGGAGAAAAAAATTTTATACAGTATATGAAGATATAGTGAAAGGCTGTATACCAGAGTATGTTTCAAAGAATCGCATAAGAAAAAAAGAGAGATGACGGTTGCAAGATATTTAGATTCTCTGGACGGAACTTTTAATTACGGGAAAAGAAATTTAGTTGTACAGTTTTCTGATGTGGCTTGCGGCTGTTATATGCAGTTGTTTAATAAATATATTATCAGTCCGACACTTTCTAAAGTTAGAAATCATGGCTTTGACGGATCGGGTATTTACTGCGACAATATTGGATTAAATAGCAAAAAAAGAATTTGTGCAGATAACTATAATTATTCGGAACAGCAAATTGATGGAGCCAAAACTATTACTTTGAGTGTAGCTGAGCAGTTTGATGTTGAATCAAATCGAAAGAGACTGAATCAGTTTGATAGTAGAAAATTAAGACGATAATAAATAGCATTGTAAGGTTTCAGATAAAAAAGGTGGTTATAAAATTTATCGGTATAGAAAAATATAAAACTATAAGGAAAATATGAAAGTTCAAGATGAAAAATACAACAATAAAAAACTTTATTTGGCGTTTTGCTGAACGATGTGGTGCACAATTAGTTACATTTATTGTTTCAATTGTTCTTGCACGTCTTTTGTCACCAGAGGATTATGGAACAATTGCTCTTGTAACGGTATTTACGACAATCCTGCAAGTATTTGTAGATAGCGGATTGGGCACTGCATTGATTCAGAAAAAGAATGCTGATGATCTGGATTTTTCCTCAGTATTTTACTTCAATTTTGTGGTATGTATTATTCTTTACATGGGAATGTTCTTGGCGGCTCCGGTAATTGCTAGATTTTATGGTGATAGTTCATTGGTTCCAATTATCAGAGTAATTAGTTTGACGATTGTGATTTCTGGTGTTAAAGGAATTCAACAATCTACGTATCACGGAATATGCTCTTTAAGCGTTTCTTTTTTTTGCAACATTGGGAGGAACTATTTTTTCAGCATTTCTTGGTGTAGGCCTTGCCTATGCAGGATTTGGGGTTTGGGCAATTGTTGCACAGCAATTATCAAACACGATGATTGATACGTTAATACTATGGATTACAGTAAAATGGCGTCCAAAGAAAATGTTTTCTTGGAAACGATTAAAGGGGCTTCTCTCTTTCGGGTGGAAATTGCTGGTTTCATCGTTGCTTGATACTGTATACAACAATCTTAGAAATTTGATAATTGGAAAGTTTTATTCTTCTGCGGATTTGGCGTATTACAATCAAGGAGATAAATTCCCCAAACTTATTGTCACGAATATAAACAGTTCAATCGATAGCGTTCTTCTACCGACTCTTTCAAGTGCTCAGGATGACCGTGAGCGTGTAAAAAACATGACTAGAAGAGCAATCAAGACAAGCACCTACATTATGGCACCGCTAATGGGACTGGCATTTTGTGCAACGCCTATTGTACGACTGGTTCTAACTGAAAAATGGTTACCATGTGTGCCTTATCTTCAAATTTTTTGTATCACATATATGTTCTGGCCGATTCATACAGCAAATCTTAATGCTATCAATGCAATGGGCAGAAGTGATTACTTTCTGAAATTGGAAATTGCAAAGAAAACAATTGGCATGATTTTGCTTCTTTCGACCATGCGCTTTGGTGTTATGGTGATGGCATATAGTCTGTTAATTAGCAGTATTACAAGTCAAATTATCAATTCTTGGCCAAATAAGAGATTGCTTGGATATGGTTATCTGGAACAATTAAGGGATATTTTTCCAAGTATTATGACAGCATTGTTTATGGGTGGCTGTGTGAACTTGGTTAAACTATTTGGTTTATCAGATTTACTGACACTTTTAATACAAGTGCCGCTTGGAGCAATTATTTATATTGGTTTGTCCTCGTTGCTTCATTTAGAAGCTTATCAGTATTTAACTAGCATAGTTCAATCAGTAGTTAGTAAAAAGTAAGGGAGGATGGATAATGAAAAAATATTGATTCTTGGTGGAACCGCTCAACAGATAAAGCTAGTTGAAGCAGCTAAAAAGATGGGCGTGTACACAATTGTTACAGACTATCTTGTGGATTCTCCTGCAAAGAAAGTCGCAGATGAAGCATGGATGCTTAATATTAAGGATGTAGATCAGATTGTTGAACGTTGTAAGCAAGAGCAAGTGAATGGTGTTATTTGTGGATATATTGACCCGTGCCAAAGACCATATCAACAGATTTGCGATGCACTTGATTTACCATGTTATGGAACAAAAGACCAGTTTTTCTATATGACTGATAAGCACGCGTTCAAAAAAATGTGTATGGAAAACGGCGTTGATGTTATTCCAGAGTATACGGAAGAAGAAGCCTTATCCGGACAGGCGGAATTTCCACTGTTCGTAAAACCTGTTGACAGTAGGGGATCGCGTGGGCAGCTGTGTGTTACACGACAGAGCAACTTGAAAATGCAATAAATTTTGCAAAAAGCGAATCTTCAAATGGAGATATCCTTATCGAAAAGTATATGAAAGGTGCTCATGAATTTCAGGTTACATATTTCTTTGTGGATGGCGAGGCTTATTTAATCAGAACAGTAGACAGTTACTGTGGTTCTGAGGCAAATCACCTTGAAAAAAGTTGTAGCTTGCGCTGTTTCTCCATCCAGATTCACAGATGAATATTTGAAAATTGCACATCAAAATGTCGTGAAAATGTTTAAAGCAATGAGATACAAGAACGGTCCGATCTTTATGCAGGGTTTTGAGGACAATGGTAAATTTAGATTCTTTGATCCAGGCCTGAGATTTCCGGGTGTCGATTACGAAAGAGTGTATACAAAGGAATTTGGCATTGATTTGATGGAGGCAATGGTTCATTACGCACTGGAAGGCAATTGCGGTAGTGTGAAACCATTGGAAGATGGTGTTAACCTGAACGGTAAGCGTGCAGCGGTTTTGTTCCCTACGTTAAAAGCAGGTAAAGTTGCAAAAATGCAGGGCTTCGACCGGACTGATAATTGTAAAGTGGTTTCGCTGATTCCAAGATGTGAGATTGGAAGTGAAATTTCTTGGAGTTACGACGTAAATCAAAGAATGGCCGAAGTGGATATTTTGTGCGCTGATACGGAAGATCTTAAAAGTGAGATTTCAAAGTTGCAGGATAGTATGCTGGTATTTGATGAGTTGGGTAATAATATGCAATACGAAAAGTTTTCAGTAGATAGGATTTTATGAGGGGAGGGGTTTTCTTGAAAACCGATTTAAACGTCAAGCTGATATCCATGGAAGATATTATGGCAGCAAAATGCTGCGATATTCAGGAAGTTATTAGGGTAATTGAAGAAGTTCTTGTTGATTATAAAAATGGTGAAGTTATGCTTCCAGATAAAATTTCGCAAATTTTTAATCTGGAAACGCAGGATAGAATTAACTGCATGCCATCAACATTGATGAAGGACGGAGTTTGTGGAGTTAAATGGGTATCCGTTTTTCCAGAAAACCCACATAAATTTTCATCTCAAAATGTTTCTGGCGTAATTATTTTATCAGAATTGGAGCAGGGGTTTCCGATTGCGGTGATGGATGGCACGCTGATTACTGCATTACGCACGGCTTGTATGGGGGCAATTGGGGCAAAATATTTAGCTCGTAAAGATAGCCATATATATGGAACGATTGGCTCTGGAGAACAAGCAAAAGCTCACTTTGTTGCGATTAAACAGATGTTCCCGCAAATAGATACTTGTTATGTGGCATCCAGAAGTGGAAAAGGGGAAAATCAATTTATTGATATAATGAAAAATAAGTATCCTGATGTCGATTTTATACCGTGTAATTCTGATTATGACAAGGCCGCCCAAAACGCCGATATAATTGTTACAGCGGTTAGCTGCCAAGAACCTCTTCTAAAAGCAGATGCTGTAAAAAATGGAACCTATTACTGCCATGTAGGTGGATGGGAAGATGAATACGCTGTACCGCAAAAAGCAACAAAAATTGTATGTGATGATTGGCATTCTTTAAAGCATAGGGGTTCACCAACCATTGCCCGGATGTATAAAGATGGATTGCTAAAAGATAGCGATATATATGCTAATATAGCCGACATTATAGACGGAACAAAGCCTGGTCGGGAAAATGATGATGAAATTTGCTATTTCAATTCCATCGGTCTTTCTTTTTGTTGATGTTAGTGTTGCATACAGTTTCTATAAGAAAGTACTGAATAGTAATCTGGGAAAAGACTGGAAGATTCAGGAAACAGATGTTACAGATGCATTGTTAAAGAGTATCTGATTGTGGAGGGAAATATGGATAATAAAATTTTAGTTACTCGTTCATCTATGCCGACTCTTGACGAATATGTTGAAGAGATTCGTTCTATTTGGGACAGCCATTGGCTAACCAACATGGGGGTAAAACACAGACAGTTGCAGTCCGAATTAGAGGAATATTTAGGAATACCGCATGTGGCTCTTTATACAAATGGCCATTTGGCATTGGAGAATGTTATCGCAGCGCTGAATCTGCCAGAAGGCGGTGAAGTGATTACTACACCGTTTACTTTTTGCATCTACTACACACGCAATTGTTCGAAATGGCTTGGTTCCAGTTTTCTGTGACGTTAATGAGAAAGATTATACTATTGATGTCACAAAGATTGAGAGCCTTATTACGGATCGTACGGTTGCTATTGTGCCTGTACATGTTTACGGAAATCTTTGTGATGTAGAGGAAATTGATAGAATTGCAAAGAAGTATGGCCTGAAAGTCATCTATGATGCTGCTCATGCATTCGCTGTAAAATTCAAAGGTGTATCTTCTGCATGCTTTGGTGATGCATCAATGTTCAGCTTCCATGCTACAAAAGTATTCAATACCATTGAAGGCGGTGCAGTCTGCTTCAAAAATGATAGCTGGGTTCAATTGCTGAATGATCAGAAGAACTTTGGCATTCATGGTCCAGAATCGGTATGCTTTGTTGGTGGTAATGCCAAGATGAATGAGTTTCAGGCAGCAATGGGGATTTGCAATCTGCGCCATCTGAGCGATGAAATTGCAAAGAGAAAGAAAGTAGTAGAGCGTTATCGCGAGCGTCTGTCTGGTGTAGAAGGAATCCAGCTTAGTGCTATTCAGGAAAATGTGGAAAGTAACTATGCGTACTTCCCAGTTGTTTTCGACGGCTATAAGTATACTCGTAATGAAGTCTTTGCAATGTTGGAAGAGCAGGGCATCACGGCGAGAAAGTATTTCTATCCGCTAACCAATAGTTTTGAGTGTTATCGTAACTATCCGACTGCTGGAACAGAGAAAACTCCTGTGGCACAGCATTTGGCACTGCGTGTGTTGACCCTGCCGTTGTATGCAGATCTTGCACTGGAAGATGTTGATCGTATCTGCGATATTATTCTGGGATAAAAGATAGTCAAAAATACATAAATAAGCGAAAATCATAAGAACGCCTGCATGGCTTTTCCGTGCAGGTGATGCTGCTCGACGATTGCATACCTCTTCGTGGTGAGCAGTAGGCAACGTAATGGTTATTACGGCAGAAATGCGTTGAATATAAATAAATATTGTAAAAGTAGTAAAACGGTAAATTCGCTGTTTGGTTCTTTATAATACGGAAGAAAAAAATTTGGGCGGCATGCGATGCTAATTACAATGTGAGGAAAATTAAATGGAAACAAAATTGGTTAAAGACAAAAATTTGAGGGGGGGTAAGGAGTTCTAACATCGAGCTTTTTAGAATTCTCTCAATGCTGATGATTGTAGCTCACCATTATCTTGTGAATTCAGGATTACTTGATTGCATTGATGCGCAGGCAAGTTTGCATTTTCAAGATTATTTTTTGCTACTATTTGGCTGGGCAGGAAAAACAGGCATTAATTGTTTTGTCTTGATTACTGGATACTTTATGTGTACATCGCATATTACCAAAAAGAAATTTGGTAAATTGTTGGCTGAAAGATATTTTTATACCATTGCATTGTGGTGTATATTCTTCTTTACTGGATATGAAGTATTTTCAGTCAAAGGTTTCTTGAAAATGATATTTCCATTTTTTACGGTGGCAGATAACTTTACTGGTTGCTATTTACTGTTTTATTTGTTGATTCCATTCTTGAATAAGTTGCTCCATGCGCTAACAGAAAAGGAGCATTTCTGGTTAATGGTATGGTGTTTGGGAGTTTATGTGATTTTACCATCGTTTGCAAGAGCGAATGTCGTATTCAACTATGTGACATGGTTTAGTATTCTTTTTATAATTGCATCGTACATCCGTCTTTATCCAAAAGACTGGTTCAGCAATACGAAGATTACGTGGATGCTAATGGTTGTGTCGTTAATTTTATCGTGGGAAAGTGTTGCAGTGTTGGCTACTCTTAGTCGCATGGTTGGAAAAAATATCGGAATTAGCTATTTCTTTGTATCTGATTCCAATAAGGTATTGGCTCTAGCGACAGGTGTTAGCGCATTCTTGTTTTTTAAAAATATAAAAATTGGATATAACAAGATCATCAATACAATTGCCGCATCTACATTTGGCGTACTGTTAATTCACGCTAATAGCAATACCATGCGGCGGTGGTTGTGGCAGGATACGTTTAATAATGTTGGTGCTTATGAATCCGGAAATGTGGTGATTCACGCTGTTGTTAGTGTAGTATTGATTTATGCAGTTTGTACAGTGATTGACCTAATACGAATCAGATTGGTTGAGAATCCAATTATGCATCAGTTAGACAAAATCAATATTTGAAATCTGTTTATTGTAAGGAAAAACTAAAATGGGTAAATATTTCGGAACGGACGGCTTCCGTGGTGAAGCCGGAATCACATTAACCGCAGACCATGCCTACAAGGTAGGCCGCTTCTTAGGTTGGTACTATAATGCCTTGCGTGAGCGTAACGGTGATCCCAACCCTGCTCGTCGTTATCGGCAAAGACACTCGCCGCAGCTCTTATATGTTCGAGTACAGTCTGGTTGCTGGCCTGACTGCTTCTGGTGCAGATGCTTATCTGCTCCATGTCACTACCACTCCATCTGTGGCTTATATCGCTCGTGTGGATGATTTTGACTGTGGCATTATGATCTCAGCCAGCCACAATCCGTATTACGACAACGGCATTAAGCTGATTGACTGCTACGGTGAGAAGATGCCAGAAGAGATTCTGCTGCTGGTTGAGGATTACATCGACGGCAAACTCAAGGTGTTCGATCAGGACTGGCCAGAACTGCCTTTTGCGCATCGTGAGCATATCGGCTGCACTGTGGACTATGTGGCAGGCCGAAATCGCTATATGGGTTATCTGATCTCTCTGGGCATCTACTCTTTCAAGGGAGTTAAGGTTGGCCTGGATTGTGCCAATGGTTCCAGTTGGAACATTGCAAAATCTGTTTTTGATGCTCTCGGCGCAGATACCTATGTCATCAACAACCAGCCCAATGGTCTAAACATCAACCTGAACGCTGGATCTACCCACATCGAGGGTTTGCAGAAGTTTGTTGTGGAAAAGGGCTTGGATATCGGTTTTGCCTATGATGGCGATGCGGATCGCTGCCTGTGCGTGGACGAAAAAGGCAATGTCATCACCGGTGACCATATCCTATACATCTACGGCTGCTACATGAAGGAACGCGGCAAGCTTCTGACCAACACGGTCGTCACCACCGTCATGTCCAACTTTGGGCTGTATAAGGCGTTCGATGAGCAGGGTATTGGTTATGCCAAAACTGCTGTCGGCGACAAGTACGTCTATGAGTATATGGCCAAGAATGGCTGTCGTATCGGCGGCGAGCAGTCCGGGCACATTATCTTCTCTAAGTACGCCAGCACCGGCGACGGCATCCTGACCAGTCTGAAGATGATGGAAGTCATGCTTGCCAAGAAGAAGCCGATGAGCGAATTGGCAGCACCGCTGAAAATTTATCCGCAGGTGCTGGAGAATGTTCGTGTAACGGATAAGAAGGCAGCACAGAATGACCCGGCAGTGCAGGAAGCAGTGTCTAAGGTTGCTGAGGCATTGGGCGATACCGGCCGTATTCTGGTTCGTGAGTCTGGTACGGAGCCTGTAGTGCGTGTGATGGTGGAAGCCTCTGATCATGATACTTGTCAGAAATATGTTTCCGAAGTTGTCGATGTGATTCGTGATAGAGGATATAGTCTGTAAATAAAATAGGCTGTTGGAAACAAGCATTCATCAAGCTCAATGTTGAAACAGGTCTATTAGAGTGCTATACTAATATTACTATAATTTTCTGGAGGTTTTATTATGCCCAGAACAAAAGGTAGCAAGAATAAGCCCAAAACTGTGACTGCTGATTTCGCAACGCAGATTGCAGAAAAGCAGTCCGCAAAGGAAGCACTCACAGCGGAAATCGCATCCATCACCGCAAACATTGACACTTTGAAAGCTGACCTGAAAGAGAAGAGCATCGCTGAAAACTATCGACAAAGAGATTGTCAAGTTGGAAGCAAAGAAGGAAAAGGCAGATGCCAAAGCCGCAGAAGAAGCGAAAAAAGGCAGAAGCCGAAGCTGTTCTGAAAAAGCTGCTGGCCGAAGGTATGAATGCCGATGAAATCCTCGCAAAACTGAAATAATAGCAATGCCCACGATAAGCAGACAAAACGTCTGCATATCGTGGGCAATCTTTTTAGGGTATTCTTAAACTATCTGTGGTGTATCAAACCGGAGATATGCCGGAAGTCTGAGATGTTTGATAAACGCATGGTGCTGGGCGCGGTAGTGCCGTAGATCGTATCCCAAATGATGCAGTTCCAGCAACTTCACCAGCACCAGATTGAGATGGATTCCCTTAGTAGCGGCAATCTGTGCCGCGTCCAATCCACGCTTTGTCATTTGATAGACTTCATCACTGTCCAGCATCAGGTGGGATGTGAAAGCGTTATGCTCGTAAAGAAGGATGTGCTTGTCCTTAATAGTCAGAAACTTGTCCAGGGTATGCAAGTCCATAAGCAGCTGATGCTCCAGATAATGCCCCAGCGCATAGCCGCACACCATTTGTTTCGCCTGTTTGTCCAGCTGGCGATTGATAAGGACCAATGGCTTATCAAAATAGAGCGAAAGTAAACCCAACATATCTTTAATGCGGGATGTTTCACTGATGTCCAGACTGCAACTGCGCGCGATTTGTTTGATGTTGCGAGTTCCGGCATTTTGGACAAGTTCGTTGGCGGCTTGGTGAATAAATGCAGAATCCATAATGTGATCTCCTTCCGGGGATAGCATAGTGAATAGAACAGTGGTTCACAGGTTCATGATTCGTTCCTTTTTCGCTTTTGTTCTCGGTACTTAAAATAGGCTTTGTGATACATGATGCCGTCCATATCCTGCGGGGTTTCCGCTCTCAGTAAGCTCAAATGCGAGATTCATGTTTCGGCGGCACGTTCGATTTCTAAATGGCGTATGGAATTATCAGCCATCTTTTGCTGCGAGGGTAGCGGCCAACGCTCCCATCCGATGATCGTTCGTTTGTTGATACCCAGGATTCGTCCTGTGTTTGTTTCTTTGAATATTCAATCTGAAAGATGCAACAAATTTTCAAATTTACATCTTGACACGGCGACACGACTTGCTTATAATATATGCTATATTCTATCATCTTTTGGATTATTATACCGTAAAAAATGTGAATATGCAAGCTAAAAAAGGTGAAAAAAGAGCGGAAGTTCAAAAGGTGAATTGAATAGAAGAAAAGAAGAAACTTAAACCAACACAAAAGGAGGCCGTGAGAAGATGAGCAACGGAGAACATGAAATCCGCACCCCAAAGGGGCTGCGGATCGGGAATCGCAGTGTCGTTGATGGAAAGAATATGCTTCAGATCAAGCGTGGTGGCTGTGAAGATTATATTTCTGCTGAGTCTCTGGTGGAGTGCATTCACGGCCTTCCAGTGAAGAGTATCGAATTTTTCACAGCAGAGAACCAACGGAAAGAAGCCTGAAGCAGAGTGCTTCATCGGACACTGAAATTGCAGAGGTGGAATCTTAGGCGGCACCTGGTTAGCCGACCAGCTCCATCAGACGTTCTTTTGGGTCTACAATATAATATCTGTTTGTTTAGAGCGATACCGTAGCAATATGTGATATAGGCCGGAACAGAATGAGCGAAAGCAGCGCAGTAGTGCGCCTGCAAGTAGTTCATCCTGTTCCGGCTTTTTTTTTTTTGTATTTTCTTGAAAATTATTCCCAGGTGGCTCTACGGATTCATGTTAGTATAGGGACTTCAAAAAAAAAATAGAAAGCAGCAAGAGGAATCTTAGATTCCCGTTCAAAAAAAAACGGGTGAATCTGAGACGATTTTTGCTGCTTTTTTCAGTTCACCCGGAGCCGGAAGGCAGAAAGGTGGACAAAATGCTTACATTGAAAAAGGTCAAGGAAATGGTAAAAGCTCCTGCACATACCAAGCGCGTACCCTCTCCGAAGGTGCTTTTGGAAGAAGGCCGGATTTTTTTCTGCGTAAAGAATTTGAGCATGGCAGTCATCTGACACTCTATCACAACGGCTATGTTTGGTTTTCTGCTGGAAAGCGCAATACTGTGTTCCATATCCATGACTGCCGTGGGGACTATGCCTACGGTGCATCAAAAGGAAAGGGCGAAGTGATTAAGGAAGAATACTTTGAAAACTGCGAGTGGCACATTCGCGCACTGTTTGAGGGCGAACAGAGAGTGGAGGAATCACAGCTGAAGTGCGAGGGCGTAGGTCAGACCAAAGTGAGTGTGTCATACCATGCCGTGGCGGAAGATTGGGGAGAGATGGCAGACTCTGAAATCAATGTTCTGGATAAATATATTGAGAAGGAAGCACTTCATGCAATGATGGCGGTTCTGACGGAAAAGCAGCGTAACCTGATCTACCAGAATTATGTTCTTGACAAGACCCATCAGGAAATCGCAGATGGTATGGGAATCGCGCGTGGGTCGGTTACAAGGTCTGTCAATCAGGCACTTGAACGGATTCGCCGCAAATTTGATTTTGAAGCACATTATGAACTGGCAGTGGGAGATTTTACATGAAAAGGAAACAGCAGATGAGCAAGAATACCCGGCAAACAGAAAAAATGGCAAGCGGTTCTCCTTATATCAATAGGTGCGGTGAATATACCATCGAGGCCGAATTTGCAGGCAGTAGTTCGTTGGAAAGCTGCATTGCAGATTATCTTAATGAAAAGTACCGAATCGCATAACAATGAATGCTTCGATAATTCGTTGAAAATGAATACAGAATAAAGATTTTCAAAAAATCTTTAAGAACTGTATCCCCAAGGCCCCTTCAAATTCATATTAGTGTAAGGGTTAGAGAGAAGAGTACCTTACGAAGCGCCTTGAAAACTGAATAAGCCATCCTAGAGAGATACTTCTGGTACTGAATGTGCATCCTGCGCGTCTTACCAGAGAAAACGCCGCTGAAATATGGGGCAGGAACGGGCTGGGGCAGAATGGCAAACTTAAATAACAGCAGATACACTGCGGTGGAGCATGGAAACGTGTTCCACCGTAGGAATGTACTGTTATTTCCAATAGTGCAAATCCAATCCGATAGGGGTGATGAATTTACATGGAGTACCCGTATTTCAAAGGTCTGGAAGCAGACCGATACAGCTTTTTACCGTGTGCCGAAGGCACTGGTCAAGGCTGATCGGTTCCAGAAGATGTCCGGGGATGCCAAGCTGTTGTATGCTGTGCTGCTGGATCGTATGAGCCTTTCCATTAAGAACGGCTGGCAGGATAAGCACGGCAACGCCTACATTATCTGTACGATAGAGGAAGTCATGGACTCTATTCATTGTGCCAGACAAAAGGCGGTCAAACTGCTGGATGAACTGGAACAGGAGTTTCAGCTTATCGAGCGGCGCAGGCAGGGACTTGGCAAACCCAATCTGCTGTATGTGAAAGACCTTTATGCGGGGCTTTCGCAATCGAACTACTGGAAGTATGAAAATCATACTTCCGGCGGTTTGAAAAACGAACTTCCGGGAGTTCTAAAATCAAACGGAAGTAATACTGAGAAGATAAATAAGACAGATAATAGTGAGACTGATCTTATCTATCCGGCTGAATTGCAGGAAGAAGAACAGTACCGCCGCTATTTCAAGGAGGCTCTGGAATTGGAAATTCTGGAACAGGGCTATCCGGCAGATAAAGCGGTTCTGTATGAGATTCTGGAACTGCTGGTGGAAACCGTCACCAGCAGAAAGAAGTTCCTGCGCATTTGCGGGGAAGAAAAGCCGAGAGAGGTGGTGAAAAGCCGCCTGATGAAGCTGGATTCCTCGCATATCCAGTACATATTGGAGTGCTTAAAAGAAAACAGCACTCAGATTCGGAACATCAAGCAATACCTGCTGGCAACACTCTACAATGCACCTGTGACCGTGGATAGCTATTATTCCGCACAGATTCGGCATGAATTTGGGTGGGGCGGCAGGGTAGATAAAAATTAAGGAGGACACCCCCATGAACATCGTATTCATGAGTATGGACACGCTGCCCTCTACGCTGTGGGCGCGTGATCTGTATGACCAGATGCACATTCGCAGCGATTTCCGCAAGTGGTTCCCGCGTATGTGCCAGTATGGTTTCATCGAGGGCCGCGACTACGAGTATATGCCCCGTGTCCGGCTTCAGGATGAAGGCGGGCGTACGGTCCAGCGGTATGTAAAAGACTATCGCATCTCGCAGGATATGCAAAGAAGCTCTGCAAGCTGCACCACACGACAGTCGGTGCGGCGTACCATCCGCAGCCGTTTGACTGGGATACACTGCTGGGCCTGCTGCATAAGAAGCCGCCGCGCCGGAGCAGCTATGAAGCGCAGCTGAGCGATTCCGATTCGCTGGTAACGACTACGCAGATCGCTAAAGAGTACGGCTGCGGAGCCAAGGTGTTCAATCGGTTACTGAATCTGCACGGCATCCAGTACCGGGCCAATGGCCAGTGGGTACTGTATTCGGAACACCACGGCAAGGGCTATACATCCAGCCTGACGTTCCGGCTCCAGCGCAGCGATGGCTCCGAGGTGGAGAAGCTGCACACTGCATGGACGCAGAAAGGCCGGAAGTTCCTTTACCATGCTTTGAAGCGGCGCGGTGTGCTGCCGCTGGCTGAACAGGGAGGTTAAGCCTATGAATTTTACCGATAATCCGTTTGAACGCATGATGCGCCAGCGTCCGGGAACGGACAGCGGCCATCCCTGCAAGCAGTGTCGGCACAAATGGGAGTGCGGTTATCTGCTGCACCAGTGCCGCAAGAAGTTCCGCTCGGTGCTGGGCGATACCGCACCGCCTGCGGCCGGGGCAGTCCGCCCCTGATGTAGCGGCGATAGATTGGAGGTGAGCATCCGTGCAGGAAGAAGTCAACGAGAAAACCATTTCGCTGTGCATCAAAGGAGGAAAAATCACCGCACAGATTTTGAAAGCAGCCCTGATAAAGCTGCTGGCAGAGATGGACAAGAAAAAGCAGAGGGAGAAAGGAGGAAAAAGCCAATGTAAGAAAACAGGTCGGCAGAGCATCAAGAGTCTGCAAAAGAGCGGCGCACAGATCACGAACATCGTTGTTACGAACAATAATATCAAGTCCTTCGACCGAGTGGCCCGGAAGTATGGCATTGATTACAGTCTGAAAAAGGTGGAGCAGGATGGCAAAACAGAGTACATGGTCTTTTTTTAAGGCCAAGGATGTGGATGTTATGACCGCTGCCTTTAAGGAATACACCAGCGAAACGCTGAAAAAGCAGAAGCGTGAATCGGTGCGCCAGAAGCTGGAAAAGGTGAAAGAGGAACTTTCCAATCACCGTCAGCTCAAGAAAGAAAAGAAGAGGGAGCAGGAACCGATACGATGAAGAATCTGAAAAAACCTGCCCGCCTGCCGCGCAAAGCACCGTCCAACCAGACGGGCGGCACGGCATGGGGCAAAAAACTGGCTGCAGAGTTCAGCAGGATGGCGCAGGCGGCAGATATGAAAAAGCTGATCCTGCTGAATTTTCCGTATATCATAGCCTTTTACATGGTGGAGCAAGCTGCGTGGCTTTACCGCCACTGCACCGGTGATTCCGTGGTGGACAGGCTCATGGTTCTCTTTATGAACTTTGGTCTGGCCTACAAAAGTGCCTTGCCCAGTTTTCATCCGTTTGATTTGCTGGTGGGTCTGGTCGGCGCGGCTGCGCTGAAAGCGGTGATCTACTTCAAAGGCAAGAACGCGAAGAAATATCGGCAAGGCGAGGAATATGGCTCTGCCCGGTGGGGCAACCAGAAGGACATCGAACCTTTTATTGACCCGGTATTCGAGAACAACGTCATCCTCACACAGACCGAACGGCTGATGATGAGTGGTAGACCAAAGCATCCGAAGTATGCTCGGAACAAAAATGTCATTGTGATCGGCGGTAGTGGCAGTGGCAAAACCCGATTTTACGTCAAGCCCAACTTGATGCAAATGCCCGAAAAGGTCAGCTATGTCCTGACCGATCCCAAAGGCACAATTATTGTCGAATGCGGAAAGATGCTCTCGGATGCCGGGTATAAAATCAAAGTCCTGAACACCATCAACTTCAAAAAATCCATGCGATACAATCCGTTCCATTACATCCGCAGCGAAAAGGATATTTTGAAACTGGTCAATACCATTATCGCCAACACCAAAGGCGACGGGGAAAAATCCGGCGAGGATTTTTGGGTGAAAGCGGAACGGCTTTACTGTGCATTGATCGGCTATATCTGGTATGAAGCCCCGGAGGAGGAGCAGAACTTCTCCACGCTGCTGGAGTTCATCAACGCCAGCGAAGCCCGCGAGGATGATGAAACCTTCAAAAATGCCGTAGATGAGCTTTTTGAGGAACTGGAACAGAAGAAGCCGGAACATTTTGCGGTCAAGCAGTACAAGAAGTACAAACTTGCGGCAGGCAAAACGGCAAAGTCAATCCTTATTTCCTGCGGCGCAAGGTTAGCCCCATTTGACATTGCGGAACTTCGTGACCTTATGGCCTACGATGAAATGGAACTGGATTTGCTGGGAGATCGCCGCACGGCCTTGTTCGTTATCATCTCCGACACGGACGATACGTTCAATTTTGTGGTGTCCATCATGTACACCCAGCTTTTCAATCTGCTTTGTGACCGTGCAGACGATCAATGCGGTGGTCAGCTAAAGTATCATGTGCGGCTGCTGCTCGATGAGTTTGCGAACATCGGTCTGATCCCGAAGTTCGATAAGCTGATCGCCACCATCCGCAGCCGCGAGATTTCGGCATCCATCATCCTGCAGTCGCAGAGCCAGTTGAAAACCATCTACAAGGATGCCGCAGAAACCATCATCGGCAACTGCGACACCATGCTGTTCCTCGGCGGCAAGGAAAGTTCGACGCTCAAAGAAATTTCCGAAACGCTGGGAAAAGAAACCATCGACCTATATAACACTTCCGACACGCGCGGTCAAAGCCCATCATTTGGTACAACCTACCAAAAGACCGGCAAGGAACTTATGAGCCGGGACGAACTTTCTGTCATGGATGGCAGCAAGTGTATCCTGCAGCTGCGCGGTGTCCGGCCATTCCTCAGCGACAAATTCGACATTACCAAGCATAAGCGGTACAAAGAACTGTCGGACTTTGATAAGAAGAACGCTTTCGATGTGGAACGCTACCTGAAGCACGAACTAAGTGGAAAGCTGGCTTATGGGGTCAAAAAGCAGCTGCACAATCGTCTGCGAAATGACCTGACACGCAAAGGTGAACTGAAAAAGGGCTATATCAAAGAAAAGTATGGAAAAAGCAGTCAACTGCGATTTCTGCATGGACGGCCAGTAGTTCCTATTGGATATGTTCAGAGCAGAAATGCCCAGCACAAAAGGAAATCCGTTAACAAGTATACTCCAGAAGGTCGAGAACTGATTCACAAGAATCTGAACATCGACACTAAGACGATGCTTTGGCTGATGCGAAACCCTGTGCAGGGTAGGTCGATAGAATACGCAGATAATCGCATATCTCTGTATGCAGCGCAGCATGGAAAATGTGCAGTGACAGGTTCAATCATGGAAGCCCATGAAATCCACTGTCACCACAGGAAACCTATTGCGAAAGGCGGCACAGATGAATACGGAAACCTCGTTCTTATATCGGCTCCAGTCCACAAACTTATCCATGCTTCTGACATGGCTACCATAAAGTTTTACCTGAATCTTCTCAATCTCGATAGTACGCAAATTTTAAAGCTGAAGAAGTTTCGTGAGATGGCAGAAATGCCTTTGATTGATTAAAAATCTTTTCTTGTT